>OLWL01001909.1_pt1 | contig 10598 bp, 10 predicted proteins | sample 1674151 | NCBI WGS metagenome assembly OLWL01 (sample SAMEA103958148, study PRJEB25191) | human gut metagenome
CGTTCCCAGTGCCAAAGAAGCAGAATACCATGGCATCATAGGGCTCATCGGGCGGCAGCTCCGCTATCTCACCGCAGCGGATATCTACATTCTTGATTTTTTCTTTATCGCAATTTGCGGCCAGAACCGCCAGTGCCTCCGGGCTTACATCTACCGCCGTTACTTGTCGGCAGTAGGGGGCCAGCTGCAGGCTGAGGTACCCCAACCCACAGCCCGCATCACACACATGGGCGTTTTCGGGCAATCGCTTGGCAAGGTATTCCGCCAACAAATGGTGGTAGTCGCTGTGTTCGCTGGCATCCCGCAAAAAGCGGATCATATCTTCATTCCAAATAAACATCAGTCATCCTCCTTCAGCAGCGGAACGATCAACCGTCCTTCTTCCGCTTCCGCCAGGCGGGTTTTGATGCTATAAAGCGTCTCCAGCAGTTCAGGGGTTATGACCTTCTCCGGAGTACCGTCAGCGCAAATCACGCCATCGTGCAGCGCCAGGATGCGGTCCGAAAAAAGCAGTGCCTGCTGCGGATTGTGGCTGGAAAGCAGGATGGTATACCCCTGCCGGGCCAACGCCCTTACCCGCTGCATCACCCGCAGCTGGTTGCCGTAGTCCAGGCTGCTGGTCGGCTCATCCATGATGAGCAGCTCAGTCTGTTGGGCTAGTGCCCGGGCAATCAGCACCAGCTGCTGCTCGCCGCCGGAAAGTCTGCCGTAGCTGCGGTTCTCCATGTCCGCAATCCCAACCTGTGCCAGGGCTTCTCGTGCTATGGCCACTTCCTTGGCGCCGGGGCTTTGCAGGCCCCGTACCCGGTGTGTGGTGCCCATTAGTACCATCTCCAGCACAGTATAGTGGAAGGCAGGGGTATGGGTCTGCGGGATATAGGCCACCTTGGCCGCGATCTCCCGCGGCTGCATGTTTTTTACCTCTCGGCCCTCTATGGTGATGCTGCCCTGGTAGCTGTGGTACAGCCCCAACAGGCAGCGGAACAGCGTACTTTTTCCGGCACCGTTGGGTCCCAGCACCGCGATCAGCTGCCCTTTTTGGGCAGCAAAATCCATCCCATGCAGAATTTCATTTTTTCCGTAGGAGAAGCGCACGCCCTTGGCTTCTATGGCAGGGTAGCTCATACGCCGCCTCCTTTCTGATGCATCAGGTAGATAAAGAACGGCGCACCGATAAAGGCGGTCAGAATACCGATGGGGATCTCCACCGCCAGCAGGTTCCGGCTGATGTTATCCACCAGCAGCAGGAAAGTGGCCCCGAACAGCATCGAAGCCGGGAGCAGCTTGCGGTAGTCATTGCCGATATACCGGCGGCACAGGTGGGGGATGACCAAACCCACCCAGCCGATCAGACCGCTGACCGAAACCGAAGCGGCGGTGACCAGCGTGGCGCATACCACTACAATCAGCCGCAGCAGGGCGGTATTGATCCCCAGCGCGCGGGCTTCTTCCTCGCCCAGGGTCAGCAGGTTCAGCCGCCAGCGCAGGAAAAACAGCGGGATCAGGCCCAGCAGAATGGGGACCATCGCAAAATGCAGATCGTCCAGCCGCACAGCGGTCAGTGCGCCCATCAGCCAGTAGGTGATTTCCGGAAGCTTACTGCCGGGGTCCGCCACCAGCTTGATGTAGGAAGTCCCTGCCGAAAAGAGCGAGCTGACCATAATACCGGCCAAAATCAAGTTAACAGTTTTCTGCCCCGGGGCACGCTGACCGATCACAAAGACCAGCAGCACCGTAAGCAGGCTGAAAAAGAAAGCGTACAGGGTGATCATAGCGGAGGAACGCCCATGCAGAATGGCCAGTGCCGCGCCAAAGCAGGCACCGGTGGAAGCACCCAGCAGATCGGGGGCCGCCATCGGGTTCTGGAAAACGCCCTGGTAGCATGCACCGGCGGAAGCCAGGCAGCAGCCCACCAGACAGGCCATAATAATACGGGGCATCCGGATATTCAGCACGATGGTCTCCATTACGGAGGGCCAGGTCACAGGCACGGCAAACAGCCGCTCGGTAGCAAAGCCAAACGGCTTACCTGCCCAGTTTACCAGGGCGGTCAGCACCCGCTGCAGTCCCTCGGCCATCAGCCCCAGGAACTGCCCCAGTGTAAGGGATACCCCATACCGCCCCAAAAAGAAGGACCCCAAAAAGACCGCCAGCAGCAGGGCGGCCAAGGCCCACAGCCGGGCAGCGCCGCCTGTGGAACGATCCTTTTTCAGTTGTTTGGCGGGGGTGGTCATATAGTTGCTCTCCTTGCGGGCTATCTTTTACCTTAGCTATAAAATATCCGAACTAATTTTGCAATGAAAAATTATAATTTCATAATTTAATAAGATGCGATCATCTCATTACAGAATAATGGTACTGATAATTATAGCCCCCGCATGTGACGGGGGCAATGATTGTTATTCGGCAATGACGAAATATTATTCGCCATATCAGAATTATATGCTTTTCCTCCGAATATCTTATTTCGTCGCCTGCCGGAATTCCTTTTTTCCGTAGAAGAACAGCGCCAAAGCGCCGGGCCCCACATGGGCGCCGGTCATCGGCTCGTAGCAGGCATTAATGATGTTCTTCGGCGGGTGGTTGCGGTTCAGCAGTGCAATCAGCGCTTCCGCGTCCTCGGGGCAGTCGCCGTGTGCAATGCCGATGGTTTCGCATTCGGCGTGTTCCACATAGCGGTCATATTGCTCTGCCATCAGTTCAATGGATTTCTTCCGACCCCGCACCTGCGCAAAGCATACAATTTTTCCCTCCGGGTCCCCCTTCAGCAGCGGCTTTATCTGCAAAACGGTGCCCACGGCAGCCTTCAGGTTGCTGATGCGCCCGCCTTTTTTCAGGTATTTCAGGTTATCCACGGTAAAGACCTGGCACATATTATGGCGGCCTTCCAGCAGGCAATCGGCCGCGGTATCGATATCCACCCCTTCGGCACGGTATTCCACCGCCTTCAGCACCTGCAGCCCCTCTCCCAGCGAAGCCGAAAGGGTATCCACCAGCCGTATTTTCCGTTCCGGGAATTCCTCCCGCAGTGTGGCGGCGGCCACCTCGGCGGAAGCATAGCTGCCGCTGATGCCGCTGGACATCCCCACAAACAGGATATCCCGTCCCTCCCGCAGCAGTGGGGTAAAACCGTCAATATACCGCTGCGGCTCCACCAGCGAGGTGGTCACATCGGTTCCGGCCCGAATCATATCATAGTAGGCGTGCCCATCAAATTGCTCCAGGCTGGTCACCCGGTGCTCCTCCCCATTATAATAGAAGGAAAAGGGGATCAATTCCACCCCCAGTTCCTCCAGCAGGGAGCAATCTAAATTGGCGGCAGTATCGGTAAAGATTTCGTACAAGATGTAAAACCCTCTTTCATCTAATGTGCTTCATTAGATTACAACATTTTTATAATCATGTCAAGCTGTAATATTCATCACAAATTCTTGCGGGCACCTTTCCTATGTGGTATAATATCGCCAAAAGAGAGGTGTGCTGCCGTGAACTTTGATAAAGATCTGGTAGCGGGCAAGCTGCGTCGCTGGGACCGCTACCTCAACCGCTATCATCTTCCCGCTTGGGAGGAGATCCCGGATATCGGACTGTATATGGAGCAGGTCGTTACCCTGCTGCGCGGCTATCTTGATTATCTTCCCCCTGAGCTCAAGGAGGAGGAGGCTGTCACTGCCGCCGCCATCAATAACTATGTGCGCACACGCGCCATGCCCGGCCCCGTCAAAAAGCGCTATTACCGACTGCACCTGGCCTACCTCATTATGATTTGCACCCTCAAGCAGGGCCTCGGTATCTCACTGGTGCAGCGGCTCATCCCGTCGGAGCTCACCGAGGAGGAACTGCGTCCCATCTACACCGAGTACATCGGGCGTCACAGTCTGGCCGCCGTTTATTTCACCCGGGAGGTGCGCGCCGCCTGCGCTACCATTCTCAAGCATGAGGACGAGGAGCCGTCCATGCTGGATACTGATCGGGTGGAGGACATCATCGCCACGGCTGCGATCATTGGTGGTTTCTCCCGCCTGCTGGCGGAGAAGCTCCTGCTGCTGGAAGGCCACACCGTAGAAGATGGCGGCAGCCTGGAACTTCTCCCGTAAAACCGGGCACAATATACCCCATAAAGAAACCCGCAGCAGCCCCATGACTCCTGCGGGTATTCTCGCCCAAAGATCAATTTCAGATTTTTCAAAAAAAATTTGCTCTCCGGCGCAACCAAACCTTCTCACTTGTTGTCTATATGGGTGAGGGCACCGATCCGGGAGCGGGAAAGGAGTGCCCGATGGAGGACGAAAAGATCATCGAGCTTTATTGGCAGCGCAGCCCGCAGGCCATCGATGAAACTTCCCGTAAATACGGGGCATACTGTATGCGGCTCTCCATGAATATTCTGATGAACCGGGAAGACAGCGAGGAAAATGTCAATGACACCTACCTGCGTGTCTTGAATGCCATCCCGCCGCAGCGCCCGCAGTTTTTCGCGGCGTTTCTCGGGCGCGTTGCCCGCAACCTGGCCCTGAACCGCTATAAAGCCCGCGCGGCCGAAAAACGGGGCGGGGGAGAAGCGGCCCTTTCGCTGGAGGAACTGGCGGAATGCCTGCCATCCGGCAGCGAGCCGCAAGATGAGGCCGAAGCCGCTGCGTTTTCCCACCTTCTCAGCGAATTTTTGCGCACCGAAAGCGAGGAGGCCCGCCGGGTGTTCCTGCAGCGATATTTCATGTGCTGCCCAGTCGCGCAGGTCGCCGACCACTTTGGATTTTCCGAAAGCCGTGTCAAATCCATGCTGCTGCGTACCCGCACCCGTCTGGCAAAATATCTTGAAAGCGAGGGATGGACCAAATGAAGCATGAAGCACTGGCGTCCTCCGTCACCGCCATTGATGATGACCTGCTGCAGGATGCTATAACGGTACCGCCCGTTCCTCGCCGTCCGGCCTTTGGCCGCTGGGGCGCCATAGCGGCAGCCCTGCTGCTGGTATTTGGCATCTCGGTGCTGTGGCAGCAGTCCGGCACGCTCCGTCTTTCGGTGGGGAATACCTTCATCGGCAGCCAGCCGGTGCCGGCCATAACGGAAGCCACCCCACGCGCCGCCGCGGAGCCCGCGCTCTATACCCTTGGCAGCCTGGAAGTCCCCCTGACCCTTTCCGGCCGCGGGGAATGGCAGCTTTCCACAGCCGATGGCGAATTGCGGATCACCCAGGGGGATGCCGTTTCCGCCTGGAGCGGCACCCAACAGGGCCGCGGGGCCTGTACCGTTCTTTGGGCCATTCCGCAGCCCACGGCGGGGGAAACCTACCGCCTTACCCTCAATGCGCAGACAATGACCCTTTCTCAAAATGAGCAGGGCGTCTGGATGATACAAAAAGCTTTATAAAAGAAGGAGAAATTGTAGCATGAAAAAGATCATTTCCATTCTGCTGGCAGCCGTAATGGTGCTGGCCTTCGCCGCTTGCGGCAACAATTCCGGCAATAACGGCGGCAATGACGCGGCCGTCACCGATCCGCTGGAGGTTCTCAGCAAGACCTGGAGCAGCCTGCCCGAGGAGGATAAATTCCCGGCCTCCGGCGGCGATAACGGCAGCCCCGTGGATGACAAGCCCGGCAAATTCGATATTTCCGATACCGATAATCTGGATTATATGCTGTCTTTCCCAGCCGGCAGCGTCGACCTTATTGACAGCGCCGCCTCTCTCACCCACATGATGAATATGAACACCTTCACCTGCGGCGCTTATCATGTCAAAAATGCAGCCGATGCCAAGACCCTGGCCCAGGCCCTGCGTGACAGCATCCAGTCCCGCCAGTGGATGTGCGGCTTCCCCGATAAGCTGGTTGTCATCACCATAAATGAGGTGGTTGTTGCCATGTACGGTGATGAGGAGCTCATCAACAGCTTCCGTGATACCCTCACCGCTTCCTATCCCGCCGCCGTCATCGATTTTGACGAAGCCATCCAGTAATCGTTTCGGGGGGATCAGCTTATGCTGTTTTCAAGCATCCCGTTTCTCTACTACTTTCTGCCGCTCACGCTGCTGTGCTATTTTTTGGCGCCGCGCCGGGCAAAAAATGCCGTTCTGCTCCTCTTTTCCCTTGTGTTCTATGCGTGGGGCGAGCCGAAATATGTCCTATTCATGGTCGTATCCATTCTGCAGGGCTATTTCTTTGGGCGGCTGGTAGAAAAATATCGTATCAGCAATCCCCGGCGGTCAAAGCTCTTTTTGACCGCCTCGGTCCTTTTCAGCCTGCTGCTTTTGGGCTACTGCAAGTACGCCGATTTCTTCATCCGCAGCTTCAATGCCGTGACCGGCCTTTCGGTGCCGCTTCTGCGGGTGGCGCTGCCCATTGGCATCAGCTTCTACACCTTCCAGATCCTCAGTTATGTGGTGGATGTCCACCGGGGCACCGTGGCCGCCCAGCGCAATCTCATCGACCTCGGCACCTATATCGCCATGTTCCCGCAGCTCATCGCGGGGCCCATCGTCCGCTATGCCGATATCGAACCCCAGCTTAAGGAACGCCGCTCCACCCCGGCCATGGTCGCCGCAGGCGCGCAGCGCTTTGTGCTGGGCCTGGGTAAAAAGGTCCTCATCGCCAATGTGCTTTATCAGCTTATCACGGTGTATAAGGCTACCACCCAGCCCTCGGTGCTGTACAGCTGGATGTACGCCGCGGCCTATATGCTGCACATCTATTTCGATTTTTCCGGTTACAGCGATATGGCCATCGGCCTGGGGAAAATTTTCGGCTTCACCTTTGCCGAAAACTTCAATTATCCCTATATCTCCCGCAGCGTCACCGAATTTTGGCGGCGCTGGCACATGAGCCTTGGCTCCTGGTTCCGGGATTATGTCTATATCCCCATGGGCGGCAACCGGGTGGCCCCGGCCCGCCGCTACCTCAATATCCTCGTGGTATGGATGCTGACCGGTCTTTGGCATGGCGCCGATTGGAACTTTGTCCTGTGGGGCCTGTTCTTCGCTGTGTTCCTCATCCTGGAAAAAGGTTTCCTCTTAAAGCCCCTGCAAAGGCTCCCCGTCCTCAGCCATCTTTATACCCTGCTGCTGGTCGCGGTCAGCTTTGTCATCTTCGATAGCGCCGGCCTTTCGGAAGCCGCCGCCCACCTGGGCCGCATGTTTGGGGCGGGCGGGGTGCCGCTTGCCACCGGAGAGACGCTCTATTACCTCGGCAGCTATGCCGTCACCTTCATCATCGCCGTCATCGGCGCTACGCCCTATCCCACCCGCTGGATGAATCGCCTTTCCGAAGGCCCCAAAACCGGCCGGGTGCTGGCGGTCGCGGCCCCTGTGGCCCTGATGGCCCTGTTAGCGGTCGTCACTGCCTACCTGGTGGATGGCTCATTCAATCCGTTCCTCTATTTCCGCTTTTAAGGAGGTGCCGCTGTGGAAAACAATAAGACCCGTACCATTCTCACCATTGCGGTGTTGGGGGTATTTTTGGCGGCGTTCACCCTTTGGACTGTTTTTAAGCCCGCCGATGCCGCCTCCGATGCGGAGCGCCGCTCCCTGGCACAGCTGCCTGCCCTCACCGGCCAGTCGCTGCTTTCCGGCACCTTTGCCGATCGCTTTGAGGACTACGCCACCGATCAGTTCCCGCTGCGGGATGAGTTCCGTACTCTCAAGGCCCTGACCGCCACAGGGCTGCTGCGTCAGCGGGATAATAACGGCCTGTACCGGGTGGGAGATCATCTGGCCAAGCTGGAATACCCCATGAATACTGCTTCCCTTGACCATGCGGCGGAGCGCTTCCGGTATCTCTACGAAGCTTACCTGAAGGACGCCGGCAGTCGGGTGTATCTGTCCCTCATCCCGGATAAAAACTACTTTATGGCCGCGCCCAATGGCTACCCCTCCATCGATTACGAGCAGTTTGCTGAGGAACTGCAAAGCCGCACCGGCTATATGCAGTATATCGATATCTTCGATCTGCTGGAGTTGGAGGACTACTACCGCACCGATGCCCACTGGCGGCAGGAGAAGATCCTGGATGTGGCTGCCCGGCTGGCGGGTGGCATGGGCGTGGAGCTTACCGGCAGCTACACCAGAAAAACGCTGGAAAAGCCCTTCTATGGTGTTTACTACGGCCAGGCCGCGCTGCCCATCGCCCCGGAGGAGATGAACTATCTCACCGGCGGCGCCATCGATACCGCCGCGGTCTATAATTACGAAACCGATACCGAGGGCGGTATCTACGATGCGGAAAAGGCCGCGGGCCGTGATCCGTATGAGATGTTCCTTTCCGGCTCCGTGTCGCTCCTGCGCATCGAAAATCCGCAGAACACCTCCGGCCGCCGGCTGGTGATCTTCCGGGATTCCTTTGGCAGCAGCATCGCACCGCTGCTGGTGGAGGGCTATTCCTCCGTTACGCTGGTGGATATCCGGTATCTCGCCTCCAGCCGGCTGGGCGGCTTTGTCGATTTTACAGGCTGCGATGTGCTGTTCCTGTATAGTGCCGGCGTCCTCAATAACAGCTCCACCCTAAAATAAGCCAAAGAGCCGCTCCTTTTGGGAACGGCTCTTTTCAATTTTTGTATTTATGCGCTCTTTTTCTCCCGTCGGGCCCGGTAAATGGACCGGACCGTCAGCAGCACCACAGCCGCCGCCAGCAGATTGATAAGGCCGGAGACCACCGGATAGTACCAGCTGGCGGCTTCTGCACCGCCCAGCACCTGCCACAGCGGGGCCAGCCAGCCATGCAGCCCCAATACCACTGTCCACCCCAGTGCCAGCGGGGTGTATTTCTGCCAGCGGGTGCGCCGCAGCGCCAGCACCACATACAGCACCAGCACCGCCCACAGCCCCCAGGTCACCCACACCCCAATGCCGTAAAATTCCGACTGATAAACAACGGGGTTGATCACGCTCCCCAGGCTTACACCGCCAAACCAGCGCTGCGCGGGCAGCAGGATTGCCAGCAGCGTCCCGCCTATAATGATCCGCCCGGCATACCGCCGCAGCGTCAGGCACAGCACCGCGCAAATCAGCAGGTAGCCCGCCGGGATCAGCAGCGCCCAGTTCAAAAACAGCGCCAGCACCGCACACAGCAGTCCCACCCCCAGCAGGATATACCCAATGGTTTTCTGCCCGCTGGGGGCTGCTGGCTTCGCAATGACCGCATCCACCGGTATCTCCTCCGGGGCTTCGGCCGTTTCCTCCGGGGACTCTCCCTTTACCAGTTCATCCAGTGTGATATGGTACAGCCGGGAAAGCGCGATCAGCCGTTCTAGATCCGGCAGTCCGGCATCGGTCTCCCATTTGCTTACGGCTTGACGGCTCACGCCCAACTGCTCCGCCAGCTCCCCCTGGGAAAGCCCCAGCTTTCCCCTGTAATATGCGATCCGTTCACCCAGTGTCATTTCAGCATCCGCCTTTCATGTTTTGTACCGCAAGAGTATCATGGAATGGGGGTGCTGTCGACCAACCCCTCATGGATTTTTAGCAACCTTCCGTTGCCCCCCTCTGTTTGGAGGGCTTTCGCGCGTTTTCTTACCTATATTATATAGGAAACGCTCCGCTGGCTACTGCGGCCTTCACCAGGCAGTAGAAGAGCGGCGTGGATAGGACACAGAACAGCGTGGAAAGCAGACACACCCGTGCGGCCATATCCGCTTCCTCCTGGTAGGTGATGAAGAAGGTGCACAACACCGCAGAAAGCGGCGCAGCAAAGCACATCACCACCGTCATCAGCGTCACCTCGGTAAAGTGGGTCCATCCGATCTGCTGGAGCAGGCACAGCACCGCCAGGGTATACAGCGGGGCTATAAACATCCGCAGAAAGGCGATGAACCACGCCTTGCCGTCCCGCAGCGCGTCGCCCAGCCGGGACTCTCCCAGTGTCGAGCCGATCAGCAGCATCGCCAGGGGGTTCACCAGGGTGGCCATCTGCGGTACCACCGCGTACAGTGCCGGGAATCGCAGGTCCAGCCGCAGCAGCGGTATGCCGCCGGGGCAGGGAAGCAGTCCCTGTGTCAGCCAGATGAAGAACCCCGCGAACATAGCCAGCATCACCGGCGTCAGGAACGCTTTTTTCAGGTTTTGCTTCAGGCTGCCACCGGTCACCGCCACCCCGCTGATGGAATAAAAGGCGTAGAGGTACAGCATCACCCGGAAGGCGATGGCCACCATGCTGGCGGAAAGCATCGATTCCGACGGATTTTCCCGGTAAATAGCCCGTAGAATAGGCATGGCGTATAGTGTCTGCTGCCCTATGGCAAAGCAGATGCCATATAGGTTGGCCTTCCGCCGGCCGTATTTAATAAAAATAAGCTGCGACAGCGCGATTATCGAAAGATACAGTGCAAAGGAGATCAGCAGGATCTGCACATTGCGCCGCAGCTCCCCGCGGGCAAAATCGGTCATAAAGGCATCAAAGGCCAGGCACGGCACTGTCAGCTTCAGCAGCAGGGCATTCAGTACCGGTCGGCTTTCCGCCTTCAGGATATTTTTCTTCCGCAGTCCCCAGCCGATCCCAATGGTCAGCATGGCGGCGCAAAATACGCTCAAAAAGGATTGATCGGTCAGCAGCCCGGCCGCAGAGGATAACATAGGATCTCCACTCTCCCGTCACTTGGTATACCTTATTATA
>OLWL01001911.1_pt1 | contig 10595 bp, 10 predicted proteins | sample 1674151 | NCBI WGS metagenome assembly OLWL01 (sample SAMEA103958148, study PRJEB25191) | human gut metagenome
CCGGACTCACGCGCATGGCCGAGCCATTGCCAAAGCTGTTGTAGGGCGCCGGATGCTCACTCTGCAGCCAAGCCCGGAAGCCGCGGCCGTAGCCCGCCTTTGGGTACTTGCGCCCGAGCTCCTGCATCGCCGCCACCGCCTGCTCCGGCAAGTCCTCATACCCCGGCCGCGCCATGAGGATCGCCTTCGCCACCGCCAGCGTCATGATGCTGTCATCCGTCGGACGGCACTTCGGATGGAATAACGTAAAATCCTTGTGGCGGTAATTGTGCCACTCAAACCGCGAACCGACAATGTCCCCGATGATTGCTCCCATCACATGAATCACCAATCCTTTCTATGTCTTGCTGTTTGGTTCATCCTATCGCGTTTCTAAAATAAATTTTCGTCATATATGTTCCATAATCCTTTTTTGATGATGTGTATTCTGATTTTGTAACAGTAGTAACAGAAATGGCAGCGGTAAATCCGTATACTGATAACTGTAATAGGCAAAACAAGCAGGAATCTCGGGAAGATGGATGAAAGATACAAGGAACAGAAGTCACCCGAGCAAAAGAAAGGAATGTGATCACCATGGCTGATAAAAATGCATTTGTCCTGCAGGATGACTGCAGCTACTGCGGCGCACAGGAGAAGGAAGAACAGAAGGAACTCGAGAAGTTAGAGGAGATCGAGGAGAAGGAAGAAGCGGAAGAACGCGCAGAAAAACGTGCAGAGCAGCGCCCGGAGCGTCAGGACCGCAGAGAACAGAGAGCCGACAGCGAGAATCGCGGGGATAACCGCAGACGCGACGGACGCAGAGACGACAACCGCAGAAATAATAACCATGGTGAGAATCAGAATCGTAATGATAACCGTGGAGAAAATCGGAACAACGAGAATCGTGGTGACAACCGCAGAGACAATAACCGTGACAACCGCAGGGATAACAACCGCGGTGACAGACGCCGTGAGAATCGTCCGCAGAACCGTCCGGAGCAGGTAAGAGAGAACAGCAATGCTCAGGGTGCAGAGCAGTCCGGCAGCCAGGGACAGGCACAGGGAGACAATTCCTTCCGCAGAAGACCGAGACACGGTGGTAGGAGAGACGGCAACAACGGTAATAACGGTACTGGAAGAAAACCGGAGAACACGAATGAAGGTTGAACTGAAGGATAAAGAACGAATTGATGACCTTCAGCGGAACGGTTATCAGATCATACAGAATCCGGAGAAATTTTGCTTCGGCATGGATGCGGTGCTTCTGACAGGATTTGCCAATGCCAGAGAGAAAGATATTTTACTGGATCTGGGGACAGGCACCGGGATCATCCCGCTTCTGATGGAAGCAAAATACCACTGCTCCCATCTCACCGGCCTGGAGATCCAGGAGGAGAGCGCAGATATGGCGAGACGCAGTGTGGCGTTGAACGATCTGCAGGACCGCATTGACATCGTGACAGGAGACATCAAGGAAGCAGACCGGATATTTCAGGCTGCTTCCTTTGACTGTATTACCTGCAATCCTCCGTACATGATCGGACAGCATGGATTGACAAACCCGGAGGAACCAAAAGCGATCGCCAGACACGAAGTGCTCTGCACGCTGGAGGATGTGGTCAGCAGGACAGCAAAACTGTTAAAGCCCGGCGGACATTTTTACATGGTACATCGCCCTTTTCGGCTGGCGGAGATCATGACTATGCTGGTAAAATACAAGCTGGAGCCGAAGCGGATGCAGCTTGTATATCCCTACATCGACAAGGAGCCCAATATGGTGCTCATCGAGGCGGTGCGAGGTGGCAGATCCCGCATGACCGTGGAAAAGCCACTGATCGTGTACCAGGCGCCGGGAGTGTATATGCCGGAGATATATGATATATATGGATATTAGATAGTTAAGAATATCATGGCTTTGAATAGTTATAGACTACTATGATTTGGAGAGGAGGCAGGAGCTCATGCCCGGAACTTTATATTTGTGTGCGACGCCTATCGGCAATCTGGGAGATATGACACCGCGGGTGGTGGAGACCCTGCAGACGGTGGATGTGATCGCGGCGGAGGATACCCGTAACAGTATCAAGCTGCTGAATCATTTCGACATCCACACACCTATGACCAGTTACCACGAGTACAATAAAGTAGAGAAGGCGCACCAGCTGGTAGGACAGTTGTTAAACGGACAGAACATTGCGTTGATCACTGATGCCGGTACCCCGGCGATCTCCGATCCCGGTGAAGTACTGGTGCGGATGTGCCAGGAGCAGAGCGTTCCCGTAACTTCTCTGCCAGGTCCTGCGGCCTGTATTACAGCACTGACCTTATCAGGACTCAGTACAAGAAGGTTTTGTTTTGAAGGATTCCTGCCTGCGGATAAAAAGGAAAAGAAAGCGATCCTGGAGGAACTGAAGACCGAGAGCCGTACTATGATCCTCTACGAAGCTCCTCATCATCTGATCCGGACGCTGGAGGAACTGTATGCGGCACTGGGGGAGCGGCGGATCACGTTGTGCCGTGAACTGACCAAGAAGTTCGAGACAGTATTCCCCACCACTTTGGAAAAGGCGCTGGACTACTACAAGACAGAGGAGCCCCGTGGGGAATATGTCTTAGTAGTGGAAGGGAAAAGCCCGGAAGAGAAACGACAGGAAGAGATCGCATCCTGGGAATCCATGAGCATTGAAGAACATATGGCCTATTACGAAGAGCAGGGTATGGATAATAAATCCGCCATGAAGCAGGTGGCAAAAGACAGAGGTGTCGGAAAACGGGAAATCTATCAGTATCTACACGGCAACTCATGAAACAGTGAAAATGCCATAATGAAACCGAACAAAACAGACAAAAGCATATGAGGATAATGTAGGATACATCCATGAAAGGCATATGCGGAGAGAGGCAAAATGACTAATTGTGATGCATGTGTCAATTATGAATATGACGAAGATTATGAATGCTATTGCTGCATGGTGAATCTGGATGAGGATGAAATGTACCGCTTTTTATCCGGAACCCAGCAGGAATGTCCCTACTTCCGACTGGATGACGAATATGCAGTGGTAAGACACCAGATGTAAGGGAAAAATTCACGAAAGCAAGGTCAAAAAGTCTACTTAAATGGTAGAGAATGCTGATTGTGAAAGTAAAAAACGAGTAGTATAATACGAAGTTGCGTGCTGAAAAATAGTGCGCAGCTTCTTTTGTTTGTGTGCAATATAATGATGATGCCAGGGTCAAAAGGTCTAAGCCCACATGAGCTTGCTCATAGGTGGGTGAAAGACCTTAGGACCCGCCCCGATATGAGCATAAAAGTGGGATGATAATCCCACGATATGCGAATATTGGGTAGAATTGTGAGAGTGCGTAGCACGAAGCAATTCGTAGGCATCAAAGTCGGGGGCTTTTGACCCCGACATCATCCTATAAGAATATCATAAGAAATCAGGGAAGAGGTGAAAAGTATGGCAACCAGCAAAAGGGACAGGATAAAAACAGACAGAGCGTCGAAAGTGCACAAGGACTGGTACAAGCTGGATCTGTCTGCTATCGTATATCCTACTTTGCAGCGAAGAGATTTTTCTTCGGTGTACCGGTTGTCCGTTCTGCTTAAGGAAGAGATCGATCCCGAGATGCTGCAGCGTGCGGTGAATCTGACCATGCCCCGTTTCCCCACGTATAAGGCAGCCATCCGGAAAGGGGTATTCTGGAGATATTTAGAGCCGAATGACCGTCCGGGACCCTTTGTACAGGAGGATGTAAAAAATCCCTGCCAGCCCATGTATTTTAAAGCCAACAATCGTTATCTGGTAAGGATCTATTATTATCGTAACCGGATCGCACTGGAGGCGCATCATAGTCTTGGAGACGGTACCGGAGGCATGTGTGTGTTACAGACTCTGACGGCCACCTATCTGCGCCTGAAAGGGCATGCGGAGATCGAAAACGGTGGTTTTGTGCTGGATATTTTAGAAACACCGGATCCGGGAGAACTGGAAGACGCCTACATGAAATATGCCAACGCCAAGGTATGTCCGCCCAGACCGGGAGAGAAGACTTACCGCGTCCGGGGGACGAAGGAACCTTTTTACACCCTGAATATCATAGACGGTATTATGTCGGTGGCGGAGGTCATGAAAGTGGCGAAAAGCTATAATGCCACTATTACGGAATATCTAAATGCTGTATTACTCTATGCCTTGATGCAGAAGCAGGAGAGCGAGTGGCACTTGAAACTTCGCCCGGTGAAGATTGCCATGCCGGTGAATCTGCGGCGCTTTTTCCCGTCGAAAACCCTGCGGAACTTTATCACCATGATTTATCCGGGGATCGATCCGAGACTGGGAGAGTATACTTTTGAGGAGATCGTGACGCAGGTGCATAACTATATGCGCTATTATCTGAATGAAAAGCTGTTGCGGGGCGACATCACCACCAACGCGGAGACCCAGAGGAATCCTTTCATCCGCATTGTGCCGCTGTTTATCAAGGATCTGGTGGTCCGGCAGTTCTATACGAAGATCCAGGATAAGAACTCTTCGGCGGGTCTGACCAACATGGGGGCATTAAAAGTGCCGGAGACCATGAAGCCCTATATTGAGCGGTTTGATATTTATATGGGACAGCCTTTTTCTACAAGAACGAACTGTGCCATTGCAAGCTTTGAAGATATCCTGACCATCAATTTTGCCAGCAGTATTGCCGAGACGGACGTGGAACGATTGTTTTTCCACAAGCTGGTACAGGATGGCATTCATGTGAAAATTGAGAGTAACCGGTAATTCTTCCGGTTAGAAAGGAAATGCTTATGTCATATTGTGTAAATTGCGGCGTGGAACTGGACGCTTCGGCGACAAAGTGCCCGCTGTGCGATACCCCGGTCTATAACCCCAAAGCACCGGAACCTGCGACGCAGCCGTCTCCATTTCCAAAGGAAAAAGGGCAGGTGGAAGTGGTAAAAAGAAAAGACTTAGGGGTGCTGCTGACGGTTATCGTACTGGCGACTGCAGCCACCTGTGGCCTGTTGAACGCTTTTGTGTTCCAAAGCAACCTGTGGTCCTTAGCTGTGATCGGAGTATTTCTGGTGCTGTGGGTGATCATGATCCCGGTGGTCATTTATACGAGACAGCCAATCTATCTGTCGATTCTGTTAGATGGCGTGGCGGTGGTCGTATATCTGTATCTGCTGACTTATCTGACGGGATATAACGGCTGGTTCTATGGACTGGGCCTTCCGATTGTACTGTTGGTGACAGCGGTGGTGGAAGCGGTGACCTTATGTATCCGGAGACTTCCGATGTCTTTCCTTACGGGAGCGTTGTATCTGATCTCGGGAATCGCCGTCTTGTGTGTGGGACTGGAACTGCTGATCGATCGTTACTTAAGACAGGAGATCATGCTTGGCTGGTCAGCTATTGTACTGACCGTCTGCGTGATCGTGGATATTACCATTGCAACCCTTTTATCCCGAAGAAGACTGCGTAATGCGGTGCGAAGAAGACTTCACTTTTAGCAGGAGGAATTTATGGCACTGGTAGGAAAAAACAGTGAGAAGAACAATCAGAATTTAATGCAGCTGATCCGCAGAGTCCACGGTTTTGTGGAGAATCCGGATCTGGAGAAACACAGACAGTCCCAGGATCATATTGGTGAACTGTTAGGGAACAGCAGAGAAATACAGTACCGTCCGGTGGAGATCGAAGGTATGGAAGCGGAGTGGGTCAGTGTGAACCGCGCCCATATGAAAAAATATGTGATCCTGCACTGCCACGGCGGCGGATATTCCACGGGAAGCAGTGTCTATGCCAGAACCCTGACTTCCAAACTGGCAGCGGGGACCTCCATGGATGTATTGTGTTTTGACTATCGCCTGGCGCCGGAACATCCTTATCCGGCAGCTACGGAGGATGCCATGAAAGCCTGGAATTATCTGATGCTTTTGGGCTACGGAGCCAGAGATGTGATCATTACCGGGGATTCCGCCGGCGGCAACCTGGCACTTTCCCTGGTGTTAAAATTAAAAGAGCAGGAGCGTCTGCTTCCGAGAGGCATCGTACTGATGTCTCCATGGACGGATCTTACCAGCGAAGGCAAGACTTTTCAGACCAAAGCGGAACTGGATCCGGTACTGGACAAGGAGTATATTGACCGCATGACAAAGGCCTATGCACCGGCCATGGATCTGACGGATCCTTATATTTCCCCGCTGTACGGAGATTTTCACGGTTTCCCGCCCGTATATATCCAGGTGGGAGAGAATGAGATCCTGTTAGACGATTCCCTGCGGTTATATAAGAACCTCATCAAAGCCGGAGTATCCGCCCACATCGACCGTTTTCCGGGAATGTGGCATGTATTCCAGATGTCACCCTTCAAAAAAGCCAACGAAGCGATGGATAAAAACGCGGAATTCATCTATTCCGTGTGCAGATAAACTGCAGATAAAAAATCTTTTTATATAAAAAGGATTTTTCGGACAGGCACAGAATATTAGAAGTAGGGGCAGGAGGAACTATGACGATCAGAGAAAGCTTGGAACAGTGGGAGAAGGATTATTTAAGTCCGTATGCATCATTGAGTGTGAACTCCAAAGGGCGTCTGCGACCGGAGGAACAGTGTGATATCCGTCCGGTATTCCAGAGAGACAGAGACCGTATTATCCATTGCAAGGCATTCCGCAGGCTGAAGGATAAGACGCAGGTATTCTTAACGCCCGAAGGCGATCATTACCGCACGAGACTGACGCATACGCTGGAGGTATCCCAGACGGCCAGAACCATAGCCAAGGCACTGAAACTGAATGAGGACCTGGTGGAAGCCATTGCACTGGGACATGATCTGGGGCACACGCCATTCGGACATGCCGGGGAGCGTGCGTTAAACAGAGTATGCCCGTTTGGATTTGAACACGCCGAGCAGAGTGTCCGCACGGTGGATATCCTGGAGAAGGACGGCAAGGGACTGAATCTGACCTACGAGGTGCGTGACGGTATCCGGAACCACCAGACCATCGGTAAACCCCACACCCTGGAAGGCAAGATCGTCAGACTTTCCGATAAAATTGCCTACATTCATCACGATATGGACGATGCTATCCGCGGAGGAATCCTCACGGAAGCGGATGTACCTAAGGAGATCTGTGAAGTGATCGGCAGCAGTCCCACCGAGAGACTGGATCATTTTATTCATGATATCGTGACTAACAGCATGGACAAAAATGATATTCTGATGTCGGAGCCTGTGGCGGATGCCATGACGAAGATCAGACAGTTCATGTTTGAGAGAGTTTATAAGAATCCGGTGGCAAAGAGCGAAGAAGGAAAAGCAGAAATGCTGATGGAGACCTTGTACCAGCATTTTCTGAAGAATTTAGATGATCTGCCGGAAGAGTATCTGAATCTCCTTTCCGTAGGAGAACCCAGAGAGAAGGTCGTCTGCGATTATGTGGGAGCTATGACAGACCGTTTTGCCATCGCGGTATATGAAGATATCTACATACCCAAGTCCTGGCAGCGATAGGCACAAGACAAAATAGGAGTTAAAAACGTGTATTACCCCGAAGAACTGGTAGAAGAAGTCAGAGCCAGGAATGACATCGTGGATGTGATCTCCGGCTATGTATCATTGAAAAAAAAGGGAAGCAACTATTGGGGCTGCTGTCCTTTTCATAACGAAAAAACACCTTCTTTTTCGGTGTCGTCCAATAAGCAGATGTATTATTGCTTCGGATGCCATGCCAGTGGAAATGTATATACGTTTCTCATGAAGTATGAAAACGATACTTTTCCGGAGGCAGTCAAGATCCTGGCAGATCGTGCGGGAGTGAAACTGCCGGAAGTGGAAGAGACACCGGAACAGAAGAAAAAGGCCGGCAAGCGGATGCGGCTGCTGGAGGTCAATAAGGAGGCAGCCAGATATTTTTATTATATGCTGCGCAGTCCTCACGGAGAAGTGGGAATGCGTTATCTGACGGAACGAAAGCTGACCGACGAGACTATGCATCATTTCGGACTGGGCTACGCCGGGAAAAACGGCGAGCAGGTAGTCCAGTATCTGCGTAAAAAAGGCTTTACCGATGAAGAGATCAAAGATTCCGGACTTGCGATGTTCTCGGAACAGAGAGGACTCAGAAGTCAGTTTTGGAACCGGGTGATGTTCCCGATACAGGATATTAACCACCGGGTGATCGGCTTCGGAGGCAGGGTCATGGGAGACGGCGAACCGAAGTACCTGAATTCCCCGGAGACCATGATCTTCGATAAGAGACGTAACCTCTACGGACTGAATTTCGCAAGGACCGCCAGGACGGGCAACATTATCCTGTGCGAGGGATATATGGATGTCATTGCCATGCACCAGGCAGGATTCACACAGGCGGTGGCATCTCTGGGAACGGCATTTACGGTAGAGCAGGCGAATCTCCTGCACCGCTATGCGGAGAATATTCTCCTCGCATACGATAGCGACGGTGCCGGAACGAAAGCGGCACTGCGGGGGATCGGGATCCTGAGAGAGGCCGGACTTACCGGCAAGGTCATCAATATGCGACCGTATAAAGACCCGGATGAATTCATCAAGAATCTCGGAAAAGAAGCTTTTCAGGAACGGATCGATCAGGCGGAGAACAGCTTTTATTTTGAGATCCGTATCTTAAGCGAACAGTACGATCAGAGCGATCCGGAGCAGAGGACAAAGTTCCACCGGGAGATTGCACAGAAGCTGTGTGAATTCTCGGAAGATCTGGAAAGAGAAAATTATCTGCAGGCAATTGCGGAAAAGTATATGATCCGTCCGGACGATCTGCGCAAAATGGTAGTCGGGATTGCGTCACAGACGGGACTGGCAAGACCTTTGGAACGACCGAGAAGCGGTGTACAGAAAAAGGATCCCGCCGAGAATGGGCGCAGGTCCCAACGACTTCTGATCACCTGGATCAGCGATGATCCGTCCCTGTATACCATTGTACGGAAATATATTTCACCGGAGGATTTTACCGAGGAATTGTACCGGAAGGTGGCAGAGAGAATGTTCGCGGAGTTAGACAGTGGACAGTTCCAGCCGGCGGGAATCATCAGTATGTTTGAGGATGAAGAGGAACAGAGGCAGGCGGCGGAGCTTTTCCACACCACGCTTCCCGAATTATCCACCAGACAGGAGAGAGAAAGAGCTTTTCACGATATACTGCTGGCCGTCAAACGCAACAGCTACCAGTATTGCATGACCAATCTGGGAAGCGATGTCAATGCAGTCATGCAGGCAGTGAAGGGCAAAAAAGCACTGGAAGAATTACAAAGGACCCATATTTCCCTGGAATAATGGGATTTATGTTTCCGAATAGTTATAAAAAATACGAAATATGGCTATAAATAATGGCAATGAAAGGATGGAACCACGAAAATGGATGAAAACACACAGGCAAAATTTGCGGAGAAGATAAAAGAGCTCCTGAATATGGCGAAAAAGAAAAAGAATGTGCTGGAGTATCAGGAAATCAATGATTTCTTTAAAGGAATCACCCTGAATAATGAGCAGATGGATCTGATCTTCGAATATCTGGAAGCCAATGGCGTGGATGTACTCCGGGTAACCGAGGACGACGCACTGCTGGATAATGAAGATATGCATATGGAAGAGGATGAGGTGGATCTGGAAAATATAGACCTTTCCGTACCGGAAGGGGTCAGTATCGAGGATCCGGTTCGTATGTATTTAAAAGAGATTGGTAATATTCCTTTGCTTACTGCGGAAGAAGAAGTTTTTCTGGCGCAGCGTATTGAGAAAGGTGATGAGCAGGCGAGAAAGCAGCTGATCGAGGCGAACCTTCGACTGGTTGTCAGCATTGCAAAACGATATGTTGGACGCGGAATGCAGTTTTTGGATTTGATTCAGGAGGGCAACCTGGGTCTGATCAAAGCGGTGGAGAAATTTGACCACACCAAGGGATTTAAATTCTCCACCTATGCGACCTGGTGGATTCGTCAGGCCATCACCCGTGCGATTGCCGATCAGGCAAGGACCATCCGCATCCCGGTACACATGGTGGAAACCATCAACAAGGTCAAAAAGGTTTCCAGCCAGCTGCTGCACGAAACTGGTCACGATCCGTCTGCGGAAGAAATCGCAGACAAGCTGGAAATGCCGGCAGAACGTGTACGGGAGATCATGCGAATTGCACAGGATCCGGTTTCTCTGGAAACCCCGATCGGTGAGGAAGAGGACAGCCATCTGGGCGACTTTATTCCGGACGACGACGCTCCTGCTCCGGCAGATGCCGCTTCTCTGATGCTGCTGAAAGAGCAGCTGAACGAAGTGCTCTCCACGCTGACAGACCGTGAGGCAAAAGTTCTGCGGCTGCGTTTCGGTCTGGAGGACGGTCGTTCCCGCACACTGGAAGAAGTGGGCAAGGAATTCGATGTCACCCGCGAGCGTATTCGCCAGATCGAAGCAAAGGCTCTGCGGAAACTGCGTCACCCCAGCCGCAGCAAGAAGGTCAAGGATTTCTTGGACTAAAGGAAACACTGCATAAAGCCTGCCTGACGGCTTTACACAGTGCTCACTGAAGGCAATACCGCACAAAGATTGTGCGGTATTGCCTTAATGTAAGTATAATTCCT
>OLWL01001915.1_pt1 | contig 10568 bp, 5 predicted proteins | sample 1674151 | NCBI WGS metagenome assembly OLWL01 (sample SAMEA103958148, study PRJEB25191) | human gut metagenome
GCATGCCCGTGGGCTTCGTCAACGTAGTGGAATCCAAGGATCTCCTGGCCCGCTGCCCTGTGCCCCAGATCGTGCTGGAAGGCCGTCGCGGCGGCAGCGCCCTGGCCGTCACCACCCTGCACGCCGTCATGGAGAGCGCCTAGACCGCCATGGGCCGCAAAGACCACACGTCCCTGCGCTGGGGCTATTCCACCGGCGCCTGCGCGGCCGCGCTGGCCGTGGCCTGCTGGCAGTCCCTGCGGACGGGCACACCACCGGCCGTGGTGCCCGTGCTGTTCGGCGACGGCAAGGAGCGCCTCCTGCCCCTGCGGCCGCCCGCTCCGGGCCGCATGGCCGAGATGGTCAAGGACGGCGGCGACGACCCCGACTGCACGCATGGTGCGGTGCTCTTTGCGCGGCTTTCCGCCTGCGCACCCGAAGAGGCCCGGCCGGAGGACCATCGCCTCGACGCAGGCGCAGCGGTGCTCATCTTGCGTGCCGTGGAAGGTATCGGCCGCTGCACCCGGCAGGGCCTGGACTGCCCGCCCGGCAAATGGGCCGTCACCGGCGGTCCGCGTCGCCTGCTGGTCGAGAACCTGGCCCGCGCGGGCATGACCGACGGCTGCTGGCTGCTGGAACTGGGCGTGGAGAACGGCGCGGAGCTGGCCCGCCACACCCTCAATCCCCGGCTGGGCGTGGAAGGCGGCATCTCCATCCTGGGCAGCACGGGTCTGGTGCGGCCTTACAGCCACGCCGCCTATGTGGAGACCGTGCGCCTGTGCGTACGGGCCCGGCAACGCAGCGGCGGCCGCGAGATGGTCTTCTGTACCGGCGGCCGCACCCAGGCGGGAGCCCGCCGCCAGCTGCCCCACTGGCCGGAAAGCGCCTTCGTCTGCATCGGGGATTTCATCGCCGACAGTCTGGGCATCGCCGCCCGTCACCGGATGCAGGAGGTGGTCGTGGCCTGCATGGCGGGCAAGCTCTGCAAGTATGCCGCCGGCTTCGCCAACACCCACGCCCATCAGGTGGAACAGGACATGGCCCTGCTGCGCCGTCAGGTGCAGGCCTGCCTACCCGGAGAGACCGCCCTGCACGAGGCCCTGCATCACAGTGCGTCCGTGCGCGAGGCCCTGCTCTCCATCCCCGAAGCCGGGCGCCAGCCCGTGCTGCATGGGCTGGCCCGGGCGGCCCTGGAACACTTTTCCCGCCGGGCTCCCGGCGTGCCGTCCCTGCACCTGCTGGTCTTCGACTTTGACGGCACCTTCCTGTTCAAGGAAAGCCTGCGGCACGCTCCCGGCACGGTGGCGGCCCCTCTGCCGTCCCCGGACGACGGCACGACCGACAGCCCGGAAGACACTTCTTCTGACGGACAGGCCCCGGACATCGGCCTGCGCTATTTCATCGACAGGCCCTGACCGCCCTGCGGCCGGAGCCCCTTACCTCTCCCTGTGAGTTTGCCCATGAACATGCCCTTTGTGGAAATCGTCGGCGCCGGTCCCGGTGCGGAAGACCTCATCACCGTGCGCGGCCTGCGGGCCTTGCAGCAAGCCGATCTGGTGGTCTATGCCGGTTCGCTGGTGGCTCCTGCCCTGCTGCGCCACTGCCGCCCGGACTGCCTTTGCCGGGACAGTGCCTCCATGGATCTGGCGGAACAGGTGGCCGTCATGAGCGAGGCCGCGCTGGCAGGCAAGCGCGTGGTGCGCCTGCACACCGGTGATCCCGCCCTTTACGGCGCCATCGACGAACAGATCCGGGGGCTGGCCCAACGGGGCATCACCGTGCGCATCACCCCCGGCGTGAGCAGCGTGTTCGCCGCTGCCGCGGCCCTGGGCTGCGAACTGACCGGTCCGGAAACGGCCCAGAGCGTCGTCCTGACCCGCACGCCCGGCCGCACGCCCATGCCTGCTGGCGAGCAGGCCGCCGCTTTTGCCCGCACGGGGGCCACGCTGGCCTTTTTCCTCAGCACGGGCAAGGTGGCCGATCTGATGGCGGAACTGCAGGATGCGGGCGGTCTTGCGCCGGATACGCCCGCCGCGGCCGTCTACCGCGCCTCCTGGCCTGACGAGCAGGTCGTGCGCGGCACGGTGGCCGATCTGGCCCGCAAGGTGGAAGAAGCTGGCTTCCGGCGGCAGTCCCTTATTTTGGTGGGCCGTGCCCTGGCTGCTTCCGCGACGGTCTCGCGCCTGTACGACGGCTCTTTTTCCCACGGCTACCGCAACAGCCTGCCCGACGAGGCCTTCCACGGCACCTGCGCCCTCTATGCCGCCAGCCCGGCGGGGCTGGCCCAGGCGCGTACGCTGGCCGCCGCACTGGCGCAGGGCGACGCCCCCGCTCCCGTGATCTTCGCCGCCTGCCCGGCCGATGACCAGCAGCCCGTGGCCGACATGGCCGCTGCCCTGGCTGATGCCCTGCCCCGCTTCGATGCCCACATCATCCTGGGCACGCCCCGTCAGGTCTTGCCCCTGCTGCCCGCCGCCACCGGGGACGCTGCCGTCATCTGCTGCGCCGAGAGCGGCCGCCATGCCGTCTGCCTGCTGGACGGCCCGAATCATGCCGGGGACAGGCTGACCCGGCGCGTGGCCCGCATCACCGGCGGGCTGGGCATCACCGGCCCGACTGAAGCGGAGAAAGAAAACGACACCCCTGCTGCGGTCTCTCCGGCAGCTGCCACGGCATCCGCGGTCCCCTCGCCCCCGCACGGCGAGGTGATGGTGGTGGGCCTGGGCTCCGGCGACCCTGCCCAGCTCACGCCCGAAGTGGATGCGGCCCTGCGCCGCTGCGATACTGTGGCCGGGTACAGCAAATATGTGGATTTCATCCGCGACCGCATCCACGGCAAGCGCCTCATCGAGACCGGCATGAAGGGCGAGGTGGAACGCTGCCGCGACACCCTGGCCGCTGCCGCTGCCGGGGCCACGGTCTGCATGGTCTGCTCCGGTGACCCGGGTATTTTGGCCATGGCCGGGCTGCTGTTCGAGCTGCGCGCCCGCGAACAGGCCTTCCGCGACCTGCCCATCCGGGTGCTGCCCGGCATCACGGCTGCCAGCACGGCCGCCGCGGCGCTGGGGGCCCCCCTGCAGAACGGTTTTTCGCTGGTCAGCCTCTCCGACCTGCTGGTGCCCGCTGACGAAGTGCGCCGCAACCTGCGGGCCGTGGCGCAGTCGGCCCTGCCCGTGACCCTGTACAATCCTGCCGGGCGCAAGCGCCGCCGGCTGCTGGCCGAGGCTCTGGACATCTTCCGCGAGGCCCGCGGCGGTGACATCCTCTGCGCCTTCGTGCGTCATGCCGGCCGCCCGGAAGAGACGCGCTGGATCGGCCGTCTGGCCGACCTGCCCGCCGATGACGTGGATATGTCCACGCTGGTGCTCATCGGCAGCGCACGCACGGTCACGGATCGGGGCGCGCTGTTCGAAGCCCGCGGCTATGCGGAAAAATATCTGGACAAGGACGCCCCCGCGTCCACCGCGGACGGTCGCTGATGCGGGACTTCCACGCTTTTTGTCTGGCCGCTCCCCGCTCCGGCGAAGGCAAGACCGCCGTGGCCGTGGCCCTGATGCGGGCCCTTGTCCGCCGGGGCCTTGCCGTGCAGGGCTGCAAATGCGGGCCGGATTACATCGACCCCACATTCCATGCGCTGGCTACCGGTCGCCCGGCCTGCAATCTGGATACCTGGATGATGGGCGAGGCCGGTGTGCGCGCCCAGTGGCGGGCCGCCGTGCAGGGAGCCGACGCCGCTGTCTGCGAGGGTGTCATGGGCCTGCTGGACGGCCGCTCCCCGGACGACCTTTCCGGCAGCACGCTGGATTGTGCCCGTGTGTTGCACCTGCCCGTGCTGCTGGTGGTCAACGTGCGGGGCATGGCCGCCTCGCTGACGGCGCTGGTGGAAGGTTTCCAGCAACAGGCGGCACGTCATGGCGTCCGGCTGGCGGGCGTCATCGCCAACAATGCCGGCAGCCCGCGCCATGCGGATATTCTGCGTCAGGCGCTGGAAAAGGCCGGGCTGCCGCCCCTGCTGGGCGCCCTGCCCCGCCACGAGGCCTGCCGCATCCCCGAACGGCAGCTGGGCCTGCTGCCCGCGGCTGAAAGCGACTGCGATACGGTGTGGACGGACCGTCTGGCGGAACTGGCGGAAAATCATGTGGATCTGGACCGCCTGCTGGCTCTGACGCGTCAGCCCCGGCCGCTGGGGCCGCCCCTGCCCGCCCCCGGACAGCGGCAGCGGCGACTGGCTGTGGCCCGGGACGAGGCGTTTTGCTTTTATTACCGCGCCAACGAGGACGCCCTGCGCGCCCGCGGCTGGGAGATCGTCCCCTTCTCGCCCCTGCGGGATACGGCCCTGCCGCCGCAGCCGGACGCCCTGTATCTGGGCGGTGGCTACCCGGAAGCCTTTGCCGCCCGGCTGTCCGCCAATACGGCCATGCGTAGCGCCATCAGGGACTTCGCCGCCGCGGGCGGCGAGATCTACGCCGAGTGCGGCGGCTACATGTATCTGTGTTCCGGACTGGAGGCCGCCGCCGAAGGTCACGGTCTGGATGGAGAGCGCCGCGTCTGGCCCATGTGCGGCGTGCTGGAGGCCACGGCCCGCATGGGGCAGGGCCTGCGCTCGCTGGGCTACCGCGATGTCCGCTTCACGGGGGGCGCCCCCCTGGGCCTGCCCCTGGAGACCTGCCGGGGCCACGAGTTCCACTGGTCGCACATCGAGCTGCACCGGCCTTATGCGCCCCTCTATGACGTCATGGACCGTACGGGTACCCGCCCCGAAGGCGTGCATCACGGCAATGTGCGGGCGGGCTATGTGCATCTTTACTGGGGCGGTCTGGCCGATGCCGCCGCTGGCGGGAATATGGACATGGAGACGGCCCCTGCCGCTCCTGCCCCCCACAGTCCTGGAGGGCAGGTGATCCTGCTCAACGGCCCCTCCAGTGCGGGCAAGAGCACCCTGGCCCGCGCCCTGCAGGAAAAGCTGCTGGCCGACCACGGCCGCCACAGCATCATCCTGTCCATGGACGATCTGCTGCGGGCCTGTCCCGGCCGTCCGGGGGCCCTGCTGCAGGGCATGGCCGCTACGGGCCTGCCCCTGACCGCCATCCTGCACGCGGCCACGGCCGAAGCCGCACACGCCGGGGCATGGGTCATCGTGGATCATGTGCTGGGTGAGCGCCCGGACTGGATAGCCGACCTGTGGCAGCGCCTGCGGGACATCCCCGTCCTGCCCGTGCAGGTCTGCTGCGAACTGGCCGAGCTGGAACGCCGGGAAAAAGGCCGTACCGACCGCACGCCGGACTGGGCCCATGCCGCCCGGCAGGCGCGGGACATCCACGCGCCCCTGCCCGGCGAGCTGCGTATCGATACCAGTTGCACCAGTCCCGAGCATTGCGCGGCCCGCATCCTTTCCGCCCTTGCCCTTCACGGCAAAGCCATGCCGTCACCGACCCTTGAGGAGGACTCCCATGAAGCCTGAGGCACACGGCGGCGACCGGCTGCGCATGGCCGCACTGGCCGGGCGCGCCCCTGACAGCCTGCTGGATTTCAGCGTCAACGTCCGTCCCGAAGGCGCGCCGGAATTCCTGCGTCTGGCGCTTTGTCGCGCCCTGGACCATATCTCGGCCTATCCTTCCCCCCATGCGGAAGAGGCCATGGAGGCCGCCGCCCGCGTCTACGGCCTGCCTGCGGACTGCTTCGTGTTCGGTAACGGCACCAACGAGCTCATCCACCTGCTGGCCCGTGTCCTCAAGGAAGACGGCACTCCCTGCGCGGCCGTGATCGAACCGGCCTTCAGCGAATACGCCCTGGCCTGCGGGCTGGCCGGGCTGGAGGTACGCCATCCGGACTGTGGCGTGCGCCGCGACGGGGACAGCGACGAGGACATGCTCCGGCAGCTGCTCTCCCTGCTGGCGGACGTCCCGGCCCGGGCAGCCGTCTGGCTGGCCAATCCGGGCAACCCTTCCGGATCTTTCCTGCCGCCTGCCTCCTGCCGTCGCCTGCTAGAGGCCCGCCCCGACCTGCTCTGGATCATCGACGAAGCCTTTGCCGCCTATGCGGGCCCCGACGACGTCTCTTCCCTCATCACGCAGCTGCCGGACAATGCCGTGCTGCTGCGCTCCCTGACCAAGTTCCATGCCGTGCCCGGCGTGCGCCTGGGCTATATGGTCACGCGGGCGGAACGGGCACGGCGATGGCGCAGACAGCTGCCCGCCTGGAGCGTCAATGCCTTTGCCCTGGCCGCCGCACAGGCCGTGCTGGCGGATACGTCGGACTTTGCCGACCGGACACGGGACGAGAACCGCCGCCGCCGCGAGCATCTGTGCGCCTGCCTGCGCGGCGTGCCCGGCATCACGGTCTTCCCCTCGCTGGCCAACTATGTGCTGTTCCGCTGCGAACAGGCCCCGGCGGACCTGTATGCCCGCCTGCTGCGGGAATACGGCATCGCCGTGCGCGACTGCTCCAATTATCGCGGCATGGAAGACGGCAGCTGGTTCCGGGCCGCCGTGCGGCTGGAAGAAGACCATCAGCGGCTGGCCGACGCCCTGCGCGGCATCCTGCACCCGGCCGCGTCCGTGCCGCCGCGCCCGCGTTCCCGGCGTCCCGCCCTCATGCTGCAGGGCACGTCCTCCGATGCGGGCAAAAGCATCCTGGCCGCCGCCTTCTGCCGCATCCTGCGTCAGGACGGCTACGACGTGGCTCCGTTCAAGGCCCAGAACATGTCCCTCAACTCCGGGGTGACCGCCCTTGGCGAAGAGATGGGGCGCGCCCAGATCGTCCAGGCCCAGGCGGCCCGCATCGATCCCGAAGCCCTCATGAATCCCGTGCTGCTCAAACCGCATTCGGAGACCGGGTCACAGGTCATCGTCCTGGGCAAACCCGTGGGGCACATGCAGGCCCGCGAATATTTCCGCTACAAGGCCGGGCTCTGGCAGACCGTGCGCGACGCCTACGACACGCTGGCCGACCGGCACGAGGTCATGGTCCTGGAAGGGGCAGGCAGCCCAGGCGAGGTGAACCTCAAGCAGCACGACATCGTCAACATGCGCATGGCCGCCCACGCGCAGGCCTCGGTGCTGCTGGTGGGCGACATCGACCGCGGCGGGGTCTATGCCTCGCTGCTGGGCACCTGGATGACCTTGGAACAGCAGGAGCGCTCCCTGCTGGCGGGCTGGCTCGTCAACAAGTTCCGGGGCGACGCTTCCTTTCTGGAACCGGCCCATGCCTATGTGCGGCAGGCCACCAGCATCCCGGTACTGGGCGTCATCCCCTGGCTGCGCGACATCAATATCCCGGATGAAGACATGGCGGGCTTCCCCTGGTCGCAGGCGGCGGACACCACGCCGCCCCCGCCCGGCATCCTCGACATCGCCGTGGTCATGCCCCGGCATGTGTCCAACTTCACCGATATGACGCCTCTGGCCGCCGAACCGGACGTGCGCCTGCGGGCCGTACGCCGGGCCGAAGACTGGGGGCAGCCTCATGTGGTCATCCTGCCCGGTACCAAGAGCGTGGCCGCCGACCTGGCCGCGCTGCGGGCCGACGGCCTGGCCGAGCTCATCTGCCGTCATGCCGCCCGGGACGGCTGGCTGCTGGGCATCTGCGGCGGGCTCCAGATGCTGGGGCGCGCCATCCTCGATCCGCTGGGGCTGGAATCCGCCGCGCCTTCCGTGCCCGGCCTCGGGCTCATGGATCTGGAATCCACCTTTGCTGCAGACAAGACGCTGGTCAGCGTGCGCCGGGCCGCCACGCCGCTGCCGGTCATGACCGGCGGTTACGAGATCCATCACGGCCATACCAGCCACGGTCCGTCGGCCCTGCCCCTTTTCGTGCGCGAGGGCCAAGGCGCTCCGGAAGAACGCATCTGCGGCTATGTGAGCGGCCGTCGCTGGGCCACTTATCTGCACGGTCTGTTCGATGACGACGCCTTCCGCCGTGCCTGGCTCGATCATGTGCGGCAGGACGTGGGCCTGAAGCCGCAGGGCCGCCAGCTGGTGCGCTGCGATCTGGAAGCCTCGCTGGACCGCCTGGCCGACGTGGTGCGCCAGAATGTGGACATGAAGGCCATTTACAAGCGTCTGGGGCTGTGAGGAACTATGGCCCAGCCGTAATACGGGACGACGGCCCGGCAGATGCAGCTGCCGTCATCCCCGCAACAGCGCCCCCGCCGCGAGGATGTTTTGCCGTTGCGCGCCCCGGGCGTTCAACTGGCTGAAGACCATAAAAAAGCCGCCCTTTGCGGGCGGCTTTTTTGCGCTCCCTGTCAGGACAGCAGGGCGGCGAACTGTTCCACCGGGAGCGGCCGGCTGAGCAGATAGCCCTGGGCCCTGGGACAGCCCAGTTTGCGCAGGACAGCCAGCTGCTCCTCGGTCTCCACGCCCTCGGCAACGGTACGGATGCCCATATCCTCCGCAGCCTCGATGACCAGACGCAGCAGACGCTGCCGTTTGTCGCTGCCGCACAGGTCATCCATCAGGCTCTTGTCCAGCTTGAGCTCATCGAAGCCCAGACGCGCCAGGGTCATGAGATTGGCATAGGCCACACCAAAATCGTCGATGGCCACCCGGAAGCCTTTGGCCCGGATGCTGTCCACGACCTTCTGGAACGTACGGTAATCCTCCGTACTGGCCGTTTCCGTGATCTCCACCTGCAACAGTTCGGCGGGGATATCGAACTTTTGCCTGATCTCCTCCAGCCTGTCGGCCACTTCAGGAAAGGCCAGCGTCGTACGGGAAAAATTCACGGCCATGGGCACCAGCGGCCGCCCCTCGTCCCGCCAGCGTTTCAGGCAGGAGCAGACCTTGCCGAACACATGCAGGTCCACCTGCGGCATGGCGTACAGGGATTCCAGCAGGGGGATGAATTGCGTGGGCGGGATGACCTTGCCCTCGCTTATCAGGCGCAGCAGGATCTCGCCGCCGACCACCGCGCCATCCGCCACCCGGAACTGGGGCTGGCAATACAGAGTAAAACTGTCCGAGGCCAGCAGCTCTTCCAGACGGCCGGGCCGGGCCAGGTCGAGGACGTCGTCCAGCCCGCTCCGGTAACGACCGCTCTGGGGCGACGAACGGTAAAAATCCCGCTTGGCGGCAAACATCCGGGCATCGGCGGCGATCAGGCCTTCGCCTATATCGTCTTCGCGGCGCACCCAGGCGCAGCCTACAGAGGCGGTAAAGCCCAGCGTCCCGGCAAACAGGGAACGCACCCGTTCCACATCCCTGCGGAACTCCCGTTCGTCCCCTCCCTGCCACAGCAGGACAAATTCGTCACCGCCCATGCGGTATACGGCCGTATCCGGCAGGAGCTCATGGACCGAACGGCTCACCGCCGCCAGGACGGCGTCCCCGCCGCTGTAGCCGTCGCCGTCATTGATGTCCTTGAGGCCGTTGATGTCCAGGAAGATGACGCCGATGTCGGCATCCCGCTTCTGCACGTCGCGCTGGAAAGCATTGCGGTTGAACACCCCGGTCAGCTGGTCGTGGTAGCTGAGGAAATGCAGCTCGTTCAGCGAATCCCGCCGCCACAGGGAGGAGCTGAGGAAAAACTTCATGGACGACAGCAGCACCCGGGAAGAATCGATACGCTCGGGATCCAGGTTGTCCACGCCCACGAAACCGCGCAGGCTCTTGCCGTTCCAGAGCGGGAACACCAGCAGGGAGTGGATGTCCTGGCGTTTGAGCACGGCGTATTCTTCCGGGCTGCTCACACGCAGGCTTTCCAGATCCGTGATCAGGATGGGCTGGTGGGCGTAAAAATTGGGCATCCAGCGGGCAATGACCCCCACGGGGACATTGGCCAGAAATTCCTTTTGCGGCACGACGCCCTCACGACACCATTCAAAGGTATTGCGGACGACATCGTCAGAGAACTCAAAGATATAGGCCCTGTCCGCCTGCAAATATTCGCCGATGGCGGCCAGCACGTCGTCGATCAGGAAAGGCAGGTCGGCATCCTGCCGGTACAGCTTGCGGGCGCAGTGGTTGATGAAGTTCTGCAGGGAAAGATTCTTGTCCAGCTGTTCCTGCAGGAGCACATGCTCCGTGATGTCCGAGGCGATCTCCGTCCTGACCTGCCTGCCGTTGAACTCGCAGATGCTGTCGCTCAGCAAAAAATGGCGTCCGACAAGCTGGTTGTAGAACTTCCATACATAGCAGCCGTCCTGGGAAAGCTTGCCGTTGGTACAAAAAGGACAGGGATCCCGCCGTCCCTGCAGGATCTCGTAACATTTGCCATGCAATCTCTGGGGGATGTGGAATTCTTCTGCCAGGGCCCTGTTGTAGTAGAGCAGCTCGTAGGTCTCCATGTCGGCGATGTAGACCAGCTCCTGCAGGTTATCCAGGATCTTTTCATGCATGTTCATGATGCTACCCGAAAGAAGGACTGAAAAAATGCGGAATCGGCGGCGAAACCATGTAAATGAGTTCCAATAGCACGGGACAGATGCAGCGTAAAGGAAGGAAACACCCCAAAAGCCGCCACCGGACAAAAATATCCTTTCCCCGCCATATCCTTGAGCAATCTTCGCAAGTCGGGTACAAGTCTCCCGTTGCCGCCGTCCGGGGCGGCACGCCGGCTGTTTTTCCCTTTTTTTATGCAAGACATACGGA
>OLWL01001929.1_pt1 | contig 10494 bp, 9 predicted proteins | sample 1674151 | NCBI WGS metagenome assembly OLWL01 (sample SAMEA103958148, study PRJEB25191) | human gut metagenome
GGTCATGCCCCAAGGGGGCTAGTGCAAACCACCGGCACGGCCGGTGGTTATGATTCTAATGATGCTGATATTTTGAAATGATGGGCGGATGAGGAATTCAACCTTTGATCAAAAACATATATGGGTAGATCAAAAACAGCGCAAAACCATTTCCGGCTGTCCGTTTGGGCAGCTGGTTTTTTACATGCCGCGGGCTTTGGAGGCGGCTCCTGCCTGCAATTTTTTTGTCCTGCTTTTGTGCGGTGGGCCGCTCCGGCCTGCGAAATTTGGTAAAGCCAGAAAATGCGCCCCAATATCTGGACATATTTTCGGCAAAACGGAGAAAAAGGAAAACCGGAACAAAATTTCTTTTCATCCACCCAGGCACGTGATATACTCGGAATATCAAGAGAAAAAAGGAGGAAGCCGGGATTGAGTGAATTGCTGCGCATGGAGCACATCAGCAAACGGTTCGGCAACTTTTACGCCAATCAGGACATCAATTTCTCCGTCGCCAAGGGCGAGGTACATACGCTCCTCGGAGAGAACGGCGCGGGGAAATCGACGCTCATGAATATCCTCATCGGCCTCTACCAGCCCACTGAGGGCAAGATCTTTCTGAACGGGCAGGAGGTCCGCATCGAATCGCCGAGCCAGGCGGTCAAGCTTGGCATCGGCATGGTGCATCAGCACTTCATGCTCGTCGAGGCGATGACCGTCTTTGACAACATCATCCTCGGCGACAAACACGCCAAGGGCCTATTTATCGACCGCGCGGCCCGCAGAAAGGAGATCGAGGCGCTTTCGGAAAAATACGGCCTCGACGTCCAGCTCGACAAGCTCATCACGGAGATCTCCGTCGGCGAACAGCAGCGCACCGAGATCCTCAAGGCCCTCTACCACGGGGCCGAGTTGCTGATCCTTGACGAGCCCTCCGCCGCCCTGACCGACATCGAGGTCGAGGGACTGTTCGCCATCATGCAGAAGCTTGTCGGCGAGGGCAAATCCATCATCTTCATCAGTCATAAAATGCGCGAGGTGCTCCGCATCTCCGACCGCATCACCATTCTCCGCCTCGGCAAGGTCGTCGGCACGGTCGACCGCGCCGAGACCGACGGCCAGAAGCTCGCCGGCATGATGATTGGCAAAGAGCTGACCGAGTCACACTATGAAAAGGTCGACGCCTCCGGCCATGAGATCGTCGCGGAGCTCGACCATGTGGACTATAACAAGGAGAGCAAGCACAGCGGCCTCGCCGATCTGTCGCTCCGCATCCACGCCGGAGAGATCGTCGGCGTCGCGGGTGTCGACGGCAACGGCCAGACCCAGCTGGCCCAGCTCATCACCGGCGTCATCGCCCCGGAGAGCGGCACGGTCCGGCTCAAGGGTGACCGCGTCGCCGTCTTCGACCCGAACGGCTTCATCGAGCACGGCGTCAGCCACGTCCCCGAGGACCGCAACCTGCAGGGCCTGATCGGCGATATGTCGATCGCGGAAAATCTTGTCCTCAAGGACACCGACGATCCGCGCTTCAGCCACGGTCATGGTTTGCGCCTGAACAAGCGCGCCATCCACGCCTACGCGCAGTCCATGATGGAAAAATATGATGTCCGCGCCACCTCTGACAGCCAGAGCGTGCGCGAGCTGTCCGGCGGCAACCAGCAGAAGGTCATCATCGCCCGCGAGCTCGAGAGCGGCCCGTCCGTCCTCGTCATGGCGCATCCTACGCGCGGCCTCGACATCGGCGCGACCAGCTTTGTCCACGACCAGATGATCGCCGCCCGCGCCCGCGGCGTCGGCATTCTGCTCATCAGCGCCGACTTTGACGAGATCCTCGAGATGTCCGACCGGATCGTCGTCTGCTTCGAAGGTCGCATCATGGGCGAATTCTCCGGCAGCAAGCCGCCGATCAACGAGATCAGCCTGGCCATGACCGGTAAGTGAGGGGGAGAGGTATGGGAAAAGTGAAAAAAGCGTTCGGCGCGTTCCTTGTGCCGCTGCTGTCCGTTCTGCTCGCGTTCCTGATCGGTGGTATCATCATGGCTGCCCTCGGCGCGAACCCGTTCCTTGCCGTGAAGTTCCTGTTCCAGGGCGCGTTCGGCTCCAAGGCCGGCATCGGTACCACGCTCACCAAGGCCACGCCCCTGATCTTCACGGCCCTCTGCGCCTGCTTCGCGTATAAGTGCGGCGTGTTCAACCTCGGCGGCGAGGGGCAGTTCCTGATGGGCTCCATCGCCGCGTTCCTGACCTGCTATTTCACCGGCCTGACCGGCTTTGCCGGCGTGCTGCTCGCGCTGCTGGCCGGCGCGGTGGCCGGCGGCTTCTGGGGCATGATTCCCGGCGTGCTGAAAATCGGCCGCGGGCAGAACGAGATGATCATCTCCATCATGCTCAACTATGTCGCCACGCTCTTCATGGGCGTCATCTACACCAGCTGGATCCGCGATGCCTCCGTCCCGCAGACACCCGCCATCGCCGATGAGGTGCATCTTCCGCGCATCATCACCGGGATGCGCTTCACTTGGGGCTTTGTGATCGCGGTCGCGGTCGGCCTGATCCTCTATTACGTCCTGTTCTGGACGAGCGCGGGCTTCCGCCTGCGCGCCGTCGGCTGCAACCTCACGGCCAGCCGCTTCAACGGCATTCCCGTCAAGCGCTTTATGCTCGCCAGCTTCATTGTCTCCGGCGCGATTGCCGGTCTCGGCGGCGGCGCGGAGCTGCTCGGTACGCAGTTCCGCCTCATCAACGGCTACGGCGCGGGCTACGGCTTCGACGGCGTGGCGATGGCCCTCATCGGCCAGCTGCACCCGATCGCGACGATGGTCGTCGCGCTGTTTTTCGCGGTGCTCCGCGTCGGCTCCACCACCATGCAGGCCGCTACCGGCGTGCCCACCAGCGTGTCCGACATCATCCAGGCGCTTGTCATCGTCTTCTCCGTCGCTGGCATGGCGCTGACCAAGCTCCCGGAATTCCAGGCGTGGCGCAGCCGCGTCTTCCACGGCAGAAAGGCGGGTGAAGCATAATGGATTGGATCTCGAGCCTCCTTCTTGCAACGGTCCGTCTCGCCATCCCCGTGCTGCTCATCTCCCTGGCTGAGCTCTACGGCCAGCGCGCGGGCATGGTCAACATCGGCCTCGAGGGCCTCGCCTCCATCGGCGCGCTCGTCGGCTTCCTCGTCTGCTATGTCACGGGATCGAACTGGCTGGGCCTGCTCTGCGGCGCGCTTGCGGGCGTGATCGTCAACATGATCTACGCGTTCTCCACGGTCACGCTCTGCGCCGACCATACCGTCTACGGCATGGCCCTCAACATCTTCGCCCCGGCGCTCGCGTCCTTCATCTACCGCGTCTACTTCGGCACCGGGTCCGACCTCAAGCAGATCACCACCATGTCCTCCGTCGCCATCCCCGGCCTGAAGGACATCCCGGTGCTCGGGCCGCTGCTCTTCGACCAGAGCCCGATGGTCTATCTCACATTCCTGCTCGTCCTCTTCACGGCCATCTTCTTCGGCAAGACCCGCGCGGGCCTGAGCTATAAGGCCGTCGGCGAGCATCCGCAGGCCGCCGCCACGCTCGGCATCCCGGTCGTCGGCGTGAAGTACCTCGCCTGCGTGATCTGCGGCGCCCTGTCCGGCATCGGCGGCGCGTACCTCACCACCTGCTATTCCAGCACCTATACCGATGGTATCGTCGCCGGGCGCGGCTTCATCGCGCTGGCCGCCGTCATTTTCGGCCGCTGGAACGCGGGCGGCATCCTGCTGGCCTGCCTGTTCTTCGGCTTCTGCGACGCGCTCCAGATCCGCCTCCAGGTCTCCGGCATCGCCATCCCGTATCAGTTCTTCCAGATGATCCCCTACGTGGCGACGGTCGTCGTCCTCACGCTCATCGGCGCCCGCCAGGCCGGACCCAAGGCCAACGGCAAGCCCTACCGCCGTGAACAGCGGTAAACCGGTAATAACGCTTCGGCGTTGTTATAAACTTATGGCAGCACCGCATTGTGCGCTGCTGCCGAATCCTAATATTCTATGGAGGACAAAAAATGAAAAAGATCATTGCAATGCTTCTGGCGCTTGTCATGCTCCTGTCGCTGGCGGCGTGTGCCGGTACTGCGAAGACCGACACAGCGGCTCCTGCGGACGACACCAGCAAGACCGACACGACCGACACCGCCGCCGAACCGGCTGACACCACCGAGCCCGCCGACACGACCGCTGAACCCGTTGTCACGGAAGAGCCCACCGTTGCCACCAAGGCTGACGGCTCTGCCTATAAGGTCGCCATGATCTGCGACTCCAGCATCAACGACGGCGGCTGGGGCGCGGCCTGCTACAACGCCATGATCGCCGCGGCCGAAAAGATGGGCTGGGAGACCGAGGTCACCGACTCCATCTCGCAGGACGCCTACTATGATTCCATCGTCGCCTACTGCACCCTCGGCTACGACATGATCTACGCCCCCGGCAACCAGTACACCGACGCCGTCCTGCAGGCGGCTGAGGAATATCCCGACGTGGCCTTCGCCCTGCTGAACGGTGCGGAAGATACCCCCGACAAGGCCGTCAACGGCAACGTCTCCTCCCTGCTCCCGAACGCGCAGCAGATCGGCTGGATCGCGGGCGCCCTCGCCGGCCTCATGACCGAGAGCGGCAAGCTCGGCTTCATCGGTGGCATGGAGCTCGACACCACCAAGGGCAAGATCGCGGGCTTTGAAGAGGCGGCCAAGTACGTCGCCGAGCAGGAAGGCAAGACCGTCGAGCTGCTCAACGTCCCCTATGCCAACTCCTTCTCCGACGCCCCGAAGGGCAAGGAATTTGCCACTGAGCTGATCGCCCAGGGCGCTGACGTCTTCTTCGACGACGCTTCCGCCGTCGACTCCGGCGCGCGCGAGGCCATCGACGCGGCCAACGCCGCCGCGGGCGAAGTCAAGATCTACGACATCGGCCAGCCTGCCGACATCCTCGGCCAGAACGAGTGCATCATCTGCTCTCAGGTCACCGACAACTCCGCCATGATCGTCGCCTCCATGCAGGCTGTCATCGATGGCACCTTCGGCGGCGCGACGCTCTACGGCACGCTGCAGAACAACACCCTCTCCGCCGGCGCGCTGAGCGATCTTGTTCCCGCCGACGTGCAGGAGAAGTACCTCGCCTACATCGACCAGATGATCGCGGGCACGTTTATGCAGTAATCTCTTGCGGAACGCCCAAAGTGCCCGGCGGACCCTGTGTCCGCCGGGCACTTTCCCGTTTTCGGGCATTCTCGCCGGGAAATGCGGCTGCCGACCGGGGAAAACTGTCGATTTCTCCGGTTGACTCTTTTCCGATGCGTGTTATAATGTGGACTGTCTGAAACAATATAAAATTGTAGCGCCAAGGTGTCCGCCGCAAGGCGGGTGAAAAGGGAATCCGGTGAGAATCCGGAGCGATGCAGTCACTGTGTACGGGAGCGGACCTGCAAAGGAAGCGCCGGACCGGCCAGATGGCCGGTGTGTGCGTCCTTACCACTGGGAAACCGGGAAGGGCAGAGCCGCGAAGAACGAAGTCAGGAGACCTGCCTTGGCGTGGAATCTCAGATCCGCTGTCCACGGGTCGGCCTTCCTGCAAGTTTGTATGGTCTTCCGCTTTGGAAGACGACATTCGATACGGCTAGGGAGAACGGCTGCGCCAGCGCAGCCGTTTTTATATTTTTCAGAACATTTTAGAAAAGAGGTAGACCTCACATGAAAAAGACCCTCGCGCTTGTGCTCGCAGCCGTGATGCTGCTGAGCCTCCTCTCCGCCTGCAAGAGCAGCGCGGACGAGACCCCCACCGTAGACCCCGCAGAAACCGAACAGACCACTACCCCCGAAGAGACCACGCCCGCCGAGGAGCAGACCCCGGAAGAGCCGCAGCCCTCTCAGGAAGAGCTGGATCAGGCAGCCGCCGACAATGTCGCCGCCCTGATCGACGCGATCTATGTCCAGTCCCGCACCGATGAGACCGACGCCCAGTGCGAAGCGGCCAAGGCCGCCTGGGACGCCCTGACCGATGCGCAGAAGGAGCTCGTCGAAGGCGACGAGGCCAGCCCCGATTACTTCGGCCTCGATACCGGCGACGCTTCGCTCGACGATGCGCGCAATCAGGATGAGATCGGCGAGAACGAGCTGCTCGTTGTCTCCTTCGGCACGTCCTACAATGACAGCCGTGTTGCCGACATCAAGGGCATCGAAGACGCCCTGCAGGCCGCGTATCCCGACTGGTCCGTCCGCCGCGCCTTCACCGCGCAGATCATCATCAACCACGTCCAGGCCCGTGACGGCGAGAAGATCGACAACATGACCCAGGCGCTCGACCGTGCAGTTGCCAATGGCGTGAAGAATCTCGTGGTCCAGCCGACGCACCTGATGCATGGCGCAGAGTATGACGAGATGTGTGAAGCCATCGAGCAGTATAAGGACAAGTTTGAATCCGTCTCCATTGCCGAGCCGCTGCTTGGCGAAGTCGGCTCCGACGCTACCGTCATCAATGCCGACAAGGAAGCTGTTGCCAAGGCCATCACCGCTGCGGCTGTTGCCGATTCCGGCTTCGAGAGCCTTGATGCCGCCAAGGACGCGGGCACCGCGTTCGTCTTCATGGGTCACGGCACCGCGCACGTCGCCAAGGTCACCTACAGCCAGATGCAGACCCAGATGCAGAACCTCGGCTATGAGAACGTCTTTATCGGCACCGTCGAGGGTGAGCCGGAAGAGACCGCCTGCGAGGCTGTCATCGAGGCCGTCAAGGCTGCGGGCTATACCAATGTCGTGCTGCGCCCGCTGATGGTCGTCGCCGGCGACCACGCCAACAACGATATGGCCGGTTCCGAGGAAGATTCCTGGAAGACCATGTTCGAAGCCGCTGGCTTCACCGTCGACTGCCAGATCCACGGCCTCGGCGAGATCGCCGATGTGCAGGCGCTCTATGTCGCCCACACCAAGGCTGCGATCGACTCGCTGAACGCCTAATTTGACTTAAACTGAGCTCCGGGGTGGGGAAGACCTGCCCCGGAGCCAAGCGCCATTCAGGAGGAACCATCATGAAAAAGACCATCGCCCTTGCGCTCGCTGCGCTGATGCTGCTCGCGCTGCTGACCGCCTGCGCGGTCAAGCCCGCAGAGACCGAACCTGCAGAGCTGGAACAGGCCGTGCAGACCGAACAGCCCGCCGAACCCGAAACCGACGAGACTGCGGAGGATGCGGATGCGTCCGCCGAACCGGCCCTGCCCGACGGCGTCTATACTGCCGACTTCAACACCGACAGCTCCATGTTCCATGCCAATGAGGCCTGCGACGGCAAGGGCACGCTCACCGTCGAAAACGGCGAGATGACTATCCACGTCAGCCTTGCGGGCACCAGCATCCTCAACCTCTTCCCCGGCGTCAAGGAAGACGCGGAAAAGGAAGGGGCCGAGCTGCTCCAGCCCACCACCGACACCGTTACCTATTCCGACGGCCTCTCTGACGAGGTCTTCGGCTTCGACATCCCCGTTCCTACGCTGGACGAGGAATTTGACCTCGCGCTCATCGGCAAGAAGGGCACGTGGTACGACCACAAGGTCTCCGTGACGAACGCCGTTTTGAAGGAAGACGACGCCGCCGCGCCCGCCGAGACGCTGGCCGACGGCACCTACACGATCGCCGTGACGCTCGAGGGCGGCAGCGGCAAGGCGAACATCCAGTCGCCCTGTACGCTGACGGTCGCGGACGGCAAGATGACCGCCACCATCGTCTGGAGCAGCAGCCACTATGACTATATGCTCGTGGACGGCGAGCGCTGCGACGTGCTCTCGACCGAAAACGGCTCGACGTTTGAGATCCCCGTCGCCGCGCTGGATACGCCGCTTGCCGTGGTCGGCGATACCACCGCCATGAGCACGCCGCACGAGATCGACTACACGCTGACGTTCGACGCCTCGAGCGCCGAGGTGAACAGATGAGACGCCTGCCGCGCGCGCTTCTCACGCTGTTGGCCGTGCTGACGCTCTGCGCCTGCGGGGACAAAGCGCAGGACGGTTCGAACGGCGAAGACGCGGCGGTCGCGTGGGATACTCTGTCGTTTGATAAGACCATGCCGCTTGACTATGCCACGCAGTTTTCGGTTTCCTACGCGGACGACGACTACAAGCGCATCACCATCGGGCAGGATCAGGAATTCCTGCTCGTGGCGGAGGGCGCGGCCGTGCCCAGCGGCGTGCCGGAGGGCGTGACAGTTTTGCAGCAGCCGCTTGATGAAATTTATCTGGTCGCCAGCGCGGCGATGGACAGCTTTGCCCAGCTGGACGCGGTCGACTGCATCCACTTCAGTGGACGCAAGGAGTCGGACTGGTATATCGAGCAGGCGAAGGAGGCCATGAGCGCGGGTGACATGCTTTACGCGGGCAAATACTCCGAGCCCGATTACGAGCTTATCTTGTCGCAGGGCTGCGATCTGGTGCTTGAAAACACGATGATCTACCACTCGCCCGAGGTCATCGAGCAGTTTGAAACGCTGGGCATCCCCGTGCTCGTGGAAATGTCCAGCTACGAGAGCGAGCCGTTTGGCCGCATGGAGTGGGTCAAGCTCTACGGTGCGCTCATCGGCAAGGAGAACGAGGCCGCGGCGCTGTTTGAGGAGAAAATGGACAGCGTTTCAGGCATTCTGGGCGCTGCGCCCACGGGAAAGACCGTCACATTCTTCTATGTGACGAGCAACGGCGCGGTCAATGTGCGAAAGTCGACGGACTATGTCGCTAAATCCATCGCCATGGCGGGCGGGGAGTACGTCTCCTTTGACAACACGGAAGAGGAGAACGCCCAGTCCACCGTCACCATCCAGATGGAGGCATTTTACAGCGGCGCGCACGACGCGGATGTGCTCATCTACAACAGCATCATCGACGGCGGGCTTACGACGATCGACGAGCTTTTAGCGCTCGAACCGCTGCTTGGCGACTTTAAGGCCGTGCAGAACGGGAACGTCTGGTGCCTGACGAAAGACTTTTATCAGGAATCGCTCGAATTGAGCGACCTCGTCGTGGATCTCCACACCGTTTTGAGCGGGGCGGATACGCCGCTCCGGTTTTTGACAAAGCTGCAATAATTTTTGACTGGAAAGTTGAAACAGACAGGAGGGACGGGCATGGAGCAGAAGCGGAAAACACGGACGTGGTGCGGCTTTTTGCTGCTGCTCGTCCTTTTGGCTGTTTTTTTGATCTGGAATTTATTCGCGGGCAGCGTGCAGCTCTCCGCGTCTCAGATAGGACAAATTCTGCTCGGCGGCGGGGATGACCTGACGCAAAAGCAGATCATTATGCAAATTAGATTGCCGCGCATGGCGTCGGCGCTCATTTTAGGCGGTGCGCTGTCCGTGTCGGGGTATCTTCTGCAAACGTTTTTCCACAATCCCATCGCGGGGCCGTTCGTGCTGGGCATTTCGTCGGGCGCGAAGCTCGCGGTGTCGATCGTGATGATCGTTTTCCTCAGCCGCGGCGTCAGATCATCGTCAGCGCTGCTGATCAGCGCGGCGTTCATCGGCGCGATGCTCTCGATGGGCCTCATCCTGCTCATTTCGCAGCGGGTCAATCAGATGAGCCTTCTCGTCGTCTGCGGCGTGATGATCGGCTACATCTGCTCAGCGCTGACGGATTTTCTCGTCACGTTCGCGGACGATTCAAACATCGTGAACCTGCACAACTGGTCGAACGGCTCGTTTTCCGGCATGAAGTGGGAAAACGTGACGACGATGGCGTGGGCCTGCGGGACCGCGCTGATTTTGACATTTTTTCTCTCCAAGCCGATCCGCGCCTATCAGCTCGGCGAGGTCTACGCGCGCAACATGGGCGTGCCGATCAAGGCGTTCCGCGCGGCGCTCATCCTGCTCTCCAGCGTGTTATCTGCCTGCGTGACGGCCTTTGCCGGCCCCATCTCGTTTGTCGGCATCGCGCTGCCGCACCTGATGAAGGCGCTTTTCAAGACGGCGGAGCCGCTTTTGCTGATCCCGGCGAGCTTCCTCGGCGGGGGCATCTTCTGCCTTGCGTGTGATCTCATCGCGCGCACGGCCTTTGCGCCCACGGAAGTCAGCATCAGCTCGGTCACGGCGGTGTTCGGCGCGCCGGTCGTCATCTACATGATGGTGCGCAGAAAGGCGGGGCGGGAATGAGCGGCTATTTGGAGACAAAGAATTTATCCGTCGGCTACCACGGCAAGCCCCTCATCGAGGATGTGTCCCTCTGCGTGCAGAGGGGAAAGATCGTTACGCTGATCGGGCCGAACGGCTCGGGCAAGTCGACGATCCTGAAAACCGTCATCGGTCAGCTGCCGGAGCTTTCCGGCACAGTGTATCTGGATGGCGAGACGATGCGCTCGCGCAGCCGCAACGACGTCGCGCGGCGCATGGCGATCTTGATGACCGCGCGCGTGGAGCCAGAGCTCATGACCTGCCGCGATGTGGTCAGCTCGGGCCGTTATCAGTAGAGAGATCGGAAGAGCGGTTCAGCAGGAATGCCGAGACCGATCTCGTAT
>OLWL01001939.1_pt1 | contig 10452 bp, 6 predicted proteins | sample 1674151 | NCBI WGS metagenome assembly OLWL01 (sample SAMEA103958148, study PRJEB25191) | human gut metagenome
ACGCAATCATCAGAATGGGCAGCATAATTAAACAAACCGCTGCTCTGACTGCAGAACAAAATTCTATCGGATGCGCCAAACTCGTTGTATTTTCAAACGCCCCGGAAGACAATCCTTTTATGGCCGGAGCATTTCACGGAGTAAGCGAACCTGACCGCGTTATTAACGTCGGGGTTTCCGGTCCGGGCCGGGGCCAGGGAGGAAAAATACAGCCCGTGGTTATACACGCCCCCGCCATAGCGGCGCACCGCCTGGCCCAGGGTCCGGGGCAGCTGGCACCAGTGCAGCAGCAGCCGCTCCAGCGGCCAGTCCTGATATTGGGTCCAGGGCACCAACGCCCCATTGAGTCGGTCCACATAGGCGGCAAAGAACGCGTCGTGGTGCAGCCGCACCGACGAGCGCCCCAGGTTTGGCTCCAGAGCCGCCGGGGCATAGGGCAGCGGCGGCAGGATATAGGGATAAGTCATGGCAGGCAGTTCCTTTCCGAAAAAATTTCCTGCTTCCATGGTATGCCGCCGTTGACAAACCATGCCTTTTGGTGCAAACTGTAAACAGCCGCCCGGCGGCAAAGGAGGAAGAAACATGCGAAGAAAAGACAGAGAACGGGACCGGAGCTTTGCCTGGGAGGTGCTGAAAAAGGCCCCCTATGCCACCCTGTCCCTGACGGACAGCCAGGGCCGCCCCTATGCCGTGCCGGTGAACCAGGCCGTGGACGAGGAGTACCACGTGGTCTATTTCCACTGCGCCGGAGCCGGAGAAAAGTGGGAGCTTCTGAAGGACGGGGCCGAGGTGTGCCTGTCGGCGGTGTCCCACGCCACGGCGGTGCCCAACGCCTTCACCATGGCCTATGCCAGCGCCGTTCTGCGGGGCCGGGCGGAGGTGGTGACGGACCAGGGCGAGTGGACCCGGGCCCTGCTTCTGCTGTGCTCCGCCTTTGATCCCAAGGGCATGGGCCGCTTCACGGAGTCCGTGGAAAAATACGGCCCCGCCACAAAGGTGATCCGGATCACCCCCCGGGAGCTTACCGGCAAGGAAAACACCGCCGCCGAAGCGCCCCACCATCATCACGACTGAGGAAACACTATGGCATGCTATATTTTCGGTGCAGGCAGCTTTTACGGCCTGGACCGCTGTCCCCGGGCCGACGACTTCATCATCGCCGCCGATGGCGGCTGGCTGGCCTGCCGCAAGACCGGCATCACTCCGGACCTGCTGCTGGGGGATTTCGACTCCCTCAGCACCCAGCCCGACTTCCCCAACATCCTCCGGGTGCCGGTGGAGAAGGACGACACCGACACCATGCTGGCGGTGAAAACCGGCCTGGAGCGCGGGGAAACGGAGTTCCACATCTACGGCGGCATGGGGGGCCGCCGGACGGACCACACCATCGCCAATTTCCAGGCCCTGCTGTACCTGGCCCGGCGGGGGGCTCAGGGCTGGCTGTATGGCCAGGGGGAGCGGTACACCGCCGTATGCGGCGGCACCGTCACCTTCCCCGCCCGGGACCGGGGCATTCTGTCGGTGTTCTGCCTGGGAGCCGACGCCAGGGACGTCAGCATCCAGGGAGGCCAGTATCCCCTGCACCACGCGGTGCTGACGGCGGAGTTCCCTCTGGGCGTCAGCAACCACTTTGTGGGACAGCCCATTACGGTGTCTGTTCGGGACGGCAGCCTGCTCATAGGCCTGGTGGAGGACTGACCCGGGCGTTTTTTGCGTTCCCGGTTGCCAAAGCGGGCCATGCGTGGTAGAATAGACAGGAATGGAAAGGGGGCTTCCGCTATGCTTTTGGCCATTGATATCGGCAATTCCAACATCTCCGTGGGGCTGTTCGACCAGAAACGGGACCTGAAATTTCTGTCCTCCATCGACACCGACAGCCGGAAAACGGCGGATCAGATCAGCATCGACCTGATGAACATCTTCTCCCTGTATCAATTCGATCTGCGTGACGTCAGCGGCGCCATTTTCTCCAGCGTGGTGCCGCCCATCAACTTCATGATGGCCAAAGCCCTGACCCGCCTGCTGGGAAAGCCCCCCATGATCGTGGGCCCCGGGGTCAAAACCGGGCTCAACATCCGCATGGAGATCCACAACCAGCTGGGGGCGGACCTGGTGGCAGGCGCCGTGGCCGCCCTGGACAAGTACCCCACCCCCATCATCATGATCGACATGGGCACCGCCACCACCATCTCCTATATCTCCAGCAGGCGCAGCTATGAGGGCGGCCTGATGTTCCCCGGGGTGCGGCTGAGTCTGGACGCCCTGTCGGACCACACCGCCCAGCTGCCGGACATCTCCCTGCAGCACCCCAAGAGCCTCATCGGCAAAAACACCGAGGACTGCATGCGCTCCGGCATTGTCTACGGCACCGCTGGGATGCTGGACGGCGTCATCGACCGCATCCGGGAGGTTCTGCCCCAGGGGGAAACCCCCACCATCGTGGCCACCGGCAGCAACGCCCCGGTAATCGTGCGCTACTGCCGCAACAAGGTGCTCTATGACAAATATCTGCTGATGGAGGGCCTGTGGGACATCTATCAGAAGAATCACTGATAAAAAGAGCTTTGCTTTTTTGACAGTCACGGCAAAGGCCCCGGACGAAAGTCCGGGGCCTTTGCTTATGCAGCTGGCGTATAAGGAAGGTTGTCACAGCCGGTTGGGCAGGGCTGCGGTCCCTTCCTTATAGGTGGGTCAACGGGCCTTGCGCTTCAGGGTCACAGCGGCGGGGATCATCACGCAGCTGAAGGAAGCGGCCAGCACCCAGAGGATGATGTTGGAGGAGTCGCCGGTCTTGGGGGCGTCGGGCTTGCCCGGCTCCTCGGGCTTGCCGGGGTTCACGGGATCGGGATTCTCGGGCTGGGCCACACCCTCATAGGCGGTGGTGGTCAGGCTGCGGGAGAAGATGAAGTTGCTGATGAAGGTGTACTCGTCGGTCTGGTGAATCTTGTGGTTCAGGACGTTGGCAAACAGGGCCATGTCCAGGTCGCCGTTCTGATACTTGAAGCCCACCACGCCGTTGTTGTACTGGTTGAACTGCTCGGTCAGCTCATCGTCCGTCAGGCAGATGCAGCCCTGCAGCGGGGCCTTGCCGGCGTTCTGCACCAGAACGGTAGCGCCCTCGGGGATCTTGGTGAACCAGTTGGTGCCGTACTCGTACATCACGTCGTCACCCTCGTTGATATAGGTGGCGTTGACCAGGGTGTTGTTGGGATATACCACCCGGCCCAGGAAGTCGGTACCCTTGTCGCAGGAGGAGATCTCCACGCCCAGCTCCTGCATGAAGGCAGATCTGCCGGTGATGGCATCGTTGCTGTAGCCCATGTAAGGCGTACCGGCCTTCACGGCGGCCAGGGCATCGTCGCTGAGGGCGCGGGAGCCCACGATGACGTTGGCCTTGGTCAGGTCATCGGTCATGGTGAAGCCCATGGCGGTCAGAGCCAGCCAGTCGAAGCGATAGTTATAGGAGCCGGAGCGCAGGGTGGTCTCCACGTAGCCGGAGGTGTTGTCGGCGGGCTTGCCGGGCAGGTACACCTGGGGATTGAGGATGACGGCGGCCTTGATGCCGGCGCCGTACTCGCCGGTGGCGGTGAGGACATAGTCCTTGGCCACGGTCATGAAGTCCTCATAGGAGCAGATGAAGTTGCCCTTCTCGCTGCCCTCGGTGATCATGGCCACGGTCTTGCCGGCCCGCAGCAGCACGTTGACGGCAGCGGCGGAGTCGTTGGACACGTTGTCGATGATGACGTCGGCATTCTCCACGCCCTCAAACTGGGTGGCGAAGGCGGCCAGATAGGTCAGCGCCTGGGTATAGTTGATGGTCTCGGGGCAGGCGGCCATGATGGTCTTGTAGGCAGCGGGCTCCGCCACGATGACGCGGTCATAGCCCCGGGCGTTGCTGCGCTGGGCGAAGCTCTCGGAGTACAGGCCCTGCCAGACGTTGATGAAGGTGCCGTCGAACAGCTGGCTGTTGGCCAGGGAGCGCTTGGCCTGATACATGGACACCACCATGGTACCGGCGGGATAGGTCACGCCGTCATAGGTGAATTCCTTGCTGGCCACGTTGACCTTCACATCGTTGCGGGTCAGGTACTTCATCTCGGCGGCGGCGTCATACAGATTCTTCTGGTTGGCGCTGTCCATGGGGATGATATAGCACTCGGGATAGAAGTTGCCGTTCTGGCCCTCGCCATCGTACACGGGGCGCATCAGCTCAGTCTGGGTGCCAGGCCGGTCATACTGGTCCACGTACCAGGGAGCCACCAGCTCGTTGGAATTGTTGTTGTTCACGCCGCGGGAGAACAGCTTGGCCTGGTTCTCCAGCATGGTGATCTTGTTGGCCTGGATGTACATGGCCTGGGTCATCAGGCCGTAAGGCACCACCAGCTCGGAGGCGACGTCACTGTACACAGGCAGCTCCCAGGTGATGCCGGCGGTGCCGATCAGGACGGGGAACTGGGAACCGTAGGCGGTGGTCATATCATCCCAGGGCTCAGTCCAGGCCACGCCGGAGGGAGAATCGTTGTCCACACGCAGGTAATCGCGGTAGGGCATCTCGAAGCTGTTGTGCTCGGGGTTGTTGGCGATGGCGCCCATACCCACGGCCTCGCCCAGCTGGATGAACTGCTTGGCAATCAGGTCGTACTCATAGTTGGGCTCGTGGGGAGGCGTGCAGGGCTCGATGAGCATGGCCTCCACGCGGCCGTGGATCTCGGTGAACACCATGGGGTTGAACTTATTCACCAGGGCCATGGCGTTGGCATCCTCAAACAGGGTCTGGTTGGCCTCGTCACGGTTGGGGTCATAGCCCTGACCGGTGGTGCGGGTCATGTGCTCATAGCCCTCGATGTTCTGCTCGGGGACGATGACCATAAACACGTCGCCCAGCAGCTCCTTGACGTTGACCCGGTTCTCCTGCACGTTATAATAGGCGGCCAGGTCCAGCTGACCGGAGTACAGGCTGCCGTTGGCCTTGTAGCCGTTTTCACCGCGGATGAAGCCGATGTAGGAGGCGAAATTCTTGATCTGCTCGGGAACGGCCACGTTCTGCTTGGCCATTTTCTGGGCCAGAAGCTCCTTACCGGCGTCGGTGAAGCCCTCCAGGGTGTTGACGTTGATGGTCTCGTTCTCCAGCAGCAGGTGGGCGAACTCCAGGATGCCGTTGACGGCGGCATTCTCGTTGGAGTGGACGTTGGAGGCAAACATAGGCACCCGCAGGTCGTCGAAGTCGCCGTTGGCCAGCTTGGTCAGCGCCAGGTCGGGATCGGACTCCACCAGGTCGGTGTAGGCCAGCCACTTGTCAACGGACTCCTTGGAGTCGGCGATGATCAGGTAGGGCATATCATAGCCGTCGGTGGTGGTCTGGCCCATGGACTCCTTGGACACATACAGGTCGGTATCCGTGGCGGCCAGGGCTTCCAGATCGTCATACAGCTCGTACACGGTGCGGAAGCTGTCGTAAGGAACAATCTTGGTGTGAATGGAGCCTACCGCCTCGTCACCGGCGGTCACATTCAGGGTATAGTAGCCGCACAGGTCCAGGTATGCGCCGCCGTTGCTGTGCGGAGCGCTGTAATCCACGCTGCCGGAGCGGTTGCCGAAGTAGCAGTTGATGTCGATCCACAGCTTCAGAGAGACCTTGCCTGCCTCATCGACGGAAATGCCCATCTCCGTAACGCGGAACAGGTTCTGGGGCTGCTTGTCCTTCGTCCACTGGGTCTTCCAGCTGTCCAGAGGGCCGCCCTGATAGGGGTTGGGGAACTTCTCGGGGTTCAGATAGCCGCGCTGGGTGTCGCGGTCCAGAGACAGGGACAGGCCCGCGTCCATGGCGGCGGCCAGCTCATTCTCCGTCAGGTTGGTGGGCAGGGTGACGGTGGCGGTGGCGTCCTCCGCCAGGGAGATCTGCCAGTCGATGTCGGTGTATGCGGGATAGGTATTTGCCAGGGACTTACCGGGGGAACGAGTGTCCTTCGCCACGTCTGCGACGCTTGCGAACGCAGATGCAGGGAATACGAGAGCGAGGATCAGGACAAACGCCAGGATCTTCGTCGAAAGACGGGATCTTTTGTGCTGCATAGTTTTCTCCTTTTCTTCTCTTTCTTTTCCATGGTGGTCCTTGGGTCGTCCGACGGGGCCGCCGGGCCGTCTGTCGGATCGTTGATTTTAGATTAAAACGGTTGTACAGCTTTGTCAATCTGTACAGGCATATGCGGTGCAGTAGAAAAATATTTGTATATTTTGTGCAATGTGCTGTTATGTTTTCCTCTCATGCATTCCATTATTCATATTGTGAATTTCCAGACAGTCGACCATGCGTTCCACAGGCCGCCGCAGCTATTTGGACATCACTCAAAATTTGTATAAGAAAATATGGTTTTTCCCCCGAAAAACCGGGATACCCGGAGGAAATGCAGGCATTTCTTCGGATATCCCGGCACGCATGTTCTTTTCTATAATCGCAATACGCGTTTTACCGCCATAAAATTGGCCGGTTCTGTTATCCCACCGCCTCCAGCATATGCTCCAGCAGGATGCCGTAGCCCTGGGAGGGGTCGTTCACCAGCACATGGGTCACAGCCCCCACAAAGCGCCCGTTCTGGATGATGGGGCTGCCGCTCATCCCCTGGACGATGCCGCCGGTGGTCTCCAGCAGCTGGGGGTCCGTGACCTTCAGCAGCAGGTCCCGGCCGTCCCGGTTCATGGGGCACAGCCGCACGATCTCCACCTGATAGGCCCGGGTATCATCCCCGGAGACGGTGGAGAGGATGGTGGCGGGGCCGGTGGTCACCTGGCTGCGCTGGGCCACCGGCAGGGCCGTGCCGGAGACGAAGTCCCCCTCCGCCACGGTGCCGAAAATGCCGCCGGTGGTGTTGGCGGACACGGTGCCCACGTCGTGCTGGGCCGTGAAGTCCCCCTTCAGCTGGCCCGGCTCACCCTTTTCGCCCTTTTTCACTGCCTTCACGGAGGTCTCCATAATGGAGCCGCTGGACAGCGGCATCAGCTGGGCCGTGTCCGTGTCGGTGATGCCGTGGCCCAGAGCGCCGTAGGCCCCGGTGTCCGGGTCATAGAAGGTCAGGGTCCCCACGCCGGCCATGCTGTCCCGGGTCCAGGCACCCAGCCGCCAGGAGCCGTCCTCCCCCTGCACCGGCACGGCGGTAACGTTCAGGGTCTTGCCCTCACGCCGCAGGCCGATGGCGGCGGGCTGGCCTCCGGTGGCCTGCAGCAGGGCCTGCAGGTCCTCCGTGGAGGTGACCTTTTCGCCGTTGCAGCTGACGATCAGGTCCCCCTCCCGGATGCCGCAGTCCCGGGCCGGGCAGGGGTCCGTTTCCGAGGTGGACACCACCAGCACGCCGTCGGCAAAGAGCTTGATGCCCACCGCCTTCCCCACAGGGATCAAGGTGCGCTGATCGGCCCATACCGCCTGGCAGCACAGGACCCCGGTGAGCAGCACGGCCAGCAGCCATGCGGCCGGCCTGCGTATGCGTCGCTTTTTTTGCGTTTCATACATGCGATCACCCCTGTTTTTGAATTTTGTCGCCGGCGACAGAGTTACTTTGCGCCGCCGGACGGCGTTTCATGTCCGCTAAATAAAGGATGCTTTTCCGCCGGACGCGAAAAAAGCGCCGCAGACGGCTGTCTGCGGCGCAAAGGCGGAAGAAATTTCCAATTTTTACCGGGTCTCGTAGCGCTTGGGGTCCTTGGGCAGGCACAGCTCCAGGATCAGGCCCACCACGAACACACCGGCGGAAATAGCGGAGGCGAAGCCATTACAGCGTCACCTGACAGCCGGGGGCGAAGAAGTACAGCACCATTTCCGCCACCGGCGTTTCCAGCACCCGGCTCAGGGCCTGGCTGTACGCCGTCAGCTGGGGGCGGTACAGCTCCGCCCGGGCGGGGGCCTCCTCCGGCCTGATGCGGTCGGTTTTGAAGTCCACGATGACCAGGCCCTCCTCCGTCCGGAAGGCGCAGTCCACCACGCCCTGGAGCATCAGCTCGTCCTCCGGCTCCGCCGCCGGGTCATACAGCGCCGCCGGCAGCAGCAGGGAAAAGCGGTACTCCCGGTACACCTGCTCCGCCCGGCGGATGCGCTGGGCCAGAGGCGCGGCCAGGAACCGCCGCACCTGCTCCAGGTCCAGGGACGCCGCCTGCTCCGGGGTCAGCAGATGCCGCGCCGTCAGGGACGCCGCCTGCTCCTCCGGGTCCGGGCCGTTCAGGTCCAGGTACTGCATCAGCAGGTGCATGGCCGTGCCCCGCTGGGCGGCGGACAGGGGCCGCTCCCCCAGCAGGAACCGGGGGGTGTCCACCTGCACCTGCCGCACCCGCCGGACCGTGCCCTGGGCGATCTCCTCGTCCAGCTCCCGGCCCTTCAGCTGGGTGGCCGTGACCTTGGTGGGGATGCGGCAGGCCGCCTGATGGGGATAGTCCAGCTCCTGGACCTCCACGGCGCTCTCCGGCAGGACCTCCTGCGGCGCGTCCTCCCGTTCCCGGGCCGCCGCAGCCGTGGGATTTTCCCACACCTGCACCTGCCAGCCGCCGCCCAGGCCCACCCGGGTCTGGGGCTCCGCCTCCGCCCATCGGCGCAGAGGCTCCCCCTCCGGGGCGCACAGCAGCGGCAGCAGCAGCCAGTCTCCAGGGCATTTGGCCCCGGCCACCGCCTCCGGCGGCGTGGGCATATCCGCCAGCACCGACAGGTCCGCCAGCCGCTTGCGCCCATGGGCCATGCACTGCACGCAGATGAACTTCTCCTTGGCCCGGGTCAGGGCCACATACAGGATCCGCATTTCCTCGGACTTGCTCTCCCGGGTCAGGGCCGCCGCCACGGCGGTTTTGGTGACGGTGTCGTACCGGATGCGCTTTTCCCGGTCCACACGCTCGGTGCCCAGGCCCAGCCGGGGGTGCACCAGCACCGGACGGCGGAAGTCGTCGGCGTTGAAGGTCTTGTGCAGGTCCGTCAGGATCACCACCGGGAACTCCAGTCCCTTGGACCGGTGCACGCTCATGATCTGCACCCCGCTGCCGGCGGTCCGGGTGGTGATGGGGGGCTGCCGCCCCTCCTCCAGCAGGTCGTGGAGCTGGGTCACAAAGTCGAACAGGCCGCCCCGGCCAGCCGCCGCCTGCTGACCGGCGTAGGTATACAGGGCGATGAGGTTCTCCTTCCGGGCGGCTCCGCCCTCCATGGCCCCGAACACCGCCAGGGCGTGGCACTCCGTATAGAGCTTCCACAGCAGGCGGTCCGCCGTCATATCCCGGGCCGCCAGCCGCAGCTCCTCCAGCAGCCGCCGGAAGTCCGCCGTGTCCGCGCCGTCGTCCAGGCACAGGGCGTCGTAATAGTCCCCCTCCGGCTGCAGCGCCCGGATCAGGGCCAGGCGGTCCGCCGAAAAGCCGAACAGCGGCGACCGCAGTACGGCGATCAGCGGCACATCCTGCCGGGGATTGTCGATGATCTGCAAAAACGACACCATCACCGCCGCCTCCGGGGTGCTGAAGAAAGCCTCGCTTTCCCCGCTGGTGCAGGGGATGTTCTCCCGCCGCAGGGCCGCCGTATAGGCCGCCAGCCTGGCCCGGGGGGAGCGCATGAGAATGACGATGTCCTCCGGCTCCACCGGCCGGGGCCGGCCGTCCTCCCCCTGCACCTGGAATTTCTCGTCCAGCAGCTGCCGGATGCGGCGGGCCGTGAACCGGGCCTCCATCTCCGTCCGGTCGAAGCTCTCCTCCTGGGTGTTCTCCACGCTGATGAAGTGCAGCTCCGGCTCCATGCCCGGCCGGGGCGGGTACGCCGCCTCCGCGCCGAAGTACAGCTGCTCGTCGTCGCCGTAGTCCATTTCTCCCATTTCCCGGGACATAACAGACCGGAACACGAAGTTGGTGCCGTCCAGCACCTCCCGGCGGGAGCGGAAATTCCGGCTCAGCAGCACCTTCCGGGGCTGGCCCTCCTCCGCTTCCGATGCCGGGACATAGGACAGGTATTTTTCCAGAAAGATGGTGGGGTCCGCCAGCCGGAAGCGATAGATGCTCTGCTTCACGTCGCCCACGGCGAACAGCCGCCGCTCCCGGTCGGACAGCGCCCGGAAAATGCAGTTCTGCACCTGGTTGCTGTCCTGATATTCGTCCACCATCACCTCCCGGTAGCGGGAGGCCACCTGCCGGGCCAGGTCCGTGGGCTGGCCCTGGCCGTCGGTCAGCAGGTCGATGGCGTAGTGCTCCTGGTCGGAAAAGTCCATCACGTTCCGCCGGACCTTCTCCGCCTGGTAGCGCAGGGTGAACCGGGCCGTCAGGCTCAGCAGGGCCAGCATGGCCGGGGCCATCTGGCGCAGGTCCTCCAGCAGCTCCTCCTCCGGCACGGAAAAGGTGGCCTGGATGTCCTTCAATGCCTTTTTGCACTGCTCCAGCACCGCCTTGGACCGGTCCCGGCAGGCGGCGTTTTCATCGCCCCGGACGGCTCCCATCCGGCGGAAT
>OLWL01001945.1_pt1 | contig 10418 bp, 6 predicted proteins | sample 1674151 | NCBI WGS metagenome assembly OLWL01 (sample SAMEA103958148, study PRJEB25191) | human gut metagenome
AAAGTCTATGTTTCCAACCACGTTTATATTTTCTATGATAACATCCTGCCCACCTGTTATAAACAGGTAGTTTTCATTACTACTCTTCAAGGTATGTGGCTTATTACCCTCTGAACGCAGTGTTATCTCAGCCGGCAAATATACTTTATTGAGCATCCTGCTTATACTCTTATCCACTTTCGTATCCTTCAGCAGCAGGATTTCCAGCTTTTCCCATAACTTGTATTCTTTATTCTTTCTATGCTCTTCCGATCCTTCCAGATAGAACATGGCTGCATCCCATGTCAGGAAATACATCGTTTTTGTCTCACCGCTATTTTTTTCTATCTGAAACTTTACAACGGCCTGAGATGTATCCTCCGGCGTGTCAGCGCGAAGCACTTTTACACTGCCCTGACTTCTATCCGTTCTGCTTATATCGGTCTTAATACCGGCTGAATAAAAAGCATAGCCTTCTTCCAGCGTATCCGCAATAGCATAACCCTGTGTTTTATCAAGCAGAGAATCATCATTTTTACCAAAATTGCTCAGAGCAATCTCTTCATACTCACCACCTGAAAGCATTACTTTTGCACGTTTTATCTTGCTAAACTCTCTGTGGTCTATATGCAGAGCCTTTATCTTAGCAGTATCTCCGGATACGCTAAGGGTGGCGCCTCCACATACCAGAACCTCTTCTCCCTCATACGTACCTCCGGTAATTGTACAGGAAATGCCTGTATTGTCGCTATTAGCATTTCCAATATAAATACTTTGGCTGTAATAACCGCCTTTTAATTCTCCAGTCGCACCGCTGGAAAATCTCAAGTTCTTCGTATAATTACCATTCTCTACCGTAAGCTTTGCTTTGTTCTGAATAGAAACTGGGGCGTTCAGTGTTCCATTCTGTCCCGTGCCTGCGTCTTTAAAGACTGCCTTCACACCTTCGCCAATGATATAAAGACCCTTTCCTGTAACGGTACAGCCATTGAGGTCCATACAAAAATTGACATTTTTTGTACCCCCATCTATTTTCCACTCGCTTCCTGTCTCAGAAATATTTTTCAGGATTTTCAACGTAATTTCAAGGTCTGCATCAGCAGCATCTACTGCATCTTTCATTGCAGCTATTGCTTTCGTAAGTGTTGCATAACGTGTTGTATTCCCACCTACCGTAACTTCCGCAACACCTTCTTCTACCGTAAAGACAGCCTTTTTGGAGGTCGCCGTATATTCACCGCAGGTCGCTACACAATAGTATTGATAGGTGCCTGCCAAAAGTCCTGTAGGAATCCTGTAGGTCGCAGTTTTTGCACCCTGCCCCGTTTGTTCTACTTTGGTTGTTGTTCCATTTATGGTTTTATCAGCATACCACTGGTAGGAGATACTGCCACTGCTATCACTGCCAGATACCGCTTTTACGGTTAGCGCAGGCGCCTCGGCAGCGGTATAGTTTTCCATCACAATTTCCGCTCCGCTTGAAATCGTTGGATGCGTTGTGAAATAGAGCGGACTTTTAACAGCCGTTACCTTTTTCCCTTTTTCTGTCCACCTGGCTGTTAGGTCTGCATAGGTACCATCCTCATACTGTAAGGTATAGCCGACCTTCAGAAGGTCCTGCAGGGTTTTCTTAGAATTATTAACCCAAATCGCATTGCCTGAGGCTGAGGCAGGGGTAAAGGTTCCCCCTGCAATCTGGCTGTTGTCGGGCAATCTAAGATGTCCATTAAAGGTTCCACCCTCAATGTTTACAGTTACATTGCTATACGTGGTATCCATTATAGTAAGGCTCGACGTTAAAGTAGCGTCTTTCTCAACTGTAATTTTAACGTTATACTTATCCACGACTTTGACACAGTAACTCCCACCGTTCTCATTTTTATTTTTAATAACTGCGCCCTCGCCAATGATACATTCGGAGCAACTACCTGTAAACGTAATGGTGCCATATCTAGGCGCAATATTTCCGGTCACCTCCGTATTGGTAATTGTACAGGCTTTACTGTCATTAATAGTAATGGTACCTGCTTGCTCACCACTACTTCCACTAATACTTGCAGCATCAATGGTACAGGTCACACCGTCCCACAGCGCAACTGTGGAACAGGTTCCAGCATTTTTGATTGTGACACGCTCAATTTTCAGTATTGAATCACGATCTGCAGTTACCAGTCCATCCCCTTTTAATTTATTGCCATAGTCATAGTTGCCTGTAATTGTTCCCTTATTCGAGCCGGATGAGGTAATTGTTATATTTACTCTTTTAAAATATAAACGTGCATTGCCCCCCTGTAGTGTCAATGTATGGCCATTCAAATCCAGCTCTATCTCTTTTGCCAAACCTGTATCAATAGTAAACTCCTTTGTTATGGAGGCATCATCCTTCAACAGTTTAATGGAAACTTTTTCCAGGTTTGCGCTTCCATGCCCGCCAATCCATGTTGCAAGGTCCTGAGCGGTATAGGGGGCTTTCTTCGTTCCATCAGCATTCGTTTCTGTTACCTCAATCGTTCCATCAGCCAGCAGTGCAATCCCATATTCGCCTACGAGCACATAGATGGTCGGAAGCTCCACGTCTTTACCCAATACGAGCTGGTTGCCGTCTCCATCCTCATCCGGCAGTACCGGCGTATAGGCATAGCAGAAGCCGTTTGACGCTTCACTGCTGTCAAATTCTTCTGCGTCGCTCTCTTCCACATTCAGCTCCCACTTGATGTTTTCCAGACGGATTTTCTCCGTCGTTGTCTCTGTCTCAGAGGAAGCTGCTGCGTCAGAACTGCCTGTCGTCTTTACACTGTCTGCATTATCGGATGTAGATGCTGTGTCGGTTTTCTTTGCATTGTCTGCACCGTCGGATGTGGCTGCTGTGTCAGAGGCATCGTCCTTCTCTGCCGCGTGTACTATGAGTTTATGCGGCAGAAGGGCATCCGCCATCTGGCCAATAAGCGCACCAAAAGCAGAGGGTAGGTCGGCACGTGCCTGTGTATCCTCTGTATCAGAGCTGCTAGAGCCATTTGGGTTGTTTGATTTGTCAGAATTTCCAGAATCCTTTGATGTATCCGAATCCTTTGTATCTGCATTTCCATTGTCAGAAGTACCAGACTTATCGGAAGCATCCGCATTGCCGGAATCGCCATCCTTTTCATCTGAAGATTCTGTATCCTTCTTATCATCAGAGGACGCAGTATCTCCATTACTGTCATCCTTCTGCGCATCGTCCTTCTCTGTATCTCCCGTCTCGGAAGCATCTTCTTCATCGTCGGCTTCCTTTTCATCCGCCTGCGTGGTCTTTTCTACCGTAACGGTCAGGCTGGTCGGAAACTTGATGTCGCTCTCAAGCGCACCGATGGGCAGGGTCTGCTCCGTGATGTCCTTTGAAAGCTCCTCAAAGGAAACAATAGTCGTTTTACCTGTCTCACTTTCATCGGTCTTTGCAGAAACCAAGAGTGCGGACAGGTCTACAGTATTGGCAACCATCGCAACGGTCAAGCCCATCACAAGTATGCGCTTACGCAGCTCCCTCCACCTGATTTTTTCATGGGTCTGCTGCCAATCTCTCTCTGGCATGGTGTTTTTCTTTTTCATGTAAACTCCTCTCTTTTACCCTTATACCCTGAAGCAGCCGGGATACTGCCTCCCGCAGCTGATATTCCGTCACAGGCTTCACCAAAAAGGTGTCCGTCTGCATCCTGCGGCTTTGGGGTTCAAACTCTGCCTGGTCGCTGATCCAAAGGAGCGGGACATCCCTGCTGTAGCCTCGTATGCTCATGCAGAAATTCATCCCTCTGGCTCCGTCCTCCATGACCACCACAGCATCATAAGGCCCATCCCGCTGCATGGCATAGGTACAAAACACGCCGTTATCAAAGCGGTCTACTTTGCCCAGCTTCATCAGCAAAGCGGTTTCTTTTTCTTTCTGGCTATAACTGCACAGCGCAATTCGCATGTTCGCACCTCCATTTCATGATGGGTTTTATCGCCTCATATAGCTCCTGATCGGAGCAGTCTGCCGGAAGAAACACAGGGATACGCAGGTGATACGCGATCAGGGCAAAGTTTTCATCATCACTCCACCAGACAAGCGGTACTTCCGGTGCCAGCCGCTTCGCCTGTATGGCCGCCTCCAGTCCCTTTGCTCCGGTCATGGCGATGACAACCGCATGGTAGCGGCTTCGCCGGAGTGCCTGAGCAAGCTGGTTCTCATTCCACAATTCGTCAATCGCAAGCTGCCCATCCCCATCAAAAAGGGAGCGCAGCCTGCTTTCAAACCATTCCACATTTCTCAGCTCCGTACAAAGTGCGATTTTCATGCTGAGCCTCCTTTCCTGAAAAAAATAAAAAAAGAATCCTGCGAGCAGGATTCTCCGCCTGCGGCGGGTCGCTTCTGCGACATACTTCCTAACCGCCGCAGTGCGATCCTCGCGGAGCGTTTTATGTGATAGGAATTTCCTATCAAATAAAAAAAACCAGACCTTCTCATCGGAAAGTCTGGTACTATAATTAGGATAGCATCTTGTCAAGGGAAATGCAACCGACTTTGTTTAAGACGCAGGTTTCCTGTTTAAGACGCAAGTTTTTTCCTGCGGTTTTATGTTATACTAATATTGGATTATTGTGCAAAGGAGATGGCACGATGCAGATTGCGATTGTGGATGACAGAGCAGAGGACAGAGAAGAACTGTCTGCCTGCCTGGAAAATTATATGAAAAAGCATCAGCTGGACTATACGCTGACAGAATTTGAGGACGGAGAGAATTTTCTGAAAGCTGCCGCCCAGGTCAATTTTCAGCTTGTCTTTATGGACATCTATATGGAGAACATGGATGGAATAGAGGCCGCCAGAAGGCTGCGCCAGAAAAACAGGCTCTGTAAGATCGTTTTTCTGACCATTACAGAAGATTATGCCCGGATGGGGTACAGCCTGTCCGCCAGCTATTATCTGCTGAAGCCGCTTTCGCTCCATCAGGCAGATTTTGAAGAAGCGATGGAGCTGTGCCAGCTAAAACCGCCCTATGAAGTGATGACACTTTCGGTTATGGCTGACCGTCAAAAGCTGGAACTTCCCACAGAGAAGATTCTGTACATAGATTATCAAAACCGTATGACACGGATTCATACGGCGGAACGCGTGATACCGGTAAGCGGAGGTTTTCAGGAGGTCACTGCCGCATTGCAGAAGGACAAGCGTTTTTTGCCCTGCTACCGGGGCGTTTTAATCAACATGGATTATATCAGCCATGTTGACAGCCAAACCTTCCGTTTGATAAACGGGGAGGCACTTCCGATTGCTCTCCGCAATGGAAAACAGCTGCGGGAAACCTACCGTCAGTATGTTTTCTCTGGAATGGGGCGTATCGTATGAGAATGAAGGAAATACACAGGCGTATTCTGGGGGGCTGTCTGGCCTGCCTCCTCTGCCTGACCGGCAGTATCCCCGCATTTGCCGCTGGAACTGCAGCCCCAGCCAACGCCAATGAAAGAAGGGAGAATCCGCCGGGTTTAGAAAACAAAGCTTCAGGGGCACCGGATAGCGGAACCCCGGAAACACCGGAAGCATCGGAAGAAATACCCCTCGTCCTTGTCACGGAAATACAAAAGGAAGGCGAACTGCTCTCCCTGCCGGCTTTTACCCTGCCCCTTAGAACCACACCATCTGATGATGACCTGGAGGAAATTTATCAGATGGCCCTTCAGTATCAGACCGTTTGCGCCACTGTAACAGCCGGTGAAGAAATCCGGCAGGAAACATTTTCTGTCGCATGGGATTTTTCGGCCATTGACCAGACCACTCCGGGCGAATATGCCGCAACAGGCCGGATTGAACTGCCGGAGGGGTATGCTTTTGGTGAAGCTGTCTTGCAGGAGCTTCAGATTTCCGTCCGGGTGGAAGAAATGCCGCCTGCTGTCATTACCTCCATAGAGCAATGGTATCCTTATACAAATGCATTTGCGCTCCCACAGGGCAGCGAAGTTGAAGCGCTGGAAGAATTATTCGCCGCCTCCCCGTATTATCTGGAATGCTATGCGGAAAACGGAACCAGCTACACCGCTGTGGTGGAATGGGATTTTTCGTGTATTGATCTGAATACTGTGGGACTGTACCATGCAGCAGGAAGGCTGACCGCACCGAAAAATACCGTATTTGCGGATCGTGTCGATTTCCCTGAAATTACAATTCCTGTTTCTGTTCAGGCTCCGGATAGACCAGACATTAACTGTTTTCTGGCCGCCAGAGGAAACCTTCATTTTCCCTGGGTTGCACCTCCGGGGAATCTGGATGAGATCAGCGTATGGCTGTCCGAAAACAACGGTTCATGGAACCGTCTGGAAAGTGGCGTTTATGTGGGTCAGGAAATGCTCTCGATTGCCACCCGTCTGCTGACGCCGGGCAGCGGTTACCGCCTTCAGGTTGATTATGACGGCGGACAGACCGGCATCCTGTCCTTTACCTACGCAGATGAAATTGTCCTTGAAGGGTATCATGAAGGCGACCGGGATGGAGGGGATGCAGGCGGAAATCCACCCGACACCATCATTCAGCCGCCTCCTGAAGATACCGACGATCAGGATGACGGTTTCGCAGACAGGCCCTCCGCAAAGCCTTTAAGATCGCCTGCAACAAATGGCGGTGGAATGGATTCCGATGATTCTGAAAAAGCACCACCGGGCAACGGAGAAAATGATCCTACGAATCACAAGCCTTCCGAGCCATCCTGGGATGGAAAGGATGATTCCATAGATATAGATAAAGACGATTTCCCATCGGAACAGGCAAACGGTGATACAGAGGAAGATGCAGATTCCCAAAACTCTGCTTTTTCAGAGTTCTTCGATGAAACCACTGACCGGATTTCCGGCACGCGCTTTTTGATGATGCTGCAAACAGGGGAGCAAAGAGCCGTCTTTTCCAAACAGGGAATCACTATCAGCATACCCAAAGACGCCTTGCCGGAGGGTATCCAAAACGAAGATCAGATTGAAGTCATCATCCAAAAGGATACGGATGGCGGTTTTTCTTTTTCGTTTTCCATCAATGGAACTGTGCTCAACTCCCTGCCGGATGTTTCTGTCATGCTGCCCTATCCAAATGACCCGGCAGCCGGCACATTGTTCCTTTGTGATGAAAGCGGCGTGGAAGTTCCCATGACCGGCTATGACGATACGGCGAAAGCCGCTTCCTTTCAGATCAGCCATACAGGGACTTACACCATTGTGGGAAAGGAAGATACCGCTTCCCTGGCACATGCTGCCGACACAGAGCACAGCCGGCCGCCCATATTCTTTTTCATTCCGGTCTGTCTGGTTCTTCTGTCTGCCGGTGAATTTTTCCTAAGGAGGAGGCGAAAATAAGATGGTATCTTCTGTGGTAAAAAAATATGCCGCTTTATGTATGGTCTGCCTGTGTTCATCCCTGTTTTTTCTTGGCCTGTATCAGTTTAATAATAAATATAGCCAGGACACAATCCAGGCGGCAAATGGGATTCTGGCGCTTTCTGAGGAAGAACTTCAAAAGTCACCGGTGCGCTTTCTGGTATCCGGCTGGGCATTTTATCCTGACGCGCTTTTGACCCCGGAAGAAATACGGGATGAAAGCCATTATATGCGCTACCTTTCCATCGGAGAGCAGACCAATTTTTCCAGTCCTGCAAGCCCTTCTCCCTATGGCTGCGGGACTTACCAGATGACATTCTTTCTGCCGGAACGGAAGGAAGTGTATGCACTGGAAATCCCGGAAGTGTTTTCTGCTTACAACCTTTATCTGGATCAAGACCTGATCCTGCAAATGGGGGAACCTGCACATGGGACACCATTGGTTCAAAACCGCATGGTCACTTTTCATGGCGGAAAACCGGTCACACTCACCATAGCGGTCAGCAACTATGACCACTTTTACGGAGGGATTGTTTATCCGCCTGCTTTCGGAACGATGCTGGCGGTCAATACAACCAGAGGAATCCGGTTTGCATTCTGCCTGTTTGGCTGTACAGTTACCTTTGTCTGTGCGCTGCTGTCCTTTTATTTCAGCCGCCGGATGAAACAGAAAAATACATTCCTGTTCGGACTGATCTGCCTTGCCATGTGCGGCCTGTCATCCTATCCTGTGCTTCATATGCTGGCTGCGGTTCCCGTATTCCCCTGGTACACGATTGAACTGTTCTGTATCTATCTGGTTACCTGGCTGATCGTAGTTCTGCAAAACCGGATATGCAGGCCGGGCTTCCTGCCTGCGGCCATCAGTAATGGAGTGGGCGCTGCCTTCCTGGTATATGCGTTTTTGTATGGCATGATGGCTTCCCATCTCTCCCTTGGAGCTATTCGTTTCTTCTCCGCATCGGTCTTTTGGTATAAGGCGGCATCTGCACTCTATCTATTTATCATCGCTGTGCTTGCCATTCACAGAGGAGAAAAACGGAGCAGGCCGATCTTCTATGCTGCGGCAGCCGCAACCTGCGCCTTTATATGGGATCGCCTTCTGCCGGTTTATGAGCCGGTTATCGGCGGTTGGTTTGTGGAATGGGGCAGCTTTTTCATAGCAGCCGCCATCGGTTATTCCCTCTGGCGCGATGTGGTAGAGGGGTATGGAAACAGCCTGATTTTTCAGGAAGAACGCAAGCAGGTCATCCGTCAGCTTTCTATGCAGACCGAATACAGCCGTCAGGTTTCTGAAGCAGCGGCAGAAAACAGAAGGCTGATTCACGACATCAAACACCATCTGCACACCATAGACCGCATGGCCTCTGAACGTGGGCAGACGGAGATCTGCTCCTTCCTGTTACAGGTAGAGGAACAGGTTGCGGCGTCATCGGGTCACTCCTATGTTGCGTTCTGTAAAAATCCCGTCGTAAATGCGCTGATTGAATACTACTACGGCATGGCGCAGATACAAGGGACAGAATTTCAGGTGCGGCTCGATCTTCCTGATCAGATGCCGCTTACCGATGTGGAACTGTGTACGGTGCTGGGCAATCTTTTGGACAATGCCGTTGAGGCGTGCAGCCGCCAAAAGCAAGGAGTGCGCCGCATTTTAGTTGCCGGCGAAACCAAAGGCAATATGTATTTTTTGAAGATTGAAAACACTTACGACGGGCTGGTCTTTCAGGAGGGAAAAACATTCCTCTCCCGAAAGGGCGCATCCGCTGATCACGGAATCGGGCTTTCCTCTGTCCGAAAAATCATTGAAAGCCATGGCGGTGATCTCGATCTTGTTCCCGGTGAGGAATCCTTTCTTGTTGGAGTTACAATACAGATGTAAAAACTGTTTTTTGAGGCGCATTCAGATAACATAGGCAAGACCTGATGGATGGACTTTGAAATAGATTTTTGCAACCTTTCGCACTTTTCTATTCCAATATTAGTATATCCAAAGCAGAATAAAACATGAAATACCACATCAGGCAGTCCCTGTTCATCAATAACCTTCTGCATCTAATCACGCAGATAGCTGTCTCCGATCGGAAGACCAAAGGTCGTAGCCATGACCAGATTATAATCCTGATATTCACTGCCCAGGATATCCTTTAATTCATCCTGTTCTTTTTTGATATCGACCAAAATCTGCGCCAAAAATTTAGGAATATATACTTTCCGCTCACTGGTATCCGTCTTAGGTGTTTTCAATAACCTGACGGTTTTGTTGTTTTTCCTCTGGGAAGGAAAAATCAGGATTACTTCTTTGGCGTCCAGTTCATCAACAGCATTCCTGGATACACGTTCCACCTGCTTGTTAATAAAGATATAGGCCCGGTTTTCAGCAATGGCCTCCTCCGATACATCTACGCAATCCCAGGTTAGTCCAAGAAGCTCACCAATACGGACGGTAGCCGCAAAAGCCAGATGAAATGCAACTTTTAGCCATTTGTTTTCACATGCATCAATCGCCTGCATCAGCATTTCCGCTGTCCATACACCGATGCCGTCCAATTCCGACAACTTGGCGCAAACTTCGTTGTCGCTCATCGCTCGAAGTACTTTGATGTCAAATTCACCCGATACAATTTTCTGCGCTACCGCCCGTATGTAATCCACCTTTTTGAACGTGATACCGAATGCCTGCAATTTTTCGGGCGAAAGATCGAGAATTTTATTAGGTGTGACCTCACCAAAGGCATCAATCATTTTGCGCCAGATTGTTTCGTGTGCCTTAGTTGAGATTTGCTGCCCCACGATTGAATGGACAAGCGCGGTGAAAAGGTCGGGGATTACCCGCCTTTGCACCATACCCACCTTGTCAATCACATCTGCAAGTCGCTTGTCTTTGCCTTTCAGATAGGCAATTTCCTTTTCTCCGTATGGGAAATATTGCTCCATACGTTACTTCACACCAAGATATTCGTTGGAATCAGCAGGAGCCTCAATCCTCTCCCAATTGGTGTATTCACGCACAATTTCACCAACAGAGATACGATAACAGTCAAAAAGGTTATCGTGTCCAGCCTTTT
>OLWL01001946.1_pt1 | contig 10414 bp, 10 predicted proteins | sample 1674151 | NCBI WGS metagenome assembly OLWL01 (sample SAMEA103958148, study PRJEB25191) | human gut metagenome
TCTTTGTGGGGGGCCGCTCTTTCAACGCGGGTCTCCTGTTCACCACCCTGATTGCTGCCAACATCGGGGCAGGCTCCACCGTAGGGGTCACGGGCCTGGCTTATAAAGCCGGTGTTTCCAGCTGGTGGTGGATCGGCTGCAGCGGCCTGGGTTCCCTGATCCTGGCCTATATTGTGGGCCCGGCCGTATGGAAAGTGGCCCGGAAGCACAATCTATACACCATGGGGGATTATCTGGATTTCCGGTATTCCCACGCTTTCCGGGGCGTGACCTCCACCATGATGGCCATCGGCACCCTGGCCCTGTTTTCCGGCCAGCTGCTGGGCATTGCCTGGATCCTGAACGTGGTGGCCGGCATTGAAAAGCTCTACGGCATCATCATCGCCGCCGTGGTGGTGACCCTGTATTTCTCCGCCGGGGGCATCAAAAGCGCCGCCATCGTGAACATCATCGAACTGATCGTGATCCTTCTGGGGTTCTGCATCGCCGCCCCCTTCGCCCTCCAGTATGTGGGCGGGTGGAGTGGTCTCCAGGCGGCGGTGGCCAGCCATATGGCCGACCCTGCCCGGACGGCCCGGTATTTTTCCTGGGACGGACTGGGGACTTCCACCATCCTGGGCTATTTCCTGATGCTGACTCCGGCTTTCTGCATCTCTCCCGGGCTCATCGGCAAAGTCTACGCGGCCAAAGATGAAAAGGCCGTCCGGCAGGGGACCCTGTGGAACGGCATCGTCCAGCTGCTGTTCGCCTTCCTGCCCATGCTCATCGGCATGTGCGCCTATGCGGCGTTCCCGGATCTGGGGAACCAGGAACTGGCCCTGCCCAAAGCCATGAAGGAAATGATGCCCTTCGGAGTGAGTGCCCTGGCCCTGTCCGCCATTTTCGCCGCGGAAGTCAGCACCTGCGACACGGTGCTGTACATGCTGGCCACGTCCCTGTCCAAGGATCTGTACAAAACCTTCTTCCATCCGGAGATTTCCGATGAGGAACTGCTGAAGGTAAGCCGGAAGCTGACGGTGGTCTGCGGCATCGCCGGCATTTTCATCGCCTGCTACATGGCCAACATCATCACCGCCCTGGCCATTTTCTATTCCCTGATGACCGTATCCCTGGCCGCTCCCTTCCTGTTCGGCCTGTTTACGGAAAAGGCTTCCACCAAAGGGGCCTTCTGCTCCGCCATCCTGGGGGTGGCTGTGGTGCTGGGGCTGAAATTTTTCAACGGAGGCAAGGGCCTCGGCATCCTGAATTCCACCAGCCTGGGGATCCTGACGGCTGCGGTGGTGATGCTGGCGAGCCTGTGGATCTTCCCCCGGAAACAGGAAGCCGGAGAGAAAAAATAACCCATGAGGTATGACCCATTGAACAAGAACAAGAAACGGATGCTGGCCGGACTGCTGCTGGCCAGCCTGCTGGTCGTTATCCCGCTCCTAGTTGTGATTTTCGGCTCACTCAAATCACAGGCGGAGGCAATGCGGTTCGATCTGGCACTGCCGTCCGAGTTGCATCTGGAGAACTTCGTCAAGGTCGCACAGAAGGGAAACGTCCCGCTGGCCTTCAAAAACAGCATGATCGTGACAGCGGCCGTCGTACTCGTCGTGACGCTCTGCACATCGCTGTCCTCATTTGTGATTGCCCGGCGGAATGACCGTTTTTCCAGCTTTCTATCCGGCTATTACTCGCTGGGCCTGATCGTGCCGTGGGCTATCGTCCCGACGGTCCTGCTGCTCAAAATTCTGCATATCCAGAACACACAGCTGGGGCTGATTGCCGTTCTGATTGCGCTGAATATCCCATGGGGCAGCTTTATCATCACCAATTTCATCAATACCATCCCGCGTGAACTTGACGAGGCCGCCGCAATCGACGGCTGCGGGCCGCTGACGTTGTTTTTCCGCGTCGTGCTTCCGCTGCTCAAGCCGGTCGTGGCAACCAATACGATCATCGTCGGCATGGGCGCGTTTAATGAACTGCAGGCGCCGTTATATCTGCTCAGTTCCAGTGCCCTTACAACGCTGCCGCTGACAGTCTACAATTTCAAGGGTCGGTATTTTTCGGAGTGGAACCTGATCTTCGCAGATCTGCTGCTCGTGGCGCTGCCGATGGTGATTCTCTATGTGATCTGCCAGAAATACATTGTCTCCGGTGTTACAGCCGGTGCGGTCAAGCAGTAAAGGAGGGGGCTTTCATGGATCAGAATTTGACCTGTGTCCTGCACGGCACAGCGGACGGCTGGCCGAACGCCGTATGCGGAGAACTTGCGTTTTCCTGGCTCGCGGAGGGCTGCGCGGGATGGCAGCAGGCATACCGGCTGTGCGTCATGGAAAACGGCAGGCCCGTCTGGGATACCGGATGGACAGAAAGCCGCTGCTCTGCCAGTGTGGAATACACCGGGCCCATGCTGTGCTGGAACAGGGACTATACGGCGCAGGTTTGCCTGCGCACATTACTTGGGCAGGAACTGACCAGCGCACCGCTTCATTTCTCTACAGCACTCGACCCTTCGGCAGGCTGGGACGCAGATTGGCTATGCTCCGGCTTTGTCCTGCCAGGTACAACAGCACCGATGTTCCGCAAGCAGTTCCGGCTGGACGCGCTTCCGGCGCGGGCAAAGCTGTTTTTCTGCGGACTTGGTTACCATGAGGTCTATCTGAACGGCCGGAAGGTCGGCGATCAGCGCCTGAGTCCGGCGTGGACAGATTACCGCAGGCGCGTCAATTATGTTGTCTATGATCTGCTGCCGTATCTGCGCAGCGGAGAAAACGTCATTGGCGTCATGCTGGGAGCCGGATGGTACAGCAATGAGGAATCCAAACCGCGCCCGTGCTTTACCGCGCAGCTGCATCTGACGATGCCGGACGGCACGCAGCAGATCCGCCGCACCCGCGTGCAGGACGGCTGGCAGTGCTGCAAGACGCCATTTCTCACGCAGGCGAGCATTTATATCGGTGAACGGATGGATGCCCGGCTGGAAGAACCCGGCTGGACGGAGCCTGACTTCGTGTCCCGGCTGGAATGGGGGCCGGCGCTGGAATCGGAACCGCCCGAAGGCCGGCTCGTTCCGATGCGTGTCGAGCCGATCCGCGTAGTCAGCTGCCTTACTCCCTGCAGTGTCCGGCAGCTGCCGTCCGGCGCGGCGGTCGCGGATTTCGGACAGAATCTGGCGGGTGTTGTACAGCTTCGGATGCACGGGCTTACACCAGGGACATGCGTCACGCTGCGATTTTCCGAGGTCATAACGCCGGATGGTGAACTAAACACAGAAAACCTGCGCACAGCGCAGCAGTGTGACGTGTATCTTGCGCGCGGCGGCGAGGAAACATATTGTCCTCGTTTTACCTACCACGGCTTCCGTTATGCTGAAATTTCCGGGTTGCCGGATCCGCTGGCGGCAGAGGACGTCTGCGCGCTTGTGCTGCGCAGCGACGTTGCTTCGCGCGGCAGCTTTGACTCTGGTGAGCCGCTCATCAACGACATTCAGCGCATCTGCCGTTGGACAGAGAGCAACAATCTGCACAGTGTCCCGACCGACTGCCCGCAGCGCGACGAGCGCCTCGGCTGGCTGAACGATCTGACCGTCCGTGCGGAGGAGGCCATGTTCAACTTTGAGATGGACTCCTTTTATCGCAAATTCGTAACCGATATGCTGGACGCGCAGGGCAAAAAGACCGGCGCGATTACCGACACCGTCCCCTACGTCCGCTATGGCTCGCAGCCCGCCGATCCGGTCTGCTCCAGCTTTCTGCTGCTGCCGTGGATGCTGTATCAGCAGTACGGAGACAAGCAGACACTGCGATCCGCGTATCCGGGTCTGCGTGCGTGGACCATGTATCTGACCCGGCAGCGGGAGGACGGGATTGTCTGCTACAGCTATTACGGCGACTGGGCCTCACCGGTCGGCGGCAGCGTGCGCGGCAGCTACGGCTCCGGTGCAGTGTCGAGTATCACGCCGGGCAGGCTGATCTCCACGGGGTATCTGTATCTTAACTGCATGCTGCTGGCGCAGATGGCGGATGTCCTGATGCTGGAAGAGGATCATGCCTACTTCCAGGAACTGGCTGCGCAGACATGCAGCGCGCTGAACAGAGCCTTTCTGAACCGGGAGGGCGGCTTTTATGCAGGCAATTCCCAGGCTGCCAACACGTTCATGCTCTATCTCGGTGTTGTCCCGGAGCAGTTCCGGGCACAGGTGCTTCAAAATCTGATCCGCGATATCCAGCAGCACGATACGCATGTGACAACTGGAAACCTCTGCACACGATACATTCTCGATGTCCTGGCGGATAACGGCGAGATCGACCTTGCCTATGCGCTCGTGACGCAGACAGCCTATCCGAGTTGGGGGTATATGCTTGCCTGCGGCGCAACGACCGTCTGGGAACGCTGGGAATACGTCGATTCCGGCGAGTTGGTCGGCATGGCCTCGCATGACCACCCGATGTACGCCGCGGTCAGCGGCTGGTTCTACCGCTGCCTGGCCGGGCTCCGGCCAGACGCACCCGCATTTTCCCGTTTTACGCTCCAACCCTACTTCCCGCGTGAACTGCCGGAGATCCGATGCACGCTGCACACGGTAAAGGGTGAGATTCGAGTGGAGTGGACGCAGCGCGGCGGAGAGGTCCGTCTGTTGGTGCGGATCCCGTTCAATGCCTCCGCCGTATGGAAGCCGACACTCACCCTGCGCAGGCTTTTGATTGACGGTGCTCCCGCGCCGGACGCGGCGGAGTACCCGCTGGGTGCAGGCACACACAGCATAGAATTTGAAAGAAATGATCAATAAAAAGGAGAATATAACAATGAAACTGGTCAAAGACAAGCAGATCCTGGTTGCGGCAGATTTCGCCGGCCTTGCGCTGAAAGATGCGGTTGTGCAGCATCTGAAGGAACGCGGCTGGACCGTCACAGACGTCGGTATGAAGGCCGATGACACCGGCACTCCCGAGATGTATCACCGCATTGGCCTGCGCGCGGGCGCAATGATTGCCGAGGGTGAGTTTGAGCGTGCGCTTCTCTTCTGCGGAACTGGAATGGGTATCCATATTGCGGCGAGCAAGTGCCCGCATGTCCATGCAGCTGTCTGCGAGACGGTCCCAGCCGCGCTGCGCTGCGTGACGGCCAACAACTGCAATGTTCTTGCGATGGGTGGATTCTATGTTGCCCCGCGCACCGGCATGGCGATGGCCGACGCATTTCTGGAGCATAAGCTCGGTGACGGCTATGAGGACTGGGACGGCTTCTATGCGTTCCATAAACTCGGCTATGACGAGTTGGAACATTTCGACTATGAGGCCTATAAGGCAAACGGCTTTGAGATTCCCAATCCCGGCTGCGCACCCCTCGGCCCTGAACCGCTCGGCCACGCTTATTAAAGATTCCCTGAAACAACGCATCGCACAGGAGATTACCGGAGCGCTGAACACCGTGTGATAGAAAAAGTAAGATCATCACCACGCAGGAACTGCCGACTCCGTGCTGAATATTATTACGGAAAGCATGGTATGGTGATAATGAAAGCGCGGCGGCTCTGAACATCAGAGCCGCCGCTTCGGATACCCTTCACCGGTCAATGGCACTATCTCTTCCGACAATCATGGCAGAGTCACTCAGCATCATCGTTGCAGCACGCTGCCTGGACCCGAAGATCGTCTCCGCGGTCTTCACATACCGCATATCGGCAAATCCCATGCACTTCAGCTCTTCAGCACCTGCCGTCAAATCTATACGAACGGCACATCTTCAAGTTCAGGCAGCACCCAAAACCGACTGTGTCCGACCCACAGCTTGTCGATCACAACACTGTCGTAGATATTCATGACTTCGAGAAACAGCAGGGCCTGCCAATAAGCTTCACCAAACTTGGAAACGCTGTTCCTTACTCCAATGATCAGCACAGGAGCGGCAAGCACCACGATATAAAACGAAATCATAAAGCGCCTCCGTTTCCGGTTCATCGTATTGCGGTCGATCAGTCCCCTCTCGATGGCCCGGTCCTGCAGCGCTTTGGCAAAAAGAACAGCCCATTGACTGCACCGCCGATCACAGCAACTTTTACCATTGCGGTGAACAGCAGACAATCACGCAATACTTGCCGTACGATTATCGCTTTTTCCGGTCTGTTCGTCAGTTAGGTAATGATGCGCTCCATATGTCTATTCTCTCACTGCATTCAGAAAACTGCGGATTGTACGAATATAACCGTCTGTTTTCAGCACCGTTGACAGATGGCCGCCCGAAACATAGGAGATCTGCGGATTGTGCATCCACATTTCGAGCGTATTCATCCCGCCGTTCAGGAACGCAAGCGTTTTACCGTCAGCTTCCCCTTCCAGAATATAGCGATATCGCGCGCCGCCAACGGTTATCTCCTCGCACGGATGCGTGGCCGTAAATGCCTTTAGCGTCAGCTGACAAGGGCACACATGGTTTTCCCATGCCTGAACAGCAGCTGGCCGCGTTATCCTCGTTGATGGGCGTCAGCCCATCTGCCTCGTCTGCCTTGCCATCTGCCGTCCATGCTCCGGGAAAACTCGAAGACCCGCCGGGCGCTCCGGCGCGTTTTTCGCAAGGCAGAGGACGCAGGCAGGCTGTCGCCTGTCAAGGACGATAACGCCGCGAAAGGCGTGCCGGTGCGCTCCGCGGGCATGTGCACCCTTGTCAACTGACGCTACCTTTTCCGAATACAACATCATTATTTCCTCCTTTATACGCGCAGATAGCGAAATATCCTCTCATGCCCCGGCTTTGCGCCACGCACGACATCAATGAACGGCTATCCGTGGTATAGCATCTCGCCGCTCTCCGACAGAACAACTCTGCCTCCATTTTTGCAATTCTCCGCTCAGCACTGGTTAGAGTATTCTAACCAGTGCTGATTATATCACCAGTTCTGCACAATCACAATGATAATTCTCAAATTTGTGAAGAAAAACTTCAAAGGGTGCGGTTCGTTCAAAACCGTACCCTTTGGTAATATTACTCGTTTTTCTTCTATACGCGCAGCTTCCAATCTGCCGCGGCGGTCGTTTCGTCCAGCAGCATGACACCCTGCGGCGGATTGCAGTCAATGGCACCCACGATGCGGTGGGGCACATACGGCTCCTCCAGATAGGCGATATCCTCGTCCGTGAGTTTAACTGCAAGCGCAGCGGCGGCATCATCCAGATACTTGGCTTTCGTCGCGCCCACGATAGGCGCGGCCACACCGTTGGCCCAATGCCATGCCAATGCAATCCCCTGCATCTGCACACCGTATTTCTCCGCTAATTCGTGAACACGGGTGACAATCTGCATATCCTGTTCTTCAGTGCGGTCATATTTGCCCATGGCAACGCGGTCCGTCTTGCTGCGGAGCATATCAGTGGTCCAAGTGGGCCGGGTCAGGTGTCCCGCCGCCAGCGGGCTGTACGGCATCAGGCTCACGCCCATCTGCCGGCATATGGGAATAAGCTCCCGCTCGTCCTCGCGGTAGAGCAGATTATAGTGGTTCTCCATCGCCTCGAATCGAGCCCAGCCGTGGTTGCGGGCACAAAGCTGCATATTGTAGAACTGATAGCCATACATGGCAGACGCGCCCAGCGCCCGGACTTTGCCCGCCTTGACCAGATCGTTCAGTGCCTCCATTGTCTCCTCAATGGGAGTTTCGTAGTCAAATCGGTGGATAATATAGAGGTCAAGATAGTCCGTTCCCAGCCGCTTCAAACTGCCGTCAATCTCCCTGTGGATGGCCTCCCGGGAGAGACGGCCGGGATTGAAATAGACCTTGGACGCGATCACGGCTTTCTCCCGGCTGATATTCTTTTTCAGCGCACGGCCCAAATATTCCTCGCTGGTTCCGGCAGAATAACCGTTTGCGGTATCGAAAAAGTTGATGCCAAGGTCAAGGGCGTGCTTCACCACTTCCTCGGTAGCCGCTTCGTCCAGCGTCCAGTCGTGCATGGTTCCTGCCTTGCCGAAACTCATACAGCCCACGCAGACCTTGGAAATTTTAATATCGGTTTGTCCTAATTTCGTGTACTCCATTTGAAATGCTCCTTTATGCGTTCTCCGGCAGGATTTCGTTCACGCAGCCCAGTGCATTGAGGGTACGGGGGAAACCGATGTAGGGCAGGCAAACTGTCAGCGCGGCAAGCAAGGTTTCCTTGCTGTTGCCCACAGCGGCATTGCCGCTCACATGTGCCTTGACCTGCGGCTCGCAGCCGCCCTGTGCCACGAGAATGGCAAAGGTCAGCAGTTCCCGCTCCTGGATGGTCAGGAACTTACGGGTATAGAAGTCACCAAAGCAGTAGGCGGAAAGATAGTCCTGAATGTTCTTCTGATTTTCCGGCGCAGCGGCACGCATGGCGTCGATATGCTCCCCGAAAATGGATTTCTGTGCGGCGATGCCATCAGGCAGTTTGCTTTCCTCCGTGACGGTCTGACCGCTCGGCCCCGGCAGGGCAACGCCTTTTTCCGCCAATACCTCATTGACAGCGTTCACAGCATTTTCAGCTTTGCCAAGACCGATATAATGCGCACATGGTTTCTGCGGCTTTCTCTGTTCTGTTCATTCTGATTCCTCCTGATCCGAGCACAACTCTATTTCATCTTTCACGATTCAACTCGCCGGACGGCTCCAGTACGGCAGCCTTCGCACACGTTGAGCCAATGTCGATTCCGATTCATCCAGACAGCACAGGCGTCACCGCCACGCCGCATCACGGGCGAATCACAAGATCAGCCTGCATCTGCTTTTCGGTAATTACATACATATTTGTGACTGCGCCGACCTGCAGTTTGTCCGTCAGGCCGTAATAGTTGAGGCAGGTGCCGCAGGTGAGAATTTCCACGCCGAGTTTCGACAGCGACAGCAGATCCTCCAGCGAGGCCGAGCCTTCGCAGGTGAGGCTTGCGCCGCCGTTATAGAACAGAATGGTGGACGGCAGCTTTTCCTGCTGTGTCAGCGCGAACAGGAAGCCCTTGAGCAAAATCTTGCCGAGTTCGTCGTTCCCTTCGCCCATATGGTCAGCAGAAATGACGACCACAACCGTTTTCTGCTCGGTAGGCGTCGTGCAGAGGTTTGCTTCATCACCTGTGCGCTCGACAGCTTCTCCCGTGGTGAGCGTGACGCGGTATTCCTTCTCCGAACGTTTTTCCGTCTCGATCGTGCAGCCCTTATTTTCTGCGAGCCGCGTCAAATTCTGCACGGCAATCTCGTTATCGACCAGAACCTCGACCGTTCCTGCGCCGCCAAGTTCTTTCAGCGCATTCATCGTCTTAATCACGGGCAGCGGGCAAGTGTCGCCCAGAGCATTGACCTGAACCATGATAAAACCTCCTATAAGCTTTTTCGGTCTTTGCACACTAAATTATAGTACAGCGTCGTATAAATTACAAGAAGGCGTCAAATTTACATGGCGGCGCAGAATATTGCGGCTGCGTGTTCAGCAACTGCACCTGCAAAGAGGCCGGTGCAATGCGGCGGAGCACACAAACACAGAGCAAACCGCAAAAACACTATCGCCGCGCATATAAACGCCGCCCGCAATTCATACGGATGGCGGCATGGAATCTCCGTCAATTTGCAGGATTTCCTCATCATTCTCTAAAATAACAGCAGAGCATCAAAGAAAGAGGAGGTTCCTCTCATAGCATTTTCTCTCGACAGCAAAGTAAAGGACATTCTGAAGAATCCGGCGGCAGCGACCATTCTGGACAAGTTCTGCGAGGGCACATCTAAAAATCCGCGGATGAAGCTTGTCGGCGGCATGACCTTACGCAAACTCGCCAGCCTTCCGCAGTCTGCCTATCTCCAGCCACATCTGGAGGAATTTGATAAGGAACTTCAGGCAATCAAGTACGTCTAAAAATCGTGCAGCTGACACGCTTGCTTCATTAAAAATTTTGATTTTAATGATTTTGCCCGTTTCGTCCCTTCAATCATTACCACTGGCCGTGCCGGTGGTTTTCTTTATACAAAAACAAAATCGTAACCCAACGAAGTGGTTACGATCTTGAACGAAGAAAGACCTTTGCTGTCGGGATGAACGCGCTTACGTGGTCATCTGACATCCAAAGGTCATTTCTGAGTGGCAGGGGCACAAGGACTTGAACCCTGAGCCTACGGTTTTGGAGACCGCCGCTCTACCAATTGAGCTATACCCCTATATTCGATTCAAATGGTGGGCCTTCGGGGACTCGAACCCAGGACCGACCGGTTATGAGCCGGCTGCTCTAACCAACTGAGCTAAAGGCCCATAATCTTCTAAAATGCGATAGCCGCCACATTCGTGACGGCTATCAGTGGCTCCCCCTGTTGGACTCGAACCAACGACCCCCTGATTAACAGTCAGATGCTCTACCGGCTGAGCTAAGGAGGAATATATATGTTGGCACTACCTATTTTCCCGGTCAGTCACCCGACAAGTATCTTCGGCGCATG
>OLWL01001948.1_pt1 | contig 10412 bp, 8 predicted proteins | sample 1674151 | NCBI WGS metagenome assembly OLWL01 (sample SAMEA103958148, study PRJEB25191) | human gut metagenome
CCTTTTCTATTACCAATGAATATAACACGCTCTCTTTTTTGTGGAGTATAATAGTCTGCTGCACAAAGAGTGGCAACATTCATATCATAACCTATCTCTTTGAAGTCGGCGATAATCTTCTTTTCTACTAGCCCACCAAGCATCGTGCGCAATCCCTTTACGTTTTCACAGATAACGAAATTCGGTTGTAGCTCACCAACTATCTCTATGAGTTCTTTATATAATGAGTTTCTTGGGTCATCTACGATACGATTGCCTGCCATAGAAAAGCCTTGGCATGGGAAGCCACCAGCAACAATGTCCAAATGACGCCCATTCAGTTGCTTTCTCACCGTCTCATAAAACTTTTTCTTATTCTCAGGATCTTTGATGTCGCCATTTATGAATGGATGGGCAAAGTTTCGGTTGTATGTCATACAAGCTTCATTGAACCAGTCAAGACCACAGATGCCTTCGAGCCCAGCCATTTCAAGTCCTTTACTAAGACCTCCTGCCCCACAAAACAGATCAACAAAAGTCATTTCCGATTGGGTTGGCTTGTCCCAATACTTTCTAATATCAGTCCAATTTACACACTCAATTCCATTGCTATCATTATTGACCTCGTCTTTCTTAATATCTTTTTTGCTATGTTGTTCTTTCACTATGAAAGTGTCTGCAACCTCTTGCGCATGCTTAGTGTCGCCTCCGTCTTCGATATACTTTTTAAATGCCTCAAAGTCTTCTTCACTAATACTATAGGTATTGTTATTCTTGCTTGTTTTCAGTTCACCTGAGGCTACATAACGACGAACGACCTTTAAGGTCATCTTCATCGTTTTTGCTATTTCATTAATAGAATACGTTTTATTATCTTTCATTATTTTTATTGCTTAATTGTTTTTTGAAAACAAATATATACTCATGTTTAAACAGAAAATTTCCATTTTTTAATGCTCGATACCTCCAAAGAGATTCAGCCCCTATTTTTCCTCTGTTTCCAACCATATCTTTTACCACGATACCTTTTAACTGACATTTCACAGCTTTCTTTATGGCATACATTAAATAGAAGCCAAGAGGTATTACCTCACTATTACGCCACAAATCACCGATTACCAATACAAAGTATTGATTGTCTTTCAGAAAAGGCCAAACGTTTCGAACTCCTTTGATGAACTGTTTTATAAAACTATTCACATTTGAAATGTTGGACAAGTCTTCTGTTTTATTAGTAAATTTTATTATGTCCAAATAGGGAGGATGAGCCATAATAAGGTCAACTCCTGTTTTTTCAAGACTGATAAGGTCATCAGACAAAGCTAGACTCACCTTCTCAGAATTGGTTACATCACAATTGTGTATCAGATATTTAGCATTGCTACCTTTCATTTTATTTTGTACTTTCGCAATGATTTCATCATTTATATCAAAGCCTATATATGAACGTGCAAGTGTTTCTGCCTCATACAATACAGTACCACTGCCCATAAACATATCAAGCACAACGCCACCTTCTTTGGTATAACGTCGCAACATCTGCTCGGGTATCTGTGGAACAAAGTTGCCATGGTAATTGTTCTCGCGTTTACCTCCTTTCGCTCTTGGTCCTATTAGCCATAGACTATCAACATTAATGTCGGTGTCAAGGCTTCTTCCTTTATCTGATTCCATAACTAATAATGTATTTTTGGGTAATTTCGAATGCAAAGATAATAAAGAAAAATAAAGATAGAGGAAATCATGCAAATATTTAGCATTTTTTATTTGTTCATTTTTAGTGGCTTATGCACTAACATACGTTTGGTAAAGCCTCTTTTATAGAATGGATACTCTTTCTTATAGATAACGAACCCCTCTTTTTAAATATAAATGAGCCAATTTGAAAAAGTGGCTCGAAAAATTTAATTAACAAATTTTAGTTACAATCTGTAAGCAAAAGAACGGAACTCTTCAATTCCGAACTTTAAAAAGTGAGCATGAAGCCAAAAAACTTATGGTTTTTATCTGCTTCTCACCTGTCTAAGTTTTAAATTGAAAGGGGCTCTGACTTTTTAAAGTGGACTCATAAATGAATAAGAAAAGTCCTCTTATGAGATACTCTTTCGAGTGTCTGATAAGAGGACTTTTTGGTATGTTCTCAACGTTTTTCGAGTTTGATTCCGATGTCGCTGATGCCTGGAAGGATTTCTCTCTTCATGTCGTGGCGAATCATGATGTGGATGGAGTCATTCTCGTTGAAGTGATACAGGTTGATGGGGAAGTTGTATTGGTAATAACTGATTCCCTGACCTGTTGTCACGCCATCCTTATTGATGAGGTTGCACTGGATGGTATCGAGCTTGGCGATCTTTTCCCCATGGGCGACTTTCTTGGCTTGATGGCTCTTGACACCCATGATTTGCAACTTGTTTCTTTCTTCCTTCTCCTTCTTGCTCTCCTGATTAGGGAAGATTTCTTGCTCTACGATCAGCGTGATGCCCATGAAAGGATAGGCACCCGTGATGCGCAAGCCCAGATTCTCTTGATAGAGCCCGGTGGAGGTCAATGGAGGAATGGCAAACGAGAGTGTGTCGTTCTTCTCCCATCCAGCAATAGGAGTGTGGGCATATTTGTAATATACCGTTGACTCCTTGCAGGATGTAACCATCATCGACAAGCTAAGGCTCTCTATTATTAATAAGGTGTAGAATAATCTTTTCATTTCTTATTCTCCCTGCTATTTGTTTCCTTATTCGCCTTGCTGAGGTTGAGGGCGATTGTTTTGAGGACGTTCGCCTTGCTGACGCTCACCTTGTGGGCGGTTGTTTTGAGGGCGTTCGCCTTGTCTGCGCTCACCTCGGTTTCGGTTGTCACGACGGCGATTGTTGTTTTGTCTATTATTTCTACGTTCGCCTCTTTCGCCTTGCGGAGCATTGCCCTGCTGGCTTCTTTCTCCCTGGAAAGCATTGCCCTGCTGCCCTCTCTCTCCCTGAGGAGCATTGCCTTGCAGGTTTCTCTCTCCCTGGAAAGCATTGCCTTGCTGGCTTCTATCACCCTGCTGGTTTCTCTCTCCCTGTGGACGATTGTTGCGATTTCTATTATTGTTCTTTTTCTTTCTCTTCGCCTTGTCGAATCGGCTGAGGTCTGCTTCGGCAAGAAGGTCGGCAGACTTTGGCTTCTCCTTCACCTTGCCATTCTCCATGAGGCTGAGAGGTTTCTCGCCACGACGATTCATCTCGATGATTTCCATCGCACGCTCTGCCGTGATGGTCTCCAAGTTGGAAGCCATGTTCTTGTCGGATGAGTAGGTGATGAGACCAGCCAAGATGTCGGTCTTAAACTGGTGAAAGTCGCCATCGGCGGTCTGCAAGACAATGTCACGTGCAGGAATCTTCTTGCTAGCCTCCACATAGTTGTCCACCTCATAGTTGAGGCAGCACTTCAACTTGGCGCACATGCCGGCAAGCTTCTGAGGATTGAGCGAGATGTCCTGGTAGCGTGCGGCATTGGTGCTCACACTCACGAAGTTCTTCATCCAAGTGGCGCAACAAAGCTCGCGTCCGCAAGGTCCGGTACCACCGATGCGACCAGCCTCTTGTCGAGCACCGATCTGCTTCATCTCGATACGAACATGAAAGGTATCGGCGAGCACCTTGATGAGTTGACGGAAATCGACACGCTCGTCGGCGATGTAGTAGAATATCGCCTTGTTGCCATCGCCTTGGTATTCCACGTCACCGATCTTCATCTTCAGACCGAGGTCCTTGGCGATCTGTCGGCTCTGTATCATCGTGCCATGCTCACGGCTCTTCGCCTCCTTGCACTTCTCGATATCTACAGGCTTGGCGATGCGGTAGATGCGCTTGATGTCGTCGGATGACTTGAGGTTGGCTTTCTTGATTTGAAGCTTCACCAGTCTTCCGGTGAGAGTTACCACACCGATGTCGTGTCCAGGACTAGCCTCTACAGCCACCACGTCGCCCTTCTTGAGGTCGAGGTTGTTGACATTATGATAATATCCCTTGCGGGTATTCTTGAACTGCACCTCCACGAGGTCGGTGCTCTCGGCATTGCCCGGTACGTCGGCAAGCCAGTCGTAGGTATTCAGTTGGCGGTCTTGGCGACCAGCGGCTTTACAACAAAGTCCACGGTCACAACCATGCCACATTCTGAATTTCATATCTTTGTAATCCACGCTGCGTTTTTTAAAATTAAGAATTAATAATTAAGAATGAATAATGAGGCTTGTGCCATCGTTATCATCCTTGGGGGTATATTGATTATATGATTGATGTCACTTCCTAATGAGCAGGACGATGATTTTGAGTGCGAGGTCGAAGAAGACAATCTTGGCATTGGCATTCTGACCGATGAATCGCTTGCACTCATCGAAGAGGTTGAAGATGTCGATGACGTTCGCCTCGTTGATGAATCGGGCGAAGTTTCGGGCGAATTCCTCTTCCTCTTGCGTCATGTAGGTGAGTTCCTCGTTGCGGAAATTGTACATAAAGCTTTCCCTCACCATGTGGTTGAAGTAATCGAGCATACGCTTCTGCTTCTCTCGTCCGAAGGTAGCCACCACCTCGCTCCACTTCTTCAGGTCGTGGATGTTGCGCATGTAGGCGAGTCGCATCAGCATGATAAACATATCGAGATGCTGGCGATTCTCATTGCCGGAATCAAGTTCCTCCAGGGCTGCATTCCAATTGCCATGGGCGATGCGCGCGATGCGATGCGCCATATTTGGCTCCAAGGCTCGGCGCTCGATAAGTGCTTGCTCCAGTCTCTCGTCGTCTATCTTCTTGAAGTCGATGCGCTGGGTACGGCTTCGGATGGTCTCCAAGAGGAGTTCCGGTTCCTCGCTCACCATGATGAAGAAGGTCTTCGAAGGAGGTTCCTCCAAGAGTTTCAGTATCTTGTTGGCACTAGGCAGGTTCATACGCTCGGGAAGCCAGATAAGGCTCACCTTGTAGCAGCCCATCACCGACTTGAAGTTGAGCTTGTGCGAGATGTCGTCGGCTTCCTCTGCCGTGATGATGGCTTGCTTGTTGAGGTCGGTGTCGGTCTTGCCGATGCGTTTCATCCATTCGTCTATCTGGAAGTAGGGACCCTTGGCAAGCATCTCTCTCCACTGGGTGGCGAAGTCATCGCTCACCGGCTTGTGGTCGCTAGGCATATCCGAAGTCTTGATGGTGGGGTAGGTGAAGTGGAGGTCGGGATGTTCCCACTTCTTGAGCATCGCCTTGGCTCGGCGCTGTTCATCGGAGAGGGATTCCCCCGGTGCCAGGTTGGCTTCGTCACGCTCGCCCATCAGATAACTGGCAAAAGCCAATGCCGTCGCCATCTTGCCGCATCCCCTCGGACCGCAGAATAGCAAGGCGTGGGGGATTCGGTTCTCCTCCACCATCTGCATGAGGCGTCCCCATACTTCCTTCTGACCTATGACTTCATTAATCGACATTTTTTTATTTTAGAATAAAGTTTTTGCAATCTTCTTCACACTATCTACGGCTGATACGGTGAAGAAATGCACATTGTTGTAACCATGTGCGAAGAGGTCTTTCACCTGTGCCGTGGTCCACTCAATGCCGAGTGCCTTGGCATCCTCATCGGTCTTGCACTTCAATACCTCCTGGGCGAGTGCCTCTGGGATGTCGCAATGGAAGGTCTTAGGCACGACGGTGAGCTGGGAGAGCTTGGCGAATGGCTTGAGGGCAGGGATGATAGGAATCGTGACGCCCATCTGTCGAGCCTTCTCCACAAACTGGTAGAACTTCTCGTTGTCGTAGAAGAGCTGTGTGACGGCATAAGATGCGCCGAGCTGCTGCTTCTCCAAGAGGTGCTGCATGTCCATCTCCAAGTTGGGAGCTTCCTCGTGCTTCTCAGGGTAGCAAGCCACGCCATAGCAGAACTTCTCGCCAGGGTGCTTGATAGGAGTGCCATCGGCAAAGAAACCCTCGTTGAACTGTGCCACCTGCTTCAAGAGGTCGGTGGCATGGGCATGACCATTAGGGGTTGGGGCAAACTGGCGGTCTTCCTTCGCCTTGTCACCACGGAGCAAGAGCACATTGCTGATGCCGAGGAACTGAAGGTCGAGCAACTCATACTCGATGTCTTCCTTGCTGGCACCACTACAGATGACGTGAGGGATGACAGGGATGTCGTACTTGTCCTGGATAGCACCAGCGATGGCAACCGTACCCGGACGGCGGCGCACACGTTGGCGAGTGAGCAAGCCGTTCTCCAGCTCCTTATACACATACTCGCTATGATGAGTGGTGATGTTGATGAAGCGAGGACCAAACTCTTTCAAGGAGTCGATGGTGCGGAAGAGAGCCGCTGTGCCATTGCCCTTCAATGGAGGAAGAACCTCGAAAGAGAATCCCTTCTTGTCTCCTTCTTTATCTAAAAATTCTGCTATGTTCATATCTTCTTATTGAATTATATGGTGTTATCATCGCCATACATGATACAGGTATAGGCGTATTTGTTTGCAAAAATACGAAAAAATAGGGGGAAATGCAAAAAAATGGGGGAAAAACGAAGATTTGACGTATTATTTAATAAGAAATCATGTAATATCAGATGCAAAAGGACGTTTTTTCAAAGAGACTACTTGAAAATATAATGTTCTCATCTCCTTATGGAGAAATGCTATTCTCGATATCGTTAGAACATAAATTTAAAACCTATATAATTATGCAACAAAATCAAACGGGCTCTAAAGCCTATCTTATCAGAATTGTGATGGTCGCCGTACTCGGCGGTCTGCTTTTCGGCTATGACACCGCCGTGATTTCGGGTGCCGAAAAGGGTTTGCAGGCATTCTTTATGGGTGCCACCGACTTTACCTATACCGACTTTTGGCATGGCTTCACCAGTTCGAGTGCCTTGATCGGATGTATCATCGGTTCGGCGCTCTCAGGCGTGCTTGCTTCCAACTGGGGACGTAAGCGTACCTTGATTTTCGCCGGTGTGATGTTTTTCGTCTCTGCATGGGGGTCCATGTGTCCTGAGACGATGGTTCTCCCAGAGGGAAAACCAAACCTCACCTTGCTCATCGTGTTCAACATCTATCGTGTGATCGGTGGTGTCGGCGTGGGATTGGCTTCTGCCGTCTGCCCGATGTATATCGGTGAGATTGCCCCTAGCAATATCCGTGGTATGCTCGTGAGCTGGAACCAGTTTGCCATCATCTTCGGTCAGTTGGTGGTATATTTCGTCAACTTCTTCATCCTCGGCGACCACATTGCTCCTGCCATCCAGAGCATCGGCAATGGTATGAACGAGATTCTCAATGGAGGAGAGGCTGCATGGGCTATCGAGACTGGTTGGAGATATATGTTCGGTTCGGAGATGGTGCCAGCGGGCTTGTTCGCCGTGCTCATCTGCTTCGTGCCAGAGACTCCTCGCTATCTCGCCATGGTAGGTCAGGACGACAAGGCTTTGCATGTGCTCACTCGCATCAATGGTGACTTGGAGGCTGAGAATATCTTGAGCGAAATCAAGAACACCGTGACCGAGAAGACCGAGAAGTTGATGACCTATGGTTTCCTCTGCATCTTCGTGGGCGTGATGCTCTCTGTATTCCAGCAGGCTGTGGGTATCAATGCCGTGCTCTACTATGCTCCTCGTATCTATGAGGCAATGGGCTTCGACAATCCTATGGTGCTCACCGTGTTCAATGGTATCGTCAACCTAGGCTTCACTTGCGTGGCTATCTTCACCGTGGAGAAGTTGGGTCGCAAGCCTTTGCTCATCGTCGGTTCGCTCGGTATGGCATTGGGTGCTATCGGTGTTGCCATCACCTTCGGCAATCCTAGCATGCAACTCTTTTGCATGGTTTCCATCATGGTATATTCAGCATCCTTCATGTTCTCTTGGGGACCTATCTGCTGGGTGCTCATCGCCGAGGTATTCCCAAATACCATCCGTGGTGCAGCCGTTGCCATCGCCGTTGCCTTCCAGTGGATTTTCAACTGGATCGTCTCCACTTCCTTCGTGCCACTTGCCAATAGCATGGGCTACTGGTTCACCTACGGCTTGTATGGAGTGATCTGTATCATTGCCGCCATCTTCGTATGGAAGCTCGTGCCAGAGACCAAGGGCAAGACCTTGGAGGATATGACCAAGCTTTGGAAGAAAGAATAAGACTTCGTGATGCCGTCCTGCTCGCTCTTTAGGGCAGGATGGCTTAAGGACATAAAATAAGGCGCAATCGTCATCCCGACGGTTGCGCCTTTATCATTTCTTTCGAATGAGTTTATTTAAGAGAGTATTAACTAAATTGCACCATATTTGTGATGTATTGTTTCTTGTAAGAACCTTATAAAATGTTTTATTATATGGTCTTTATCTTATGCTGTTTTTTTAATTGCTCTTCTTCTTCCAAGCGTTGCGGATGGCAAAGCTTACTGTTTTGGTGCCACTGCTGATGCTATTAGAGCTATAGTTGGTCTGCTTGCCATCTACCAAGATGTTGTACAAGTAGAATGGGAAGCCCATCTGCTTGGTGCCCCACTGGCAGTAGCCTGAGTAATATGCGTTGTAACCGAAGTTCAATACTACCTCGTGTGACTTGTTGTCTGCACCATAGTTGAGGTTCAACTTGATAGGTGAAGGGCAAGCGTAGATGTATGCCAAGGACTGGTTGCTGTTAGGCAAAACCATATACTTGATCTTGATGGTCTGTGGCTCAACCTTTGAGATAGCCTTCTTCAAGTCAGCATCGCTGATGTGCTCTGCCAACTTAGCTACAGGGAATTTTATTACAGTCATGGTGCTATCGCAATTCATACTGATGGATACTTGTGTGTCAACAGAGTCTGTCTGATTCTTGACGTCAGCATCGTTCTTGTGGTCCCACAAGATTTTCATGTCAGAGTAAGTACCTGCCATGGCCATATTGCTCTGGTAAGCCTTTTGCTGTTCGAGGGTGAGATAGCTATAGGTATCATCACCTGTGTTACATGATGTGAAGGCGAATGCTGCAAGGCATACTGCCATTACTGAAAGTAATTTCAAATTCTTCATTGTTTTTTCTTGTTATTTTATGATTGTTTGTATTCTAGTCCTTTCTTCTCGCTAGCGTTCTTCCTCTATCTGTAGAAAAACGCTGCAAAACTACACATATAAACTAGGAAAACAAAATATCTTGCACGAAAATCTAGTTAATGTTTGTTAAGCGTGAAAAAAGGGGGTTCCGATTGTGCGCCGAGAAATATATTGGCAAAGGCAATATTTCTCTTACTCAGTCGTTTAACTTGAAATAGTCGGGATTACTGGACTCGAACCAGCGACCTCGCGCCCCCCAGACGTGTGCGCTACCAACTGCGCCAAATCCCGAAACCTTTTGGTTTTTGTGCTGCAAAGGTAGGGGAAAGTTTTCGATTTCACAAAGATATTAGGAGTTTTTAGGAATTTTCTAATGGAACGAAACGTATCTGGGAGGAGATGTATTGAAAGAAAACAATTAAAAAGCAATATGTTTATGAAGAAATGGAATTGGATGAGGATGAGACTGATGCCTCTCTTTGCGGCTTTCTTGCTCTTGTTGGGATGTACGGGAAGCAAGGCTGAACGCAAGTTGTTGAAAGATGCCGCTTCGGAAATCTATTCGGAGCTGGAGAAGTCGGCGAAGGAAGCTTCTTCCGATCCTGTGTCGGATGACAAGTCGAACGATGGAGATTCTTATGCCCAGGATGAAGAAAAAGAGATTTCGCCTACAGCTTCATCGAAGTATGATGGTGTCGAAATCCCCGTCTATACGAAGGGAAATCTCTCCGAAACCATCAAGCATCGCTATTCCTATACCGTATCTTACAATCATCAGATGAAAAACCCTAACTGGGTGGCTTGGTCTATCACCGCCGACCATGCTTCGGGCAAGGTGCAGCGCACGGACTTCTGGGATGATGATGACATGCCAGATCCTAAGGGCTATCTCTCTGATTACTATAACAGTGGATATGATAGAGGGCACATGTGTCCGGCTGGCGACAACAAGTGGAGCGAGAAGGCGATGGAGGATTGCTTCAGAATCACCAATATGTGTCCGCAAGATGGTGGGTTGAACCGTGGTATGTGGAACTCCATCGAACAGCAATGCCGTGCTTGGGCTAAGAAATATGGTAAGGTGTATGTGGTGTGTGGACCTATCTACCTCAACCAGCAACATCGCAAGATAGGCAAGAACAAGGTGGTGGTGCCTGAGGCTTTCTTCAAGGTGGTGCTTTGCATGGAGGGTACTCCGAAAGCCATCGGTTTCATCTGTCGAAACCAGTCGCAGAAGGGCAAGAAGAAAACCGACTTCATCAATACCATCGATGATGTGGAGCGTATCACGGGTTACGACTTCTTCTCTAAGTTGCCCGATGACATCGAGGATAAGGTGGAGGCTCACGCCGACATCAATGAGTGGTAGAAAAATACCAATGCATCATTAATCTGTT
>OLWL01001949.1_pt1 | contig 10409 bp, 8 predicted proteins | sample 1674151 | NCBI WGS metagenome assembly OLWL01 (sample SAMEA103958148, study PRJEB25191) | human gut metagenome
ACAGCCGCACGCTGAAGGTGAACGGCAACGTTATGGCCAGCACCGACGTGACCTTCAACGGCGGCACCGTGGCCGCCGGCGCGCTGGCGGGCCGCTATGTGGTGCTGGGCGGCACCCGCTGCCAGGTGGTGAGCAACACCGACGCGAAGCTGGTGCTGGACAAGACCGTCACCGTGGGCGACAAGGAGGTCATCTACCCCGGCGAAGGCGGCAAGCAGGGCTGCGCCGTGTACGGCTGCCTGTTCCTGGGCAAGGGCGCCTATGGCGTGGTGGACCTGAGCGAGGGCACGGAGGTCATCGTGAAGCCCCGCGGCAGCTCCGGCACCGCCGACCCGCTGGACCAGCGCTCCAGCGTGGGCTGGAAGGGCGTACACGCCGCGGCTATCCTGTACGACGAGTACATGGTGCGCGTGGAGTGCGGCAGCAGCTATTCGGACGAGGATAAGGCGAACTGAGGGAGCGTGGAGCAGGGGCGGACGGGTCGTCCGCCCCTGCGGGAAATGCCGCCGTCAGCGCGGCCACGCCGCGCTGACGGGACGTCGAGGTCACCGCCCCCTGCGGAACGCGGGCGGACGGCGGGGCGAGGTCTTACATGAGGAAAGGAGAAGGGCGAGATGAAGGAGAAAATGACAACGGTGCTGCTGCCCAGAGGCAGAAAGCAGGAGGAGAATTTTGTCATCGTGTCCGTCAACGGACGCAGCTGGAAGATCATGCGCGGCGTGGAGGTGCGTGTGCCGGTGTGCGTGGCGGAGGTGCTGGAAAACGCCGCCATGATGGCGGAGGCGGCCCGGCGCTATGTGGACGAGAGAGCGTCCTGAGGTGACGGCCATGGCAAGGACGACGGCAAAACAGGTGCTGGACCGGGTGGACGCGCTGCTGCCCAATGGGTATGCGCGCGCGGAGAAGCTGCGGTGGCTGGCCCAGGCGGAGGGCTTTGTGCGGCGGGAGCTGTGCCGGGAGACGGGGGAACTGCCGGTGCTGACCGAGGAGACGGAGCTGACGGCGGCGCCGCCCTTTGACGAGCTGTACCGGCACTATGTGGAGGCGCAGGTGCACTATGCCAACGGGGAGACGGCGCGGTACAACAGCGCGGCGGGCCTGTGGAACAACGCGTTTCTGACCTATCGGGACTACCGGGCCAGGACGGCGGTGCCGGAGGGCGGCGCGTCGGCGCTGCGGCTGTGCTGAAAGGGGGCGGCGGAGATGTATTTTCCCAAGCTGAAGGCGGCGGCGCAGCAGCGGGCAGGCGTAGAGCAGTTCGGGGGACTGGACCGCCGTCCGGGCAGCGGCGCGGGGAGCCTGGAGCAGATGGAGAACCTGTGGAGCAGCGGGTATCCGGCGCTGGAGACGCGGCCCCTGCGGCGGACGGTGACGCAGCTGACAAAGCCCAACGGCATGACGGAGAAGGACGGATTGTTCTGGGTGGACGGCACGGCGCTGTATGTGAACGGCGCGAAAACGGGGTTGGTGCTGACGGACAGCCGGAAGCAGCTGGTGAGCATGGGGGCGTATCTGCTGATCTTTCCGGACAAGAAGTACATCAATACCCAGGACCTGACGGATTTCGGGAGCATGGAGAATGTGCGGACCACCACGGGGGAGGTGACGTTCACCCTGTGCGACGGGACGGGGGAGAGTCTGGGCAGCTACGCGGCGGGCACGGAGGCGCCCCAGGAGCCCCGGACGGGGGATCTGTGGCTGGACACGGAGCGATCGGAGAGCGTGATGCGGCGGTATGACGGCAGCACATGGACGGCGCTGACGGAGGTGTACACAAAGATCGCCGCTGTGGGCGTGGGACTGGGCTTCCGCGCCGGGGACGGCGTGACGGTGGCAGGCTGCGGCGCGGCGGAGCTGAACGGCCTGCACGTATTGCAGGCGGCGGAGGACGACTGGGTGCTGGTGCCGGCGCTGTGCCGGACGCTGGACAGTCAGACGGCGGCGGTGACGGTGATGCGGCTGATGCCGGAGATGGACTTTGTGGTGGAGCAGGGCAACCGGCTGTGGGGGTGCAAGTACGGCATCGTGGATGGACAGGCGGTGAACGAGATATACGCCTGCGCGCTGGGAGATTTCCGCAACTGGAACAGCTTTGCGGGGCTGAGCACCGACAGCTACGCCGCCGCCAGAGGCTCGGACGGACCCTTTACCGGGGCGGCGGCCTGCATGGGCGGCGTGGTGTTCTTCAAGGAGAACTGCATGGAGCGCATCTATCCGGCAGCGGGCGGCGGGCACCAGATCGTGACGGTGCCGTGCAGCGGCGTGCGGAAGGGTGCGGAGAGGACCGTGGCCGTGGCGGACGGTGTGGTGTACTATCTGGGGAACGACGGGGTGTACGCCTTTGACGGAAGTATGCCGGTGTGCGTATCCCGGGCGCTGGGCGACAAGCGGTATACCGGCGGCGTGGCCGGCGGGGAAAGCGGCCGGTACTGGCTGTCCGCCGTGGACGCGGCGGGAGAGACGGAGCTGCTGGTGTACGACACGCAGAAGCGGCTGTGGCACCGACAGGACAATACGGCGGCGGTGGCCTTCGCCCGGTGGAACGGGGAGATGACAGTACTGTGCAGCGACGGACGGCTGCTGGATACAAGCGGTACATTGGGAACGGCGGAGACGGGGTTCTCCTGGAGCGCCGAAAGCGGCGACCTGGGACTGTATACGCCGGAGCACAAGTATCTCTCGCGGCTGGAGCTGCGGCTGAAGACGGCGGCCGGGAGCACGGTGAAGGCGTACGTCTGCTATGACGGGGACAACGTCTGGGAACAGGTGGGCGGTGTCTCCGGCGAGGCGGGGCAGACCCGCGGCGCGGTGCTGCAGGTGCGGCCCCGGCGGTGCGGACACCTGCGGCTGAAGCTGGCCGGGGACGGACCGTGCCGGGTGTACAGCGCGGCAGCGGTGTATGAGAAGGGAAGTGACGGGCCATGAGCGTGCTTGCCCTGCCGATGGCACCGGCGGGATCGGTGCAGGAGCAGGTGACGCAGCAGTATGCGTATCTGGTGCAGATGGCCCAGCAGCTCAACCTGGCGCTGGGGCAGCTGGAGGCGCTGGGCGGCGGGGCCGGAGAGGCCTCCGCCCGGCGGCAGGCCAACGGGCGCTTGGGCACGGCGGCATCGGAGACGGCGGACGGGCAGTATGAGACGCTGCGGAGCATGATCCTGAAGACGGCGGACCAGGTACAGAAGACCACGGCGGCATTGACGGCGAAGCTGGAGGAGGAGTATGTGGCGAGCTCGGACTTCGGCAGCTATGTGGCGAAGCTCAGCGCCCAACTGGAGGCGGCACCGGAGGCGGTGACGCAGTATTACAGCTTTTTCTCTGACCTGCAGGCCAACGTGGAGAAGGTGGACGCGGCCTTCGCGCACTATAAGCTGGACACGGAGGGGTATATCCGCACGGGTATCGTGTACTACGACGGGGCCGCGCCAGTGTATGGCGTGGCTGTGGGACAGGACCTGACGTGCAGAGAGGTGGACGGCGAAAAGGTGGTGGAGCAGAACAACTTTCGCGCGGTGTTCACCGCCACGCGGCTGTCCTTCTGGCAGGACGCCACGGAGGTGGCCTATGTGTCCAACAACCGGCTGTACATCACGAACATTACGGTGCTGGGCGGTATCGATGTAGGACAGTGGAGCATGGAGGCGGCGGAGGGCGGACTGGCCTTCCGGTGGATCGGAGGGTGAGTGTGTGAGCTATACGGCGTTGGACAGCATCCAGTGGGGCGGCGTGCCGAAGATCGGCGTCAGCTTCGGCTATGACAGCCGGCGCAGCGGCAGCGCGATGCAGTACAGGATCTATGTGACGGTGGCGCCGCTGACAGGGGCATCGTATTTTGGGTACCCTATCTATCTGTCGGTGACGGTGGACGGCGGAAGTGTGTGCAGCGGGCATACGCTGAAGGCGGCATCGCCCAGCCGGTGGAGCAGCGCGATCGAGTACGACAGCGGCTGGGTAACAGCGGCAGGAGCAGTGGGCACCGCGCCGCTGGGGATACGGCTGTACAGCGGCTCCGGGTCTGCCAGAGACGACAGCTACGGCTATGCGCTGCCGGTGGAGCGCGTGGAGGACATTGGAGATTTCTCACTGACGGCGGGGGACGCGGTGATCGGACAGACGGGGACGCTGACGCTGACGCGGCCCGGGTATGGGTACAGCTTTACGTTCAGCTATGTGCTGGGGGCGGCCTCCGGAACGCTGAGCAGCGGCGCGCTGCGGACGGTGAGCAGCAGCGCGGGGCGCGTGGTGTACCAGTGGACGGTGCCGGAGACAACGCACGGCACCGGGACGGTGACGGTGAAGGTGTACAGCGGCGGTACGCCGGTGGGGAGCCTGAGCGCGGCGTTCACGGCCTATGTGCCGGAGACCATGCGGCCCACGGCGGCGCTGACCACGGAGGTGGTAAACGACGGTACGGCAGCGGAGAGCTGGGGCCTGTGTGTGCAGGGCGTCAGCCGGATACGGTACGCGGCGACGGCGGCGGCACAGGGCGGCGCGTCCGTGCGGTCGGTGCAATTCCGCTTTGCGGGGCAGGAGCTGACCGGCACTGCCGGGATGACGGCGGTCATCGGCATCAGCGGGACGCTGGCCACGGTGACGGACAGCCGGGGACGGTCAGTGACCGTGACAGGCGAGGCGGTGACGGTGGCGGCTTATTATCCGCCGGCCATCACGGCGTCTATGGCAGCGCGGTGCGCCGCGGACGGCACAGAGAAGGACGACGGGGCGTATCTGAAGGTGAAGTGCGCGGCACAGTGCGCCGATGTGCAGGGGCACAATACGGTGGTCCTGCGGGCGCGCTTCCGGCCCGTGGGCGGCGCATGGAACGGCTATGTGACATTGCTGCCGGGGGCAGAGCAGCTGCTGGGCGGCGGGCTGGACGGCGGGACCTCCTATGAGGTGGAGCTGAGTGCGGAGGACACGGTGGGCAACGTGCGGGTGGTGCGGTATACGGCGGCCACCAGCCGGGTGACACTGCATCTGCGCGCCGGCGGAATGGGCGCGGCCTTCGGCAAATACGCGGAGCAGGAGGCGCTGGAGTGCGTGTGGCCGGCGGTGTTTTACGGGGATGTGGCGGTATCCGGTGCGCTGACGGTGAACGGACAGACAGTGGAGGCGATGCTGTTTCCGGTGGGCAGCGTGCGCCTGACAGACAGCCCTGCGGCGCCGGAGACACCGGCAGGTGCGGTATGGGAGAGCGTGGAGACAGGCATCGCCGGCGTGTATGGCTGGCGGCGCACGACATGACGAGGAGGAGAGAGGCATGGCATCGACGTATACGATGGTGGCGTACGGTTCACAGGGCAGCGCGGTGCGGCAGCTGCAGAATGAATTGAACAAGCGGGGGTATAGTCTGGACCAGGATGGTATCTTCGGCAAGAAGACGAGAGCCGCGGTACGGGACTATCAGAAGAAGAACGGACTGACGATGGTGGACGGCATTGCCGGCGATGAGACGTGGGGGAGCCTGCTGTCCGCGCCTACGGCGGCGGAGCAGGCGGCGCAGGCCGCTGCGGCAGCAGAGGCGGCGGCACCCAGGGCGGAGGTCACGGCGGGCACGGCGCGGCGTCTGCAGGAGCTGGAGAGGGGCTATACGCCGTCGGACGAGGTGACGGCGGCGCAGGCCTACCGGGACAGCGTGGCGGCGTTGGAGCCGGAGGCGTACCGGTCCCGGTTCGAGGAGCGTTTGCAGGCGCTGTATGACCAGATCGCGGGGCGTGAGGCCTTTGACTACGATCCGGAGGAGGATGAGTCGTACCAGCGGTACGCCAGATTGTATGCCGCCCGCGGCGCGGCGGCCATGGAGGACACGCTGGGCAAGGCGGCGGCGCTGACTGGCGGGTATGCCTCCAGCTACGCCCAGAGCGCGGGGCAGCAGGCGTACAACGGCTATTTGCAGGAGCTGGCAGCGCTGGTGCCGGAGCTGCGGCAGGCGGCGCTGGCGGAGTATCAGCAGGAGGGCAAGGCTTTGCAGAACCAGTACAGTATGCTGGACGCGCAGGAAAAGGCGGACTATGACCGCTGGCAGGAGGCGCGTGGCGACTGGCAGAAGCAGCTGGAGGCGGCTCAGGCGGCGTATGAGGACGCGGGCAGTCAGGACCAGAAGCTGTATCAGACGCTGCTGGCACATTTTTCCGACAAAGCGGAGCAGGAGAGGAAACTTTCCGCCTCCGGCGTCCGTCTTACAGATAGTGGAGGTACCGGCAGCAGGAGCGAGAGCCTGAGCTCTACGGCGGCGGAGAGCCTGCAGCGGGCCGTGGTGAACTATCTGAAGCGGGGCAACGGCGATCTGGCCCAGGCGTTGGCGGCGCAGTATACGGCCCGCATGACACCGGCGCAGCGGCAGCGGTTCGAGAAGCTGCTGGGCCAGTACGGCATGACGCTGGCATAAGGGTCGGATAGGGGAAAAGTGCTTGCAATCAGGGGCGCTGTATGGTATCATATCAAAGTATATTGCAACGCGGCGGACACGCCGCAGCGGCTCGAGAGGAAGAGAGGAGCCGCGGGAAGGAGCAGCAATGGAGAAGATGAAGAAGCACTTTTTACGCCGAATGGCGCTTGTGATGGCGCTGCTGACGCTGGGCTCTGCCGTGCTGGTGGGCTGCGGCGAGCAGAAGGAACCGGAACCGGACCCCAAGGATGAGGTCATCGTGGAGCCGGAGCCCATCCAGCTGCCGGACGGCGTCAGCTTTGACGAGAAGAAGTATCCGGACGTGTTCGGGTTCATCCAAATCCCTAACGCCACCCAGTGCGCCATCAGCAAGGGCCACTATCTGGCGCAGAGTCCCAAGTCCACTAAGAGCAGCACCGGGTATGACGACGATTACTACCTGCAGCGCGATTTGGACGGCAAGACCAACAAGGCCGGCTCGCTGTACATCCAGGCGTACTACAACAAGTCTGACCTCAGCGACCCCATGACGGTGATCTACGGCCACAACATGGCCAACCGGACCATGTTCGGCGGTTTGCAGAGCTACGGCGAGACGCTGAAGTTCGACGACAACGCCGTGATGTACATCTATCAGCCGGGCCGTCAGCTGACCTATAAGTTCTTCGCATGCATCCCCTATGATACCAGCCACATCCTGTACTACCACGACTTCAAGGACGAGAAGGTGTTTAACGCATTCTTTGAGGCGCTGGGCAAGGCGGCCAGCGATCCTAAGTACAAGAGCGACACCAACCAGAACGCCTTTTACAGTGCCGAGGGCTGCGTGAACGTGGACAAGACCAACCTGCCCCAGGCGGGCGACAAGGTGGTGGTGCTGTCCGTGTGCAAGAACGGCGACGATCATCACCGCTATCTGCTGATGGCAAAGCTGGTGGAGGACTCCGCCGCGCCCATCACCATGACCCGCGGTGAGGCCGAGGCTGCCGGTATCCCGGCGGACCGCATCCAGGACAAGACAGCGGCAGACGCCGCGGCCGCTGCCGCGAATGTCTCCGCGGTGGAGGATGCTGCCGCCAATAAGACCGACGCTGCCAGCAAGACGGATACGGCCAAGACGGAGCACAAGGGCTGAGTCGGACCTGAAAAACAAAAACCTCCCGGACCGCGTGGTCCGGGAGGTTTTTCGGTATGCTTTCAGAGGGCGCCGCCGTCGGTCTGCATCAGCAGATCGGCCAGGGAGACACTGTCCAGATAGTCGTTGATGATGGTGTCCAGCTTTTCCCACATGGGGAGCGTGGTGCAGTGACCGGCGCGGGGGCAGGTGTTCTCGTCGCCCTCCAGGCAGGTGACGGGGGCCAGAGAACCCTCGGTCAGCCGCAGGATCTGGCCCACGGAATAGTCGGCGGCGGGGCGGTTCAGGCGGTAGCCGCCGCCCTTGCCACGAAGGCCGTCCACCAGGCCGGCCTTGGACAGCACGGAGATGATGCTCTCCAGATATTTTTCAGAGATGCCCTGCCGTTCGGCAATGGCGGGCAGGGGGAGATAGGCGGCGCTGTCGTCCTGAGCCAGCTCAAGCATGACCCGGAGGGCGTAACGGCCTTTGGTAGATACGAGCATGGGAAGACCTACCTTATGTTAGTAAACATAGTATAGCACTATGTTTATGCGATTGCAAGGGGAAAACGCTCATATATAGTGGTACTTATTCCGCTTGAGCACCAGAAAGACGCCGGAGATGATAAAGGCAAAGATCTCGGCGGCGGTGATGGCCCACCAGATACCGTCCACGCCCAGAAGTATGGGCAGGACGACGACGGAGCCGGCTTGGAACATCAGCGTTCGCAGGAAGGAGATGGCGGCGGAGACGGCACCGTTGTTCAGGGCGGTGAAGAAGCCGGAGGCGAAGATGTTGAAGCCTGCCAGTAGGAACGACCAGCAGAACAGCCGGAAGGCATGGGTGGTCAGGGCGTAGAGGCTGGCATCGTAGCCCACAAACAGCCGGGACAAGGGGGCGGCCAGCACACGGGCCAGGACCGTCAGGGTCACGCCGCCGATGGCCATCAGCAGGGCGCTTTTCCGCAGGAGATTTTTCAGCTCACTGTGGTGCTGCGCGCCGTAGTGGAAGCTGACCACCGGCGCGCTGCCGATGGAGTAGCCGATGAAGATGGCTACGAAGATGAACTGGACGTACATCAGAACGCCGTAGGCGGAGACGCCGTCCTCGCCGATCAGGCGCATGAGCTGGAAGTTGTAGAGCATACCTACCAGGGAGGAGGAGATGTTGCTCATCAGCTCGGAGGAGCCGTTGCCGCAGGATTGGAGAATGGGGCGCAGACGCAGGGCGGCGGGCCGCAGGCGCAGCAGGCTGGTGTTGGGACGCAGGAAGTAGATCAGGGGCAGTACGCCGCCTACACACTGGCTCAGGCCGGTGGCGATGGCCGCGCCGGCCACACCCCAGTCGAAAACGGCGATGAAGAGCGCGTCCAGCACCATGTTGGTGATGCCGGCGGCCACGGTGACGAAAAGGCCCAGGCGGGGCTTTTCGGCGGCGATGAAGAAGCTCTGGAACACATTTTGCAGCATGAAGGCGAAGGTGAAGCCGGTGACGATGCGGCCATAGAGAATGCAGTCGGCCATCATGGCGTCAGACGCGCCCAGCAGACGGGACACGGCGGGCATGGTGAGGATGCCCACGGCGGACAGCACTGCGCCCAACAGCAGTGTGAACAGTACCAGCATGGAGAAGGTGCGGTGGGCCTCGTCCTGCTTGCCCTCGCCCAGCAGCTTGGACACCAGGGCGGTGCCGCCGGTGCCGATCATAAAGCCCATGCCGCCCAGGATCATCACGAAGGGCATGACCAGGTTTACGGCGGCAAAGGGCGTTTTGCCCACGAAATTGGAGACGAACAGACCATCCACCACGCCGTAGATGGAGGTGAAGACCATCATGCAGATGGAGGGAAGCGTGAAGCGCAGCAGCTTGCCATACGTGAAATGATCGGAGAGACGGATGGATTGCTTTGCCATGGGGGCCTCCTATCGAAAAAAGTAGCTCCATCGTGAAGATGGAGCTAAATCATCCCACCAAACGGTGGAGTTTGAACTTGGTGACCCGTACCGGATTCGAACCGATGTTAAAGGCGTGAGAGGCCTCTGTCTTAACCACTTGACCAACGGGCCGTTTTGGTACACCTTCAGGGACTCGAACCCTGGACACCCTGATTAAGAGTCAGGTGCTCTACCAACTGAGCTAAAGGTGCATATCCTGTTAACGGTGTTATTATAGTCGATGTGCACCGATATTGCAAGCTTTTTTTGCGAAAAGAACAGGATTTCTTTGAAATCAGGGAGAGAGCCGGAAAAGCGGGGGCTTTTCCGGCTCTCTGCGGGAAAGGAAAGAAGAACTGTCAGTTTTTCCACTCCACATACAGCTCGCGGACGGCGTTGTCGTCGGCGGGTTTGGCGGGGGCGGCCGCGGGAGCTGCGGGCGCCTCGGCAGCGGGGTGGTCACGCTTTTCGATGAACTTGGGCGCCACCTGGGGGAACAGCGCCAGGCTCAGCACATCCTCGTCGGACTTGGCCAGACCCTTGAACTCCTCGCGGTACTTCTCCAGCTCCGGCTCCAGCAAATCGGCGGGACGGCAGGTGATGACATCCTCAGGGGCGATGCCCGCCTTGGAGCGGACCTCCTCGTTGACCTCGCCGGGCAGCTTGCCGTATTCACCCTTGAGCATGGCGCGGGACTCCTTGGGGAACGTCTTGTAACGCTCGCCCATGATGACGTTCATCACGGCCTGGGTGCCCACGATCTGGGAGGAGGGCGTTACCAGCGGGGGATAGCCGAAGTCCTTGCGGACGCGGGGGATCTCCGCCAGCACGTCATAGTACTTGTCCTCCTTCCCGGCCTGCTTGAGCTGGGAGATCAGGTTGGACAGCATTCCGCCGGGGACCTGATAGAGCAGGGTATTGGTGTCCACCCGCAGGACCTTGGGGTCCAGAATGCCCGCGTCCTGAAGACGCT
>OLWL01001955.1_pt1 | contig 10400 bp, 10 predicted proteins | sample 1674151 | NCBI WGS metagenome assembly OLWL01 (sample SAMEA103958148, study PRJEB25191) | human gut metagenome
GACCATCGGCAGGCTCTCCACCGTTTCATAGGTGGTGAAGCGCTTTTCGCACGACAGGCACTCGCGGCGGCGGCGGATGCTGCTGCCCTCCTCCGCCGGGCGGGAGTCGACGACCTTGCTTTCCTTGTAACCGCAGTAGGGGCATTTCATGGGCTCGCACCTCATTTTCTTTGGTTTGGATATACTTCCAATTTTATTGTAGCACAGTCCTTTGCAAAATGGTAGACATAATTTTCAGTTTTTTCAAAATATAGGGGCCTTCCTTCGGTCAAAGGCGTAGATGATGTGGAGCTCTCCGCCGATCTCCTCCACGCGTGCGAAGCAGAACAGCTCCGGGAGCGGCCAGGGCTTCACGGGCGAATACGGCAGGGCAAGCTCCAACCGTCCGCCGTTCTCGCGTCGCAGGGCGCGGGAAAAGGTCAGCTCCCAGCGGGCGCTCGGAAAGCGCACCGGCGCGCCGCGCCGCCAGACCGCCTGATCGTCCATGCTCCCGCCTCCCCGCAAAAAAGCTGCCTGTACACTCTATGCACAGGCAGCCTTGCTTATTTCGGTTTTTATTTGACCTCATAGGTGCCGCGCACGAGCAGCTTGGTCGTCGCTGCGGTCGCCTTGACGCCGCGGTCGGAGATCGTCATCATGTAAAGATGGTTCTTCGTCAGGCCGGCGCCGTTGTCCAGCGTCGTGCCGCCGGTCGAGTCAATAAGGCCCGGGCTGGAGGGCGACACGACCGACGCCGTGCCGACGCGCAGCATGACCTCGCAGCCGATCGCACCGTAGAGAACCTGTCCGTTCGTCATCGTGACGACCGCAAAGCTGTCCACCGTGCCGGTGCTCGTGCCCTCGTTCGACGTCTGCGAGCCGTACTTCTCCTCAAGCCGTTTGATGTCGGCGTCCACCTGCGCGCGCAGCTCTTTCGAGGCCGTGTCCGTGCGCGCGGCGAGCTTTTCGTCCACCCTGGTCATGAGCTCCGGCAGGAACTTTTCGTTGAGATAGCTGAGCGTCACGAGCGGATCGGACGAGGAGCCCGCCGTCCCCGCCGCGGCGACAGAGATCGAGAGGATCGTCAGGCTCGCGAGCAGGAGCGTAAAGAGCCGTGTGAGCGCGTGAGGAGTCTTTTTCATGATGTACCTTCCTTTTCTTTTGTGCAGGGGGTATGTCGCGGCAAAAGCCGCCGCGAAAGAAGAGGACGCGCCGCCCCCTTCTTTCGGGCCTTTTCAGATCAGCTGCGTATTGCCAAGCCCGAAGCTCACCGCGATGGCGGCGTCGATGCGCTCCATCAGCTCGCCGTCCACACGGCCCATGCGCTCGCGCAGGCGGCGCTTGTCGAGCGTGCGCACCTGCTCGAGCAGGACCACGCTGTCGCGCGGCAGACCGTGGTCCGGCGCAGAGAGCGCGATATGCGTCGGCAGCTTCGCCTTGTTCGTCTGGGACGTGATCGCGGCGGCGATCACCGTCGGGCTGTAGCGGTTCCCGGTGTCGTTCTGAATGATGAGCACCGGACGCACGCCGCCCTGCTCGCTCCCGACCACGGGAGAGAGGTCGGCGTAATAGATATCGCCTCGTCTGACATTGGTATCCACGCTTTGTTCACACTCCGAGAAGAAGTTCCCGCCGCGTCCTTCGCGGCCGGTCACTTTCATTCTCCCACACTCGGGCGGGATTTATACGGAGCGTACCGAATTTCTCCGCTCCCCCGCCCACGCTATCCTATGCGCGGCGCGCGGGGGCGGTGCTTATCCGAGGAGTTGGAGATTGCGGTCAACGCACTTGCCGCCGAGGTAATAATAGCGCGGCACGCGCTTGCTGACGGCGCAGAGCAGCTCGTAGCTGATGGTGCCGCACCGCTTGGCGGCGGTCTCGATGAGCTGATGCTCGCCAAAGACCTCGATCTCGTCGCCGACCTTGAGCTGCGGGAGGTCGGTCACGTCGATCATGCACATATCCATGCAGATGCGCCCGACCTGCTGCGCCTCGCCGTAGGGCGTGAGCACGCGCAGCTTGCCGGAGAGGGCGCGGAAAAGGCCGTCGGCGTAGCCGATGGGCAGCACCGCGATGCGGCTGGGTCTTGTCGTGAAAAACTGCCGGCCGTAGCTGATGGAGGTGTCGGGGTCAAAGTCCTTGATGGTGGAAACGGTGGTCTTGACCGTCATGACGGGCTTCATGCCCATCCGCTCGGCAAGGTCGCCCGTGCCGTAGAGAATGATGCCGCAGCGCACCATGTCCCACGCCCACTCGGGGTAGCTGGCGATGCCGCCGGCGTTGCAGCAGTGGTGCAGGCGGAATCGGAAATTGCCCTGCGTTTCCACGGCGTCGATCATGCGCAGGAAGCGGTCGTGCTGGATCTTCGTAAATTCCACGCACTCGTCCGCCGCCTCGTCGCTGACGCAGAAGTGCGTGAACACGCCCTCCACGTCCAGCCCCGGAAGCGTGAGGATCTTCAGAATGTCGCGCAGGCTCGCGTCGAAGTGCGCGTCGTCGCACTGGAAGCCGAGGCGGCCCATGCCGGTGTCGAGCTTGATGTGGACCTTCATCGTTCCGCCCGCGCGGACCGCGGCGGAGGAATAAGCCTCGGCGATGGCGAGGTTCGGCACGGCCTGCGTCATGTCGTTTTTCAGGATGCGCTCGGCCTGATCGGCGGGCGTGAAGCCCAGCATCAGGATGGGGAGCGTGATCCCGTTCACGCGCAGCTCCTCGCACTCGTCGAGGTTCGACACGGCGAGATAGCCCGCGCCGAGCCTTTCAAGATGCTTCGCTACGCGCACCGCGCCGTGACCGTAGGCATCCGCCTTGACCACGCCGAGGAGCTTCGCCTTCGGTCCGACCTGACGGCGAATGGTCTCAAAATTATGGGTGAGGTTATCCAAGCTGATCTCCGCCCATGTGCGCTTCAGTGTACTCTCCATATAAGTTCACTGCTTTCCTTCCAAGTGTAACGCAAGGCGTTCCGCGCGGCAGGGAGAAACGCTCAGCCGCCGGCTTCGCTTTCGTCCGCCGCTATTGTATCACAAAAAGCAAAGCTCGTAAACTCCATATATGCGGTAATTTTATCCTTTTCCGCGATCTCCGCGCGCAGCGGCGCGTCGTCCGCGCCGAACCAGAGCGTGCATCGGATCGTTTCGCCGCCCGCCTCGCTCTCGAAGCACAGCCGCAGGGCGCGGACCGTCCCGCCGCCGTATTCGATCTCCTCCTCGCTGCGCTCGGTCAGCCAGCCCTCCCCGGCGGCGCGGAGCGCGAGGGGCACGCAGGTCACGGCGCTGACGCCGCCCGGCGTCCCGCCCGCGTCGAGCACAAGGCCGTCGTATTCGAGCTTGAGCGTATCGGCGGCGAGGTGCGCCGTCACGCCCGCGAGCAGCTCCGGCGCGAGGACGGTGACCTTTGTCTCCTCCGCGTCGGCATCGAAGCGGAGTGTATAGCGCACGTTCTCCTCCTCGTCCGCAAGCTCGACCGCGGCGGCAGCCGTGTAGGACGTGAGTGCGGCATAGCGCTCCTGCACCGTCTCCGCGCGGGAGGCGGTCTCCTTCGTGCGGCAGGCGGTGAGCGGGAGCAGGAACAGAGCGCTGAGCAGCAGCGCGGCGAGCTTTTTCATAGGGCGGCCTCCATGCAGAATGATCTTCTCATACCTATGCCGCGCGCCCGCCGCCTATGTCCGCCCGCGGCGGAAAAGAGTTGCCCTTTGACGAGAAGTGTGTCATAATGGCGGCAGACTCGCAAGCATCGGAGGTATCCCATGAAAAAGAAACTGCTGTCCCTCGTCTGCGCGCTCGCGCTGACGATCTCTCTGCTCCCCGCCGCACAGGCGCTGGAGGGCGAAGGCACGCGCGCTGCGGAGGCTCTCGCGTCCCTCGGTCTTGTGACCGGCACCGGAGCCGGCTATGCCGCAGAGAAGCCCGCCACACAGGAGCAGGCCGCCGCGCTGCTCGTGCGCCTGCTCGGTGCGGAGAAAACCGCAAAGGCCGACCGCCGCAGCTGCGGCTGGGCGGGTATTCCCTCTTGGGCGCGGAGCGCAGTGAACTACTGCGCCTTTCATGACCTGATCGACTGGAGCGAATACCGCGCCGGCGGCGCGCTGGATGCAGAGCTCTGGTGCGCCATGCTGCTGCGCGCGCTCGGCTGCGGCTCTGAGCTTGGAAGCAGCGCGGCGCGGACCGCGCTGCGTATCGGCCTTATCTCCCGTCCGCTCGAGGGCACGCTCACGCGCGGCGATCTCTTTGAAACGGCGCTCGCCGCGCTGACCTATCCTGTCAGGGACGGCGGCACGCTGCTCGACGGTCTGCTCGCGAAGGGACTCTGCACCGCCGCGGCGGTCGACGCGCTCGGTCTGCGCCGCGAGACGCTGACCGCCCGCGAGGCCGCCGACCGCCACCTCTCCGCCATTCTCTGCCTTGACCTTTTCGCGGACGAGGAGGCCATCGAGGCCGATGAGCCGACCGCCAACGCCAGCGCCTTCCTCATCTCGCCGGACGGTCTTGCCGTGACGAACTACCACTCCATCGACGGCGCGATCAGCGGGCGCGCGACGCTCATCACGGGCGAAGTGTGCGCGATCGAGCGCGTGATCTACTACGACGCCGACATCGACCTTGCCGTTATCCGCATTGCGCACACGACCGCAGAGGGCGAGACCGTTCCGCGCTTTCACGCCATCGCGCTCGCGGGCGCGAAGGAGGTGCGCATGGGCGACACGGTCTACGCGCTCGGCAATCCGCTGGGGTTGGGTCTCGCCATGAGCCGGGGCATCGTGAGCGCCACGGCGCATGAGGCCGATCTCTCGACGCTGCCCTGCATCGTCAGCGACGCGACCATCTCGCGCGGCTCGAGCGGCGGCGCGCTGCTCAACGAATACGGCCGCGCCGTCGCCGTCACGACCGGCGCATACGTTTACGGCAACAATATGTACCTCTGTGTGCCGCTCGATCCGGTGCTGGAGGCCGACCTCACCGGCGAGGGCATGACGCTGCAGGAGGTGCTTGACGCCGTGACCGCGGCGCGCGAGGCCGCCGCGAAGGCTGCCGAAGCAGACGAATCACGCTAAGCTCAAAAGGACGCTGCCCGGCGGGCAGCGTCCTTTTGCTGTGTTTTTCGGTGTTACTTTCTCTTGTAGCCGCGGTTGAGACGCATCTCAAGGGCGTCAAGCTCCTCGTAGAGCTCCTCGGGTACCTTGCCGATCTTCTCGTAGTAGGCGCGGGCGTCGGAGCACTCCTGCAGCCAGAGGTCACGGTCGACGGAGAGCAGGCGGCGCATATCGTACATGGACATTTCAAGACCCTCCATGTCGATGTCGTGGGTGTTGGGCTCGTAGCCCAGCGCGGTCTCCGCCGCGCCGATCTCATCGTCCGCGCGGGAGATGATCCACTGCAGCACGCGCATATTGTCGCCGAAGCCGGGCCAGGCGAAGTGACCCTCGTCGTCGGTACGGAACCAGTTGACGTTGAAGATCTTAGGCGGGTGCGGGATCTTCTTGCCCATATCCAGCCAGTGCTGCCAGTAGTCGCCCATGTGGTAGCCGCAGAAGGGCAGCATGGCCATGGGGTCGCGGCGCACGACGCCGACCTGACCGGTCGCGGCGGCGGTGGTCTCCGACGCCATGATGGAGCCGACGAACACACCGTGCTGCCAGTTGAAGGACTGGTAGACCAGCGGCGCGGTCTTGGCGCGGCGGCCGCCGAAGATGATGGCGCTGATGGGCACACCCTCGGGATTGTCAAACTCGGGGCTCAGGCAGGGGCAGTTGCGCGCGGGCGCGGTGAAGCGGCTGTTGGGGTGCGCGGCCTTTTCGGGGCTCTGCGGCGTCCAGGGACGGCCGCGCCAGTCGATGGCGCGCGCGGGCGGCGTCTTGTTGAGTCCCTCCCACCAGACGGTGTTGTCGCTGAGGTCAAGCGCGACGTTCGTAAAGATCGTGTCCTTGTGCGTGGAAATGAGCGCGTTGGGGTTCGACTTCATGGATGTGCCGGGCGCGACGCCGAAAAAGCCGTTTTCGGGGTTCACGGCCCAGAGTCTGCCGTCCTTGCCGACGCGCAGCCACGCGATATCGTCGCCCACGCACCACACGCGCCAGCCCCAGCGCTGCAGGCCCTCGGGCGGGATGAGCATGGCGAGGTTCGTCTTGCCGCAGGCGGAGGGGAAGGCGGCGGAGATGTACTTGATCTCGCCGCGGGGATTCTGGATGCCGAGGATGAGCATATGCTCCGCCATCCAGCCCTCCTGCCGGCCGAGGTTGGAGGCAATGCGCAGGGCGAAGCACTTCTTGCCCTGGAGCACGTTGCCGCCGTAGTTGGAGTTCATGGAAATGATGGTATTGTCCTGCGGGAAGTGGACAATGTACTTGTTCTCTTTATCGAGATTGCACTGGCAGTGCAGTCCCTTGATAAAACCGGTATCGTCGCCGAGCGCGTCGCACACGGCCTTGCCGATACGGGTCATGATCGCCATATTCAAAACGACGTAGATGGAGTCCGTCAGCTCAAAGCCGTACTTGGCAAACGGCGAGCCGATGATGGACATGGAGTACGGAATGACATACATCGTGCGGCCCTTGTAGGCGCCGTCAGCGAGAGCGTACATCTTCTCGTACATTTCCTTGGGGTCCATCCAGTGGTTGGTGGGACCGGCGTCCTCCTCGCGCTCACAGCAGATGAAGGTGCGGTCCTCGACGCGGGCGACGTCGTCCGGGTCGGTGCGGTGGAGATAGCAGCCGGGGAGCTTATACTCGTTGAGCTTGATGAGGATGCCCTCCTCGACGGCCTGCTTCCGCAGCGCCTCGAGCTGTTCCTCCTCACCGGTGATCCAGACGATCTTGTCCGGCTGCGTCATGGCGGCCATTTCCTCCATCCACCGGAGAACGGCCTCGTTTTTCGTGAGGGCGCTTGTCGCGTCCATCCACTTCAGAGCGGTCTTGCTTTCGGGTTTTGTCATCTCGTTTCTTTCCTCTTCAGCATATCCGCGAGGCAAATGAAAAGAAAATTTTTACCCCGTGGCTGTGTGGTTCGCTTTGCATCCCGGACGGGAGAGGGAGCTGACCGATGCACAGAGAAAAATTGCTATTGAGAGTCCTCCTGCTTCAGCAGTTTAGCAGAAAGGTTCTTCAATAGCAATAAATCGACTCATTATTATTTTCTATAAATGGCGTCCCGCCGTCAAGCCGGCAGACGCTCAGCCAGCATGCGGGTCAGACGGGCGAACTCCTCCAGCCCCAGCTTCTCGCCGCGGATCGTCGGCGCAAGACCGGCGGAAACGACCGCCTCGGTCACCTGCTCCTTGGTGAGCTGACTGCCGAAGCCGGTCATCAGGCTGTTGACGATCGTCTTGCGGCGCAGGGCGAAAGCGGCATAGACGACGCGGAAGAAGAACTTCTCGTCCTCCACCGCGACCGGCGGCGTCTTGCGCACTTCGGCGCGCAGGACAGCGGAGGTCACTTTCGGCTGCGGCTGGAAGCACTCGCGCCCGACCTCGAAGAGCAGGCGCGGCGCGGTGTGGTACTGCATATAGACCGAGAACGCGCCATAGGCGGCGGTGCCCGGCGCGGCGCAGAGCCGCTCGGCGACCTCTTTCTGCACGAGCACCGTGATGCTCTCAAAGCACTTCGACTCGAGCAGCGCCGTGATGGCGGGCGTCGTGATGTTGTAGGGCAGGTTCGCGCAGACGATGGGCGTGAGCCCCGCGAGCTTCTCGCGCACAAGGGCGGGAATGTCGGTCTTGAGGATATCGGCGGAGACGACCTCGAAGTTGTCGAAGTTCGCCATCGTCTCGTCCAGAATGGGCAGTAGCGCCTTGTCCAGCTCGACCGCGACGACCCTGCCCGCGCGGCGGCAGAGCTCGTGGCTGAGCGCGCCGATGCCGGGGCCGATCTCCAGCACACCGTTTCCCTCCCCCGCCTCGCTCGCCTCGGCGATGGCGGCGGGGACGGAGGCATCGATGAGGAAATTCTGCCCCATGGACTTGCTGAAATGAAAGCCGTGGCGGCGCAGCAGCGCCTCGATGGCGGCAAAGTCACAATGCTCCATGCGTGTCTCCTTTGCAGGTAAAAGAATCGAAAATATTTTACCACAGAGGGGCGAAAAAGAGTAGCATTTTTTTCGCGCCTGTGCTATGATTCTGCCGATATTTGCAGAAAGAGGTCGTTTTTATGGAGCTGACGCCTGTCACCTATCTCATCGTCCTGCCGCTCGTGTTTCTCGCGGGCTTTGTGGACTCCGTCGCCGGCGGCGGCGGGATCATCTCACTGCCCGCCTATCTGATGGCCGGTATCCCCGCCCATCTGGCCGCCGGCACGAACAAGGTCGTCAACGGCACGGGCACGCTCGTCGCCGCGCTGAAGTATTTCCGCAGCGGCAAGGTCCTGCTGCGTCCCGCCGTCACGGCGGCGGTGTGCGCGCTCATCGGCTCGGCTGTCGGCACGGAACTGGCGGCCCTCATCTCCGAGCAGACGCTCGAGACGCTGATGCTCGTGGCCCTGCCCTGCGTGGCTGTCTTTCTGAGCGTCAAAAAGGACTTTGGGCGGGACATTCCCGCCGAGGAGCGTCCCGTTTATACGCCGCGGCAGGAGCTGCTGCGCTCCGCCCTCATCGGACTGGTGTTCGGCTGCTACGACGGACTGGTCGGCCCGGGCACCGGTACCTTTATGATCCTTGGCTTCACGGCGCTGCTCTCGCTCGACCTCATCACCGCGGGCGGCTGCGCCAAGGCGAGCAACCTGGCCTCCTGCGCCGCCTCCGCCGTGGTGTGGATCCTGCACGGGCAGGTGCTCTGGGCGCTGGCGATCCCCGCTCTCGCGTGCAGCATCGCCGGCAATTATCTCGGCGCGCTCTACGCCATCCGCGGCGGCAGCAAGAAGATCCGCAGCGTGATGTTTCTGGTGCTGGGGCTGCTGTTCGTGAAGATGCTCTATGAGCTGCTGTTCTGAGAAAAGCGAAAAGAAAACCGAGGGCAGCCGCCCTCGGTTTTTCTTCTTTCCGCTTCAGTCCAGGAAATAGGCGACGGAATTGCGCCGTCCGAACTGGATGCACTCATCGTAGGTATCCATGAACAGGTCGATCTTCGCGCCCCGCACGCCGGTATCCTCCGCGTGCGCCATGCCGTAGGTGTAAGAACCAGAGGCGATGAACATAGTCGTCCCCAGCGGGATGACGCTTTTGTCCACCGCTACGCAGCTGCGCGCGACCGTGGTGCCGGTCGCGGTGATGGTGCCAACCCCGTCGTAGCCGGTGGTATAGGCGGTGCACTTGACCTCCATCGAGCCGGTGAAGTGCAGCGCGTCGCCGGACTGCATGAGAAGATAGCCGCTGCCGTCGCTGTTCTTCACGACCGAGGCAATGGTATCGCCCGCCTGCGCCTCCTTGACGAGGGTGCCGACGTAGGCGTACTCGGTGACGCTGGTATTGTTCTGCTCGGCGACCGCCTGACGCGAGACCAGCTCGCCGTCGGCGTAAACGACCTCATAGACCACCTCGCGCGTACCGTCCATACCCTGCTGCCAGACCTGCGTCTCCCCCTTGGGGACCTTATAGCTCTTGGTGTAGACCGTGGCGTGCTCCGCCGGCTCGGTGAGCGTCTCGTAGTAGGTGAAGCTCGCGGCGATCTCGATGAAGATCTCCGGCTCGCTCACGTCGACCTTGACCATCTCCATCGGGCCGACCGAGATGCCCATGCGCTTTAAGAGCGCGTCGGCCGTTTCGTTGGTGCGGGTGGTGGCGTACTGCACCGCGTCCGTACCGTGGGTGACTGTGACCTTGTGTCCGCCCTCAAAGCGCAGCTCGGCCGAGCCGTCCACCGCGCCGACGACGATCAGTTTATCCGCCGTCACCGGCTCGGCCAGCTCGACCGCCGTGGTCGCCTCGCCGTCGGTGATGAGGTAAAGCGCGCTTGCGCGCAGAGCGGGGACTGCGTTCACAGCCAGCACCAGACACAGCAGCATGGCGAAAACCGCCTGCCGCCGGTTGAGCGGGAAGACCCGCTTCTTCCAGTTTGCTAACATAGTTGACCTCCGAAGTTTGCTGTGCGCCGAACAGGCGGCGCATCAAAATGGTTACAATTGTCATTTTATTGTAACCATTTTGTAACCTTTTAAACTCCGAGGAGTATACCCTATTCCCCGCCGTTTGTCAAGCCATGCGTGTCGGAGGCAACATTTCGCGGCAGGAATCGCCCGTTTCCCACAAGATATCGTATGCTTCCGCAACAAAAAGAGCAGGAGCGCGGCGGCTCAGCCGAGCCGCCGCGCTCCCTTTTCTGGCGAGGGTGTATGAGGATTGAACTCATCCGGCAGGTTTTGAGCCTCCCGCAGACGGTTTTGAAGACCGCGGGGCACACCAGCACCCATCCACCCCCATGAAGGGTTTATTCGTACAAACGCCGCCCCGGGCGGCGCAGATCGCCCTCCCGCCTTGTGCGGCCGTTCCGGTCAA
>OLWL01001968.1_pt1 | contig 10334 bp, 10 predicted proteins | sample 1674151 | NCBI WGS metagenome assembly OLWL01 (sample SAMEA103958148, study PRJEB25191) | human gut metagenome
AGTTTCCGCACATCCTGGGGCAGCAGATGGAGGTTTTTGTGGCTTTTGTAGGTATAATGGCCCGGTTTGTTCTCGATCCGGTCCAGGATGGCATAGACCTTGTCGTAACAGCCCCAGATATGGAGCTTCATCCGGCCCAGTTCCTCCACTTCCGGCATCAGCCGTTCCAGCACCTTGTAGAACTTGAACCTCTCTTCATTATACCGTTCAATGGCATTTTTCACCATATTTGCAGAGCTGGTGGCACTTTTATACAGTTTCAGTCCGGCAGCCCCGATCCCGGCAGCCGCCCATACCACAAGAGGTATTGGCATAATGATTCCCTCACTTCCTGCACTGTACCCACAGCGGATACAAGATAACTCTACAAATTATAGCCCGATTCCCCGGGTTAGTCAAAATGAAAAGCCGTTGAAAGCCGGCCTTTTCCGTTGTAAAATGGGAAGACAGAACCAAAGAGGAGGAACACCCATGAAAAAATTCCTGGCCCTGGCCACCCTGCTCCTGACCCTGCTGGCCCTGCCCCTGACGGCGGGCGCGGAACGCAGCGGCTGGAAGAGCAGCACCTTTGCTTTCAAAAATGTCCAAGTCGTTTATCTCAAAGATCTCAGCCGGCAGGATATGGACTTCCGGAAAGCCCATCCCGCCTTTACCCGGGATGATGATGCAGTCCGCAAGACCCTGCTGACCCTGGAGCGGGACTTCAAAAGAGAAGGCGTCACCGTGTACAGCAATCCGGTGATGCTGCCGGACAAAAAACTCCGGAACACCATCACCCTCCAGGTGCAGGTGAACCCGGTGGGCATTGAAACCGCCGACGGCACCGAACCTGCCGCCCGGAAGGGGAACAGACTGGCCAAAGGGGAAACCGCCTACGCCGGCGTCAGCTTCCTGGCCACCAAAAACGGACAGACCATCTACCAGGTCACCGACAGCCGGACCAGCACCGAATACGATTCCGACACCCTGCTGGCCGGAATCATCCGCACCGCCACGGACGAAATGACGAAGAACGCGAAAAAGTAAAAAAGACGTCAGACCGACGTACAGAGAGGGGATTAATCCCTGACAAAATCCTTGCACACTTTCTCCGGAAGCGCTATAATATTATGTATTGGGGCACTAGCTCAGCTGGGAGAGCGCAAGGTTCGCAATCTTGAGGTCAGGGGTTCGATCCCCCTGTGCTCCACCAGACCAAAAGCAAGCATCCATGCGGGTTTTGACCGTGTGGATGCTTTTTTGTTTGCAAAAAATCTTATAAGGGTCATCTAAAAGTCAATCAATTTGGCAGCAGAAAAAGGGGGAAAATGGGCGGGCGGCTCTGGCAACATTTTGCCGGAGACAAAAGTTTTGAACCGCCCCTACGGTATCCTATTTCATTTCCCAAGTCTTTTTATACACATCAAAAGGACCTGGCAATCAGGCCAGGTCCTGTCCTCAGTCTTTCGACTCCAGACTGAGGGACTGCTGCCCAGGCAGCAACCCCTCTTTTTACATCCCCTTCTTTTCCTGCTTTTTCACCAGGTCTTCCAGAGTGGTGTTGTCCACGATGTTGTCGATGGCGTCCTGGATTTCTTTCCACAGGTCCAGGGTCACGCAGTGGGCGGCCCGGTCGCAGATGGCATGGCCGGGTTCCAGGCAGGCCACCGGGGCCAGGGACCCTTCCACCGCCCGGAGGATCTCTCCGGCTGTATAGTCTTTGGGATCACGGACCAGTTTGTACCCGCCCTGGGCTCCTCTGGCGCTTTTCACCAGTTTGGCGCGGGAGAGCTGGGTAATGATCTGTTCCAGGTATTTTTCTGAGATTTCCTGTCTCTGAGAGACACTTTTAATGGGTACATAGGATTCGGTGCCGTTGATGGCCAGATCGATCATCAGGCGCAGGGCGTACCGTCCCTTGGTAGAGATTTTCATGGTTCCTCCTCGCAGCAAGAATAATTTCCTATAATTGTACTATAGAATTTTCCAAAAGGAAAGGTAAATTCCTAGTAATTTTTAGGAATTTCATCCTTCTTGATTTATCTGATTTTTTCGCCGAATCGATTGACACTCTTTGCTTCCGAACGGTAAAATAATATCGTATCTGTTCATTCTGTTTCCGGAATCCATACCGGAAATTCGCAGAGGGGGAAATCATCGTGAGTCGCTTACAGATTGAAACGCCGGGCAGGGCCCAGACGGTCCTGAACAGCCTGTATCAGGATATGCACCGAAGGATCAGTGCCAGTTCGCCGGGGCTTTGTCCGGTGGACATGGCCCTGAATTTCCTGCGCTTCTGCCACGCCCAGAGCTGCGGCAAATGCGTGCCCTGCCGGGTGGGGCTGGGCCAGCTGGAAGTGCTGATCGAACAGGTGCTGGATCGGACGGCCAGCCTGGACACCATCACCCTGATCGAAAAGACGGCCCGGAGCATTGCGGATTCTTCGGACTGCGCCATCGGGTTTGAAGCGGCTTCCATGGTGCTGAAGGGAGTCCGGGGCTTCCGGGAGGACTATGAGGAACACGTGCTCACCGGCCGGTGCATCTGCGGTCTCAGCCACCCGGTGCCCTGTGTGTCCACCTGCCCGGCCCATGTGGATATCCCGGGCTACGTGGCCCTGATCCGGGACGGCCGCTACGAGGATGCCCTGGAACTGATCCGGAAGGACAATCCCTTCCCGGCGGCCTGCGCCTATGTATGTGAACATCCCTGCGAGCACCACTGCCGCCGGGGCATGGTGGATGCTCCGGTGAACATCTGCGGCCTGAAGCGGTTTGCGGTGGACCATGCCAGACCGGCCAAGGCTCCGGCTCCCGCCCCGGCCACGGGAAAGACGGTGGCGGTGATCGGAGGGGGCCCCGGAGGCCTGACGGCGGCCTATTACCTTTCCCTGATGGGCCACAGCGTCACGGTGTACGAACAGCGGCCCCGGCTGGGCGGCATGCTCCGGTACGGAATCCCCGATTACCGGCTGCCCCTGGAGGTGCTGGACCGGGATCTTTCCTACATCCTGTCCGCGGGCATCCAGGTCCGCACCGGCGTCTCCATCGGCACGGATATCCCAGTGGCTCAGCTCCAGCAGCAGTACGATGCGGTGTACATCGCCATCGGGGCCCACAGCGACAAAAAACTGCACCTGCCCGGGGAAGAGGCCCAGGGAGTGTTCAGCGCCGTCAGGCTGCTCCGGGACATCGGGGAAGGCCGGATTCCGGATTTTACCGGGAAACGGGTATGCATCATCGGCGGCGGCAACGTGTCCATGGACGCCACCCGCACGGCCAAACGACTGGGCGCTGCTTCCGTCCAGTGCATTTACCGGCGCCGGCTGGAAGACATGACGGCCCTGCCGGAAGAAATCCAGGATGCCATGGCGGAGGGCTGCGAGATTGTCACCCTGGAAGCCCCCAGCCGGATCGAAACCAACGAACAGGGCCAGGTGACGGCCCTGTGGACCCAGCCCCAGCACATCGGTCCCTACAATGGAAAGGACCGGCCCAATCCGGTGAAGGCGGCTCTTCCGGAACGGCGGTTCCCCTGCGATGTGCTGATCGTGGCCATCGGTCAGTCCATTGTCACCCAGCCCTTTGAGGCGGTGGGGGTCACCATCCGTCGGGGCACCATCCAGGCGGACCTGTCCAGCAGCGTCCCGGGCCTGGGGAACCTGTTTGCCGGCGGGGATGCCGTCTCCGGTCCGGCCACGGTGATCCGGGCGGTGGCGGCCGGCAAGGTGGCAGCGGACAACATCGATTCCTTCCTGGGATTCCACCACCGGATTTCCTGCGGGGTGGAGATTCCTCCGGACTATTTCACCCACACCCCGCCCTGCGGCCGGGTGAACCTGAAGCAGCACTGCACCCCGGACTGTGTGGGAGATTTCCACCTGGTCTCGGAAGGGATGACGCCGGAAGAGGCCCGGCAGGAAGCCAGCCGCTGTCTGCGCTGTGACCACTTTGGCTACGGCAGCTTCAAAGGAGGGAGGAATCGGGAATGGTAACCTGTACCATCGACGGAAAAATCATCCAGGTGCCGGAAGGGACCACCATCATGGAAGCGGCCCGGCAGGCCCACATCCGGATCCCCCACCTGTGCTACCTGAAAGGGCTGAACGAGATTGCCGCCTGCCGGGTGTGCTGTGTGGAGGTGGAAGGGGAACCGGCCATGGTCACCGCCTGCAACAGCCCGGTGAAGGAAGGCATGGTGGTCCGCACCAATTCGCCCCGGGTCCGGGAAACCCGGAAAATCAATGTGGAACTGATCCTGTCCCAGCATGACTGCCGGTGCGCCACCTGCGTCCGCAGCGGCAACTGCCGGCTCCAGTCCCTGGCCAACAGCCTGGGGATCCACGACAATCCCTATGAGGAACAGCTGCCCAAAGGGCTCCGCCGGGCCTGGACCACCACCTATCCCCTGTTCCACGACTACAACAAATGCATCAAGTGCATGCGCTGCATCCAGGTGTGCGACAAAATCCAGGCCATGCACATCTGGGATGTGGCGGGCACCGGGGGACGGACCACCGTGGATGTGTCCGGGAACCGGGTGATCAAGGATTCAGACTGCACCCTGTGCGGCCAGTGCATCATCCACTGCCCGGTGGCCGGGCTCCGGGAGCGGGACGACACGGACCGGCTCTATGAAGCCCTGGCAGACCCGGACAAGGTGACCCTGGTCCAGGTGGCTCCGGCGGTGCGGACGGCCTGGTGCGAAGCCTTCGGCCTGCCCCGGGAGGAAGGGACCATCGGCCGGATGGCGGCAGCCCTGCGTCAGCTGGGGTTCGACCATGTGTACGACACCACCTTTGCCGCGGATCTGACCATTATGGAAGAAGCCAACGAATTCCTGGAACGGTTCCTTGCAGGGGATACCCGGGAATTCCCCATGTTCACCAGCTGCTGTCCCGGCTGGGTCCGGTTCCTGAAAGGCCAGTATCCGGAGCTGACGGACCGGCTGTCCACCTCCAAATCCCCCCAGCAGATGTTCGGGGCCATAGCCAAGACCTGGCTGGCGGACAAGCTGCAGGTGATCCCGGAAAAACTGTACTGCGTATCCATCATGCCCTGCCTGGCCAAGAAGGCGGAATGTGCCCTGCCCACCATGCGCACGGACCACGGGCCCGATGTGGACCTGGCCCTGACCACCCGGGAATTCATCCGTGTGCTCCGGGCGGACCATCTGGATCCGTCCCTGCTGCCGGAAGAGCCCCTGGATGATCCCATGGGGACCTTTACCGGTGCCGGGACCATTTTCGGAACCACCGGCGGGGTGCTGGAGGCGGCGCTCCGGACGGCCTATGCCAAACTCACCGGGGAAAATCCCGACCCGGAACTGTTTGCTCCTTTGCGGAACGGTATCGGGCTCCGGGATGCGGTGTACACCATCGCCGGCAAAGAGATCCGCTGTGCGGTGGTCAGCGGTCTGGGGAACACCCGGCAGCTGATCCAGGCCCTGAAGCGGAAGGAAGTCCATTACGATTTCGTGGAAGTGATGGCCTGCCCGGGCGGCTGCGCCGGTGGGGGCGGCCAGCCCATTCCCCAGGAGGACGAGGAACTGGAAGGCGTGCGGGGTGAACAGCTCCGGACCCTGGACAAGCGCAGCCGCTTCCGGTTCTCCCACGAAAATCCCCAGATCCAGCGGCTGTACCGGGAATTCCTGGGCAAGCCCCTGAGCCCCAAAGCAGAAGCCCTGCTCCATACGGACCATTTTGGGTGGAAAATGTAAAAAGGAGCTGCTGCATAGGCAGCAGCTCCGGTCACGAACCACGGGTCACGGGTCGCGGGCTTGTTGGTGCGAACCGAAGATTCTGTTTTTCAGAGTCCATCCCGATTTTATCCTTTCATCTTATAGAAAAAGAACAGACGGCTTGAACGTCCAGGCTCGCGACTCACGACTCGCGACCGGGGTGTGAATTTTTCACACCCCGCTTTTTTCAGCACTCCGTTCCCCCTGTCACTTTGGCGTCTTCCTGGTTTTCCACCGCCGTTTCCACGGCCGTTTTCAAGCCTTCCACAATAGTCTCCAGGGCCATGCTGGGCTGATCTTTCAGCCGGGCCGCCTGTTCCGGCAGGTAGGGCACGTGGATGAAGCCGCCCCGGCGCTGCCGGCTGTCGTGGGCCAACAGGTCCATGAGGCCGTAGAACACATGGTTGCACACAAAGGTTCCCGCAGTGTTGGAAACCTTGGCCGGGATACCTCTGGCCTGGAGGGCGGCCACCATTTTCTTGATGGGCAGGGTGGCAAAATAAGCTGCCGGACCGCCCGGCACCACGGGCTCATCCACCGGCTGGTTCCCTTCGTTATCCCCGATCCGGAAATCATCGCAGTTGATGGCCACCCGTTCCACCGTCAGGTCCGTCCGGCCTCCGGCCTGGCCGATGCAGATCACGATATCCGGATTGAAGGCGGCAATGGCGTCCTTCACTCTGGCAATGGCCTTCCCCCGGACTGTGGGGATTTCCACCGTGTGGACCCGGGCCCCGGCCAGGAGCAGCCCATCCAGTTTTTTCACCGCTTCCAGCGCCGGATTCACCGGTTCCCCGCCAAAGGGATCAAACCCTGTCAGCAATACGTTCATGATGCATTCCTCCTCTTCTCTGTTGTTCTCCCCCGAAAGGAAAATCCCTGCAAACAGGAGGCAACGGGCGAACCAGGCGGCACGGCTGCGCCGTTCTTGATTTGCCCCTGCGGATTTCTACCGCACACACACACTGGACAAGCAGTCCGGTTCCATCGTATGATAGGTACTGAAATTTCTGAGAAAGGAACCTGCTGTATGACCCATTCCATTTCTGCCCTTTTCATTTCCCTTCTGGCATCCCTGGCCCTGCTGGCAATGCCCGTTCCTTCCTTTGCTTCTCCGGCGGTCCTGGGGACCCGGAAGCCGGCGCCGGTCCAGGCCAAGGCCCCGGTGCCGGCCGCCCCTGCCCAGCCGGCTGCCGCTCCGGCTGTTTCTCCAACAGCCCCCTCCGCCCCCGCTGCACCGGCTCCGGCGCCCCAGCCTCCGGCAGACCCCATCACCACAGTGACCCTCAGTGCTGCCGGGGACTGCACCCTGGGCACGGAGGAAAGTTTCGGCTATGAAGGGACTTTTCCGGAAGCCTGGGATGCCGCCGGGGGTGACGGCTCCGTATTCCTGGCCGGGGTCCGGTCCGTTTTCGACCAGGACGACCTGACCCTGGTGAACATGGAAGGCCCCCTCACCACCCGGGGAGAACGTCAGGACAAGACCTTCGCCTTCCGGGGAGACCCGGCCTATGTGGAAGTGCTGAAAACCGGCAGCGTGGAAGCCGCCTCCCTGGCCAACAACCACAGTTACGACTACGGGAACGACGGATACTGGGACACCTTCAAAACCCTGGGAGACACCGGGATCATGCCCTTCGGCTATGAAGAAAGCCAGATCCTCACTGTGAAAGGGATCCCGGTGGGGCTGGTAGGAATCAACGCCCTGGAGGCCGGGGCCCCCGACCAGCTCCAGGAGGAACTGACCAAAGTGAAGGAACGGGGTGCCTGGCTGACGGTGGTGTTTTTCCACTGAGGCAGTGAACTGGAGACCCGTCCGGACGAGGATCAGGTGTGGCTGGCCCACCTGGCCGTAGACCAGGGAGCGGACCTGGTGCTGGGGGCCCATCCCCATGTGATCCAGCCCCTGGAAACCTACAAGGGCAGGACCATCTGCTACAGCCTGGGGAATTTCTGCTTCGGTGGCAACAGCAACCCCCGGGACAAGGACACCTTCATCTACCAGCAGACCTTCCGGTTCCAGAAAGGCTGTCTGCTGGGAGCGGATCCGGGAAAAGTGATTCCCTGCCGGATTTCCTCCACCCCGGACTGGAACGATTTCTGTCCCACCCTGGTGGAAGGGGAAGAAGCGGAACGGATCAGGGAAAAAGCAGGTGTCGCGGGTCGCGAGTCGTGAGTCGCGGGCTTGTTGGTACAGACCGAAAATTCCGTTTCACAGTTTCCAGTCCGATTAATTCTTCCTGGTCATATGGAAATGGATTCATAAACAGCATCCTTCCTTGTTTTTCATTCTTTGCATACATCCACCCAGGGGTCTTGTCCCACCAGGCTTTCCAGTTTTTCCAGGGTCAGTCGGACTCACCGTCCCGTTCTTCCCTCTTTACTCTTCACTCTGCACTTATTTTTCCCCAGCGCCCATACCATGGAAGCGCCCTGGCACAGGGCCAGGATCAGCAGCAGATGGAAGGCATGGGCAGTGCCCAGGCTGGTGCCTTCTCCCAGGGCCCGTCCCACCTGGCCGGCCGCCACCAGGGCCGCGCAGACGGAAGTCCCCACCGCCCCGGCCAGCTGCTGGAGGGTATTGCACACCGCATTCCCATCCGGCTGGATGGATTCCGGCAGGTTCTCCAGGGCATAGGTAAGGATGTTCCCGGCAGACAGCCCCTGACCCAGGGTGAACACCACATAAATGGCCGTAAGCCCGGAAATTCCCACCCGGCCCAGGGCCAGCTGATACAGCACAAAGCTGAGGACAATGGCACAGCTCCCCAAAAGCAGCGGTTTCCGGGCTCCCAGCCGGTCATAGAGCCGGCCGCTCACAGGGGCCAGGGCCGCCCCCACCAGGCACCCGGGCAGCAGGATGCACCCGGCGGCAAAAGGATCAGACCCCAGGACGATCTGGGCATAGTTGGGCAGCAGGAACCCCACCCCCAGACACAGGAACTGGATCAGAAGCAGTCCCAGCACCGCTCCATCAAAAGCCGGCACCTGGAACACCTGGAGGTTCAGCAGCGGGGTGACCCCAACCTTTTGGAGCAAGTTTTCCTGCCAGCCGAATACCGCCAGAGCCAGCACCAGCAGATACCCGGTGGTCAGCCACTGGACCGTGGAAGTGCTGATGGAAAATTCCTCCATCAGGGTGGGAAAGGTCACATTCATGGCGGTTTCGATCACCACCCCGGTAAAGGACAGCAGTCCCGCCGCCACTATGGACAGAAACAGCCGGGCATCGGCCCGGCGCACAAAAGTATTGGATTCATTTTTCACAGACATCACCTTCGGATATAAAAAATACGCTTTAAAGATACATATTAAACACTGTACCAGAAAAGTCAAGAAAAGAGGGGTTGATGCACTTGCACGTGCATCAACCCCTTTGGCTCTCAGCCTCTTATTTCACTTCTTTGAACACGCTCTTGGGCTGGCCACAGAGAGGGCAGACCCAGTCGTCGCTTTCGCTATTGATGTCCCCTTCGTATTCATATCCGCATACCGGGCACACATAGACCTTCTTGGCTTTTTCCTTCTTTTCTCCCTGAGGATACCGGGCCAGGATTTCGCCCATCAGCACACCATGGTGGCCTTCCTGTTTGGCGAACACTTCCATTTCGTCAGCGGCTTCGGCAAAACCGGCAGCCCGCACCTTGTCGGCCATGGCCTTCACCTGGGCTTCCCCATTGGTTTCCGCCTTCTGGAGGGTTTTCACCAAGCCCCAGAAATCCTGGGGATATTTCCCGCTGATCACGGCGTAGAAGCCCGCATGGACCGCTTCCTGGTTGGCGGCTTCGATGAACATGGGCACCAGATCATCGTAGCCCTGTTCCTTGGCCAGTCGGGCCAGTGCGTAATACATCATAGTGCCATTTGCTTCTGCCTGCATCATGGTCTTCATGATGGATTCCAGTTCCGTTCCTTTGGTCTGTCCGTAAATGCTCATTGTCTTTTCCTCCTGTACTCTCCCTGCCGCCTCAGGGACGGCGCTTTTTCAGTTTTCATATGGCCCATCGGTCTCTTGCGAAAATCATTATACTCTTTTTATTTAATTTTGTCAAATTTAATTTTGCTAAATTATATTTGTTTTCATGTTTTTTTCTTGTTACAATAAAGTACAGCTAAAAGTTTTCCATACCGGAGGTATGATCAATATGAACGAAAAAAATGTCTGCAATCCCCTGCTGCTGAAAAACCAGCTCTGTTTTCCCCTGTATGCCAGTGCCCGGAAGATCGTGGCAGCCTATACCCCCTATCTGAAAGAGCTGGACCTGACCTACCCCCAGTATGTGACCATGATGGTACTGTGGGAAGACAGGACCATCACCATGCGGGACCTGGGCGAACGGCTGTACCTGGATTCCGGGACCCTGACCCCAGTGCTGAAGAAGCTGGAGGCCCAGGGCTATGTGAAGCGCTACCGGAAGCCCGACGACGAACGGGTGGTGGTGGTGGAAATCACCCCCGATGGACTGGCCCTCCGGGACAAGGCCCTGAAAGTCCCCCATGCCATGGGCTGCCTGATCAACCGGAAAGGTCCCCTGTTCACAGCTGAAGAAGTGGCCGATTTGAAAGAAAAACTCTACCGGATCCTCCACGTACTGGAGGAGTAAAAATAGGGGCT
>OLWL01001979.1_pt1 | contig 10291 bp, 9 predicted proteins | sample 1674151 | NCBI WGS metagenome assembly OLWL01 (sample SAMEA103958148, study PRJEB25191) | human gut metagenome
ATTGCAATCCAACAATCAATGATTTCCCACCTTTCAACCGTCACGACAACACACTTGAAATCAACAACATAACGCAATAAATTCTTATCCTCTCATTACAAATGAATACAATTCTGACTATCAGCGCATTGCCCGTCAAACAAACAACAGTATTCCAGCAACGAATCTTCAAGAAATCATGGGATTTCATCTCGATTCCAGCATTTACCCTTCGTACATAACATGATTTCGTAGGAAGCGGCTCATGTTATCCGGACTTAACAGAAAAAACCGCAAGCCGATCATCCGGAAATTAATCACCGGCTAATTGCGATCAACTTGAACTTCATTCAGAGGCAAGAAACAGCCCTACCCCCCCCCTAAAAATTTTCAATCATTATCTCGGCGAGATGTCTCAGCCGCAAAAACAACGAACCCTCCGCATCAAGATGCGGAGGGTTCGTTTTGCGTTGCAGGAGTTTAGAAAATAAACTTCTCCAGTTTCATTTCGCCCAACTGATGCAGACGCGGCACCAGCGTCGTGAAATGCGACGCCTGTTCGTGTGCAGCCAGCGCCTTGGCGTCGCTCCACGTCTCGCAGATCATCAGCACGTCCGGACGCGTCGCACTCTCGAAAATATCGTACGCAATGCAGCCTTCGTCCTTGAGCGAAGCGGTCACCAGTTCTTTTGCCACGGAAAGTATTTCCGCACGGTTGGATTCGGTCGTGCGGATAAAAACATTCAGTCTTATCATGATCGTATCTATTTAGGTCGGTTAGTTAGCTTTCACGGCTTCGACGGCCTTGTCGTAGTCAGGCTCCTCGGTAATCTCCGGCACCAGCTCGGTGTACACCACCCTGCCCGCCTTGTCGATCACCACGACGGCACGCGCCAGCAGGCCGGCCAGCGGTCCGTCGGCCATCAGCACGCCGTAGGCCCCGTCGAACCCCGACGCACGGAAATCCGATGCGGGCACGACGTTCTCGATGCCCTCGGTCGTGCAGAAACGGGCATGCGCGAAAGGCAGGTCCTTCGACACGGCCACAACGACGGTATCGGGCAGCGAAGCGGCAAGTTTGTTGAATTTGCGCACCGAAGTCGCGCATACGCTCGTATCGAGACTTGGAAAGATGTTCAGCACGACGCGCTTGCCTTTCAGGTCGCTCAAGCGCAGGGGCGAAAGGTCGCTCTTAACCAGTTCGAAAGCGGGAGCTTCGGCGCCCGCCGTTATGAATTCGCCGGCGACAAGCACGGGCGAACCTTTGAATTTTGTCTTTGACATGACTGTTTACTTTAACGGTTCCATTATTAAACGTCCCCGGCCGGGGTTTATTGTTTTTCGGCCGGCCGGGAGTCCTCCGAATCAGTCCGATCCCCCGTCCGCTCCAGCAAATTTAATTCCTTTCCGGCAGGATTCCAAAGTCTGTTTCATATTCTTTTCAGGTTTACATGCCAACTTTGCAGCAAATTAACCGGGAAGGCGCATATTTTTTGTAGTTTTGCGGGGAACCGGACGAACGAAAACAAACAGACAAGACAGAAATGAAAAAAACACTCCTCCTGCTCCTGCTGACCGGCTGCTGCTCGCTCGCCGCAGCACAAGAGCGCTCGCCGCTCAGGCGCACCGAAGTCATTACCGCCGATTCGCTCGACAACGACGCCGAACTGCTGGAACGTCTGCGCAACATGCCCAACCTCGAAGTGGGCAAGGGCATCACGTTCCGTCCCAAAAGCAACTGGTTTTCGCTGACCATGCGCTTCCGCATGCAGAACATGGTGGGACTGTCGTTCGACAAGGATTTTACGCTCACCAAAACCGACGCGCAGGTAAAACGCCTGCGGCTGCGTTTCGACGGACACATCTATTCCCCGAAATTGGTTTACTCCATACAGCTGGGCTTCACCTCCTACGATACCGAACCGCTGCCCAACGGCAACATGAACATCGTCCGCGACGCCATCGTCTACTATGTGCCCAGTCCCAAATGGAACATCGGGTTCGGCCAGACCAAGATCAAGGCCAACCGGGCGCGCACCAACTCGTCGAGCGCCCTGCAGTTCGTCGACCGGAGCATCGTCAACAGCGAATTCAACCTCGACCGCGACTTCGGATTCTTCGGCGAATACAACATGCGTCAGGGCGACGGATTCAACCTCTCGGCCAAAGGCTCCGTAACGCTGGGCGAAGGCCGCAACTGGGGCAGTTCGTCGAACGGAGGACTGGCCTACACGGGGCGTCTGGAACTCTATCCGCTGGGGCGGTTCAAATCGAAGGGCGACGTGCTCGAAGGTGACTTCGAAGGCGAAGAACGGGTCAGGATCCTGCTGGCGGGAGCCTACTCCTACAACCACAAGGCTTCGCGCCTGAAGGGCCAGCGCGGCGCCGTCATGCCCGACGACGCGACCCGCAATCTGGGCGCCTACTTCGCCGACTTCATCCTCAAATACCGGGGATTCGCATTCTATACCGACTTCATGGGCCGCAGCTGCGACGAACCGCTGTTCGATCCCCGGAGCAACGCCTTCGTATACAGCGGGCAGGGTCTCAACGTGCAGACCAGCTACCTGTTCGACAAGAAATGGGAGATCGCCCTGCGCAATTCGACGCTCTTCCCCCAGAGCGAAGTGCAGCCTTTCGCCGGATACAAACGCTGGAACCAGACCACCGTCGGCGTCACCCGCTACATCATCGGACACAGCCTGAAAGTGCAGGCCGACATGTCCTACAACCACCGCAGCGAGTCGATCGACCCCAATTACAACCGCTGGGAGATCCGGTTCCAGCTGGAACTAGGACTCTGATACGAAATACTCCCTTTCAAATGAAATGCACCCCAAAGCGAGATAACTTTGGGGTGCATTTCAATAGAACCGTATGCTTTTACAGGATTTTGAGCGCGATCCGGGCGCAGGCTTCGGCATCGGCCAGAGCGTGGTGATGGTTCGCCAAGTCGAAACCGCAGGCGGCCGAAACGGTATGCAGCTGATGATTGGGCAGCCGCGTGCCGAACGTCCGCCGCGAAGCCCGGCAGGTACAGTAGAACCGATAACCGGGATAAGGCATGCCGTAAAGTTCGAAGACGGCGCGCAGGCACCCTTCGTCGAAGGGCGAATTGTGGGCCACGAGCGGCAGGCCCTCGATGCGCGGGGCGATCTGTTTCCACACCGTTTCGAAATCGGGCGCTTCGGCCGTATCGTCATAGGTCAGGCCGTGGATGGCCGTGGTGAAGCGGCTGTAAAAATTGGGCCGAGGGCGGATCAGGCTGTAAAACGAATCGGTCACCTCGCCGCCGCGTACGACCACCACGCCCACCGAGCAGACGCTCGTGCGCTTGCCGTTGGCCGTTTCGAAATCTATCGCTGCAAAATCTTTCATATCGTTTCTCCGGGGCTTATCGCCGCCGCAAATATAGGCATTTTTCCGCGGCGGCCGTACCCTGCAAACGCAAAAAAATCCCGTTCATTGCGAACGGGAGGGATGAAGTTTTCAGGACCGGTCAATAGATTCGCCGGCGGCGGGAATCCGGAGAACGGTTTTCTTTCGACACCGCAAAACTACGCTCCCCCTGTTTCGCCGTCACGACGCCCCGATGACAATACGAAGAACGGAACGTTTCAAATATGTTACAACGCTCCGGCGGCCGACGCCGGGAACCGCCGGCATATCGCCCGCCTGACAATCAGAACGCCCGCAACCATACGGCCGCGGCGGTCCCCGTCCGGAAAAATTTTATCCGAACGAATATCGTCCGACCATAATTATACTATCTTTGTATTCCTGAATACCAAAAACAACCCGACCTATTATGAAACACCCACACCTGCTTCTGCTGCTCGGCGGCCTGCTTCTCGCAACGGCGGCCCGTTCCGCAGACCCCGTCCGCTACGTGGACGCCGCGACGCTGACCGTCATCGGCAAGGCGCTTCCCACCGAACAGCCCTACAACCGCATCGACACCACCCGCTTCCGGGTGCCCGCAAAGACACCCGGCTACTGCTACCACCCGACGGGACTGGCCGTCGTGTTCCGCACGGACAGCCGCACGATCCGCGCCCGCTGGGAGACGTCGGGCAAAAATCCGAGCGACAACATGGCCGCCGTCGCACAAAAAGGGCTGGACCTCTACATCCGCAGCAACGGAGAGTGGGTCTTCGCCGGAGTCGGCAGACCGAAGATCAACGGCAAGAACGACCGCCACGACGCCGCAATAATCAGCAATATGGCGGAGGGCGAAAAGGAGTGCCTGCTCTATCTGCCGCTTTACGACCAGCTGAAGAAGCTCGAAATCGGCGTCGATGAAAAGAGCGTCATCGCCCCGATGGAAAATCCCTTCCGCCACAAGATCGTCGTCCACGGTTCGAGCATTACGCACGGAATCGCGGCCGGACGCGCAGGCATGGCCTATTCGTCGCGGCTCGGACGCGACACGGGACTTTACTGCATCAATCTGGGTTTCAGCGGACAGTGCACCATGCAGCCCGAATTCGCATCGTATCTGTCCCGCGTCGAAGCCGACGCCTTCGTCTTCGACTGTTTCTCGAATCCCAGCGCCGAGGTCATCAACGAACGTTTCGACGCTTTCGTCGATACCATTCGCCGCACGCATCCCACCACGCCGCTGATTTTCCTGCAAACCATCCGGCGCGAAACCCGCAACTTCAGCACCCGGATCGAGAAATTCGAACGCGAAAAGCAGGCCGCCGCCGAAGCGCAGGTCCGCGACCGCATGAAGACCGACAAAAACATCTATTTCGTCGATCCGGGCGATCTGCTGGGCAGCGACCATATCGCCACGGCCGACGGAACGCATCCGACCGATCTCGGATTCACCTATATGCTCGACCGTATCGAGCCGCAGATCCGCAAGATACTCGGCAAATACGGCATACGCTAACCGCCCCGCCGCAGGGCGAAAGCAGCGCCGCCGGAGTTAGGACTCCGGCGGCGCTGCCGTTTTATAACGAAAAATCCGCTCTCCCGTTACGTATCGGGCACGTCTGAAGTGTTCTATCAATAGTGCGGCGCTGCCGCATGCACCCGCTTAAACAGATAAACCAAAACTACCGACTTCAGCCAATGAATTTCCTTACCCGTTTTTACCGCATCTCTTCACCGGTTCCCCGCCGACAACTCGATCCCGCACAAGAGCAGAAACTATACAAACGGCTCCGGCTGCAGGCATTCATCGCCGCAACGCTCGGATACAGTCTCTATTACGTGTGCAGGACGTCGCTCAACGTCATGAAGAAACCCATCCTCGACAGCGGCACGCTCGACGCCACGCAGATCGGGGTGATCAGCTCGGCCCTCCTGTTCGCATACGCCGTCGGGAAGTTCGTGAACGGATTCATCGCCGACTACTGCAACATCAAGCGCTTCATGGCCACCGGACTGATCGTATCGGCCGTGGCGAACATGCTCATGGGAGCGCTCGGCGTCGCGCACTCGGTGATTCCGACAGCCGTCATCTTCATTTCATTCGCCGTGATGTGGGGTCTGAACGGGTGGGCGCAGTCCATGGGTGCGCCGCCCGCAATCATCTCCCTCTCGCGCTGGTATCCGCTCAAGGAGCGGGGAACCTATTACGGATTTTTCTCGGCAAGCCACAACCTCGGCGAGTTCTTCTCCTTCATCTTCGTGGGGAGCATCGTTTCGATAGCCGGCTGGCAGGCCGGATTCTTCGGGTCTGCGATTGCAGGCGCCATCGGAGTCGTCATCGTGCTGCTGATGCTCCACGACACGCCCGAATCGAAGGGACTGCCGCCCGTGGAGACGCTGGCGCACGAAGAGCCGGCAACCGGGCAGGAGTTATCCGTAAAAGAGATTCAGAAGCAGGTATTGCGGACGCCTGCGGTGTGGATTCTCGCGGCCGCGAGCGCATTCATGTACATATCCCGCTATGCCATCAACGGATGGGGCGTGTTGTTCCTGCAGGAGGCGAAAGGCTTCTCCGATGCGCAGGCCATATCCATCGTATCGATAAACGCCCTGCTGGGAATCATCGGGACCGTATTGTCCGGATGGTTTTCCGACAAGCTGTTCAAGGGGAACCGGCATATGCCCGCCCTGATATTCGGCGTACTGAATTCCGTGGCGCTGATTCTGTTCATATACGGCGGCGACGCATTATGGGTGAACGTCCTCAGCATGGTGCTGTTCGGCATTGCGATCGGCGTGCTGATCTGTTTCCTCGGCGGGCTGATGGCCGTAGACATCGTGCCGCGGAAGGCGACGGGTGCCGCGCTGGGAGTGGTAGGCGTGGCCAGCTACATCGCGGCGGGACTGCAGGACGTGGCGAGCGGATGGCTCATCGACGCGAACATTACGGTGGCGGAGAACGGCGAGAAGATATACGACTTCTCGCAGGCGGCGATCTTCTGGATCGCGGCATCCGTGATTTCGTTCCTCCTCCCGCTCCTCAACAGAAAGAAAAAGCAGGCCGCATAGCAATTCCGAATAACCGGAACCTATAGACAGGCCGAAACACAGCCCAAACACGGCCCAACAGACAAGCCGCCCGGTTCTCGAATGAACCGGGCGGCTTTATCGTCAGGGCATTTCACCTCCGATCAGGGTATTCACCCTTCACAGGTCCCTACTCCCACTCGATCGTTGCGGGCGGTTTCGAGGAGATGTCGTAGACTACGCGGTTCACCCCCTTGACCTTGTTAATGATGTCGTTCGACACATTGGCGAGAAACTCGTAGGGCAGGTGCACCCAATCGGCGGTCATGCCGTCCGTCGAAGTCACGGCGCGCAGCGCGACGCAGCTTTCGTAGGTACGCTCGTCACCCATGACTCCCACGCTCTTCACGGGCAGCAGAATCGCGCCCGCCTGCCACACCTTGTCGTAAAGACCCGCATCGCGCATGGCGTCGATGTAAATCTTGTCCACATTCTGCAGGATTTCGACCTTTTCGGGTGTAATGTCGCCCAGAATCCGGATCGCAAGGCCGGGTCCGGGGAAGGGATGACGGCCGATCAGCTGCTCGGAAATACCGAGCGAACGTCCCACGCGGCGCACTTCGTCCTTGAAGAGCAGGCGCAGCGGTTCGACGATCCGCAGGTTCATCTTCTCAGGCAGGCCGCCGACGTTGTGGTGCGACTTGATCGTAGCCGAGGGACCATTCACCGACACCGATTCAATCACGTCGGGATAGATCGTCCCCTGCGCCAGCCAGCGCACGTCCTTGATCTGGACAGCCTCTTCGTTGAACACTTCGACGAAGTCGCGGCCGATGATCTTGCGTTTGGTTTCGGGATCGCAGACGCCCGCCAGATCGCCGAGGAACTTCGCGCCGGCTTTGACACCCTTGACGTTCAGTCCCATGTTCTTGTAGGATTCGAGCACGTCCTCGAACTCGTTCTTGCGCAGCAGGCCCGAATCCACGAAAATACAATAGAGGTTCTTGCCGATGGCCTTGTGCAGCAGCACGGCCGCCACCGAGGAATCGACGCCGCCCGAAAGTCCGAGCACGACCTTGTCGTCGCCCAGCTTTTCGCGCAGTTCGCGCACGGTGGCTTCCACGAAACTCTCCGATGTCCACTCCTGCTTGCAGCCGCAGATGCCTGCGACGAAGTTTTTCAGCAGCTGCGTGCCGTCGGTCGAATGGTACACTTCGGGGTGGAACTGGATGCCCCACGTCTGCTCGCCCTCGACGTGGAACGCCGCGACGCGCACGTCTTCCGTGCTGGCGACGATCTTATAGTTCGCCGGAACCGACGTGATCGTATCGCCGTGCGACATCCATACCTGCGTGGTTTTGGGCAGGCCGCGCATCAGCGCGTCGTCAGCATCGCCCACCGTGAGCATGGCGCGGCCGTATTCGCGGCTGGGGGCGGGCTGCACCTCGCCGCCGAAGGCCGATGCGAGGAACTGCGCGCCGTAGCAGACGCCCAGCAGGGGCAGTTTGCCCTTAATGGCCGAAAGATCGGGTGTCGGAGCGTTCTCGTCCCGTACGGAGAAGGGGCTGCCCGACAGAATCACACCCCGCACCGAAGCGTCGAGCGCCGGAATCTTGTTGAAGGGGTGGATTTCGCAATAGACGCTCAACTCGCGCACACGCCGCGCGATGAGCTGCGTGTACTGCGAACCGAAGTCGAGAATCAGGATTTTTTCCATAATATAACGTAAGTCCGACGAATCTGGGTTCATCAATTTCGGAAGGTTTACAAGCCATGAAACTCGTCGGACTCACGTTACGGCGTCTCAGACGCCGGTTTCATGCTTAAAATCCCTCTTGATCTCCCTTTGTCAAGGAAGACTTCGAATCCTTTAATTACTATTTCTTTACCGGACGGTTGTAGCTTCCCGAAAGACGCATTTCCGCGGCGAAAGCCTCCTGCCCCACTTCGCGGATACGTTCGACGCATCCCCGGCGGTCGGAACGGAAAACGACCTGAAAGACCTTGGCGATAAAGTTGTCGAACTTTTTGCAGGTCTGAGGCGGCATCAGCGTACATTCGGCGCAGCTCTGCCAGCCGTGTTCGATGCAGCATGCCCGCACCTTGCACCACGACGCCTTTTCGTTCGGGCGGCACCCCGGACAGCTTCCTTTGCCGAATTTGCGGCAGTTCCCGCAAAAAAGCCCGCAGGCCGCGATTTCGGGATTCATAACTAACGTTCGCTGCTGTAGTTGGGCGCTTCGCTGGTAATGGCCACATCGTGCGGATGGCTCTCGTGCATACCCGAAGAGGTGATGCGGACGAAGCGCGCGCGCTGCAGGGTCTCGATGTCCTTCGCGCCGCAGTAGAACATGCCGGCGCGAACGCCGCCGACCAACTGATAGACCGTCTCGCTCAGCGTTCCCTTGAACGGCACACGGGCCGCAATGCCTTCGGGAACGAGTTTGCTGAAGTTGTTTTCGCACCCTTTCTGGAAATAACGGTCGGCCGATCCGGCCTTCATGGCGTCGATCGACCCCATGCCGCGGTAGGATTTGAATTTACGGCCGTTGTAGATGATCGTTTCGCCCGGAGCCTCCTCCGTGCCGGCGAACATAGAGCCGATCATCACGCAGTCGCCGCCCGCAGCCAGTGCCTTCACCAGATCGCCCGAATAGCGCAGACCGCCGTCGGCGATGACGGGCACGCCGGTTCCGGCCGCCGCCGAAGCCGCGTCGAAGATCGCGGAAAGCTGGGGAACGCCCACGCCCGCGATGATGCGCGTCGTGCAGATCGAGCCCGGCCCGATGCCGACCTTCACGCCGTCGGCCCCGTTTTCGATCAGGAACCGGGCCGCTTCGGCCGTAGCCACGTTGCCTGCGATCACCTCCAGCGAAGGATAAACCTCCTTGATCTCCCGCAGCTTGCGCACCATGGCGATCGAATGCCCGTGCGCGGAGTCGAGCACCACGGCATCGACGTCTTCGGCGACCAGCGCCTTGACACGCTCCAGCGCATCGGGCGTAATGCCCACGCCGGCGGCCACGCGCAGGCGGCCCTTGGCGTCCTTGCAGGCATTGGGATGGTCCTGCACCTTGGTAATGTCCTTATAAGTAATAAGCCCCACCAGATGGCCCTTGTCGTCCACCACGGGGAGCTTTTCGATCTTGCTGTTGAGCAGCACCTCCGACGCGTGCGACAATTCGGTGCTATGGGTCGTAATCAGCCGGTCGCCCGGAGTCATCACCTCTTCGATGCGGCGCATCATGTCGCGCTGGAACCGCAGGTCGCGGTTGGTGACGATGCCGATCAGGATGTTGTCGCCGTCCACGACCGGGATGCCGCCGATCTTGTTCTCACGCATCAGGTTCAGGGCGTCGCCGACGGTATTCTCCTTGGAGATGGTCACCGGATCGTAGATCATGCCGTTCTCGGCGCGTTTCACCCGGCGGACCTGCGCAGCCTGCTCGGCGATCGACATATTCTTGTGAATCACGCCGATTCCGCCTTCACGGGCCAGCGCGATAGCCAGCGGCGCTTCCGTAACGGTGTCCATGGCGGCGGACACAATGGGGATGTTGAGAGAGATATTTCGCGAGAAACGGGTCTGAACATTGACCTCTCGCGGCAACACTTCCGAATAGGCGGGTATAAGCAGCACATCGTCGAACGTAAGTCCTTCGGGCTGAACCCTTTCATTGATAAAAGACATAATGAACGTGGATTTTTGTTGCTCGCAAATGTAGTGTTTTTTTTCGAAACGGCCTAATTTCCGGACCTATCCGCCGGTTTTTTTATCAACATTCTATCAATAGGTTCGGCGGAAGACTTTTTGTGCTATCTTTGAATGCAGAATCGACCCACCATTCCGACAATGAAAAGAGACCTGCTCCTCCTGCTTGCGGCCGCCGTCGCCGGCTGCGCA
>OLWL01001990.1_pt1 | contig 10245 bp, 8 predicted proteins | sample 1674151 | NCBI WGS metagenome assembly OLWL01 (sample SAMEA103958148, study PRJEB25191) | human gut metagenome
ATCCGGCCTCGATTTCGCTCATTGCATATTGTTTGTGATATACCAGCGCATTGAGATACAGGCTCTGGTTATCCGTGCACGGCAGCTGAACAAGGTTCCAGCGCTTCTTGCAGTGGTCGGGAATGGCGGGCGCGAACATGTAGGAGTTGGGGATCTTCTCCAGCAGCGTCATATCCGGCTTACCGGTGGTGTGGTACAGAATCGCGTTATACACATCGTCGTCCACGGCAAACACATCCCGTGCGATGGCTGCGCCGGTCTTGCTGTGCAGCAGCTTCAGTGCCTTTCTCTCCAGCTCGTCCAGCGGAATGTGATACTTCTTGCACAGCGCCAGCTGCTCGTCCATATCCAGCTTCTTGGTACAGTCGTGCAGCAGCGCGGCGATGCGCGCCTTTGTCACGTCCGCGCCGTATCGCTCCGCCAAACGCACCGCCTCCTGCTCCGTGCCCAGCACATGGGGCATCCGCTTGGGCTTGAGATAGCTCAGCGCGATGGGCCGCAGCTCCTCCGGCGTCAGGTGCGTCAGGTCCGTATGGGTACCGTACAGGTGCTCCCGCCGGATATAGCCCCACACCGGCGGCGGCAGCAGGTCCTCTCCCCCGCCCTGTGCCAGCGCGGCGCGGACCTCGGTGGAGGAAAGCTCCACCACCTGCGGATTGGGCACCACGGTCACCTGCGCGCCGAACTCCCGTTCCAGGCGCGCGCTCTGCGCGGCAAAGGCGGCGGACTCATCCTCCGCCTCCCGGCTGAAGGGCGCGATGTGGGCCATGGCCATGATCGCCTCCGGCCTGCGCCAGTTGTGCAGACTCAGAAACATATCCGACCCCATCAGCAGATACAGCGTGTCATCCGGATACTGCTCCCGCAGCGCCGCCAGCGTGTCCGCGGTATAGCTGACGCCGCTGCGGCGCAGCTCCATGTCACTGACCTCCGCCCGCTTCCCCAGCGCCGCTGTGGCCAGCACCGCCATGTCGTACCGCTGCCGCGGCGCGGCGCCGCCCTCCGGCAGCACCTTGTGGGGCGGCTGCGCGTCCGGGACCAGCACCAGCTTGTCCAGCCCCAGGACCTCCATAGCGGCCTTCGCAGCCGTCACATGACCTATATGGGGCGGGTCAAAGGTGCCGCCGTAAATACCGATGTTCATACGCTTCTCTTCGCCTTGACCAGTTCGATCTTCCGCTTGCTCTTGTCGTGCTGCATCCGGTAGAGCACGAACTTGCTGCCGATGACCTGCACCACCTCGCAGCGGGCGGCCACCGCCAGCTCCTCCGCCGCCTCCCGGGCGGTCAGCAGCGAATTCTCCAGCACCCGGCCCTTGATGAGCTCCCGGGCCTCCAGCGCGTCGTTGACCTGCTTGATCAGATTGTCGCCGATTCCGTCCTTGCCCACATGGACGATGGTGTCCAGATTGGTGGCCAGGGACCGCAGCTGCGCGCGTTGCTTGCTTGTCAGTTCCATATCATTGCTTCTCCAAATACGTTTTCAGTTCCGCGGCAAAGGCCCGCAGGGCACTGCCCCGGTGGGAAATAGCGTTCTTCTCCTCCGCCGTCAGCTGGGCGAAGGTCTTTCGCAGGGACGGCACGAAGAACACAGGGTCGTACCCAAACCCGCCGTCGCCCATAGGCGCAAAGGCAATGGTCCCGGCGCAGTCCCCCTCCGCCGTCAGCGTGTCCCCGTTGGGGAAGGCGCAGACGATGGCCGTGTGGAAATGCGCCGCCCGGTTCGTGGCGCCGCGCATATTGCTCAGCAGCAGCCGGCAGCGCTCCGGGTCACTGTCCAGCCCGCCGTACCGGGCGGAATACACCCCCGGCGCGCCCTGAAGCCAGTCCACGCACAGTCCCGAGTCATCCGCGATAGCCGGCAGGCCGCTGGCCGCCATGATGGCGTTGGCCTTCAGCGCTGCGTTCTCCGCGAAGGTGGTCCCCGTCTCCTCCACGTCGACGTCCACGCCCACGTCGGAGGGCATGACCACCTCCACGCCCAGCTCGCCCAGAATGGCCTGCATCTCGGCCAGCTTTCCCTTGTTGTGGGATGCCAGTACAAATCTCATAGTATCTCTCCCAGTATCTCCTTCTGCTTCGCCAGCAGCTCGCCGCACCCCTTGGCGCACAGCGCCACCAGTGCCTGCTGCTCGGCCACGGTAAAGGGCCGCCCCTCGCCGGTGCCCTGAATTTCGATCAGCTGTCCCTGCTCCGTCATCATGCAGTTCAGGTCCACCTGCGCCCGGCTGTCCTCGCTGTACTGCAGGTCCAGCAGGGGCACATCCTCCACGATGCCCGCCGACACACCGGTGACATAGTGCAGCAGCGGCAGCCTCTCGATCACGCCGTCGGTCACCAGCTTTTTGCAGGCCAGCGCCAGCGCCGCGAACCCGCCGGTCACGGATGCCGTCCGCGTTCCGCCGTCGCCCTGCAATACGTCGCAGTCCACGGTGATGGTCCGGGGCCCCAGGGCCGCCATATCCACCGCCGCACGCAGGCTGCGGCCGATGAGCCGCTGTATCTCCGCGCTGCGGCCGGACAGCTTCAGCTTGTCCACGTCCCGGCGGCTGCGCTCCCGGTTGGCCCGGGGCAGCATGGAATACTCCGCCGTCACCCAGCCGCAGCCCTCCGCCACATGGGGCGGTGTCTTCTCCTCCACCGAGGCGTTGCACAGCACCACCGTCTCGCCGCAGCGGATCAGCACGCTGCCCTCGGCGAATTTCGTAAAGCCGGGTGTCATCTCCACCGGGCGCAGCTGGTCAAATGCCCGTCCGTCTGCTCTCGTCATGCTGCGCCCTCCTTATATCATGTCCTGCACGAAGGCAGTCGGGTCAAAGGGCTTCAGGTCGTCGATGCCCTCGCCCACACCCACAAACTTTACCGGCACACCCAGCTCCTGGGCGATGGCGATGACGATGCCGCCCTTGGCGGTACCATCCAGCTTCGTCAGGATAATACCCGTCAACCCTGCCGTCTCCTTGAAGGTCCGTGCCTGGATCAGTCCGTTCTGCCCGGTGGTGGCGTCCAGCACCAGCAGCGTCTCGCAGCTGGAATTGGGGCATTCCCGGTCGATGATCTTCCGCAGCTTGGCCAGCTCGTTCATCAGGTTCTGTTTGTTGTGCAGCCGTCCGGCGGTGTCGCACAGCACCACGTCCACGCTCCGTGCCTTGGCCGCCTGCAAAGCATCAAACAGTACCGCGCCGGGATCCGCGCCCTCATGCTGCCGCACGATATCCACACCGGCGCGGCCCGCCCAGATCTCCAGCTGGTCGGCGGCCGCCGCACGGAACGTATCGCCCGCGCACAGCAGGACCTTCTTGCCCTGGTCCTTCAGCTGCTTGGCCAGCTTGCCGATGGATGTGGTCTTGCCCACGCCGTTGACGCCGATGACCAGCACCACGGCGGGCTTGCCCTCCAGCACCAACGCGCTGTCGCCCACCTCCAGCTTGCTCTTCAGGATGTCCCGCAGGGCGTCCTTTACCTCGTCCATCCGGCCGATAAAGCGTTCCTTCACCCGCTTCCGCAGCTGGGCCACGGTATCAGCGGCGGTATCAGCGCCTACATCGGCCAGGATCAGCGCTTCCTCCAGTCCGTCGTAGAACTCGTCGTTCAGGTCGTCGAAGGTGGGAACGGCGGTGAACGCCTCCTTAAGTATTTGAAATAAGCCCATTGCCATAACAAGCCCTCCTTATTTGATATGCAGCTCCTTGGCCATGTCGTTGAGATTGATGGTCAGTATCCGGCTGACGCCCTTTTCCTGCATGGTCACGCCATACAGCACGTCCGCCTCCTCCATGGTGCCCCGCCGGTGGGTGATGACGATAAACTGTGTCTTTCCGGCGATCCGCCGCATATACCGGGCGTAGCGCACCACATTGGCCTCGTCCAGCGCCGCCTCGATCTCGTCCATCACGCAGAACGGCGTGGGATGTACTTTCAGAATGGCAAAGTACAGCGCGATGGCCACAAAGGCCTTCTCACCGCCGGACAGCAGCGTGATGGTCTTCAGCTGTTTGCCGGGGGGCTGCACCTTGATCTCGATGCCGCAGTTGAGGATATCGCTCTCGTCCTCCAGCTCCAGCCGGGCCTTGCCGCCGCCGAACAGCTCCAGAAACGTCTCCTGGAAGCTCTCGTTCAGCAGCTGGAACTGCTCGGCAAAAATGCTGGTCATCTGCTGGGTGATCTGGTCGATAATGCCCAGCAGCTCCTCCTTGGCCTGCTCCACATCGCTGCGCTGCTCGGACAGATAGGTGTACCGGGTGTTCACCCGGTCGAACTCCTCGATGGCGCCGATGTTGGGCGTACCCAGCGCCTTGATCTCCCGGTTCAGTTCGGCAATGCGCCGGGTAGCCTTGGGCACGCTCTCCAGCTCGATACGCTGCTCCATGGCGTCGCTGTGGCTCAGCTCGTAGCGCTCCCACAACTTCTCCAGGATCTGGCTCTCCTCCATGCCGCTGTTTTCCAGCTTCTGCTGCAATTTGTTGTACGCCTGCATGGTCTGCAAAAGCGTATCGTTGCAGGCGCGGCTGTCGCGGCCGTTCTGGTCACGCTGCTGCTCCAGCGCCAGTTTGGCCTGGGCCAGATCCTCCAGCCGCTGCCGCAGCTGTATCACACGGGCGTTCTTCTCCTCCAGCGCCGCCTGATGGCCCGCCATATCGGCCAGCGCCTTCTCGTTGGCCTGCCGGTACTCCTGCACCCGCCGGTCGCGCTCAGCGCGGTCGGATACCATATCCGCCTGCAAGCCCCGCAGGTCCTCCACGCTACGCAGAACGCTGTCCTTCTCCGCGCTCAGTGCCGCCTGATCGGCCTTCTTGTCGCTGACGGCCTGGGCCAGTTGGTTGGTCTGCTCCGTCAGATCGGTCTGGCCGGCCAGCTTGTCCCGCATCTCCTGCCGCAGCGCGGCCGCGCGGTCCTCTGCCGCAGTGATGTCCGCCTGTATCCCGGCCATGCGCCCGCGGCCGTCCGTCTCCCGGCGGTCCAGGCCGGACAACTCCTGCTCCATAGTCTCGCAGCTCAGGCGCAGGCTCTCCAACAGGAGGTCATAGTGGTCCTGCCGTCCCTGTAAGGTCAGCACCTCGTCCGCCGCCTTGCGCTGCTGGTCCTTGGCCACCTGCAATTCATACTCAGCCTTCTGCAGCTCCCTCTGGGCCGCCTCGGCCTGCTGCGCGGCCTCGTTCAGCTTACCGTGCAGGGCGCTCTGTGCCGCCTTCAGCCGTTCCAGCTCATTGGCCCGGGACAGCACGCCGGAGGATCGGCTGGCGGAGCCGCCGGTCATGGAGCCGCCCCGGTTGATGACCTGACCGTCCAGGGTGACGATGCGGAAGCGGTTCTGATACCGACGGGCCATATTCACGCCGCAGTCCAGGTCCTCCACCACCACGGTGCGGCCCAGCAGATTCTGGAAAATGCCGTCGTACCGGGCGTCATACGTCACCAGCTGGGAGGCGATGCCCACAAAGCCGTATTCCTGGTCCAGGCGCGGCTCCCGGAGCATATCGCCCCGGATGGCGCTCATGGGCAGGAACGTGGCGCGTCCCGCGTCCCGGCGCTTCAGGAAGGCGATGGCCTCCTTGGCGTCGGTGTCCCGGTCCACCACGATGTTCTGCAAAGCCGCGCCCAGGGCGATCTCCAGGGCCACGGTGTATTGGGGGTCGGTGGTCATAAGGCTTGCCACGGGGCCGTGGATCCCGGACAGGGTGCCCCGGTCCGCCGCCTGCATCACGCCCTTCACCGCCCGGGAGAAGCCCTCGTAGTCCTTCTCCATCTCCGTCAGCAGACGGATGCGGTCCTCCATGGCGGCCAGCTGCCGGCGCAGCTGTTCGGCTTGCTGGGCGGCCTCCTGGGCCCGGCGGCGCCGGCCCTCCATCTTCAGGCTGTGGCCCTGGATGACGTTGGCGGCGGCCTGCTCCTCCTCCCGGGCGGCAGTCAGGGAGGCGTTGTTTTCTTCGGCCTCCCGGCGGCATTGGTCCAGCTTTTCCCGGGCGGCGGCGCTGTCGGCGGCGATGGCGGCCTGACGGGCCTGGGCCTGGGTCCGGGTGGCGTCCAGAGCGGCCAGCTCCGTCCGGCCCCGGGCGGCGTCAGCCACGGCCAGGGTCTCCTTGGCTCGCAGGGCTTCGGCTTCCTGCTGGGCGCTTCCGGCGCTTTCGGCCAGCTGCCGCAGGGCGTCCATCAGCTCCTCCAGCTGCCGGGTCAGGTCCTGGGCCTCTGCGTCGATCTGGTCTATGCGGTCTGTCAGGGCGTCGGCCTGGGTCCGGAGATTACCGGCCCGCTGCTGGGTGTCCGCCAGCTCCCGGTCCAGCCGCTCCAGGGTCTGTTTATCGTGGCTCAGGCTGTTTTCCAGCACGGCCATGGCGGAGGTCTCCTCCTGGGCGGCGGCGTCCAGCTGGGACACCTGGCCCCGCAGGGCCTCGGCCCGGACGTCGTTGTCTCGGATTTTCTCCAGGCTCTCCTCCCCGGCGGCATACACGGCGTCCAGGTCCGCCTGGGCACGCTGGCGGTCCTCCTGGGCGGTCCGCAGATCGGTCTCCAGCTTCAGGGCACCGGCCCGCAGGGCCTGGAGGTTTTCCAGCCACACGGAGATCTCCAGCACCCGCAGCTCGTCCCGCAGCACCAGGTATTTTTTCGCCGTTTCCGCCTGCTGCCGCAGAGGTTCCACCTGCAGCTCCAGCTCGGCGATCTTGTCGTTGATGCGCACCAGATTCTCCTCCGTGCGCTGGAGCTTCCGCTCAGACTCCTCCTTGCGGTGGCGGAACTTGCTGATGCCCGCCGCCTCCTCGAACACCTCCCGGCGCTCGCCGCTTTTCACGGACAGGATCTCGTCGATCTTGCCCTGGCCGATGATGGAGTAGCCCTCCCGGCCCATGCCGGTGTCCATGAACAGCTCGTTGACGTCCTTGAGCCGCACGGACTGGCGGTTGATATAGTATTCCGACTCGCCGCTGCGGTAATACCGGCGGGTGACGGCCACCTCACTTTCGTCCCGGGGGAAGATGTGGCCGGTGTTGTCGATGATTAGCGTCACCTGGGCAAAGCCCATCTGATTGCGCTTTTCCGTGCCGCCGAAGATCACGTCCTCCATTTTGGCGCCCCGGAGCTGGCGGCTGTTCTGCTCGCCCATGACCCACAGGATGGCGTCGGAGATGTTGGACTTGCCGGAGCCGTTGGGACCCACGATGGCGGTGATGTCCGCGCCGAAATTCAGCACCGTTTTGTCGGGAAAGGATTTGAAGCCCTGAATTTCCAGTGCTTTTAAATACACGTTTCTGTCACTCCTTCCGCATATCCTGCATATCCCGGATGATGCGGTCAATTTGGCGGGCCACGGCGATGAAATCCTGCTCCGTGTAGCCCTTGGTGGTCATGGCTGCCGTCCCGATGCGGACGCCGGAGGTCTGCTGGGGGGAGCGGGTCTCGTTGGGGACGCAGTTCTTGTTCAGGGTGATGCCGTGGCGGTCCAGCTCGTCCTGCACCGCTTTCCCGGTGAGCCCGGTGTCCGTCAGGTCCAGCAGGAACAGGTGATTGTCCGTGCCGCCGGTGACCACCTTGTAGCCCATGGAGATAAATTCATCGCACATGACTTTGCAGTTGCGGACAACGGCGTGGATGTATTCCCGGAACTCTTCCGTGGAGGCCTCCTCCGCTGTGACGGCCTTTCCGGCGATGACGTGCTGCAGCGCACCGCCCTGTCCGCCGGGGAACACGGCGCTGTCCACCCGCTTGGCAAGCTCGGGCCTACAGAAGATCAGTCCGCCCCGGGTGCCCCGCAGGGTCTTGTGGGTAGTGGTTGTGATGATGTCCGCCAGGCCGAAGGGGGAGGGATGGTACCCGGCGGCCACGAGCCCTGCGATGTGGGCCATGTCCACCATGAAATACGCCCCCACCTCCCGGGCGGCGTCGGCAAAGGCCGGGAAGTCGATGATGCGGCTGTAGGCCGAGGCCCCGGCCAGAATCAGCTGGGGGCGGCACTCCCGGGCCTTCCGGCGAACGTCCTCATAGTCGATGAAGCCGTTTTCGTCCACCCCGTAGAACTCCATGTGAAACAGCTTGCCGCTGAAATTTACCGGGGAGCCGTGGGTCAGATGACCGCCGTTGTTGAGGCTCATGGCCAGAATGGTGTCGCCGGGCTTCAGCACGCTCATATAGGCGGCCAGGTTGGCGGAGGAGCCGCTATGGGGCTGGACATTGACGTGATAGTCCGTCTGAAAGACGGCCTGCCACTGGCGGCAGCAGTATTCCTCCAGCTCATCCAAATACTGGCAGCCGCCGTAGAACCGGCCCCGGTTGCCGGAGGGACGCTGGGCGGGATAGCCCTCGGAATATTTGTTGGTCAGGCAGGAGCCTACGGCCTTCATGACATTTTCGCTCACGAAGTTTTCGCTGGCGATCAGCTCCACGGTGCTGTTCTGCCGGGCCTGCTCGGCGGCAATGATCTCAAAAACTCTGGATTTCAACGGTGTTCCTCCTCCATGGGACCTACGGGAGGGGACGCTTCCGCAGCCTGCGGCTCCCGTCCCGCTTGTGTGCATATATAATCAGCTTATGATATCATAAATCCCGGTTTTTTTCAAGAAAAATCGCAGGACGGGAAGCCGTCCTGCGAAAATCGGTTATTCCGCCCATGCCGGGTTATTTTCCGGCGACAGGCATTGGGTGACCCGGGCGAAGGTGTCCCGGTCGGTGTAGTAGGTGTAGGTTTTTCCCTCCGGATTTACGAACCGGACGAATATGCCCTCGCTGCGGTCGGAACTGTCCGGCAGGTGATAGGGCCACAGCTCCAGCACCGCCCCGTCGCCGTAGTCCAGGCGGAGGCTGTCCTCCTTGGGGACGTCCCGGCTGAAGGTGGCGTTCATGTTGAAGAGCTTCCCGTACAGGGCATAGCCGTTTTCCTGGGTGATGCGCAGGTCCTGGCCGTCCACCCGGGCCCGGAGGGAGGTGAATTTTCCGCTGAAGGCGTAGGTGGTGCTGCTGGAGATGTCGCTCATGCAGCGGATGAACCGGTCATGATCCCGCTGGGGCTTGCTGATGGTCAGGCCCAGCGCCGTCACCAGCGCCGCCGCAAAGGCCAGCGCCACCACCCACATGGGGTGCCGCCGCCGGGGTTTCTCCTCCCGACGCACCGCATCATAAAGACCCATATCGTTCCTCCTATTCTTCGGGCAAGCACCGCACCAGCGTTTGCCATTGCATCCGGTCGGTGTCATACATATAGATTTTTCCGTTGGCTCCCCGGTACCAGACGAACACGCCGGGGACCCATTGGCGGTTGTATCCATCCCACACGTCCAGGCCCCAGAAGCGCAGGATGCACCCGTCTCCGAACTCCAGCTCCGCGTCCGGCGCAGAATCGGGGGCGCTGCTCTGGCGCTTGCCCATGCCGGCGGCATTCACCTCCAGATACAGCCGGGAGGCGGGCTCCCGGGCCCGGAATTGCCGCCCGTTCTGCCGGACGTACAGACTTCCCTGCGCCTTGGCATATAGGACGCTTTCTCCCAGCCCGCTTATAAAATGGCGGTACTGCCGCTGTAAATGGGCGGCCCATAGAATGGGAAAAAATGCCAGCAACACCAGGGTCAGTGCGATGGCTATGCAGGCAAGCAGCCTGGGGTCCCGTTTCCGGGGCCGGGGCGTGCGAACGGCATCGTACAGAGGCATGGCGTGGTCCTCCCGTTTTTCCCTATTATACAGGCTACCCCGCCTCTTGTCCAGCAAAACAAAGTTGCGCCGCCTTTTGGGCAGCGCAACTTTTACTTTACAGGTTACTTTTTGAAGCTGTCCTTCAGGGACACGCTGCGGTTGAACACCAGGTGGTCCGCCGTGCAGTCCCGGTTATCCATGCAGAAATAGCCCGTGCGCATGAACTGGAAGGTGGGGGCGTTGATGCCGGTGCGGTTTTCCACCCGGTCGAAGTCTCGGGCCACGTCCACCATGGCCCGCTCCACCTTGCAGCCCTCCAGCACCATCAGGGAGTCGGGATTCAGGCAGTTCAGGAAGTCCTTGTCCGGGCCGTCGGGCTGGGGATCGGAGAACAGATTGTCATACAGGCGCACCTCGGCGTCCACGCAGCTCTCCGCGTCCGCCCAGTGCAGCGTGGCGCCCTTGACCTTGCGGCCGTCGGCGGGATCGCCGCCCCGGCTGTCGGGGTCATATGTGCACAGGATCTCCACGATCTGGCCGTTTTCATCCTTGACGCAGCCGGTGCACTTCACCAGGTACGCGCCCTTCAGGCGGCACTCGGGGCCGTCGGGATACAGGCGCTTATACTTGG
>OLWL01001997.1_pt1 | contig 10226 bp, 6 predicted proteins | sample 1674151 | NCBI WGS metagenome assembly OLWL01 (sample SAMEA103958148, study PRJEB25191) | human gut metagenome
CACCGCCCGGTGTAGCCCTTGATCGACACATCGTGGGAATTGTCAGGGTCCCACTTTACAAAATACTCGTACTCGCCGTCATTGTCAATATCACCCACACTCATATCGTTGGCATGGTAGGCAAAGGGCTCCCCGGCCGGGGTCACGCCGTCCGCCATGTAGCGTTTCATGGTCGGCGCAGCCGAGAGTGCGCGCGAGATGGCATTCATCTGGTTGTCGAACTCTTCGCTCCGGGCATCCGAATAATCGGCCGTAGCACGCACCCGGAGGCGCTTCGTAACGTTGGAATTCAGGCTGATGCGTGCGTTGAGACGGTCGTAGCCCGTACCCAGCGCCACGCCGTCGTCCTTGGTATAGCCCACGCTGGCCGCATAGGAGGTCTTCTCCGTACCGCCGTCGATACCCACGTAGTAATTCTGCCACCAGTTGTCGCGGAAGAGCACGTCCTGCCAGTCGTTATCTTGGAAAATCAGCCACTTGGTGTTGTCCAGCGGGTCGCGCATCTTCTTGTAGCCGGCCGGCACGGCCTCGCCCTCTTCGAGCCAGCGGGTCGAGTAGACCGAATTGGCGTCGTTGATCGAACTTGCCGAGAATCCGGATGTAAAGTTGTTCATGGGACTCGTGCCCTCGGCGATCGAGGTACGCACGATGCGGATGTAATCCTCGGCACCGAGCAGGTCGAAACGACGCTCCGCCTGCTGGAAACCGACATTGGCGTCGAACGTCACGCGGGGACCCGTATTGCGCTTGCCCGACTTGGTCGTAATGAGCACCACACCATTCGAACCGCGCGAACCGTAAACAGCCGTCGAGGCGGCGTCCTTGAGCACCTCCATCGACTCGATGTCGTTGGGGTTGATGCCCGAAAAAGCGCGCTCCACGCCGTCCACCAAGATCAGCGGGTCGTTATTGCCGTCGATCGACGAGCCGCCGCGGATACGGATCACGGGGTCTGCGCCGGGCGTGTTGTTGCTGCTGTAAACACGCGCACCGGCGATCTTGCCCTTCAGCGCCTCGCCGAGCGTATTGACCGGCGTGCCCTTTACCAGATCGCCGTCGATTTTGGTCACGGCCGAAGTGATCGTACGGCGCGACTGCGTACCGTAGCCCACCACGACTACTTCGTCCATACCCACCGCGGTCTGCGACATGACGACGTCCACGACGGTCCTGTTGCCCACCTCTACGCGCTGGGTTTCGAAACCGAGGAAGAAAAACACGAGCGTCGCTCCCTTCGGCGCTTCGATCGAGTATTCGCCGTCGCTGTTGGTCGTCGTACCCGTCGAGGTATTCTCGACGATAATCGACACGCCCGTCAGTTTTTCACCCGTATTGTCCTTCACCACGCCCTTCAGGGCTACGTTTTGCGCTAAAGCACCTGCACACAGGAAAATTCCCAGTACGGAAAGCAGCATGCGCGCCATGAGGCCGGCTCTGCTTCTGTTTCTGTTCGTTGAGAAAGCTTCAAGCATACTTCAAGTTTTAAATTAATAGTTAGGTTAATAATGAATTCGGTATACAGTCAAGGTTTATTAAGTATTATTTAATGACGCAATATAACAATATTTTTTGAGAAAAAACACATCAATCGGCTTTTTGTATTATTTTATATAATATTTATTCAAAGATTAGATCGTTCCTGCGGTTCGCAACGTCCGCCTGCCGGACGACGGACGGCCCGCGGCCCCGCATATCGCCGGAAGAAATGCCCTGCCAGCTCCTCAAAAACACGATTCACCCCCGCCACATCCATAGTGACGGGGGTGAATCCGTTAAAACCGACCGGTTTACCTTATTTATATTATAAGAACCGACGTTATATCATAACAACCTGCGTTCCGGCCGGCAGCCTACTGCAACGACTCAGGAGCCGGAATCAGGAACAGCAATCCGATCAGCAGGATCAGACAGACCACCGCGATCAGGATTATTTTTCCCAAACTGGTTTTCTTCTTTACGGGCACTGCGGTCTCGTATCCGGCGAACGCTTTGGCGTCGGAGTGCGCTGCGGCGGGTTTCGCCGCGCCCAGACGGGCCATCTCCTGCTCCATGCGCTTCGAACGGTCGGCGGCCAACTCGGCCTGCTTCCGGCGGCGGGCCTCCTCCGCAGCCTGCCGTTCGCGGGCTTGCCGCTCCTGCTCGTCGCGGGCCTCCTGCTCGCGGCGCGCCTGCTCGGCGCACAGGTATTCGATATACTTGCCGGCCCGGAAAACGTCCACGAAGACAAACATCTCCTCGGCGCTGTACTGCTGATCCAGCTGGATATCGTCGCGGATAAGCCGCTGCAACGCGTCGTAAACCATCGTCAGCGGTTTGGACAGATACTCCCGGCGGATCGAAGCCGACAACTCCCCGGCCCGCTCCAGCATCGAGCCTTCGAACGAATCGAAGCCGCGCGCGAGGTAATAGACCGTCTCGGCCAGCCGCACGTCGTCCTCCCGGTCGCCGAACACCGCGCGCACGCGGTCCACGGCGGCGCTTCCCTTGGGCGATCCCGTGTTGCAGTAGGCCAGAAAGCCCCAGTAACGCTGCCAGTAATCGTCGGTCAGCTCCTCCTCGTAACTCTTCACCGATCCGGCCGGATCGAGAATCGCCATGGCGAGGAAATACCAGTATCCCACCTCGTAATTCGACGAAACCTCGTGCAGCGCCGTAAAGGTCTCCAGACTCTTCAACCCCTGCTCACGCTCGGTCGCCGTAATCAGACGCTTCGCCGCGGCCTCCAGTTCGGCCCGCTGCACGGAACTCAGCTCCGCCGCATTTCCGGACGGAGCGCGCTGCTGCAAGGCCCGCAGAATCGAAGCCTGCGTTCCGGCATCGATACGAAGACACCGCGCCTCGGCGTCCAGCTGCTGCTTGCGCGCCGCGTCGAACGGTCCGGGAGCGCCCATGACGCGCGCCACGAACACGCGGTACTCCTCGCGGGCCTGCTGCTCGCAATTATCGCAGCGCTTCGAGGTCTCGACATAATACTCCAGCGCCACCTGCCCGCCGCATTGCGGACATACCACACTCTGGTCCATATAGATACGCTTGCCCGAAACCGCGCACTCGACGATCTTGCGCGACTGGTCCTCGTTGATCGTATTGTGAATCGTGATGTTCGAAGCCTCGTACTTCTCCTGTTTGCCGATGATCGTACTTTCGTTGATCAGGTTCTTGTCGCCGACCAGCGGTCCGGCCTCTCCGGTTTCGGGTCCGGACTTGGGTTTGCGTTTCACCTCCATCGTGCGGTACTCGGTGCCGCACTCAAGGCAGAACCGGGCGTCGTCCGCCAGTTCCGAACCGCATTTATGGCATTTTTTCATGCTTGTTCCCTGTTTTCTGTCGTTTCACCATTATCCATCTCTTCGGCATCCGCCGCTGCTTCGACCGCATCCGCCACCAGCCACCCGTGGCTCATGCGCCCCGTCACGACCACCTCCTGCCGGTCATATGCGGCAAAGAACGGATCGTCGGCGGGCGGCACGCCCCCGCGGCAAAGCTTCAGGACGCTCATGTCGTCGTCCCGCACCAGAAAGGCGTAACGCCCCTCCGATTTCGATCCGGCATTCTGCAGCCGGACCAGTATCACACCTTCGTAGCGTTCCATACTCCGGCTTATTTGAGGTCTCGCCCGCAATGGGCGCAGAAACGGACTCCCTGAGCGGCCACCGTGCCGCAGTCGGGGCATACACGGCCGACGGACTGCGGGGCCTGCGGCTGGGGCTTGGGAGCCGCCTGCTGATTGTTGCGGGTGGCGTATTCGAGGGCGCTGTCCTGCGTCTTGTCCACGCGCTCCTCCTGACGCTCCATGCGTTCGCGGTAGCGGTCGCGCTCCTCGTCCTTGTTCTGCACGATATGCCCGGTCATCGTCGTGGCCATCTCCTTCATCTCGCGCATCATCTCCAGCATGCGGTCCTCGTGACGCTGCGAATCGGCGATACGGGCCTCGGCGGCCTGCTGCACCTGTTCGACGTTCTTCCCCGCCGAGAACGACTCGGCGAACTTCACCGCCGCCTGCGAATCGAGGTTCTCCCCGGCGGCCACGGCCATCAGCTGTTCGGCGGTCATCCGCGCCTTCTTGTCGAGGGCTTCCTGCTTCAGACGCTCCATCTCGCGCTCGTGGTCCAGATCCATCTTCTTGTCCTCGCGGTTGATCTCCTTGACCTTGCGCAGACGTTCGATCTGGGCGTTCATCTCGGCGTCATCCAGCTCCAGCTCCGCCTCACGGTCGGCCCGCATCTGCTCGCGCTCCTTGGCGCGGCGGTCGTCGGAGTACTCGTCCTCCCGCCTGCGGTGCGCCAGCGTCAGCTCCTGCAGTTCCAGCCCCTGACGCATCGTCTCCACAGCGATCTGGCCCTCGCCCGCCGTACGGACCTTCTCGAATTCGATCTCGTCCTTCAGCTGCATGAGCTTGATCACCTGTCCGCGCTGGTAACGCCGCTCGGCAATGTCGATCCGCAGGTTCTCGACGTCCTCTTCGCGCAGCAGACCCGTCTTTTCGATGTCGGACAAGGCCGCTTCGACCTCGTCCTCGCTCTGCGCATCGCGGATGCGCTTCTCGCGCGAAAGCACGGTGTAGAACTTATCCAGCTCGTCGTCGGCCAGCAGACGGTCCTTGTTGACCTCCTGCAATCCCTGATATAGCTGCAGGTCGCTGCGGGCGTCGGCGATGGCCTGTCCGTTGGTCTCCGTCGCCAGCCGGTTGCGGAAATCGTTGGTCCGGCGCAGGAAATCCAGCTCCTGCTCCGAAAGATAAAGCTCGCGGCTCAGGCTGCGCAGGCGTTCCAGATCCTCGTTCGACGCCGCCACTTCGGCGACGCGCTCCAGCGTAAGGCCGTAGAACTGGTCGCCCGCAGCGACGATCTTGGCCGTAATCAGCTCGACGACGTCGGCGGGAATAGACGTTCCTTCGACCTCGCGGTCCTGCATGACGGCCTGCACGGCATTCTGAATCGTGGGCTGCAGCTTCCCGGCGATCTTCAGCGTTGTGGCGACGCGCTCGTCGGTGAGGAAGTACTCGGCGAAGCGGTCGAAATCGCTGATGCGGAAAATCGCACGCAACCCCATCTGCAGGTCGAGCAGTTTCGTACGGACGGTCATCGGCTTGAATTCGGCCATCTCCTCGGCCGTTCCCGAACCGAAGACCAGCGAGAAGCTCTTGTCGAGTTTGAGAGTCAGCGAGAAGGCTTCGTGCCGCTTCATGCTCTCGATCACGGCGTCCAGCGAACGCTGGCGTTCGGGATCGCCGCTCTTGTCGAACTTGTCCTTCACACGGCGGCCCAGCAAGGCGTTTATCAGGAAACGGCCGCCGCCCGCAAGCGCGCCCGCCGCACCGCCCCTGCGGCTTTCGAGTATGCGCTCCAGTTCGTCGGGATCGACGAAATCGTAGATACCTCCGTGAATCTCGGCCAGCACCTTGCCGTTGGCCTTGATATAGGCCGTGGTGCCGTCGTTCACGATCAGCCCCTGCGCCGAGTCGTAGCTGACGAACTCCGACTCGTTGACCCGGCAGGCCACTTCGCCTTTCTGGATGTTCCAGAAAATCTTCTGCTTCACGGCGGCCAGTTCGCCCCCTTCGGCGGCCTGCGCTTCGGGTGCGGGCGCACTCTCCGGCGCAGCCGCGGCCGGAGCGCCGCACGTCGTGCAGAATTTGGCGCCGGGCAGCAGCCGGGCGCCACACTTCCCGCACACGCCGCCGGCAGGCTGCGCGGCGACGGGCGTTCCGCAGGTCGTGCAGAATTTCGCACCCTCAAGGAGTTCTGAATTACAATTCTGGCATTTCATAGTAGTCGTTCTATTTAGTTGATATTATTGATTTCACATCGCCCTTCATGTCGGCCGTCGCCGTGTGGCGGCTCTCGATCGTGCCGTCGGTCTCGACATAGTTGAAGGCGTAGAATTCATCGCCGTTGCCGTATCTGAGCCGGGTGACGGTCGAGAGTTTGCGCGGCTCCACGCCCAGCCGTTCGTAAAGCTGTTTGTCTACCGTGGCGCGTATGGCCAGCAGGTTGCGGTCCACGGCGTTGCGCACCTGATCGAGGATGGAGGCCGGAGCTGCCTCGTACACGCACTTGCGTTCGACGACGGCATTCACCGGCCCTTTGGCCAGCGCCTTAACCTCGCGCAGCTGAACCTTCGCTTCACCGCGCCGCGTCCCGACACAAAGGTAGGGATCGCCGAAAAGGTTGAACTCGACGATCGTAAGCGCCTGATGCGGCGTAAAATAACCGTCGTTATAGTCGAAGAAGCTCTGACGGGCCAGATAGAACGCCTCGCCCGCGCTGTACCCTTCGAGCAGTCTGGACATATAGACATTGGTCAGGCGGTCGGCGTTGTTGAGATCGGCCGCCGAACTGCTCTGCGACGCCCCCCACGCAATGCGCGACGAGCCGAGGTAAAGCAGCGTCTTGTCGCCCATGGCGGCGAGCAGCATCGTCTCGCCGCGGCCGTAATCCTGAAATTTGGCTCCGTAGCAGGCTTCGGTCACCACCACGTTCGCCGCTTCGGCCGAAGCCAGCTGGCGCGGCGTGATCGCCTCGTAGCACTGCTGCCGGTAGGAGGCATAGAAACTGCACGCCGTCGGCGCGTCGCTTCCGTGCAGGTTGAAGTAATACAGGTCGGCGTTCCGGTCGAAGACCTTATCGACGATCGACCGTTCGACGCAGGGGCTGATAAAAAGATTCCGGGAATAAATGCGCTCGTCCAGCCGCTCGTCGCCCCGGTAAAGTTTGTGGCGGCGGAAGGGTTCGCTGACCGAAGCCGAAGCCGACAGCCACGTCAGGTCGGTCTGGCCGTACACACGTCCGATACCGAGCGTGCCGGGAGCCTTCGCCGCGCGGCGCAGATACCCCGCCAGATCGTCCAGCGAAGCGTCCTCCGCAAGCGGCAGGCGGCCTACATGGAAATACTGTTCGTATTGGAAAATCTCCGCCGACCCCAGCATGGGATAGGTCTTCTCGCCCAGCAGGTAGGCATACGGAATATCGGTGTCGATGTCCGTATCGCTGTAATCGGGATCGGAGATATACTGCGGCACCACCGGCATCGGGATCACGTCGCTGCCGCCGATGATGAACAGATAGTTGGTTTCGTCCTCGGAGGTGCTGCGCCCGAAACGGAAATAGTCGGCCAGCAGATACCCGTGCCCGCCCCACGAATCCGACGGCGAAAGGCTCACCCGGCGGTCGTCGCCCGCTTCGGGGTTGATGAAAGCGTAATCCGCGGCGTCGATGATATGGTAGCGGATACCGTGCGCGAGCGACGCCTCGGCATAAGCTGCCAGCAGTTTGCGCACCGTGCCGGCATCGGTGCCGAATTTGCGGGAGAGCGCCCGCAGGTTGGTGAAAAGGACTCCTTCGGCCATCCGCCCGCCGGATTCCTTGGCATAGCGATTCTGCGCACCTCCGGGTGCGGCAGTCCCCGAAGCCGTGCCGGGAGCAGCCGGAGCCGCAGATACCGGCGGAACGATCGGAGCCGCAGGTACTGCGGAAGCTGCCGACGCGGCCGAAACGGCCGGTGCGGCCGCAGAAGCGGAAGCCGCCGGGGCGGGGCGGGGCGACGGGGCGTCCGGACCGGAGTGACCCGCCGGAGCAGGAGCGGCCGGAGCCGCTGAAACCGGAGCGGACTGGCCGCCGGAAGCCGCCGACGCGGACCGTCCGGCTGCTGCGGGCAGTTTGGTGCCGCAGTTCCAGCAGAACAAAGCGTTATCCTCGCACTTTTTTCCACAATTGGGACAAAACATCGCGAATCGGGTTTTAAGGGTTAGTCAATTTTGACGACCTGCGCCGCGACCCGTTTCAGGTCGGGCATCACGTCGCCCACGTCGGCCCCCACGTAAGTCGGGTCGCAGACGACATAGCGTCCGGCGCCTATCTGCATGTAGTCGCCCTTCACGTCTTCCTTGAAACAGACCGCCGTGGCGATATGCTCCGGGTAGTAAAGCAGGACTACGTCCAGTTTCATCAGGTCCCTGACCAGCCGTGCGAAGAGGATCGAACGGTCCTCGCAGTCGCTGTAGGGGTAATGGAACATCTCTTCGGCGAAGAGCGTGCGCTCGACGCCGAACTGGGCCTCGTCGGTCTTATAGGGAAACGCCCGGTGCAGGTAGTGCAGCAGCAGGTTGGCCGCGTCGTACTCGCCTTTGCCCGCCAGCGCGCTGCGCAGGGTCGGGTAAAGCTGGTCGCGCACCGCCGGAGTCAGTTCGGTCGCCGCATAAATGCTCCAGTAGCAGGGCGGATAATCGGTATAGAAATCCATCAGGTTCCGGTTCACCGCGACCGTCGTCGTGAGCGCTCCCTCGCCGCACTTCCGCACGGCGGGCTGTCCGGATTTCTGCGCCAGCACGGGCGGCACGGGCATCGCCAGCGACAGCGGGCGTTCGCCGGGCATCCTGAAATTGCAGATGTTGTACGATGCGGCCCGCGCCATATCGTCCAGCAGGTAGAAGGTCTGTCCGTCGAGCTTGAAGTAGGGTTTGGCATAGACCTGATCGTCGAGCGCCAGCAGCAGGCAGAGGCGGTCGCCGCTCCGTGCCAGCCGCACTTTGCAGCCCGCTTCGGCCATCAGGAACGACTGCAGCACGACCGATTCGGCCGACTGTTTGCCGAAAAAACCGTCGCTGAGCGTACGTACCAGCGCGTAGTAGCCCCAGTCGTTGAGCCGCAGCTGTTCTTTCAGCTCGCGGCACTCCTTCGCCACCGGATCGTAGGCACCGCCCGCGACGCGCTCCCACGCATCGGCGACGCTGTTTTCCTGCAACGACGCCAGTTTGAACCGATGTTTTGCGGCCAGCGACACCGAGCACTCCGTACCGTAGAACGTAAAACGGCAGGGGCGCGAAGTCACGACGGCGGGAGCCGGACCACCCTTTCCGGTCGCGGCAGGAGGCGTACGGTCCCCGTCCTTTTTCGTGCCGGGGAGTTTCGGCCCCGCAGGGGCGTCCGGCACTTTCGGCCCGTCAGGCTCCTCCGGAGCGCCGGGAACTTCCGGCGCGGCAGGCGTCGCGGGGATCGCCGGAACCGTGCGAACGGGCGCTTCGACCACCTCTTTATAGGGAATCCGGTCCTGCGTGGGCGCCGCCGATTCGTCGGGCTGTTTCACGACGGGCTGCGGCGGCTCCTTCCTTTCGGGAAGAGGCACTGGCGCCTCGGCGCGGAAAGCCTCCCAGCGCTTGCGCATGAAGTCGGCGCAGGCTTTGCGGTAGTTGTCCTGAAACTCGGCGTAAGCCTGCCTGCGGCGGGCCTGATACTCGAGCAGGGCTTCGCGCCGCGACTGCGCCCCAAGGGGCACGGCGAAAAACAGCGACAACAACAGAATCAGGTAGCGTTTCATAGACGGATCGGTTACGGATAAGAGACGGCGGCTTCCCTCCAGCGAGGGGAGCGCCGTCAATCGGACAACAATATCGGCCGGCCGCTATTGTGCAAACGCCGCCATCTGCTCTTCGAAGATCTTCTTGAACTGCGCGCGGTCGAATTCCAGATTGAGCTTGGCGTCTTTGGCGATCGCATCCTCCACGGCGGCTTCGAGAGCGGCTTTGGGAAGCTGCATGCAGACGTAGTAACGCATCGAGCCGTTGTCCTGACGGAACATCTTCTCCTCGACGATCTGCACGTCGCGCAGCTGCTGGTTCACGGCCGTATAGGCCAGCTCCTGATACTGCGACTTATGCTCGGCCGAAATGCCCGTATCCTGATTCTTCACATAGTTTTCGATAACCGTCTTCACATCGGCCTGAATGGCGGCGGCCAAGTCCTGACGGCAGTTCTGCATGGCGATCTTCTGCGCCGTGCTGCGTTCGGTGCTCACGCCGTTCTGCACGGCTCGGTAATATTCCGCATCGCTGCGGTACTGCGGCCCGCTCAGCGGAATGGCCTCTTCGACCATGCCGGCAGGGGCAGCCGGGCCGGCGGCCTTTTTCGAAGAACTGCACGACACGGCGCCGGCAGCGAGTACGAGAGCGATCGCTCCAATGAGGGTTCTTTTCATCTTTCCGATTTATTTAGTAGTAAGTTTGTAAGGCAGTGTAAAATTGATCTCCGCGGTTTTTCCGTCCGCGGGATTACAGACGACCAGACGTCCCTTGACAACGTCCAGTTCGTTCATCGAACGGGCCGGGGCGGCCGACATTTCGAAACTCAGGGTCCGCTCGCCTTGCGCGATCCGGGCGGGTTCGACCTTCGCGGCGGCAAAGCGCGCACCATCGGCGGGATTCCAGAACACAAGTTCGCGCACCTCGGCCT
>OLWL01001998.1_pt1 | contig 10225 bp, 8 predicted proteins | sample 1674151 | NCBI WGS metagenome assembly OLWL01 (sample SAMEA103958148, study PRJEB25191) | human gut metagenome
TATGTCGTGGCGGCGGTCGCCGACCATGACGGCGTGTCCCGTCACATCGGCGCGCGTGAGCGCCGTGCGCACGACGCTCGCCTTGTCCGCGCTGGCCCTGTCCTCCGGATGGGAGCCGCAGATGAGGTCGAAATAACGCTCCAGCGCAAAATGCTCTAAAATTTTGCGTGCAAAGCTATCAGGCTTCGAGGTGGCGACGATCAGACGCAGCCCCGCCGCGTGCAGCGCGGCAAGAAACTCCGCCATTCCCTCGTAGGGCACATTCTCCGCCCAGCCGCGGCGGGCGAAGTAATCGCGAAATTCGCAGACCGCCCGCTCCGTCTCCGCCTCGTCCATGCCGCAAATCGCCGAAAAGCTCTCGTGGAGCGGCGGACCGATGAAGGCAGTCAGCGTATCTCGCGGCGGCAGCTCGCGGCCAAGGCGCTCGAGCGCATAGCTCACCGATTTTACGATGCCCTCCTGCGAGTCGGTCAGCGTTCCGTCCATGTCAAAGAGAACTGTATCCCAGCGCATCAGCCCACGAACTCCTCTCGGCAGCGGCGGTAGGCGGCCGCGGGGTCCTCCGCCTGCGTGATGGGACGGCCCACCACGATGTAGTCGGAGCCAAGTTCTTTGGCCTTGGCCGGCGTGGTGACCCGTTTCTGGTCGCCCGCGTCCCCGTCGGCAAAGCGCACACCGGGGGTCACGGTGAGGAAGTCCTTGCCGCAGCGCTCATGGACAACGCCCGCCTCCAGCGGAGAGCACACCACGCCGTCCAGACCCGCCTGCGCGGCGTTTTCGGCATAGTGCATCACCACCTCGGCAAGCGGCTTTTCGATCCACAGCTCCCGCTCCATGCGCTCCTGATCGGTAGAGGTGAGCTGGGTCACGGCGATGAGCAGCGGGCGGGTGCCGCCGGGCCGGGTGAGGCCCTCCAACGCGGCGGTCATCATGGCGGCGGTACCGGCGGCGTGGAGGTTCACGATGTCCACATCCAGCGCAGACAATGCCGCCATGGCCTTTTTCACGGTGTTGGGAATGTCATGCAGCTTCAGATCCAGGAAGATCTTGTGGCCTCGGGCCCGGATCTCCCGCACGATGGAGGGACCTTCGGCGTAAAACAGCTCCATGCCGATCTTCACAAAGGGCTTTTCCTCGGTGAAACGGTCTAAAAAGGCCAGTGTCTTTTCCTTGCTGTCGAAGTCCAGCGCAACGATAACGTCCTTACCCATGATGTGCTCCTCCTATGATCTCCGTCAGATTTTCCATGCCGTATCGTTCCATCACAGCAGGCAGATTTTCAATGATGGTCTTGCAGGCATACGGCTCCACAAGGTTCGCCGCGCCCACGCCGATGGCAGTGGCGCCCGCCAGCATCAGCTCGATGACGTCCGCCGCCGTGGTGACGCCGCCCATGCCCACGATGGGGATGGAAACGGCCTCATAGACCTGATACACCATCCGCACCGCCAGCGGGAACATCCCCGGGCCGGACATACCGCCGGTGGTGTTGGCCAGTAGCGGACGGCGGCGTTTCAGGTCGATGCGCATCCCCGGCAGGGTGTTGATAAGGCTCACGCCGTCGGCCCCCGCGTCCTCGCAGGCCTTGGCAACGGCGGCAATATCAGCCGCCGTGGGGGACAACTTCAAAATGATGGGCTTTTTCGTCACCGCCCGGACAGCCTTCGTCACCTCGGCGGCGGACTTGGGATCCGCGCCGAAGGCCGCGCCGCCGCCGTGGACGTTGGGGCAGGAGATATTGACCTCCAGCCAGCCCACCTGCTCCTGCGCGTCTAACTTCTCGCAGACATCGGCGTATTCCGCCGCGGAAAAGCCGCTGACATTCGCCATCACCGGCTTGTGAAATACCTGCTTGAGCTTTGGCAATTCCGTTGCGATCACCGCGTCCACGCCGGGGTTTTGCAGACCCACCGCGTTCAGCAGGCCGCCGGCGTACTCCGCGATGCGGGGCGTGGGGTTGCCGAAGCGGGGCTCCCGGGTCGTACCCTTGAAGGAGAAGGTACCCAGCATATTGATGTCGTACAGCTCCGCGAACTCATAGCCAAAGCCGAAGGTGCCGCTGGCGGGGATGATGGGGTTGTCCATCTCAATGCCGCAGAGGGTCACTTTTGTGTTCACCATACGATCTCCTCCTTTTCCAGCACGGGGCCATCCTTACAGATGCGCTTATTGCCGTATTTCGTCTCGCAGGAGCAGCCCATGCAGGCGCCGAAGCCGCAGCCCATCCGCTCCTCAAAGCTGAACTGGCCGGAGGTCTTGCAATCAGCGTACACCGCCTTGAGCATCGGCTCCGGGCCGCAGGTGTAGAGATAGGTGTAGTCGGACACGGCGGCCATGCCGTCGGTCACAAGGCCGTGGATGCCCGCGCTGCCGTCGGCGGTGGCGATGACGACCTCCGCACCCAGCGCCCGAAATTCCTCCGCTAAAAAAATCTCGGATTTTCGGTTAAAGCCCAGCACGGCGGTGACGCGCTTACCTTGTGCAGTCAGCCGCCTGGCAAGGCCATACAGCGGCGGGATACCCACGCCGCCGCCCACCAGCAGGGGGTGTTCCCCACTGCGGGACAAGTCAAAGCCGTTGCCAAGGCCCGTCAGCACATCCAGCGCCGTGCCGACAGCCATGCCCGTCATGGCCTCGGTGCCGTGGCCCAAGACTTTATAAATAAGCGTCAATTCTCCGTCGGACCAGTCGCACACGGAGATGGGGCGGCGGAGGAAAAAGCCGGAGAGCTTCAGATTTACGAACTGGCCGGGGGCGGTGATGGCAGAGGTGTCCCCCGCCAGCCGCAGACGGTAGATCCCATCGGCCAGTCTTGTGTTTTCAGTCACTGTCAAGGTTGTTTGCTTCACGATCATTCTCCTTTCAGCAGACGGTCTGCATCATACCAGACAGCCGTTTCGCCTGCTGCTGTCAGCAGGCAGCGGCCTTGGACCTCCCATCCTGTAAAGGGTGTTGCCTTGCCCATGGAGAGGAAGTCCGCCGGGTCGATCCGATAGGTGTCATTCAGGTCGAACACGGTAAAACCGGTATCCGTCGGGATGTTGAAGCGGCGGCAGGGCGCGTCATGGAGCAGTTCCATCAAGCGGGCAAAGGAAATGACGCCGGGCTTTACCAAATACGTATAGAGCAGCGGGAAGGCCGTTTCCAGTCCCACGATGCCCATGGCGCTTTTTTCCAGTCCCCTTCCCTTTTCCTCGGCGCTGTGGGGGGCGTGATCCGTGGCGATCATGTCGATGGTTCCGTCCGCCAAACCCTCCAACAGGGCTTCCCGATCCGCCTTGTCCCGGAGGGGCGGGTTCATTTTGAAACGGCCGTCCTCCTGCAAGCAGGAATCGTCCAGCAGCAGGTAGTGGGGGCCGGTCTCGCAGGTGACGTTCAGCCCCTCGGCCTTGGCCTTGCGGATGAGCGCGACGCTCTCCTTGGTGGAGATATGGCAGACGTGATAGCCGCAGCCCGTCTCCCGCACCAGCTCCAGGTCCCGCTGGATGGGCCGCCACTCGCTCTCGGAGCAGATGCCCCGATGTCCGTGGGCGCGGGCATAAGCGCCGTCGTGGATGTAGCCGCCCCGCAGCAGGGAATTGTCCTCGCAGTGGGCCACGATCAGCTTGCCAAGGCGCTTGGCCTCCAGCATGGCGCGGCGCATCATTTCACGATCCTGAACGCCCTTTCCGTCGTCGGAGAAAGCCACCACATAGGGGGCCATGGCATCCAAGTCCGCCAGTTCCCTGCCCTGCTCGCCTTTCGTGATGGCCCCGTAGGGCAGAACGCGGATCACGGCGTCTTTTTGAATGGCGTCCAGCTCCATTTGCAGCGTCTCCATGCTGTCCGGCACAGGGTTCAGATTCGGCATGGCGCCCACGGCGGTATAGCCGCCGTGGGCCGCCGCTAAAGAGCCGGTGCGGATGGTCTCCTTATAAGAAAAACCCGGCTCCCGAAGATGCACATGCACATCAACGAAACCGGGTAATATGGTAAAGGAAGAAACATTCAGGGACGAAGGAAAAACAATATCCTTGCAAAAAACACGATCCCCAAAGGAAACGGAAACATCACCGCCGCTGAAAGCACCTCGGTGGAACACCTGCGCACCCTTCAAAACCACGGTCACGACGATCGCCTCTCTTTCCTCAAGTTTTTGATAGAATACCACGCGAGGATCGTCTTGTCAAGACAAAAAAATGGTTTTTCGACGATAAGTTTTCTCAAGACGCGATATAAGCGTATCTTATGAATTGTCATAACGATATAAATGTAGCTAAGATTTTCTATCTTCTTTCTCCCTTTTGCGGAATGGACGAAAAGCGGGGCGTATGGTACACTGAAAGCAAGTTGAGCTCTTTGTAACTGACGGAATGTGGGCTACCACGGGGGAGCAGGGAGCATCGCTCTGAGGCGTCGCGTTTCAGAGGCCGACCGTCTGGGCACTCCAACTGCAAAGGGCAGCGGAGCGCCTATTTTTATGTTTGAGGGAGGGAACGCAGATGAGAAAGGTTGCGATCGTTATGGGCAGCAAGAGTGATCTGCCCGTCGCGGAGAAGGCCGTAGGCGTATTGCGAGACTACGGCGTCCAGATGGAAGTGCGCGTATTATCCGCTCACCGCTGTCCGAATGAGGCAAGGGAATTTGCCGCGTCGGCTCGGGAGGGCGGATTTTCTGTTATCCTCGCGTTCGCCGGCATGGCGGCGCATCTTGCCGGTGCGATGGCGGCAAACACCACGCTGCCGGTGATCGGCGTGCCGTGCAGCGGGACGAAGCTTGACGGCATGGACGCACTGCTCTCCACCGTGCAGATGCCGAGCGGCATCCCTGTGGCGACGGTGGCGGTGGACGGCGGGAAGAACGCCGCGCTGCTGGCGGTGCAGATCATGGCGGTCTCCGACGCGGAGCTCGCCCAAAAGCTGGACGAGGCGCGGACGCGGGAACGGGACGCCGTGCTGCGCGCGGATGAAGAGGTTCGGGCGCTTTATCAGTAAATAAGGAATACACTTCAAGAAATAAAAGGAGAGCTGAAAGCAATGAAACTCGTATATACCGGAAAGACCAAGAATGTATTCGCACTGGACAACGGCAACTACCTGCTCAGGTTCAAGGATGACTGCACGGGCAAGGACGGCGTGTTTGACCCCGGCGAGAACAGCGTGGGCCTGACCATCGAGGGCGTGGGCAATGTCAACCTGCGCATGACCAAGCACTTTTTTGAAAAGATCAACGCCGCCGGCATCCGCACGCACTATGTCTCCGCGGATCTGAAGGAGACCACGATGGAGGTCCTGCCCGCGAAGGTCTTCGGCCACGGGCTGGAGGTCATCTGCCGTCTCAAGGCGGTGGGGAGCTTCCGCCGCCGCTACGGCGAGTACATTGAAGAGGGCGCCGACCTGCCCGCCTATGTGGAGACGACCTTCAAAAATGACGCGCTGGGCGATCCGCTGGTGACGAAGGACGGCCTTGTGGCGCTGGGCGTGATGACCGAGCAGCAGTATGACGACATCAAGGCCATGACGCAGAAGATCACCGAGATCGTCGCGGATGACCTGCGCGAAAAGGGCCTTGTCCTCTATGACATCAAGTTCGAGTACGGCTACGCGCCGGATGGCAGCGTGATGCTGATCGACGAGATCTCCTCCGGCAATATGCGCGTCTATCGGGACGGAAAGTACATCGACCCCATGACGCTCTCTGAGCTGTTCTTTGCGTAATGGGGGGCTTTTTCGGCGCGGTCTCGGACCGCGATGTCGCGCTGGATGTCTTCTTCGGCACGGACTATCATTCTCACCTCGGCACGCGCCGCGGCGGAATGGTGCTCTTTGACAAGAAGGAGGGCTTCCAGCGCCAAATACACAACATTGAAAATACGCCCTTTCGGACGAAGTTTGAGCGGGACCTCGCGGACTTCCGCGGCCACGCGGGGCTCGGCTGCATCAGCGACAGCGACCCTCAGCCGCTGCTCGTGCGCTCCCATCTGGGCCTGTACGCCATCGTGACGGTCGGCATCATCAACAACACTGACGAGCTGGTGAAGACTTATCTCTCCGACAAGGGCCAGCAATTTCTGACGCTGAGCAGCGGCCGCGTGAATGTCACCGAGCTGACCGCCGCGCTCATCAATCAGGAAAACGACCTTGTCTCCGGCATCCTCCACGCGCAGGAGGTCATCGACGGCTCCATGACGATCCTGATTTTGACCGAGGAAGGAGAGCTGATCGCCGCGCGTGACAGCATGGGACGCCTCCCTGTGCTGATCGGACAGCGCGAGGACGGCTACTGCGTATCGTTCGAGTCCTTCGCCTATCATAAGCTCGACTATCAGGACGCCTATGAGCTGGGGCCGCGGGAGATCGTCCGGCTGAACGCCAAGGGCTTCCAAACACTCTCTCCCGCAGGGAAGCAGATGAAGATCTGCGCCTTTTTGTGGACCTATTACGGCTACCCGAACTCTAACTACGAGGGTGTGAATGTGGAGCTGATGCGCTACCGCAACGGCGCGATCATGGCGCGGGATGAGGCGGAGCGCGGCGGCGTGCCCGAGGTGGATTTCGTCGCCGGCGTGCCAGATTCCGGCGTGCCGCACGCCATGGGCTATGCCAACCACAGCGGCAAGCCCCTTGCGCGTCCCTTTGTGAAATACACCCCGACCTGGCCGCGCTCCTTCATGCCGGAGGATCAGCAGGTGCGCAGCAGAGTGGCGCGCATGAAGCAGATCCCCGTGCCGGAGCTGATCGAGGGAAAGAAGCTGCTGTTTGTGGATGACTCCATCGTGCGCGGCACGCAGCTGCGCGAGACCGTGGATTTTTTATACAGCACCGGCGCGGCGGAGGTCCATATGCGCTCGGCCTGCCCGCCCATCATGTACCCCTGCCGCTACCTGAACTTTTCGCGCGGCAACAGCGCCATGGACCTGCTCGCGCGCCGCATGGTGCAGGAGCTGGAGGGCAACGAGGGCCAAAAGCATCTGGAGGAATACGCCGACAGCCGCACCGAGCGCGGAAAATGCCTGCTGCACGAGATCTGCGCACAGTTCGGCTTTGATTCACTCTCCTATCAGTCCCTTGACGGGCTGCTGGAGGCGATCGGTCTTGACAGGGACAAGGTCTGCACCTACTGCTGGACCGGAAAGGAATGACATTATGGGCATCTCTCACTCGAAAGCATACGCGGCCGCCGGCGTTGACATCGAGGCGGGCTATCAGGGCGTAAAAATGATGAACCGCTATGTGCAGCGCACACTCACAGCCGATGTGATCTCCGATCTCGGCGGCTTCGGCGGGCTTTTCTCGCTGGACCTGCACGGGCTTGAAAAGCCGGTGCTGGTCTCCGGCACGGACGGCGTGGGCACCAAACAGCGCATCGCGCAGCTCATGGATCGTCACAACACCGTCGGCATCGACTGCGTGGCGATGTGCGTCAACGACATTATCTGCTGCGGGGCGAAGCCGCTGTTCTTCCTCGACTACATCGCCATCGGCAAGAACATCCCGGAAAAGGTCGTGTCGCTGGTCTCGGGCGTATCCGAGGGTTGTGTGCGCGCGGGCTGCGCGCTCATCGGCGGCGAGACCGCTGAACACCCCGGCACGATGAAGCCGGACGACTATGACCTTGCGGGCTTTGCCGTGGGCGTCGTGGACCGTGACAAAATTCTGGACAAGAACAAAATGCAGCCGGGGGATGTGGTCATCGCGCTGCCCTCCAGCGGACTGCACTCCAACGGCTACTCGCTCGTGCGCAAGGTGTTCGATGTGGAGAACGCCGACCTCGGGCAGTATTACGGCGAGCTGGGCTGCGAGCTCGGCGAGGAGCTGCTGCGCCCGACGAAGATCTATGTCCGTCCTGTGTTAGCGGCCGTTGAGGCCGCCGATGTCCGCGGCATCAGCCACATCACTGGCGGCGGCTTTTATGAGAACATTCCGCGCTGCATTCCCGACGGCCTGTGCGCGAAGATCGAAAAGAAAGCGCTGCACATCCCGCCCATCTTCCCCCTGCTCGCGCGCATGGGCGGCATCTCGGAGCGCGATATGTTCAACACCTTCAACATGGGCACGGGCATGGTGCTCGTCGCTGCAAGAGACAGCGCCGATAAGGCGCTCGCCGCGCTGCATTCTCTCGGTCAGGAAGCGGGCGTCATCGGTGAGATCGTATCGGGCGAGGAAAAGGTGGCGCTATGCTGACACCCGCCCGCATCGCCGTGCTGGTCTCCGGCGGCGGCACGAATTTGCAGGCGCTGCTCGACGCGCAGCGCGACGGAAAAATGCCGCACGGCGAGATCGTGCTGGTCGTTTCTTCCCGCGCGGGGGCCTATGCGCTCACGCGGGCGGAAAACGCGGGTGTTGCGGCACGCGTGCTCTCGCCCGCCTGCGGGCAGAAGCCGTTTGAAAACGAGCTTTCCGTGCTGCTGCGCGAGCAGAAGATCGACCTCATTCTCCTCGCAGGCTTTACGGTCATCCTCAGCGCAGAATTTACAAAGCAGTGGCCGCGGCGCATCCTGAATGTCCATCCGTCCCTGATCCCCGCCTTCTGCGGCAAGGGGATGTATGGCCTGCGGGTGCATGAGGCCGCGCTCGCGCGCGGCGTGAAGGTCACGGGCGCGACGGTGCACTTTGTCAACGAAATTCCCGACGGCGGCGAGATCCTGCTGCAAAAGGCGGTGGAGATCGCGCCGAGCGACACGCCCGAAACGATACAGCGGCGTGTGATGGAGCAGGCGGAATGGCAGTTGCTGCCGCTTGCGGCAGAGCGCGTCTGCGCAGAGATCGTAAGAGAGAAGGAGCAGAAAAATGACTGATTTTCTGGAGTTTTTAAGGGCGACCTCTTATCCCGGCCGCGGCATCCTTGTCGGACGCCGCTGTGTGTATTATTTCATCATGGGGCGCAGCGAGAACAGCCGCAACCGCGTCTTTGTCAAGACCGAGGACGGCATCCGCACCGAGGCGCACGACCCCGCCAAGCTCTCTGACCCCAGCCTCATCATCTATCATCCCGTGCGCACGATGGGGCGCGACCTCGTCGTGACGAACGGCGACCAGACCGACACCATCTGCCAGCACGGCGACTTTCGCCGCGGTCTCATGACACGCGAATACGAGCCGGACGAGCCGAACTGGACGCCGCGCATCTCCGCCATCATGCACGAGGACGGCTCCTTCGAGCTGTCCATCCTCAAGCGTAAGGATGGGCGCTGTCTGCGCGAGTTCTTCTGCTACGAAGGCTGCGACGAGGGCAAGGGCTATTTCATCAGCACCTATCAGGGCGACGGAAATCCTCTGCCCACCTTTGCCGGTGAGCCTCTGGAGGTCACCGTTCCGAAGCCGGAGGAGGTCTGGGCCGCTCTGAACGGAGACAACAAGGTGTCCCTCTATACCAACGTGAACGGCGAGGTGCGCCTGTTCAACAAAAATCTGGGAGATTAAGGAGAAGGTGCCGAAATGAACGAGTTGGAACTGAAATATGGCTGCAACCCCAACCAGAAGCCGTCCAAGGTCTTTATGCAGGACGGCTCTGACCTGCCCTTTACCGTTTTGAACGGAAAGCCCGGCTATATCAACCTGCTGGATGCGCTGAACTCCTGGCAGCTGGTGAAGGAATTGAAGGCCGCCACCGGCCTGCCCGCCGCCGCCAGCTTCAAGCACGTCTCCCCCGCCGGTGCCGCCGTGGGACGGCCCCTGAGCGAGGTGGACCGGAAGATCTACTTCGTGGATGACGCCGCCGAGCTCTCCCCCATCGCCTGCGCTTATATCCGCGCCCGCGGCGCTGACCGCCTGTGCTCCTACGGTGACTGGGCCGCTCTCTCCGACGTCTGCGACGCCGCCACCGCCCAGTACCTCAAGGGCGAGGTGTCCGACGGCATCATCGCCCCCGGCTATACCGACGAGGCGCTGGAAATTCTGAAAACCAAGAAGAAGGGCGGCTACAACGTGGTCCAGATCAACGCGGACTACGTCCCCGCCGCCGTGGAGCACAAGGATGTGTTCGGCGTCACCTTCGAGCAGGGCCGCAATAACCTTGTGATCGACAGGGAGATGCTGACCAACATCGTCTCTGAAAACAAGGAGCTGCCGGAGGCCGCCAAGATCGACATGATCGTGGCTCTCATCACTCTGAAATACACCCAGTCCAACTCCGTCTGCTATGTGAAGGACGGCCAGGCCATCGGCGTGGGCGCAGGCCAGCAGAGCCGCATCCACTGCACCCGTCTGGCTGGTCAGAAGGCGGATAACTGGTATCTGCGCCAGCA
>OLWL01002002.1_pt1 | contig 10215 bp, 7 predicted proteins | sample 1674151 | NCBI WGS metagenome assembly OLWL01 (sample SAMEA103958148, study PRJEB25191) | human gut metagenome
AATCAATTTTTGCAAATTGATTTTGAAATGGTAAATCTGTTGTTCGCCGAACCTGTTTGCCATTGTTCAAAGTCAGCTTTGCTGGCTTCCTTTGGCCGTTGACAGTTGACAGCTGACCGTTGACAGATCTGTTGCCCTACAGGCAACAGCCCCCTTGCATCTCCCCTCTCCTTCGGTATATAATAAACAAACGGAAGAAAAGAGGTGCTGATCATGTTACACAAAATCCTGAAAAACAGAAAAATATGGGCAGCAGCCTTGCTGATGGTATTGCTGGCCCTGGGTGTGGCCCAGGCGGCAGGGGTGCAGCCCCAGAAAAGCAGTCTGTCCGGCCAGGTGGCAACGGTGGTTTCTGTGGGCACCCAGGTATCGGAAGGCTCTGTACTGGTAACGGTGAAGACCCTGACCGGGACGGCACCGGCAGCCCGTGCCAACTGCAGCGGAAAAGTGGTTTCCGTGGAAGTGGCCCCCGGCAGCCAGATTGCTGCGGATCAGGTGGTGGCCGCCATCCAGCCCTGAGGGGCCGGAAGCGGGCTTTTGCAAAATGACAGGAACCAGAGGGTGTGAAGACACAATCACACCCTCTTTTTTACAGGAGGAAATATGGATCGTATGAAGTGGAAGCGGCTCCTGGTGCTGACCCTGGGATGCCTGATGGCGATGGTGTCCCTGGTGAGCGCCGCCATCCCCACCATTGCGGTGGAAGAACTGAAGCCGGGGATGAAAGGCTACGGAAAGACGGTGATCCGGGGCGCGGACATCGAAACCTTCGATGTGGAGGTCCTGGGGGTCACCGGTACGGAAACCGGGGGCTACAACATCCTGATCAAAGCATCCGGGCCGCTGCTGAAGGAAAGCGGCGGCATCGCCCAAGGCATGAGCGGCAGTCCGGTGTACATCGACGGCCGGCTGGCGGGAGCCGTGGCCTACGGCCAGGCCTTTTCCGACCCCAATTACTGCTTCCTGACTCCCATCAGCGAAATGCTCCGGCTCTTTGACGAAACCGATCCCCGGCCTTCCGTATTCCTGCCCAAGAGCACACCGCTGATGGTCAGCGGATTCACAGCCGACGGGGTGGCCCATCTCAATGAAAGACTGTCTCCCTTCGGGCTCACTTCTTATGCGGTGCCCGGGGGCACGGAAGCCCTGGACAATGTGAAACTGGAACCGGGCAGTTCCGTGGGGGTTTCCCTGGTCCGGGGGGATATGGTCATCGGGGCCATCGGTACCGTGACCTGGACCGATGAAGAAGGACGGATCCTGGCCTTCGGCCACCCCTTCCTCCAGCACGGGGATTCCAACTATTTCATGACCAATGCCTGGATTTTTGCCTCCGTGCCCAATATCCAGAGTGCTTTCAAAGTGGGGACTCTGGGCAAGACCCTGGGACGGATCAGCCAGGACCGGCTCAGCGGCATTGCCGGAAAAGAAGGGGAAAACGCTCCCATCATTCCCATGTACGTCTCCGTCACCGACAAGGACCGGGGGCTGCACAAAAGCAGCAATGTCCAGCTGATCACCGATGAGGACCTGGTGCCCACCCTGGTGGACGGGGTCACCTACAATACGGTGAGCATGGCCAAAGACCGGAAAGGGGTCGGTACTTCCCGGATCCGGTTCACCATCACGGCCCAGGGAGAGAAGGAAGGGCCCATCCGGCTCCGCAGGGAAAACATGTTCTACAGCGCTTCCGATATCGGGAAGCTGACGGATTCGGAACTGAACGTGGCTACGGACATGCTGATGAACAACCGGTTCGACAAAGTGACCATCCAGGACATCAATGTGGACGTGGAAACCACTTCCGGCTGTGAAGTGGCGGAAATGGTGGGGGCTTCCGCTCCCTCCACCGCCGTACAGGGAGGCCTCCTGCCCATCACCCTGACCTTCAAGCCCTACCGGGCGGAGGAAATCACCCGGACCATCAATTTCAGGATCCCGGATAAACAGCCGGCGGGCCCCATGAACCTGATCGTCCGCAGCGGCAATGCCACTACCTGGATCAGCAAGGCCCTGTCCAAGCGGAACAGCCGCAACGGGGGCAATGCTGTCCAGGGACAGGATGGAGGGGACGGGTCTGCTGAGGACGACAGCGCCATGTACCAGTCCTCCCAGCGCCAGTTCCGGGATTTCCTCACGGAATTCAATGACATGGACGCCAACAATGAAGTGGTGGTGGACCTGATGCCTTCCTACGGGGACAGCCGTCCCAGCCGCCGGGCCGCCGCCCGGGCTGCAGGCAGTTCTTCCGGCAGCATGACCAGTGCCATCACCGGCCTTCTGAAAGGAAGCAAATACAAACAGAAATTCCCCATGGATTTCATCATCACCGGGGAAAGCAATGTAGTGGTGGATGTGAAGAAGCGATAAGGAAAAAGGTGCTGTGAAAAAATGAGAAATCATTTTTTCACAGCACCTTTTTGGTCACTGACAGGGGATGTGAATTTTTCACACCCTCTTTTTCTACAAATTTTCATCCGGATAGGGTATAATAATCCTTATAACTATAAGGGAAAAGGAGCTGTTTCCATGGGATGCCAAGAGATTTGCCGCTGGGTCGGCCGGAAAATGGTGGATCTGTGTGCCCGCACCGGGCGTGTGGTGAACCTGTTCCTGGAGGCCTGCCGGGCGGCCGGGACGGCGGACCGGCGGGAAGTCCTGCGGCAGATGGCCCGGCTGGGGGCAGATTCCCTGCCCATCGTCAGCATGACCATCCTGTGCACCGGCATGGTCATGTCCGTCCAGACCGCCAAGGAATTCGTCCGCTTCGGCGCCGCGGATTCCGTAGGGGGCATCGTGGCCATCGCCATGGGCCGGGAACTGTCCCCCATCCTTACCGGGGTGGTGGTGGCCGGCCGGATCGGGGCGGCCATTGCAGCGGAGATCGGGACCATGAAGGTCACCGAACAGATCGATGCCCTGCGGGTGATGGCGGTCAGTCCCATCCGGTTCCTGGTAACACCCCGTCTCCTGGCCATTGTCCTGATGATGCCCGTCCTGGTGGTCTACGCCAACCTGGTGGGGGACGTGGGGGGCTGGTTCGTGGCGGAAAACTACGCCGGCATCAGTTCCCACATGTTCCTGGAAAGCATCCGGGGCTTCATTGAACCCTGGGACATCATCGGTGGCCTGATCAAGGGAGCCGTGTTCGGAGCCATCATCGCCACCATCGGCTGCCACAAGGGGCTCAACGCCCAGCAGGGAGCCGAAGGGGTGGGCATGGCCACCACCAAATCCGTGGTGCTGTCCATTATCCTGATTTTTATCGCCAACTATTTCCTGTCGGTGATCCTGTATGTCCATGGAGGCTGAGATGGAACAACCTGTGATTGAATTCCGGAATGTGGAAATGCATTTCGGTCCTAAAGTGGTCCTGGACCGGGTCAGCTTTTCCGTGGCCAAAGGGGAGACCCTGGCGGTGATCGGCCCTTCCGGGACCGGGAAAAGCACCGTGCTGAAGCTGCTCATCGGCCTGCTGAAACCCCAGGAGGGCCAGGTGGTGATCCAGGGCCAGCCGGTGGAACAGTTCAACGAAGAGCAGTGGAATCAGCTGCGCCAGCATATGGGCATGGTATTCCAGTATTCCGCCCTGTTCGATTTCCTGGATGTGGGTGAAAACGTGGCCTTCGGCCTGCGCCAGCACACCAGCCTGTCCGAAGAAGCCATCCAGAAGCGGGTGAAGGACCTGCTGGAGGCCGTGGGCCTTTCCGGCAACGAGCATGTGTACCCGGCCCAGCTGTCCGGGGGCATGCAGAAACGGGTGGGACTGGCCCGGGCCCTGGCCCTGCAGCCGGATATCATCCTCTATGATGAACCCACCGCCGGCCTGGATCCCATTATGGCCACCAACATCAGCCAGCTGATCCTGGATACCAAGAAAAAGCTGGGGATCACCTCCGTGCTGGTGACCCATGACATGGCCTCCGCTTTTCTCTGTGCGGACCGGATCCTGATGCTGAGCCACGGTCACATCGTTTTTTCCGGAACGGTGGAAGAAGCCAGACATACCCGGGAACCCCTGGTACGGGCGTTCCTGCGCAGTGATATTTTGGAAGACAAGGAGTAAGAGCATGAAAGCAGATGAAGTCAAAGTCGGTGCCGTCACCCTGGGAGGCATCGTGATCCTGGCCCTGATGCTGACCTTTCTGGGGGTATTCAGTTTTGCCGGCCGGACCTACAAACTGAATGTGATGTTCGACGATGTGAACGGCCTGAAGGTGGGCAACGAAGTCCGTTTCGCCGGGGTACCGGTGGGCAAGGTGGATGACATCGTGGTGGACGGGTCCAAGGTGAAAGTGGTCATGAAGATGGATGAAAAACAGAAGATTCCCCGCAATTCCCAGTTCGCCATTGGCATGGACGGGGTCATGGGGACTAAATTCGTCACCATCGCTCCGCCGAAAATCGCCACCGGCCTGGTGTTCAAAGCCGGAGAGACCATTACCGGCCAGCAGGCGGGAGGCATCGACAAGCTGATGGATTCCTCCGGCAAGGTCCTGGACAAGCTGGAAGTGGTGGTGGATGCCTTCAGCAATGTGTTCGGGGACAAGAACGTGCAGAAATCCATGCGGGAAGGATTTGTCCAGACCGGGGAAGTGGCCAAGAACATGAATGCCTTCACCAAGGCCCTGGCCACCATGGCCCAACAGAACCAGGGTGACATCCACGCCATGGTGGGGCAGATGAAGGAAATGAGCATCCACATGAACAGCATCATGGACAAGGCGGATGCGGACGGGGCCACCGGCCGGAACGTGGCGGCCATGGCGGCCAATATGGCGGACGCCAGCAAAAAACTCCAGAATACCGCAGCAGCCCTCCAGGATGTGGTCACCGATCCCCAGACCCAGCAGGATCTGAAGGAGACCATACGTCATGCCAAATCCACTTCCGTGAAGGCGGACAAGATCCTGGGGGTGGTCACCGATGCCCAGGTCCAGGCGGATGTGCTGTACAATGACAAAAAAAGCAAATGGCGCACGGATATGGGCGTGAAGCTGCCCCTGAAGGAAGATGCCTATGCCTTCCTGGGGGTTTCTGACATCGGGGACCGGGACAAGCTGAATTTCCATTACAACAAAAAGCTGAACAAATACATCTGGGGACGGGCCGGGGTCATGGAAGGCCAGTTCGGTGTAGGGGCCGACTGGGTTCTGTCTCCCAAGTTCAGGCTGTTCACCGATTTCTATGATTTCGATGATGCCAAACTGAAGGTGGGGGCGGAATATGCCTTTACTCCGAAACTGTCCCTGATCGGGGAGAGTATGGATGTGCTGGATCATGGCGCCGATACAGCCTATGTGGGGCTCCGGGCCAGATTCTGACAAAAAGTTCAAAAAGTCGTTGGTTGACTTTACTTTTTCAACTGATTATAATAATAAAAGCTGACTAGGTAGTCAGAAAGTACAGGAGGGTCTGATTGTGAAGCATTTCCATACCAAAAGCATGATTCTGAGCGCTGTGATCCTGAGCGCTCTTTCCATCCATACAGTCGGGGCTGCCACCCCGGAAACCGTGAACCTGGACCTGGGGAAAACCGTCCGCATGGCCCTGGACAACAATTCCAGCGTGAAGATTTCCGCTGCGGAACTGGAAGCCGCCAAAGCCAACCTGGACCAGGCCAAAGGAGCCCGGTGGGGGAGCATTGACTTCCGCCATTACAGCGGCCGGACGGAGAATTATCAGGGTACCAGGACGGTCCCCATTTATGGGGGAGGAAACCAGGTGGTGGGGTACCATAGAGCCGCCAATGACCACACCAATACGGTGAGCATTTCCGTGCCCATCTATACCGGAGGCCGTCTGGAAGGGGCCATCGACCAGGCCAAAAAGAACCTGGACTACTACCAGTACGGTATGAGCAGTTCCTACCAGACCACCCGGTACAATGCGGAAAAGGGCTACTATGACGTGCTCCAGGCCGCCAACACTGTGAACCTGGACAAGGAAACCGTGGACCGGCTGGATGAACATCTGAAGAACACCCAGGCCCAGTTTGCCGTGGGCGTGGTGGCCAAGGCCGATGTGCTCCGGTCCCAGGTGGAACTGGTGAATGCCCAGCAGACCCTGACCCAGGCGGAAAACAACTATGAAGTGGCTGTTTCCTCCCTGAACAACGTAATCGGGCTGCCCACCGCCACCCGGCTGAACCTGAGCCAGGGACTGGAATACAAACCCAATGATTACACCCTGGACAACTGCGTGACCTACGGCATGGCCCAGGCCGCCCAGAAGATCGCCAATGCCGGCAGCCTGCCCCAGGTGAGCCTGGGGGCTTCCAATGAATGGAGCAATGACACCTTCCCGGGCCAGAACCGGAACAACTGGTCCCTGGGCGTGAGCATCAACCAGAATATCTGGGATTACGGGGTCAATGCCGCCAAGGTCCGGGAAGCCAAGGCCAATGTGGTAAGGGCCCAGGAAAGCTACCGGCAGATCAGTGATGAAGTGCGTCTGGCAGTACGGACCAGCTACCTGAGCATGCGGGAAGCGGAAAAACGGATCAAGACCACGGAAGTGGCCGTGGCCCAGGCGGAAGAAGATTACCGCATTGCCCAGCTCCGGTACCGGGCCGGCGTGGGGACCAACACCGACGTGATGGATGCGTCCGTGGCCCTGACCACCGCCAAGAACAACTACATCCAGGCCCTGTACGACTACAACACCTCCACCGCCCTGTTGGAACAGAGCATGGGTGTGCCTGTGGAAAACGAATAAAATCAACAGTGACCAAAGAGTCTGCGTATGCAGGCTCTTTTCTTTTACCCTCCATACCTGCTATACTTATGTTGTGCATAATCAATCAATGAAATGTGGCGCAAGGGCACAGCCTTTTTAAGGGCGTAAGCAGGCGCCCGACGCTTTAGCGGCGTTGGCGGTCGCTTATGCCGTAGCTGGGGACCATGCGGCATTCCTCTCTTTCTCTATCCGCCCTTTTTAAGGGCGGGGGACCATGCGGAGCATGGTGGTGGGTTCCACGCTAAACGATGAACGATCAACGACCAACGACCAACGATACGGAGGCCCCTATGGGTACCAAAGGGAAAAGACGGCTGGGCATTCTGGCCGGGGTCCTGGTCCTGCTGTACCTGGTCCTGTGGAAGGTGATCCTTCCCGCAGGACTGGAGCGGGCCATTCCCCTGGTGGAACAGACCGCCGGTGGATACATCAACGGACAACTGCAGATGGAAACCATGGAAGTGAGCCCGGATCTGACCTTTACGGCCCGGAACCTGCGGCTGGAAGATGAACAGGGCAATCTGGTGGCCCAGGTACCGGCCCTGTCCCTCCAGGTGGATCCCCTGAAATTCCTCACTGGCAGCGGTGCAGTGGGCACCGTGACCCGGATTACCCTGGACGGGCCCCGGCTGTATCTGGTCCAAAATGACCGGCAGGAATGGAATGTGGCCCATCTCCTGAAGGAAAGCCAGAGTTCCAGTACGGATTTCAAGGGACTCATCGCCATCCGGGACGGTTCGGTGGAACTGCGTCTGCCCTATGGCACCTGGCAGGCCGGGGTGGAAGGGACCATCGATCCTTCCCGGAATCCGGACTTTGCCCTGGATCTCACGGTTACCCGGAAGGATCAATCCATCCATGTGGCCGGGACCCTGAACACGGACCGGCAGGGCACCCTGACGGCCCGGACGGAGCTGCTGGCCCTCCAGGATTTCAGCCCCCTGGCGGAACAATTCCTGCCGGTAACGGATTTGTCCGGAGCCCTGGCGGATGCCTCCGTTACCTGGACCAACAATGCCTCCGGCAGCCAGCTGTCGGGCAAAGCCCTGCTGCGCCAGGTGGGGGCCGTTTATGAATGGGAAGGGAAGGAACTGGCACTGGGCGCCGACGGGGAACTGTCCTTTGACCAGCTGCAGCTGAAAGCCCGGGATCTGGATGTTTCCGTGGACGGACAGAAACTCCGGATTTCCGGGGGCCTGGATCTGACGGATCTGGAGAACCCCCGGGTGGAAAAACTCCAGGCGGAAACCGACGGAATCGACCTGGCTGCCCTGCCTCTGGATCTGCCTGTATTCGGAACCATCCAGGGCAGCATGGCCCTGGACGGCACCAAAGACAACCTGACCGGCAGCGGCACCTTTACCAGCCCGGCGCTGACTTTCCAGGGCTATGAGGCGGCCCAGGTGACCCTGCCCTTCTCCTTCCGGGACCACCGGGTGGAAACCGATGGGGCCAAAGCGTCCCTGGGCGGCGGCTCGGTGACGGTGCAGGCCTCCTATGACTGGGAAGACCAGGACGGCCAGCTGGCCCTGACGATGGACGGCGTGGACGCCGGTACCTTCCTGCCCCGGCTGGGCAGCCTGGCCCTGGACGGGACCCTCTATGCCCAGGGACAGTACAAGCACGGCCAGCTCCAGGGGGAAACGGTTTCCAGTGATCTCTCCCTTTCCTGGGGGAACCTGAAGCTGCAGCAGATTGCCCTGGACGGAACGGTGGACGGCAGCGGTTTTACCCTCAGCCGGATTTCCGCCTATACGGAAGAAGGGGGCGCCCTGGCTGGCAGCGGCAGCCTGAAAGAAGACCAGCTCCAGGGGGATCTGTACGTGACGGATCTGCCGGTGGATCCTCTGCTGGCAGCGGTTGGACAGGAGGGCAAAGGCCTTTTGTCCGCCCATCTCCTTCTCAGCGGCACCGGGGAGGATCCCCAGGCCTTCGGAGCCTTTTCCTTCCGGGAAGGGGAAATCATGGGCCAGACCATCCAGGAAGCCCACGGAGCCCTGGAATGGAAGGGCCGGAAGGCCGGTTTCCACAAAGTGGAAATCAACCTGGACAAGGGAACCCACATCCTGGACGGCACGGCGGATCTGTCCGGCAGCGAACCGGTACTGGATCTGACCCTGGAGACCCGGGGCATCCGGCTGGAGCCTCTCAGTGAGGTCTTCCAGTCCCCCTGGCCGGTAACCGGCAACCTGACCAACACCCTTTCCGTCAAAGGGCCTTTGTCCAGTCCCTCCTTCACCGGCCATGTCCACGGCTGGGACGGTTCCGTGAACAAGTTCCTGGTGGACGAAGTGGACGGGGATTATGCCTATGACGGAAAGCTCCTCCATCTGAACAATTTCCGGGTCCAGGCTCTGACCTGCCAGGCCCGGTTCAGCGGCACCGTCAGCCGGGACGGGTTCCTGGATCTGGGCATCGATGCCAAAAACATCAACCTGCTGCGGCTGCCCTGGCTCAAGGACAGTGTGGATCTGGAAGGCAACGTGAACTTCAGCGGCAGCATCACCGGCCACACCAGCCGGCCCCTGTTCCAGGGGGTACTGTCTTCGGATTCCGTGCTGATCAACGGGGTGGAATTCACCGGCCTGGCCCTTTCCTTCCAGAGTCAGGGCGGCCACGTGAACAATTTCCAGGGCACCTTTCAGCAGAAGACCGGCGGGGACTATGCCCTGAAAGCCAAGTTCGACTTCGACCGGAAACTGTTCCAGTGGACGGTGGATGTGAACCGGGGCAATGTACGCTCCCTGCTCCAGATGGGCGGCATCCAGGCGGATGTGGACGGGTACCTGTCCGGCCGCATCGAAGCCAATCCTGACGGTCCCCGGACAGGCATGACCGTCATCGGCAAGGTGGAAGACGGGAAAGTGGCCGGGGTGCCCTTTGCCTCGGCAGATTTCGACCTTTACACCCATCTGGGCCTGTGGAAGATCCGGAAGCTCCAGGCCCGGGAAAGCGGCGGCGGGCTTATTGCCGCCCAGGGGAACATCGACCTGCGGAAGCGGACCCTCGACCTGGAACTGGCCACCAGTGAGGCCAATGCCAAGCTCCTTACCGTGGCCCTGGATAACCCGCCGGAAGTCAGCGGCAAACTGAACATCGTGGCCCAGCTGAAAGGGAAGCTGGACGACCCCAGCGGGAACTTCTCCCTGGAAATGAAGGAAGGGAGCATCAGCGGGGTGTCCTTCGACAGTCTGTACGGCATGGTCACCCTCCGGAATGACATGTTCCATCTGGACCAGTTCCTGATCCAGCGTGACGTGTACAAGATCAGTGCCTACGGCACCTTCCCCATGGACCTGCTCCGGGCGGCCGGGAAACGGAAAAATCCGGATGCCCGGTGGTGCCGGTGGCCATTACCGGAACCGTGGAGATCCTGGAGAAGCATTTTCCGTTTATTCGTCCTTCTCATGTGACGATTGAGTTCGGAAAACCGTTTTATATCAAAGAGCTTCCGGCAGAAGACCGGAAACGTGCAGG
>OLWL01002004.1_pt1 | contig 10207 bp, 6 predicted proteins | sample 1674151 | NCBI WGS metagenome assembly OLWL01 (sample SAMEA103958148, study PRJEB25191) | human gut metagenome
GACTGGAAATCGTGTGACGGTCAAAAGCCGTCCGAGGGTTCGAATCCCTCCCACTGCGCCAAAAAGAAAAGCACCGCTTTGCGGTGCTTTTCTTTTTGGGCTCCGGTCCAAACCGACATTTCCATCCGGATGGAGGGGAAAAACCTTGACAAACACAGCCCTTGGGGGATAGACTAAACTATCTCTTTGTGTGCATCGATGGAGAGACAGTTGTGTAATTTGGAGGACGACACCATGAGCAAGCAGACGGAGCGCGACGCATTCCGCAGCCGCTGGGGCTTTATCCTCGCCTGCATCGGCAGCGCGGTGGGCATGGGCAACATCTGGCGCTTTCCCTATCTCGTGTCCGCGTGGGGCGGCATGACCTTCCTGCTGCCGTATTTCCTCTTTGTTCTTCTGATCGGCTCGACCGGCATCATCGGCGAGATGGCGCTTGGCCGCTCCACCCGCTCCGGCCCCATCGGCGCGTTCGGGCAGGCGGCTGCCCTGCGCGGCAGACGCAGCACGGGCGAGGCGGTCGGCTATATCCCGGTGCTCGGCTCGCTGGCGCTTGCCATCGGCTACAGCTGCGTGGTGGGCTGGATCTTCAAGTATTTTGCGCTGGCGCTCGACGGCGGACTCTTTGCCATGGGACAGGATATGAATGTCATCGTCGACAGCTTCAACGGCACGGCCTGCGGCTGGGGCAATAATTTCTGGCTGGTGATCGCGCTGGCGGTCAACTTCGCCATCATGGCCTTCGGCGTGGGCGGCGGCATCGAGCGGGCGAACAAGGTCATGATGCCCGTGCTGTTCTTTCTCTTTGCGGGACTGGGCGTCTACATTGCAACGCTGCCCGGCGCGGGCGACGGCTACCGCTACATCTTTACCCTCGATCCCGCGGGCCTTGCCGACCCGAAGCTGTGGATCTACGCCTTCGGTCAGGCGTTCTTCTCGCTCTCCGTGGCGGGAAACGGCACGGTGATCTACGGCTCCTACTTCTCGGACGACGAGTCGATCCCCTCCGCCGCGCGCAACGTGGCGCTGTTCGATACGCTGGCGGCGCTGCTGGCGGCGCTCGTCATCATTCCCGCGATGGCGGCGGGCGGCGCGGACCTTTCCGACGGCGGCCCGGGACTGATGTTCATTTTCCTTGTGAACGTGTTCAACGGGATGCCCGGCGGGCGCGTGATCGGGCTGGTGTTCTTCCTCTGCGTGCTCTTCGCGGGCCTCACCTCGCTTGTGAACCTCTACGAGGTCTCGGTCGAGGCGCTGCAGGATAAGCTGCACCTCAAGCGCGTGGCGGCGGTCGCGGTCATTGCCGCAATCGGCACAGCGGTGTCGCTGTGCATTCAGGCCATCGTCTCCGACTGGATGGACGTGGTGTCCATCTACATCTGCCCGCTCGGCGCGCTGCTGGCCGGCATCCTGTTCTTCTGGGTGGCGGGGAAGGACTTCGTCCTTGCCGCGGTCAACAAGGGCGTGGGCAAGCCCATCGGCGCGTGGTTCTATCCTCTGAGTAAATATGTCTACTGCGCCTGCGCGCTGCTCGCGCTCATCGCGGGCGCGCTCCTCGGCGGCATCGGCTGAGACGAAAGCGCCGTCCCACGGACGGCGCTTTTCAGCGGAATACGGTTAGATAAACTTAACTATACATGATTTCTTAACGATTTGACCTATTGACAGAGTAGGGAAGTGCTCGTATAATATATGACAGATTGTCATTTTACGACAGCTTGTCATATAGGAGGTGCCTATGCCGACCGATACCTTTTTCCGCCTGCCGGAGGAGAAGCGAGCACGCATTTTAGAGGGCGCGTGGAGCGAATTTACCGCCGTGCCCTACGCCGAGGCGTCCATCAACCGCATCGTGCAGACCTCGCGCATCCCGCGCGGCAGCTTTTATCAGTATTTTGAGGATAAGAACGACCTGTTCCTCACTCTCATCGACGAGATCCGCGACCGGTTTCTCGATCTGTTCCACGATACGCTCGAACGCTCGGGCGGAGACCTGTTCTCCATGCCCCTTGCGCTGCTCGACGCCATGGTCGCCCCGAGCGGCTGCATCACGCCGGCGTTTTCCCGCGCCTTCGCGCTGCTGAGCCTGAACGTCAATATGGACGTGCAGCAGCTCTTCTTTGAGCGCGCGGCGGGGGAGCTCTGCCCGCAGAAGCTCCTCGAGCACATCGACCCCGCGCTCCTGCGCTTGCGGGAGAACGGCTTTGTGGACGACGTATTCACCCTGCTCGTGGGAGCGCTTGCCTGCGCCATCGCCCGCACGCTGAAAAAGCCGGAGAGCTTCGCGCTCGAGCGCGAGCGGATGCGCGGGCGCATTGAGATCATCAAGAACGGCAGCGCTGCCGTACCCGAAGGAGGACACCGCAAATGAAGAAAAGATGGACGGCTCTGCTGCTTGTACTCGCCATGCTCTCAGCGCTGGCGGTCGGCGCGCTGGCGGACGAACAGAAAAAGGATGAGACCGCCGCGGAGACCGCGCAGACCGCGCCGGACGCGGAGGGCACGCTGCGCTTTGAAAACCTCAGCGCACGGATGAAAACGGGCTATTACACCGTCATGTCGCTGGAGGAGAACATCGCCGCGATCGAGTGCATAGACTACGACAAAATGTACGAGGACCTGCGCGACAACCTGAATCTGATTGCCGACTACCAGTGGGGAATGATTCAGGCGGGGCAGAGCGGAAGCTATGCCTACGAAACGCTTGAGCAGCGATATGACAATGCGCGCAAGACCTTCGACGATATCAAGGAGGGCAAGCTCCAGCAGGACAACGCCGACCTCGTCCGCCAGCTGCGAAATATGCAGGATTCTCTTACGGCGATGGGGGAATCCCTTTATGTGAATCTTCTGTCACTGGAGGACCAGTCCGCGGCCCTGACCCGTCAGACCGCGGCGCTTGACCGCACGATCAAGGAAGTGAAGCTGCGCTATGAGCTTGGTCAGGTCAGCGCTATGACGCTTCAGCAGACGGAAGCGGGCAAGGCGCAGGTGGAGAGCGGAAAAGCGGCAATCGATGCCGCCGCCGCACAGCTGCGCCGTCAGCTCAACGCCATGATCGGGGAGGAGCTGACCGCGCCGCTCACGCTCAATGCGCTTCCCGAGGTGACCGCGGAGCAGCTTGCCTCCATGGATGTGGAGAAGGACCTGGAAAAAGCGAAGGCAGCGAGCTATGATCTCTACGCCGCCAAGCTCACGCTCGAGGACGCGGACGAGGAATACAAAGACAAGGCGGGCGACCTCGGCTACAACGAGGACAATTATGAGTATATTGCCGTCAAGCACCGGTGGCAGGCGGCGCAGTACACCTACAACGCCGCCGTGCAGAACTTCGAGCTGAGCTTCCGCTCGCTCTATGACAGCGTGCAGAGCTATGCGAGCGCACTGAATGCGGCGAAGGTCTCGCTCGAGTGCGAGCGCAGCGACCTCGCGGCCGCACAGCTCAGGTACGAGCAGGGCACGATCTCCGAGAACGCCCTGCATACGGCAGAGGACGAGCTATACACCGCGCAGGACACCGTCTCCGGCGCGGAGCGCGACCTGTTCACCGCATACAACAACTATCGCTGGGCCGTGGACTACGGCCTGCTGGCCGGCTGAGGAGGGCTGAAACGATGAAACAGAAAACGATTTCCCTGCTGCTGGCGCTCGCGCTGGTGCTGAGCCTTGCGGGCTGCAAAAAGGAAGAGACCGTCACCGCGCCCGCCGGCGTCGCCGTGCAGGTGCAGACGGTTGAGGCGCAGGACATCGCCTCGGAGAACACGGTCTCCGGTCAGGTGACCGCCGGCAGCGAAACGAGCGTCTACGTCACGGCCACGGCCAAATGCACCGCCGTTTATGTCGAGGCGGGCGACGCGGTCAAGGCGGGCGACGTGATCTGCTCGCTCGACATGGAAAGCTCGCTCGCGCAGTACCGCGCGGCGGAGATCGGCTACACGAGCGCCGCGTCGAGCTACAGCGACCAGAAGAACATTCTGGACCGACAGGTCGCTCTGTACGAAAAGAACTGGAACGACACCAAGGCGCTTTTCGAGATCGGCGCGGCCTCCCAGTCGGAGGTCGACCAGATGGAGCTGCAATATCTCTCCGCCAAGGCGCAGCGTGATTCCACGCTCGCCCAGCTTGAAGCAAGTATGCAGAGCGCGAAGTCGAGCTACGAGCAGCTTGCCCTCGCGATGGAGAACATCGACAGCCATGGCAACGTCATCGCGCCGGTGGACGGCGTGCTCGCCTCGCTCACCGCGAGCGAGGGCGGCATGGTCTCGCCCAGCTACGCCGTCGCCGTCATCGACGGCGCGGAGCAGATGAAGGTCACCGTCATGGTCTCCGAGGCGCTGGTGCCCAAGCTCGCCATCGGCGACACGGTCACGGTTCGCGTCAGCGCGGCGGACGCCGAATTTGACGGCGTGATCCGCTCCGTTGAAAAGACCGCCAATCAGGTGACAAAGCTCTACACCGTTACCGTCACGGTGCCCGCGGAGGTCGAGGGTCTGCTCTCCGGTATGTTTGCCGACGTGACCTTCCACACCGCCGTGAGCGAGAGTGCGGTCGTCGTGCCGAGCGAGACCATCCTCACGAGCAGCGACAAGCAGTATGTCTTTATCGTCGAGAACGACACGGCAAAGCGCGTCGACATCACCACGGGCCTCACCGGCAGCGGCATGACCGAGGTCACGAGCGGTCTTGACGCGGGCGAGCAGCTCGTCACCGTGGGCCAGCAGTACCTCTCCGACGGCGACGCCGTGCGCGTCGTGGAGGGATAAGCTCCATGAACATTGCAAAATTCTGCATCAGGCACAAGGTCACAACGCTGCTCGCGGTCATTATGATCGCCGTGTTCGGCGTGGTCTACACCACCCAGCTCCAGATGGCGCTGCTGCCGAACATCGAGTACCCCGCGGCCTATGTGTACTGCTACTACAACGGCGCGGGCCCCGAGGACATCGAGCAGCTCGTCACGCGCCCGCTCGAGTCCGCCATCATGTCGGTGCCCGGCGTGGACTCCGTCACCTCCTCGAGCGCCGACAGCATCTCGACCATCCAGATCATGTACGTTGAGAACACCGACGTGGACATCGCGGCGACCAAGCTGCGCGAGAAGTTCGACGCGCTCAGCCTGCCCGACGGCTGCGGCTCTCCCGTCATTCTGAACATCAACGTGTCCGAGTTGATGCCGAGCGCCATCGTCGGCCTCCTCGGCGACGACCTCGCCGCCCTCCAGCAGCAGGCGGAGAACGTGGTCGCACCCGCGCTCGAGCGCATCGACGGCGTGGCGTCCGTCTCCGTCTCCGGCGGTGTGGAGCGTCAGATCACCGTGACGCTCGACGCGCAGCGCGCCGCGGGCTACGGCCTCTCCACGAGCTACATCACCCAGATCCTCCAGGCGGAGAACCTGCTCTATCCCGCCGGCGAGGTCTACAACGGCAGTCAGAAGCTCTCCGTCACCACCGACGCGCAGCTCTCCACGGTCGATGAGGTCGCCAACATCAACATCCCGCTCCAGACCGGCGGCACGGTGCGCCTCGGCGTCGCCTTCGAGACCTCTGACCGCGACGCCATCGCCGCGATGGACGGTACGCCCGGCATCATCCTACAGGTCAGCAAGCGCTCCGGCGCGAACGAGGTCAAGACCGCCGAGGCGGTGGCCGCGGCGATGGAGGAGCTGGCGGCGAAGGACAGCTCCATCCACTACGCCGTCCCCTATGTCGCGAGCGAGTACATCAACGTCGCCGTCGATGCCGCGCTCGAGGGCATCATCCTCGGCGTCGTGCTTGCGGCGCTCGTGGTGTGGCTGTTCCTGCGCCGCGGCGGCGCGACCATGACCATCGCGGTCTCCATGCCCGTGTGCATCCTCGCGGTGTTCGTGCTGATGTACGTCTGCGACCTGACGCTCAACATGATGAGCCTCGGCGGCATCGCCATGGGCGTCGGCATGATCGTGGATAACTCCATCATCGTGCTCGAAAACATCTACCGCTGGGCGTCCGAGGGACACGACCGCATGACCAGCTGCGTCGAGGGCACGAAGGAGGTCACGCTCTCGCTGACCGCCTCGACCCTCACCACCGTTGCGGTGTTCCTGCCGCTCGGTCTCACCGGCGGCATCGCGGGTCAGATCTTCAAGGACTTCTGCCTGACCATCGCCTTCCTCATTCTCGGCTCGCTCGCCGTCGCCGTGACGCTCGTGCCGCTGCTGTGCTACTTCCTGCTCGACGAGAGCAAGGTACATCTTGACGCCCTGCAAAGGGCGCAGAAGGGCGGACGCCGCGCGCAGAAGCTCATGGACTGGTATGTGAAAAAGCTCGACTACTACGTGCATCACCTCAAGCGCGGCGTGCTGGTGTCCGTCGCCCTCGTCGCGGTGTTCCTCGCCGCCTGTCTGAACACCAAAATGGTGCTCCTGCCCGAGATGGACGAGGGCATGGTCACCGTGACCGTCTCCATGCCCATCGGCTCGAAGGTCGAGCAGGCGGCGGCGATGGCGGAGCGTGTCGCCGCCATTGCCGAGGAGACCATCCCCGAGCTTGCCGGCTACTACTACACCGCCGATAGCGGTCAGAGCGCCAGTCTGGTGCTCAACCTCACCGACAAGGGCGAGCGCGACCGCAGCGCGACCGACATTGCCAACGCCCTGCGCGACGCGACCTATGACGTTGCCGGCTGCGAGATCACCTGCTCGGCCTACGACATGGGCGCGATGATGGGCGGCAGCGGCGTGAGCGTCAACATCACGGGCGAGGATTACACCACGCTCAAGATGATCGCGGATGACCTCACCGCGCAGATCGCGGCGATCCCCGGCGCGGTGGACGTTTCCTCCACGGTCGCCGAGCAGGTGCCGCAGGTCAAGGTGACCGCGGACCGTCAGGCGTGCTCGCAGTACGGCCTGACCGCCTACAGCGTCGCCGCAGCGGTGCGCTCCGGCCTGACCGGAACCACCGCCACCACCGTCACCATCGACAATAAGGAGGTCGACGTGGTCGTGCGCGGCGACGGCCGCGCGGAGGAGAGTCTGGACGCCCTGCGCTCCATGGCGATCTCCACGCCGACCGGCGGCAGCGTACCGCTCGGCAGCATCGCCGACGTCAGCGTCGTCATGTCCCCGCAGACCATCACGCGCTACAACCAGTCCCGCCAGGTGACCATCTCCGGTGACGCTGCGGACGGCGACACGAGTGCCATGGCCAAGAGCATCCGCGCCATCCTCGCGGGCTACACGCTCCCAGGCGGCTACACCGCCGAGCTTGCCGGCGGCTACACGGAGATGATGGAGAACTTCTCCGACCTCGGCCTCGCGCTCATCGTCTCCGTCGGCCTTGTGTACTTCGTGCTGGCCTCGCAGTTCGAGTCCTTCGTCATGCCGGTCATCATCATGATGATCCTGCCCATCGCCTTTGCCGGCGCGCTCTTCGCGCTGCCGCTCACAGGCAAGGACCTTTCGATGATCTCGCTCGTCTCCCTCATCATGCTTGCCGGTACGGTGGTCAACGCCTCCATCGTCCTCGTGGACTACATCAAGCAGCGCCGTGACCGCGGCGAGACGCGCGAGGAGGCCATTCTCCACGCCTGCCCGCTGCGTATCCGCCCCGTGCTGATGACCACGCTCACCACCATCCTCGCCCTCGTGCCGACGGCGCTCGGCATGACCGGCAAGATGAACGAGATGATGAGCGACATGGGCACCACCATGATCGCCGGTATGCTCGTCTCGACCGTCATCACGCTGCTCTTCACCCCCGTGTACTACTGCGTCATCGACGACCTGACGCACCGCCGGGAGCGGAGGAAGGCTAAAAAGCTCGCCGCCGCGCAGAGCGAACCATAAAACAGCAAAGCAAAACGGAAGGACCGCGCTCGCGGTCCTTCCGTTTATTCAATAGGCTCTCAGCCATTGTCTCCGCCGTCCGCCGGCTCTGCGGCGCCCTCCGCGGACACTTCCCCGCCGGCGGCGTCCTCCGCGGACGCCTTCGCCGGGCGGTCCGCCTCCGCGGGACCGTCCTCGATGGGACGCTCCTCGCTCCGATCGGGCAGGACGGTCGCCTGCCCGTCGAGCCGGCGGTTGACGAACATCCGCGCGGGATCGGCGCTGCGGTTCTTCAGCAGGATGACCGCCGTGAGAACGATCATCACAAGGCTCAGCGCCTGCGACACGCGCACGCGCTCGCCGAGGAAGGTGAGGTCGAAAAGATACAGGCTGTCGGTCCGCAGCCCCTCGATCCAGAAGCGCCCGATGCCGTACCAGAGAAAGTAGAAGCAGGTGTTTTCGCCATCGAAGCGCCGTACCTTGTCCACCGCAAGGCAAAGGAGCAGCAGCCCCGCGACGTTCCAAAGGCTCTCATACAGGAACGTCGGATGCACGTCGATATAGTAGGTGCCGCTGATCCACAGCCGCATCCGCCACGGCAGCTCGGTCATGCCGCCGAAGGCCTCGCGGTTGAAGAAGTTGCCCCAGCGGCCAATGGCCTGTCCGATGAAAAAGCCCGCCACGCAGCAGTCGGCAAGCGCCCAAAGGCTGAGCTGCTTTTTTCGGCAAACGAGCCACGCGGTCAAAAATGCCGCGAGGATGCCGCCGTAGATGGCAAGCCCGCCGTCCCAGATGCGGTAGGTCTCCGTCCAGTCGATGCTGCCGTCCGCAAGACGGAATTGGTCAAGGTAAAAGAGCACATAGTAGACCCGCGCGCCGACGATGGCAAAGGGGATGGCCCAAAGCACGGTGTCAAGCACATCGTCCTCGCTCAGACCGTAGCGCGGCGCGCGCTTCATGCAGAACCACAGAGCGATGAGCAGCCCCGCGGCGATGAGCACGCCGTACCAGTAGATGCCGTTGCCGATGTCGAGCAGCTTGGGCGAGAGGGTAAAGCGCCAGTCGCCGAACAGCCCGGGAAAGCTGATGTCTGCGTTGGGATAACTCATTGGGAAGCTCCCTCCTTCTTGGGGATAAGAATGGACAGCGCGCTGCGCTCCTCGACGATGCTCTCGCGCAGAAACGCCTCCACATCCGCGCGGGTGACGGAATCGTACACCTCGGGGAAGCGGAAGGGGTCGAAGCCGCGGAACGCGCCGTCCGCAACGGATACGGCGATGTTCTCGAAGCTGTTGAGCGCGCGCAGCGTCGAGCCGAAACTCGCGCGGCGGAGCTGCTGATAGAACGCCTCGTCCACGCCCTCGCGCGCGAGGCGCTGCGCCTCGTCCAGAATGGCGCGCACGACCGTCTCGGGCGCATCGCTGTCGCCGCCCGCGTAGAGGTAGGCGATGCCGGGCAGCTGGTCGAAGCCGCCGCCGAAGCTGCCGTTGATGAGCCCCTTGTCGTAGAGCCGCTGGTAGAGCGGCGAGGAATCGCCGAGCAGGATGTCGCAGGCGATGTCCGCGATGATATCCTGACGCATCAGCGCCGCGCCGTCCGCCGCGGGAGGGCACTTGAAGCCGACGAGGAACTGCGGCATCGAGACCTCCATCGCCTCGCGGCGGAACTTCTCGACGACGCGCATATCCTCCTGCCCGTAGTCGCGCTCGATGACCTCGCCGCGGCTTTCCGGCAGGATCTCCTCCGCGATGGCGGCGATCTCGTCGGGCTTCACGTCGCCGACGACGCACAGCATCATGTTCGCCGGGTCGTAGAACGCCTTGTGGCAGGCATAGAGCGTTTCGGGCGTGATCTCCGCGATGCTCTCCACCGTGCCGGCGATGGCGACGCGGGCGGGGGAGGAATGGTACAGGCACTCGAGCAGGTTGGTGTAGACCCTCCAGTCGGGCGTGTCCTCCACCATGCGGATCTCCTGACCGATGATGCCGCGCTCCTTGTCCACGCTCTCCTGTGTGAAGTAGGGGACGGAGACGAACGAGAGCAGGATCCTCAGATTCTCCTCAAAGTGCTCCGTGCAGTCGAAGTAATAGGCGGTCGTCGCGTTGGAGGTGAAGGCGTTCGGCTCCGCGCCGTTCTGGCTCAGCTCCTGCAGGGCGTTGCCGTCCTCGGTGTCGAACATCTTGTGCTCCAGATAGTGGGCGATACCGGCGGGCGTATCGTGCCACACGCCGTCGAGCCGGAAGCGCATATCCATGCCGCCGTAGCGCGTGGTGAAAAAGGCGTAGCGCTTGCGGTAGAGGGGTTTGGGCACAACGGCGACGGTCAGTCCGTTCGGCAGCGTGGTCCGCAGCACCGTTTCGCCGATGCGGGGATAATTCGTTTCGTTCCACTTCATTGCGCCGCGCC
>OLWL01002005.1_pt1 | contig 10201 bp, 8 predicted proteins | sample 1674151 | NCBI WGS metagenome assembly OLWL01 (sample SAMEA103958148, study PRJEB25191) | human gut metagenome
AACCCACGTAACCAGCTTGGAAGGCTGGAATTCTACCATTGAACTACACCCGCAGGTCCAAAGGCGGTCTTTGGCGACATCAGTTATCATACCAAAAGAGGGGGGCTTTGTCAACCGTTTTTCAGAATTTAGCGGGAGAATTTTGCAAAAAAGGTTGTCAGCGTCCGCGGGATGTGCTAAAATTCTTATGTAGTATGCACTATCACACGAAAGGACGATTTTTCCTATGTCTGGACATTCCAAATGGAATAATATCAAACGCAAAAAGGGCGCTTCCGATGCGGCCAAGGCCAAGGTATTTACCAAGGTGGCCCGTGAGATGTCGGTAGCGGTAAAAGAGGGCGGCGCTGACCCCGATACCAACGGTAAGCTGCGCGACTGCATCGCCAAGGCCAAGGCTGCCAATATGCCCAACGAGAATATCGAGCGCTGCATTAAGAAGGCTGCGGGCAGCGAGGATAAGAACAGCTACGAAGAGATGGTATATGAGGGCTACGGCCCCAACGGCGTTGCCGTTATCATTGAATCGCTGACAGATAACCGCAACCGTACCGCCGGTGACCTGCGCCATTACTTTGATAAGTGCGGCGGCAACCTGGGCCAGAACGGCTGCGTTTCCTACCTGTTTACCAAGAAGGGCCAGATCGTCATTGATAACAGCGAGGGCGAGCTGGACGAGGAGAAGGTGATGGAGGACTGCTTTGATGCCGGGGCCGAGGATGTGGATTTCGATGAGGATACCATTGAGGTGTATACCGGGGTGAATGAGCTGCGCGAGGTGCGCGAGGCGCTGGAGAAGAAGGGCTATACCTTCCTTTCCGCCGAGCCGGCCTATATCCCCAGCACCTACACCGCCCTGCCGGAGGACGCCGCCGATAAGATGACCCGTCTGATGGACCTGCTGGATGACTGCGATGATGTGCAGGGCTTCTGGCACAACTGGGAAATGTAATATCCCCGCAAATATTCCAAGAGCGGCGCCCCCAAAGCGCCGCTTTTTTGGCAAAAGGGAGGGCAGACTATGAAAGGAGTGCGTCTGATAGCTGCGGCGTTGTGCGCGCTGTTGATGCTCTCGCTCCCGGTTATGGCCGATGATGGCTTGGAGCTTCCCGGCGTGGTTGACCCAAATGACATGCCTGCGTTAGAGCAGCCCGCCGAGCCTTCTCCGGAGCCTTCTCCGGAGTCTCCTCCTGCCCCGGAGCCAGCCCCGCCGGCGGAGCCGCCGCGGGAACCCACCGGGGACAGCACCGGCAGCGGTACGGAGGACGGCGCAGAGAATGGCGCCGGGAATACTGCCGGGAATAATACCGGGAATAATACCGGGAATAATACCGGGAATAATACCGGGAATACTGGGGAGCCCTCTCACAAGCTGGATGACGGCCTGTGGGGCGATTGGAGTAACCCGAGCAATATCCCCGGTATGGAGGAGCCCTCTGAAGCGCAGCAGGAGCTGGAGGAGGCCCGCCGGGAGCTGGAGGAAAAACAGCAGCAGCGGGATGAGGCGTTCCGGGAGGCGGAGCGGGAAAATGCCGCCCTGCCGGAGGAAGAAGAGAAGCAGAAGAAGCCCGCCGGCAGCAAGGCGGCCGATGCCGCCCCCACCGAGCTGGTGCTGCCCCAGCGGGAAGCGAGAACCGGCAGCCCGGTGCGGTACATCCTCATCGGGGCGCTGCTGGCCGGGGCCCTTTGCATTGCCATTTACCTGTTTACCCACCCGGCGCGGGAGGACGACCCCGCTGATGAAACCAAATCATGAGAAGCCACGATCCGAAAGGAGGAGCGCCCATGCCGGAGCCGAACCTGTGCCGCCACTGTTTTTCCGTACTGGAGGAGGGGGAGACGGTCTGTTCCGCCTGCGGGCAGAAGCCGGAGGCCCCCAACCCCGATGCCGCCCTGCCGCTGGGAACGGTGCTCTCCGGGCAGTACCGCGTGGGGATGGTGCTGCACCACAATGACCTGCTGACCACCTATCTGGCCTGGGATGCCGAAAAGGACCGCAAGGTGCGGGTGGAGGAATTCTTCCCCGGCATCCTGAAGCGGGCAGAGGACCATAAGGGCATCCTGCTCATCTCCGCCGAGAGCAAGACACTGTTCCGTACCATGGCCAGCGACCTGCACGACCGCTGGAAGCGCCTGATGGAAGTGAACCACAAGGCGATGCTGAAAACACTGGTGCTTTTTTCCGAAAATGACACCCTGTACCGGGTGACCGAATATCTGCGCATGGAGCCGCTGGAGGAGTATCTTTCCCGCCAAAAGGGAGAGATGAGCCTGACCGATGCCCGGCAGCTCATCAGCCCGCTTATCTCGCTGCTTAGTCAGCTGCACAATATGGGCCTGACTCACTGCGGCATCTCCCCGCAGAACATCTATGTGGACAGCCGTAAGCGGGTCATCCTGGATGGCTTTGCCCTGCCGGAGCTGCGCACCGTGGGCAACGGCCTGCACGCCGAGCTTTACGCCGGGTACAGCGCCCCGGAGCAGTATTCCAAGGCACTGTGGCAGGGAGAATGGACCGATATCTACTCGCTGGGAGCGGTGCTGTACCGTATGCTGGCGGGACAGGCCCCGGTAAGCGCCGAGCTGCGCGGGGAAAGGGATGATTACCTGGCGCCGCTGGGTAAGCTGCGCCCCGACCTGCCGGAGCATGTCTGCGAGGGCATCATGAAGGCACTTTCGGTGGATCACAAGCAGCGCTACCGCTCCATGGAGGCGTTTTCCGCCGCCCTGCTGGAGGAAGCCGGTGCCAATACCGCCGTGTTCCGGCCGGAGGCCCCGCCCCGCCCGACGGAAAAACCGGCGGCCGCGGGCCCAAAGCAGTTTTCTCCGCCCATGGTGCTGCTGGCGGTGCTGCTGGCGGTCAGCGTCATCGGGAATGTCCTTTTGGCGCTGTGGAACAGCGGCGCCTTTGACGGCAAGGAGCAGCCCGCCACCCCGGTGATGGAGCGCAGCCTGGAGGGGTACTATCTGCCGGCGATAGAGGACGAGCTGGAGCAGATGAGTGGGTATAATTTCATCTACCGCTATGAGTACAGCGATACCTACCCCAGCGGGGTGATCTATAAGCAATCGCTGGCGGTGGGGCAGGTGCTGCCGGAGGATGGCAGCGTGACGCTTTATATCAGCAAGGGACCGCAGTATACCGTCATGCCGGACCTGTACGGCGCCAATGAAGCCTACGCCATCCGCATCCTTACCGATTGCCAGATCAGCTATACCATCGTCTACGATACCAACCCGGAAACGGGTGGGGAGCCGGGTACGGTGGTGGGCACCAGCATCGCGCCGGGCAGTCCCGTCGGGCCCAGGACCGCCGCCGAGGTGGATACCGTCACGGTGACCATCAAGGGCGCTTCGGAGGAGCCATTCTACGGCTGAACAGAAGAATAAACCAAAGCCCGCGGGAGAGGCGCTCTCCTGCGGGCTGATTTTTATTTTGCGGCGGCGAATGGAAAAAAGGGTGGGAGGACAGGAGGACGGGCCGCAGATAGGCTGATGCCTGACAAGGTCCGGACGCGCAGTCATCGCCGCCTTTTGCCGGTGCCGCCGGTCACAGCGCCCGGGGAACGCTACAACAGCGTGCGGCAGCTGGGGGTGATGGATTCCTTGAGATGCTCCATCATGCGCAGGGCGGCATCCAGGGTGCTCAGCAGCTCGGCCCGGTCGTCCTCCAGGCAGTAGGCCGGCAGCTCCGAAAGGTGCTCCATGATATTATCCAGATGGTCGTGCCGCACATACAGCAAAAACCGGCGCTCCATGCCGTTCCATTCCGCCATCAGCTCCTCGCATTGGCGCTGGGCGGTGGCGGCGCCTTCTTTTTCCACCTGCTGCCGTACCGCCGCCGTGTGCTCCGTAAGCCGATCGATGCTTTGCTGCATATCCACCAGCGTGTAAATGCTGATGCCGATGATAATGAGCAAAATGCCCACCGCCGCCAAAAATCGTTTCATCGGCCACGCTCCTTCGCCACAATATCACAGCTGCCATCGGGGCAGGCGACCATCAGGTACACCTCATCAATTTTGAGCTTTTGGGCGGCGGCTTTCTTTTCCACCCAGCGCAGGTCCTTGCCGCTGCGGCGCAGGGCCTCGTGCATCACGGTGCCCTCGCACACCACGGCCAGCGGCGGGGCGTTATCCTCTGGCTGATCCGGCATGGCCAGCACCTGCGGCGTTATCGGGCGGTTCTGGTACTTCTGGTAGACGGAGAGCTTGCCGTTGGTCTCCACCACCGCAAACTCCACCTCCTCTGCCCGAAAGATGCCGTTCTGCCGCAGCTGGATCATCAGGTCATCGGCGGAAAAGCGCAGCTCCCGCATTTCCCGCTGGTCTATTTTCCCATCGTGGATGATGATAATGGGCCGCCCGGAGACAATGCGCCGCAGCCGGGCGCTTTTCAAGCAGAGGAAGGAGGTCAGCACCTCGAAGCACATGAGCGCCAAAATGGGCAGAAGCCCCGCGAACATGGGGCTGTCCGTTTCCTCAATGGTGAGGGTAGCAATATTGGAAATGAGGATGGTGATGACCAGCTCCGAGGGCTGAAGCTCCCCGATCTGGCGCTTGCCCATCAGCCGGATGCCGAACACAACCACAAGATACAGGATCATCGTCCGCAAAAATGTGACCAGCACAAAAAATCACCTCGCATGGAGGGTATTATTTACGGATTTGGGCGGCATATTCCCGCACATATTCCGGCGGCCGCGGCGAATAATGAAAAGGAATTTCCCCGGCAGGGAAAATGATATTTTCGGCGAAGAAAACCGCATCGCGCGTCAGCCTGCCCACGGCGCTTCCTGGCCCGCCTGCGGCTTTCTCCTGCCGGGAAAGACCCGATATCTGCCGGGGAGCGGCGCCGAGTGGAGGGAGAAATGATGCCGGAAAAACTGGACAGCAGCATTGTGCTGCTGCGGGAGCGCATTGAGCAGGGGATGCGCGGCTCCGCCGATCTCATTTTGGATGAATTTGAGCTGGCCGGGGTAAAGGGCCTGGCTTTTATGTTCGATGGTCTGGTGAGCAATACCCAGGTCAGCGATTTTTTGCTGCGCCCCATAAACCGCATGGCCCCGCCGGAGGCCGACCCGGAAAAGCTGTGGGAGTACCTGCGCTCACAGTTTTTGTTCAGCAGCGAGCAGGGCATCGTGGAAACCTACGAGGATCTCTTTACCAAGGCGATGAGCGGCTTTGCCATGGTGATGCTGGATGGTGTGCCCCGGGCGCTCTCGCTGGGCTATCAGGGCTTTGAGACACGGGGCGTGGGGGAGCCCGCCATGGAGAAGAACATCCGCGGCTCCCGGGAGGGCTTTACCGAAAGCAACAATACCAATACCGCCATGGTGCGCCGCCGGCTCAAATCCCCCAATCTGACGGTGGAAACGCTGTACCTGGGCCGGCAGAGCCGCACCAATGTGCGCCTTTGCTACCTCAGCGATGTGGCGGCGCCCGAAACGGTGGAGGCCGTGCGGCAAAAGCTGCAGGAGGCTTCTCTGCCGCTGGTGCTGGACAGCGGCTTTTTGCAGGCGTTCATCGGCAAGGGGGCGGCGTCGCTTTTCAGCGGGACGGGCACCACCCAGCGCCCCGATACCCTGTGCGCCAAGCTGGCGGAGGGCAGAGTGGGCGTTATGGTGGACGGCAGCCCCAATGTGATGATCGCGCCCTACCTCTTCACCGAGCATTTCCACACGCTGGATGACTACACCCAGCGACCCTATTTTACGGCGTTTGTGCGGCTTTTGCGGCTGGCAGCGTTCTTCCTTACGGTGCTGCTGCCGGGCTATTATGTGGCGGTGGTCACCTTCCACCCGGAGCGTATTCCCCGGATGCTGCTGCCCGCCTTCCTCGGCTCTGTTTCGGCCACGCCGCTTTCCGCTATGGGGGAAGCCTTGGCCCTTTTTTTGCTGTATGAGCTGCTGCGGGAGGCAGGGCTGCGCCTGCCGGATGCCATTGGGCATACCCTCAGTGTGGTGGGCGGCATCGTCATCGGGGATGCCATTGTGACCGCCGGACTGGTGGGCCTGCCCATGATCATCATTATCGCGCTGACCGCCGTAAGCGCCTTCGCGGTGCCCAGCCTGTACGAGCCGGTGACCATTCTGCGGTTTTTATTCATCTTCATCGGCGGGATATTGGGGCTTTACGGCATGGTGCTGGGCTTTTTGGTGCTGGTGGTCAACCTGTGCAGCCTGCATACTTTGGGCACACCGCTCACGGCGCCCATCGCGCCGTGGCAGCCCCGCACCCTGCGGGATCTATTCTGGCGCAGCGGCTGGCAGCGGCTGGGGCAGGAGGACTACAATGTGTCCTCCGCCCGCCAGCGGGAAAGGGGGCAGACCGATGACCAGGACGCGTGAGATCAGCGGCAGCGGGCAAATATTCGCTTTGTTGGTATTATCCCAGTGCTTTTGGCTGCTGTGCTGCCGCCCGTCCCTTGTCAACGGCCTGTTGAGCATGGCGGCCTCGGCGGTGGCCTATGGGGTGGTGTTCCTGCTGGCGATATTCTGCCGCCGCTGCGCTGCCCGGGGGGAGACCCCTCTGTCGCCGGTATTTGCCGCATGGGGTGCGCTCCTTGCGGTGGGATATTTCGCGGTCACGGCCGAACAGCTGCTTTCCGCCGCCCGTGTTCTGTTCGAGGGTGTGTTTTCCCCGCTTCTCCTGCTGCTGGTGCTGCTGGGCGCGGTGTGGGCGGCCGCTGCCGCCGGGCAGGAGGCCCTGGGTCGGGCCGCCTTTGTCAGTCTGTTTTTGTTTTTGATTGCGGTGCTGCTGCTTACCCTTGGGGCGCTGCCGCAGGCTACGGCGCTTAATCTCCGCCTGCCCGAAGAGGATCTTTCCCGCCTAGGGGAGGAGATATTATTCATCCTGCCTCGCCAGATAGAACCTCTGCTGCTGTTGCTGTTTGCCCAGCGGTGCAGCCGGCCGCGGTCTGCCGCCCTGCTGCTGTGGGTGCCCGCCGGTTGGCTGCTGGTCGGCCTTTTGCTGCTATTGGCGGCGCTGGTGCTGGGGCACTACGGCAGCCTGCAGCCCTACCCCATGATGCAGCTGGCCCGGTCGGCCGGGCTTTCCGGCATGGTGCCGGTGTACTGTTTTTTGCTTATCACGGCGGCGTTTTTCCGGCTTATCGGATTGGCGGTCGCCGCCGCGCGGTTGGGCGGTATGGCGGGCTGCCGCCCAAAATGCTCCCTTTGGGCAGGCGTGGCGCTTTCCCTTGGCGGGGTAGCGCTGCTGCACTATACCGGCTGGCCGGATGCTGCCGTTTATCCCATCTTGGCTGTGACGGGCCTGCTTTGGCTGATTTTTGCTCTGCTGCCGCCGCGGGGCACCGGGAATAAGCGGGACCGGCGGCGTTAGCGGCTCAACAGGCGCCAGCCCGATTTCATCGGGCGCCAGCCTGCCCTCGCCGCTGCCTGGCCGCTCGCCGCTTCTGCCCGCCGCCCCGCCCTTTGCTTATCTTCTCATTTAGGAGGTCCCCCATGCCGCTTCGCCGCTTTTTTGTCCTGCTTTTGCCCCTTGCGCTCTGCCTGCTGCCCGGCTGCAGAGAGCGCCCCATCTCCTCCCGTCTGGTCCTTTCCTCCATGGGGGTGGAGTGCTCCGCCCGCCCGCTTACCGCCGTGCTGGAGGTAATCCGGGAGGAGGAAAATGAGACCATCACCGTGCAGGGGGAAAGCTTCACCGCCCTCTTTTCCGCCGCCGAGCGCCAAACCGGGGAGCAGGTCTACCTTGGCGCGCTGCAAAGCATCGTCTTTTCCGGCGTGCCCGATGGCAGCACGCTGCGGGAGTATCTCCGTGCGCTGCTGGCCGATGGAAGGCTTTCCCCCAATACCCAGATCGCCCTGTGCGGGGACGCCCTTTCACTGTATGATGGGGAAGCGCTCACTGGGGATAGCATCACCGCCCTGCTGACCCGCCAATATACCGATAGCCGCCGCAATGGACTCAAGGAGCTGCTGAACCTGCTGGAGGGGACCGGCCGGGATGGTCTGATCCCCTGGCTGACGACGGCAGAGGGCGAGCTGCGGGAAACGGGTGCCATCGCCACCGGGCAAAGCGACTACACCGCCCCCGAGGAGCCGGAGGAGATCTGCCTTATGCTGCTGGGCGAGCGCCCGGAAATGCGCTATGCGCTTTCGGCTGGAGCGGGGGAGGCGAGCATCCTGCTGCGGCGGCTGACCCTTTCTGGGGTCAAATGGGAGGACGAAGCACCCACCGTCACCCTGACGGCGGAAGCCTCTGTACAGTCCGTCGATGGAAACATGACCCGGGAAACGCTGGAAGCGGCCCTGCTGGATGAACTGCAGCGGCGCCTGGCCGCGCTGAATACCCAAATGTCCCGCACCCGCAGCGATCTGCTGGGGCTTTCGGCCCGGGCGGCGCTTTGCGGTCACGATTTACAAAATATCCCCTTGGGGGAGCTCCGCTACACCGTTCACCTGGTCCTGCGGGATCCCCGCGGACTTTTGTCATAGGACGCATTTTTTGGCATCCCTGTCCTTTTGCTGCATCCGCCGCAAGTATTTACATCACATCATCCGCCGCTTCCGGCGCACAGTAGACTATGGGGCGGCGCATCAGTGCGGGCGCGGCCCCGCTTTTGGGGGAAAGGGGGTGAAATCCTTTGAGAAAAGCAATACGCACAGGCTTTTGGATCTTTGGCGCCGCGGTGCTTATGATACTTTCGGCCGCGGTATACTGGCAGGCCCGCCTGCCGGATGAATACGCCCTGACCCGCGGCGGCAGCCTTCGCCTGCCCGGCAATATTACTGCAGTCTATGGCGAGGAGACCGCCGTGGCCCGCAGCGGGGAAGCAACGGCCGAAGCCCAGCTGCGCCTGCCGCTGGGCGTTTCGGTCAAGACTGTTTCGGTGCGCTATGTGCAGCGGGATACCGTGCTGGTCTCCGGCCGTCCCTTCGGCATCAAGATGTTTACCGAGGGATTGATGGTGGTGGGCTTCACCGATTTTTCCGCCGATGGCAGGCGCATCAATCCGGCCCGCAGCGCAGGCCTTGCCACCGGGGATATCCTGCTGAGCCTGGACGGCATCACATTGACCTCCAATGAGCAGATGGGTGCTCTGGTGCAGGGCAGCGGCGGCCGCCCGGTGCAGCTTGTATATCAGCGGCAGGGGCGGCAGTACACCGCCCGCCTCACCCCGCAAAAAAGCCTTTCCGACAGCCGCTGGCACCTGGGACTTTGGGTGCGGGATAGCTCCGCCGGCATCGGCACCGTCACCTACTTTGATGAAAACGCGCGTACCTTCTCCGGCCTGGGGCATCCCATCTGCGATGTGGATACCGGCGAGATCATGACCCTTTCCACCGGGGAGGGAGTGGAAGCGGTCATTACCGGCTATACCACCGGCAAAAGCGGCTCCCCCGGCGAATTGAAGGGCCAGTTTGTGGCGGGGCGCACCTTTGCGGGCCTCACCGCCAATAGCGAATGCGGGGTCTGCGGGGCTCTCCGCCCGGATTATATCCCGCAGGGGGAGCGGCTGCCAGTGGCTTTTTCGCACGAAGTGCAGCCCGGCCCCGCTAAAATGCTGACAACTATTGCAGGCGGCGCTCCGCGGGAGTATGATGTAGTTATCGAGAAGGTGCTGCGGGGCAGCGGCCACGCGGGGCAGAATATGGTCATCCGGGTGACCGATGAGGCACTGCTGCAAAAAACCGGCGGTATCCTACAGGGCATGAGTGGCTCGCCGCTCGTCCAGAATGGGATGCTGGTGGGCGCCGTGACCCATGTCTTTGTGGATGAACCGGACCGCGGCTACGCGATTTTTGCCGAAACAGTGCGAAACGCCGAGAAAAACCTCGACCAAACCACCCGCAATGCGGCATAGCATCTAATATTGGAAAATATTGGCGAAAACTTTATCAAAAAATATTGAAATATATGTTGAAATCTTTTACAATTTATGGTAACATCAACTCAACGGCCGGATTTCATAACATTTTAGGAGGAGTATTCACATGGAGAACCACAACTATATGCTGATCGCCGATGATGCGGGCGAATTCCGCGATACCTGCAAAGCTGCTTTGGAGGCAAAGGGCTTTGAAGTAGAGGTTTGCCGCAAGGATGGACGCGCTCTTTTGGATATGATCCGGGAGAAGAAGCCCACCGCTGTGCTGATGGAGGCCCTAATGAGCGGCCTGGATGGCCTGGGCGTGCTCATGGCCGTTTCCCGCGGGGAGTGCGGCGTCCAGCCCACC
>OLWL01002007.1_pt1 | contig 10195 bp, 7 predicted proteins | sample 1674151 | NCBI WGS metagenome assembly OLWL01 (sample SAMEA103958148, study PRJEB25191) | human gut metagenome
TCTTATAGTCCCGGCGGCGCTCCTCCACCACCTCCTCACGCTCCTTGTCCAGCAGGACACGGTGGATGAGGTCGCTGGCGGCGTCCATCCCGCCGTCCAGATACACGGCGGCAAATACAGACTCGGTGGCGTCGGCCAGTATGGAGGGCCGGCAGCGGCCGCCGCCCTGCTCCTCGCCCTTGCCCAGCAGCAGGTGACTGCCCAGGTCCAGGGACTGGGCCACCTCATGCAGGCTCTCCTCACACACCAGGGCGGCACGGATGCGGGTCAGGTCGCCCTCCGGCAGCTCTGGGTGCTTTTTGAACAGGTGCTCGGCGGACACAAAGCCCAACACGGCATCGCCCAGGAATTCCAAGCGCTCGTTGCTGCGTATGCCCTCGCTGCGGTGCTCGTTGGCGTAGGAGCTGTGGTACAGGGCGGCACGGAGCAGCTCCGGGTCGCGGAAGGTGTAGCCCAGCTTTTTTTCCAGTTCTTCCATAGGAACCTCCTGAAAAAATACGGCCCTGCCGGGCCGTATTTTCTGTCGTTATAGTCGGATCAGCCCAGCTTGCTGTTGAGATAGCGGACGCAGTCGCCGACGGTCTTGAGGCCGGCCAGGTCTTCTTCGTCGATCTCGCCGATGTCAAACTCCTCTTCCATCGCCATGACCAATTCCACCAGATCCACAGAATCGGCACCCAGGTCGTCCACGAAAGAGCTGTCCATGCTGATCTCGTCGGCATCGATAGCGAACTGCTCGGCGATCAGATCCTGCATCGTCTTGAAGATCTCTTCCATAGTCAAGGGTATTCCTCCTTCTTTGCTTGTTATCTCCGAAAATAATACGGCAATCGTGTGACAGTGTCAATACCTTTTTGGTAAATTTATACGGTGGGAAGCTGCATTTTGTCTATGTGCGCCGCGATGGCCTCGGTAATACCGCTTTCGGCCACCTGAATGGCCTGCCCCACCGCGTTCTCGATGGCCTCGGCGTTGGAGCCGCCGTGGGCCTTGATGACCGGCCTGGAGATGCCGATGAAGGCCGTGCCGCCCACCTTGTTGGGGTCCAGCCGCGCTTTAAAGGCGTTCAGCCCCGGCATCACCAGCAGGGCGGCAAGCTTCGTCAGCAGGTTCTTTTTGAACATTCCCTTCAGGGCGCTGCCGGCGAAGGAGCCCACGCCCTCGATGGACTTGAGCATCACGTTGCCGGAGAAGCCGTCGGTAACGATCACGTCACAGCCACCCTTGATGGCGTCCTTGGCCTCGATATTGCCGATGAAGTGCAGATCGCCCCGGGCGTCCGCCGCGCGCAGCAGGGCCAGGGTCTGCTTTTGCAGGTCGGTGCCCTTGCTGTCCTCCGCGCCGATATTCAGCAGGCCCACGCGGGGCGTCGCCACCCCCAGCACTCGCTGGGCATAGAAATTGCCCAGATAGGCGAACTGGAGCAGATACTCCGGGGTACACTCGGCGTTGGCGCCGCAGTCGATAAGCACAGCGCTGCCGGTGGTGGTGGGGATGACCGGCGCCATAGCCGCACGGCGGATGCCATGGATACGCTTGGTGATCAGCGTCGCACCGGTCAGCAGCGCACCGGTGGAGCCGGCGGACACCACGGCGTCGCCCTCTCCATCACGCAGCATGGTCAACGCCGCGCCCATGGAGGTATCCTTCTTCCGGCGGAACACGGTGGCGGGATCATCACACATCTCCACCGTCTCCGTGGTGGGGCGGATGGTCACACCCTGCGGCAGCGTTGCCGCGCCGCACTGGGCGGCCGCGGCCCGGATGGCCGCCTCGTCGCCGGTGAGGACGATGTCGCAGCCGAAGCGGCTGTGGGCGCTGAGCGCACCCCTGACGATCTCCAGCGGGGCGTTGTCGCCGCCCATAGCGTCGATGATGATCTTCACAGAGAGAGCACCTCCTCTTTCATGGTATCCAGAATGGCCAGCGACCGCCGGCTCAGCTCGGCATTTTTGTTGCGCTTGCCCTTGACCCGGTGGTCCAGCGGCGGGATAATGCCGAAGTTCACGTTCATGGGCTGAAAGTCCGCCACGCTCTCGTTACTGACATACAGGCCCAGGGCGCCGATGGCCGTCTCTCGGGGAAGGTCGAGGGGTGCCTGCCCCTTCAGCCGCCGGGCCAACTCTATACCCGCCAGAAAACCGCTGGCGCAGGATTCCACATAGCCCTCCACGCCGGTCATCTGACCGGCAAAGGCGATACGGGGATCGCTCTTGAGCCGGTAGTAGCGGTCAAGGAGCCGGGGCGAATCCAGATAGGTGTTGCGGTGCATGACGCCGTAGCGCAGGTACTGGGCGTCGTGCAGGGCGGGGATCATGGAGAACACCCGCTTCTGCTCGCCCCATTTCAGGTGGGTCTGAAAGCCCACCAGATTGTAGATGGTGCCGTCAGCGTTGTCACGCCGCAGCTGCACCACGGCGTAGGGCTCACGGCCGGTCTTAGGGTCCACCAGGCCCCGGGGCTTCAGAGGGCCGAAACGCAGGGTGTCCTCGCCCCGGCGGGCCATGACCTCCACCGGCATACAGCCCTCGAACACGCCGCTGTCCTCAAAGCCGTGGACCTCGGCCTCCTCCGCCTTCACCAGCTCCGCCCAGAAGGCCTGATATTCCTCTTTGGTCATGGGGCAGTTGATGTAGTCCGGGGTGCCCTTATCGTAGCGGGAGGCGAAATACGCACTGTCCATGTCCACGCTGTCGAAGGTCACCAGCGGGGCCGCCGCGTCAAAGAAGTTCAGCGTATGGCCGCCGCCCAGCTTTTCCGCAATGGCATCTGCCAGCGCGTCAGAGGTCAGCGGGCCGCTGGCGATGACCACATTCCCCTCCGGTATAGCGGTCACCTCGCCGGGGACCATGGTGATATTGGGGTGGCCCAGCACGGACTCGGTGACCATGCGGGCAAAGCCCTCGCGGTCCACCGCCAGCGCACCGCCGGCGGGCACCGCCGTGGCGTCCGCGCAGCGGAGGATCAGACTGTCCAGCCGCCGCAGTTCCTCCTTCAGCAGGCCCACGGCGTTCTCCAGCCCCGCACCCCGCAGGGAATTGGAGCAGCACAGCTCCGCAAAATAGCCGGTCACATGGGCGGGGGTCTTCTTCTCCGGCTTCATCTCCCGCAGCACCACGGGGATGCCCCGCTGGGCCAGCTGCCAGGCACATTCGGACCCGGCCAGGCCCGCGCCGATCACAGTTACGCTTTCCATTTATTCTTCCGCTTTCTTGGTCGTAGTCTTTTTTGTGGTCGTCTTCTTGGCCGCGGCAGGCTTCTTGGCCGCTGTAGTCTTCTTGGCAGCAGCCGGCTTCTTGGCAGCCGTGGTCTTTTTCGCAGCGGACTTTTTCGTCTCGGGCTGCGCCGCAGGCTTTTCCTCCGCGGCCGGCGCGCCACCCTCGGCAGACGCCGCGGCGTCATCGGTCTTGCGGCGGCGATAGCCGCGCTTGTCCTCCGGCAGGAAGTTCGGGCACTCGGGATTGGCGCAGAAGGGCTTGTTGAAGCCCTTACCGGCCTTCTTGAACATGGTCTTGCCGCACACAGGGCAGTCGTCCTTTACCGGCACGTCCCAGGTCATAAAATCGCAGGTGGGGAACTTATCGCAGCCGTAGTAGGTGTAGCCGTTGCGGCTGGTCTTTTTCAGGATGCGTCCGCCGCACTTGGGGCAGCGGCCGGGCATTTCCACCACCAGAGGCTTGGTGAACTTACACTCCGGGTAGCCGGGGCAGGCAAGGAATTTACCGAAGCGGCTCGTCTTTACGACGAGATTCCGACCGCAGATCTCACATTTTTCGTCTGAAACCTCATCCGGCACCTTGAGCCGGGTGTCCTTGAGCGCTTCTTCCGCGTCGAGCATTTCCTGATGGAATCCGGTATAGAACTCCTCCAGCACGCTCTTCCAGCGGCGTTGCCCGGCCTCAACCTGGTCAAGCTGCTTCTCCATGTCAGCAGTGAATTCAACGCTGATGATATTGGGGAAGCGATCCATCATCAACCCGTTCACGACCTCGCCAAGCTTCGTCGGCGAAAGCTTTTTATCGGTCTTGATGACGTATTCACGGTCTTGAATCGTCGCAATGATTGCTGCGTAGGTAGACGGGCGGCCGACGCCCTTTTCCTCCATTGCGCGCACCAAGGACGCCTCCGTATAACGCGCGGGCGGCTGGGTAAAATGCTGCTGTTTATCAAAGCCGACTGCCGTGAGCGCCTCGCCTGGGGCAAGGTCAGGCAGCGGAGAATCCAGCTTTTCCTGTTCGTCGTCACGGCCCTCTTCATAAATGGCAGTAAAGCCAGAGAACTTCATGCTCTGGTGGGTCGCGCGGAAGACATGGTTTCCGCAGGCGGCCTCGATTGCCGTCACGTCGTACAGCGCGTTTGTCATCTGCGACGCGATGAATCGACTCCAAATCAGCTTATAGAGCCGGTACTGTTCCTTGGTCAGATCGTGCTCGACCGCTTCCGGATAGAGTGCAACGTTCGATGGGCGGATGGCCTCGTGCGCGTCCTGTGCACCGGATTTTGGCTTGTAGCGGCGAGGCTCAGCATAATATGCCGTGCCGTAGCGGCTGCGAATTACCTCGCCTGCAGCGGCCAGCGCCTCCTCGGAGATACGCAGGGAATCGGTACGCATGTAAGTGATCAAGCCGACAGAGCCCTCACCGGAGATCTCTACGCCCTCGTAAAGCTGCTGCGCGATCATCATTGTGCGGCGTGGGGTCATGTTGAGTTTGCGCGACGCCTCCTGTTGGAGCGTCGAGGTGATGAAGGGCGGCGCGGGAGTGCGTTTTTTCTCCGACTTTTTCACGCCGGTCACAGAAAATGGATGCCCTTCCAGTGCGTCCAGAACAGACTGCACATCCTGCTCACTGGACAGTTCACGCTTTTGCGGGTCGCCATAATAGTGTGCAGTAAAGCTGCCAGACTTACCGACCCGGTTCAGATTCACGTCCAGCGTCCAGTATTCCTGCGGGACAAAGGCCCGGATCTCGTTTTCACGGTCTACGACCAGACGGGTTGCAACAGACTGCACACGGCCGGCAGACAGGCCCTTGCGGATCTTTTTCCAGAGTAAGGGGCTAAGCTGATAGCCGACGATGCGGTCGAGCACGCGGCGCGCCTGCTGCGCATCGACGAGATTCTGGTCGATGGGACGCGGGTGCCGGATGGACTCCTGCACAACGTTGCGCGTAATCTCGTTGAAGGTCACGCGGTATGTCTCATCGTCCGGAATGTTCAGCAGATATTTCAAATGCCAGGAGATGGCTTCGCCCTCGCGGTCCGGGTCGGTTGCAAGGTAGATGCGGCCAGAGCCCTTCGCAGCCTTACGCAGATCTGCGATGATCTCTTCCTTTCCCTTGAGCGGCTGATACTCCGGCTCAAAATCGTGTTCAATATCGACGCTCAGCGTGCTCTTTGGCAGATCACGCAGATGTCCCATGCTGGCCTTGACCTGATAGTCGGGGCCGAGGTATTTTCCGATGGTTTTGGCCTTCGAGGGAGACTCCACGATGACCAGATTCTGTTTTGCGTTCGGCATAGACGCCTCCATGTTATTTTTTCGCCAGCTCATAATACCGGGCCGGCAGCCGCTTGACAAAGCCCTTGACCTCCAGCAGCGTCAGCGCGGACAGTACGCGCCCGGCAGGCAGCTGCGTTTCGTCGATCATCCGGTCGACCGGCTGCTTTCCGCCCTCCAGCTGCCGCAGAACGGCGGCTTCGTCGGCAGATACGCGCGGCAAAATTTCCTGTACGTCAATATAAGCCCTGTTTTCCTGCTTGTCAACGGCTTTTGTGTCAGTTTTTTCCGGGTTGGACGAAGTTTCCGCCACAACAAGGTTGTCCTTCGTCTCCTGCGGGCCGAGCGTCATGGGGCCGAACGGCCTCTGGCGCAGGGGCAGATCCGGGTAGAGATAGGTATATTCCTGTAAAACGTCCCAGCCCTCGGAGATCAGGATCGCGCCCTCCTTGAGCAGCTGAATATTGCCCTCGCAGGTCGGATTTCCGAGATTTCCGGGCAGCGTGAACACATCCCGGCCCTGTTCGAGCGCGTGGCGGGCGGTGATGAGCGCGCCGCTCTTTCTGGGCGCTTCCACGACGACGGAGCCGAGCGCAAGACCGCTCAGAATGCGGTTGCGGGGCGGAAAATGCTCCGCCAGCGGCGGCGTTCCGGGCGGAAGCTCACTGATGACGCAGCCGTGGGTGCGAAGATCCTCAAACAGACTCCGGTTGTTTGCCGGATAGTCGATATCCACGCCGCAGGCAAACACAGCCACCGGCGCTGTTCCGGAGGATATGGCCCCGCGCAGTGCCATGGTGTCAATTCCGGCAGCGCCGCCGGATACAATAATTGCGCCGTAGCGGCCAAGCTCATAGCCGAGGCGCTTCGCCTGAAGAAGCCCATACGCGGAGGCCTTGCGCGTGCCGACCATGGCGATGACCGGTTCCGCGTCAAAATCCGGGAAAACGCCTTGATAATACAATACCAGCGGCGCATCGTCAAGATTTTTGAGCCGGTTCGGATAAGCGGCGTCCTGAAACGTCAGAACATGGATGTTCTTCCGGTAGCACTGCTGCAGGATCTGCCGCGCAGGCGCAAGCTCCTTATCGGCAAGCGAAGCGCGCCCCTCCGGGCGCAGCGCCTGCGGGTAATCCTGCTCTGCCGCGCAGTAGACCGCCTCGGGCGTTCCGAACTGCTCTAGCAGCGCACGCAGCCCGCGCAGTCCCACGCCCCTGCGACCGGTCAGCCACAACCAGTATTCCAGCATAAAAATCCCTCTGTCTTTCTCGGATTTTTTATAGTTTGCGAATAGAAATAGTATGCAGTTGGGGCGGGGCTTTGCTCCGCCCGGCGAGAAGCTGTAAATCCGTGTAGCACTCTGTCTGCTCGGAAAATGTTTCGAATGTGCCGTGAATTAACGAAAAAATGGTGCATTCTGTCGGGCGGACAGAGTCGTCCGCCCCTGCGGCAAGCCGCGTGAGCGCATCATCGGTGCCTCACCGCTTCATCTGCCACAGAACGATCGTCGCGGCGACTGCTGCGTTCAAAGACTCACAGCGCGGGGACATGGGGATGATGATCTTCTGCTCTGCCGCTGCGAACAGCTCCGGGTAGATCCCCTGTCCCTCGCTGCCGATCACGACCGCCGCATTGCACAAATCTGCCTGCCGCAGATCAACAGCGTCGGCAGACATGGCGGTCGCCAGCAGCGGGATATGCGCTTCCCGGCAGGCGGCGATGGCCTGCTGCCTCGTCATGCTGACAGGCTGGGTGCGGAACACCGCGCCCATGGAGGCGCGGACCGTCTTGGGGTTATACGTGTCGGCGCAGCCGTCCAGCAGCACGACCGGAACCTCCAGCGCGTCCGCCGTGCGGAGAATCGTGCCGAGATTGCCGGGGTCCTGAATGCCGTCCAGCAGAAGCGTCCCCGGCAGGATCGTGCCGGGCTTCCGCTCCGGCAGGCGGCAGAGGAAGATCGCGCCCTGCGGCGCGTCCATCAGAGAGACGGACTGCATCACATCCCTGGGTACACGGACAACGCGCACGGTATCTGATAGTTTACATAATTCTACGTGTTCCTCCGCAATCACAGTATGCAGCCCCGGGTACCAACGCGCGGCCTCCGCCAGCAGCTTCACGCCGTCAGCGGCGAATTCGCCGGATTTTTCGCGGTAGGCGCGCGAGGTGAGCAGCTTTTTCGTGTGCGCCAGAAGCGGGTTCCGGCGGCTTGTGATTGTTTCCTCCATCACGGCTTCACCCTCGCGAGCCGGTCGTTCTCGCCGAGCAGGACAAGCGTGATATGCTCGTTCAGCGGGCGGTTCGCGTCCAGCGTGACGTGTACCTTTCCGTTTTCCCGCACGGCGATGACGTTCACGCCGTATTTTGCGCGGATATCCAGCTCCCGGATGCTCTTGCCGCACCATTCGCTCGGCGTCTGCAGTTCGGCAATGCCGCAGTCCGGCGAAAGCTCGATAAAGTCCAGAATGCTCGACGAGGTCAAAGACTGCGCCAGCTTGATGCCGGATTCACGTTCCGGCACGACGACATGATCTGCCCCGATCTTTTCCAGCGCCCGGCGCTGTGTTTCGTCGGTGGCCTTGCACACGACGCTCTGCACGCCCAGCTCCTTGAGGTTCAGCGTCGCAACGACGCTCGTAGCCAAATCGCCGCCGATGGCGATGACAGCGCAGTCGTAATTGCGCACGCCGAGCGTGCGCAGTGCGTCCTCATCCCGCACGTCGCACACGGCGGCGCAGGTGACTTTGCTCTCTATCCGCTGCACAAGCTCAGGCCGAAGATCAATCGCCAGTACCTCGCTCCCAAGCTCATACAGCCGCTGTGCGACCGCACAGCCGAAGCGTCCAAGTCCAATTACAATATATGTTTTTTTCATGGTTTTACTCCCTTTGTCTGCGTATAACCGCCGGTCGTTCAGGTGGAATTTCAAAAAAATCGGACGCACTCACCCATTGGAGTGTAGGGGCCGATGCACACATCGGCCCGTTGGGAAGCTGCGAATTTGCCGAAGATTACCGTAAAATCGGTATATTCTGCGGGCGGACAGAGTCGTCCGCCCCTACAGGGGTTAGCGAGGGTCGTTGTAGGGGCCGACGACTCTGTCGGCCCATTGGGAAGCTGCGAATTTGCCGAAGATTCCCGTAAAATCGGTATATTCTGACGCCTTATCCGCTCACCCGATCATGATTTTTGTTTCCGCGTAGCTGACGCGTTCTTCGGCGCGGTCGGCGGCCATGAAGCCGACGCTGATGGTCATGATCCCAAGCCGCCCGAAGAACATAAAAATGATCAGAACGATCTGCGATGCGGCGCACAGTGAACTCGTGATGCCGGTCGTCAGACCGACGGTGCACAGTGCAGAAATCGTCTCATACAGCGCGTTTTCCAGACTGACATGATCCGCGATGCTCAAAAACGCCGCGCCGAGGCCGGACAGCAGCAGCACCAGAATGAACAGCGCGGACGCGTTCGCAACGGCCTGCTGCGGGATCCGGCGCTTCATGATCTGCACGCTTGTCCTGCCGCGTGCGGTCGACCACGCGGCAAGCAGAATCACGCCGACCGTCACGGTCTTCACGCCGCCCGCCGTCGAGCCGGACGAGCCGCCGACAAGCATCAGAAAATCTGCCACAGCCTTTGATACGTCTGACAGCGCGTTCTGGTCGAAGGTCGCAAAGCCCGCCGTGCGGAGCGTGACCGACTGGAACAGCGCCGCCATCAGCTTCTGCGACGGGGTCAGGCCGCCAAGCGTGCCGGGATTGTTCCATTCCAGCGCGGCGAAAATTCCCGCGCCGCCGAAGATCAGGACTGTTGTGATGAGAATGACCAGTCTCGTATAGACGCTCATGCGGGAAAAGCGGCGGTTGTGTCGGATGTCGCCCCAGACGGCGAAGCCAAGGCCGCCGATGATGATGAGCGCCATGATGGTGAAATTCACGACCGGGTCTGTCGCGTAGCGGCAGAGGCTCCCGCCTACGTCTGTATCCGCAAGCACGTCAAAGCCCGCGTTGCAGAACGCGGAGATCGAGTGGAACACGCCGTACCACAGAGCCTTTCTGAAGCCGAACTCCGGCAGGAAGCGGAAAAACAGAATGAGCGCCCCCGCCCCCTCGACTGCGGCTGTGCCGCGCAGGATATTGCGCACAAGGCTCACGATGCCGCTGTAGCTGTCGCTGCCGAGGGCCTGTGCCAGCACCATGCGCTCCCGCAGGCCGATCTTGCGGCGGAGCGCGAAGAAAAACAGACACGCGATGGTCATAAAGCCGAGACCGCCGATCTGAATGAGCAGGAGAATGACGACCTGGCCGAACATAGCCCAGTGCGTCCCAGTGTCGACGCGGATGAGGCCCGTCACGCAGGTCGCGGAGGTCGCGGTGAACAGGCTCGTCAGAAACGGCGTGGGTTCGCCGGAGCGCGATGCGGCGGGCAGGCACAGAAGACCCGCGCCGAGCAGGATGATGAAGAGGAACACCAGAACGATCAGCCGTCCCGGCCGCATGGTGCGAAACGGCCTTCCGAGCCGCTGAAAAAACGATAGAAGCATGACGAAGCGCCGTCTCCTTTTTGGAATATACATTATTATAGTCAGAAGCGGCACTGCCGTCAAGAAAAACCGCTCCCCGGACTTGTTTTGCCTGAAAAATCATGGTAAACTGACAAAAAACGAAACGAAGAGGGATCCCAAATGCGTATTTCCTG
>OLWL01002008.1_pt1 | contig 10192 bp, 7 predicted proteins | sample 1674151 | NCBI WGS metagenome assembly OLWL01 (sample SAMEA103958148, study PRJEB25191) | human gut metagenome
CGAGTTTAAGATCACCTACGCAGATGGCTCGTATGTAGATGCCGAGGGCGGCACGTTGTCCTCCACCGGCCTGTACCGGACGGATAAGGCGGGTAAAATCACCATTTCCGGTATTTCCGGCACCATAGTAGCGACGGAGGTGAAATCGATCCCCGGTTACACCATCGATGAGAACAGCCGCACGCAGACCGTCGTGGTCAATCCCAACGACACGCAGACGCTTTATTTTTACAACACGCCTGTAGGCGGGTTGCAGATCATCAAGAGCGACAAAGACAGTGGAAAGCGTATCGCTGGGGTCAAATTCGAGATCCGTAAGATGAATGGTGAAATCATCGGCACCTACACAACGGACAGCGACGGTGTTATCTATCTCCCCGAAGCTGAAAGCGGCTGGTACACCGTGACGGAATTGGAGGCTGCGTCCGGCTATCTGCTGGATACTACGCCGCACCGTATTGAAGTCAAGGACGGTCAGACGGCCACGTTGGAGATCATCAATCACAAATCTTCCCGAATCCTGCTCCACAAGGTGGACAAGGCTACCGGCAAGGGAATTTACGGCGCGGTGTTTCTGCTTTACGACAGCAATCACAATCCCATCGGGGAGTATGCGACCGATCAGGATGGCTATATCTACGCCGACGAGGGATTGGCCGATGGCCGCTATTATCTGCGTGAGATCAAAGCCGCCCCCGGTTATGTGCTTGATCCTGAACTGAAAACGATCTATGTCCGTTACGGCTCCACCACGGAGATCGAGTGGAGCAATACCGCGGAGTGCGGCCAGATCCAGATCATCAAAAAATCTGCGAACGACAATCCTATCAACGGTCTGCCTGCCGGTACACTGCTGGAGGGCGCGGTGTTTGAGATCTACGACAAGGCGGGTAATGTGGTGGACACCATCAAGTCCGACCGCAACGGACGCGCCATTTCCAAGACGCTGCCGTTGTCCCGCTATACCGTCCGCGAGATCAAAGCGCCTGCGAATTACTCCATTAACCCCACAGTGATGACCGCCTATCTGGAATTCAACGGACAGATCGTCACCTTTGAAGTGCAGAATACCAGCGTTTCCACCGGCGTATCCATTAAGAAAACCGGCCCTGTGCAGGCTGTCCCCGGTCAGCCGATTCGTTATGTGTTCTCACAGATCAAGAACAGTTCCACCGTTGCCCTTGACTCCTTCTATTGGCGCGATCAGCTTCCCGTGCAGGTCACGCTGGGTAAAATCGTCACAGGGAGCTACAACCAGCCGCTTTCCTACAAGGTGGTCTATAAGACCAACCTCTCCGGGGACTACCGCACTTTGGCGGACAATCTGAGCACAAGCAAGGTTTACGTATTGGACGCCCGCCCCGCTGTCCTCGGCCTTGCCGCCAATGAGCGTGTTACCGAAGTCATGTTCGTGTTCGGAAATGTAAAGGCGGGCTTTGCGCAGGTGGAAACGCCGTACATCTACGCCACCGCCCGCAGCGGTCTTGCCAACAATGCCAGCGTTGTGAATGTGGCAGATGTGGGTGGCCTTTACAATGGGCAGTGGATTCAGGCAGTGTCCCGCTGGCTCACTACCGTCTACACCAAAACAACGGTGAGACTGCCCAAGACGGGGTACTAAGCCTTGCGGCAGAATGACTTTCGCAGCGCTGCCCCTGTGTGGGCGGCGCTTTCCCCGTTGGTCCTCTGGCTGGCGGCAATTGCCGCCTATGCCTATGAGGACGGTATGAACCTCTTTCAATGGATGGGGCGTTTCAGCCAAGTGCTGGAGCGCCCCTTTGCCATCGGCTGGACGCCCTACACGCTGAAATATATGTTGGTGGGCCTGCTGCTCTACGGCTGCGGCATTGCGCTCTACTACTCCAGCCGGGAGAACCGGCGACCGGGCGAGGAGTACGGCAGCGCCAAATGGGGCAGTCCCAAGGAACTGAACCGGAAGTATATGGATCATCAGCACAAAGAGGCCAACATCATTTTGACCCAGCACGTCCGGCTTGGAATGGACGGCTACAAGACACAGCGCAATATGAACATCCTGGTCATTGGCGGCTCCGGCAGCGGCAAGACCCGCTACTTTTGTAAACCGGGCCTATATTCGGCCAACTGCTCCTATTTGATCACCGATCCAAAAGGGGAGTTATTACGGTCATCGGGGGGACTGCTTCTATCTCTCGGCTATGAAGTGCGGGTATTCAATCTCATCGACCCCGAACAGTCCGACTGCTACAATCCCTTCGTCTATGTGCGGGAGGAAAAGGATGTGCTGTCCCTCATCGACAACCTCATCAAGAACACTACGCCCCGTAACGCCTCCAGCAATGACCCCTTCTGGGAAAAGGCTGAGGTTGCGCTGGATTCCGCACTCATGCTCTACCTCATCCATGAAGCGCCGCAGGATGAGCAGAACTTTGAAACCATGCTCTACATGATGAATTTTGCCGATGTGCGGGAGGAGGACGAGCAGTACCGCAGTCCTCTGGATATGCTGTTCCGGGCCTTAGAGGAGGAGCAGCCCGCCCATGTTGCCGTGAAGCAATATAAGGTATTCAAGCAAGCTGCCGGCAAAACCGCAAAATCCATTCTTGTGACGGCTGCTGTCCGGCTGGCGGCCTTCAATATTCCGCAGTACGCCGCCATGACCTCAATGGACGAGATGGACTTCGGCAGTCTCGGTGAGCGCAAACGCGCCATCTTCTGCGTCATCCCCGTCAACGACAGCAGCATGAACTACCTTGTTGGTATGCTCTATACCCAATGCTTTCAGGAACTATACCGCCGTGCGGACCTGAAATACAACGGACGGCTGCCCGTCCCCGTGCGGGTGCTTCAGGACGAATGGGCGAATGTGGCCCAGCCGGAGAGCTATCCGAAGATCCTCGCTACCTGCCGCAGCTACAACATTGGCTTGAACATCATCGTGCAGAATGTGCAGCAGATCAAGGCGCTGTACGAAAAGGAACATGAAAGCATCATCGGAAACTGTGACACGCTGCTGTTCCTTGGCGGCGGCAACGAGCCCGCTTCGCTGGAGTTTATCGTAAAGCTGCTGGGGCGGGAGACACTGGCTACCCGCACACGGGGACTGACCAAGGGACGGAACGGCTCCAGCACCACGAATTATCAGCAGACGGGCCGTGACCTCATGACCATTGATGAAGTTCGAAAATTGGACACCAATAAAGCAATTTTATTCATCCGCGGCGAGGACCCGGTGATCGACCGAAAATATAACCTTAAGCGCCATCCCAACATCAAATTGACCTTGGACGGCAAGGCAAAGCCATACATCCACAAGCCGCAGGGCGTGCCGGATTACGCGCTGCCTGACCTGCCCTATGCGTTCAAATCACTGGACGATTACGAATTTATTGACATGGAGGATACAGAACATGGATCTGAACAAGAAGAACCTTTGGAAACCGATGGAGCCGAATAAGGTGAAGCGGCGTTATTGGACGGCGGCGGGTGCTGCTGCCTTCTGCCTCTGCTGCGCCACGCCAGCGATGGCGGCGGGCGGCGATCCGCTGGATATTGTAAATAACCTTTCCGATTTTATCTTCAGCATCATCAAGGCGCTGGGCGTGATCATTCTCGGCTGGGGCATCGTGCAGGTGGGTATGTCGATCCAGTCCCACGATGCCAGCCAGAGAACGCAGGGCTTCCTCTGCCTGTTTGGTGGCTTAATGATCGCCTTTGCAAAGGAAATTCTGACCGCCATCGGCGCGATCTAATGAAAAGAGCCGGGAGATACTGCCTTGCGGCGGATCTCCCGGCTCCTTTGTGGGAGGTGATTTTCATTTGGATAACAACTGGATCGTAGAAAACCTGACCAACGCCTTTGGCGTTTGGAATAGTAAAATGACGGAAATGTGGTCGCTGCTGACGGAATCGCCCCAGACCTTCAAGGGCGGCACCATCTGGCAGACCATTGTGACCATCAACGGCGGAATGCAGGCCATCGGCTACGGGCTGCTGGTGCTGTTCTTTGCCATCGGTATCTTTCGCAGCGCCTCCGGCTTTCGGGACTTTCAAAGGCCGGAGCATTTGCTGCGGCACTTTATCTACTTTGTGCTGGCAAAGCTGGGTATCACCTACGGTATGGACTTGCTGGTGAATATATTTGATGTGTGCAACGGCATTGTGGCAACGGCGGCGGGCAGCGTAGGCGGCTTGACCGGCGCATCCGTGGCGTTGCCGCAGGAAATCGCGGACGCCATCGGAGATGTGGGCTTTTTGGCAAGTATCCCCCTTTGGCTGGTGACACTGCTGGGGAGCCTTTTTATTACGGTGCTGGCCTTCATTATGATCCTCACCGTTTATGGGCGCTTTTTTAAGATTTATATGTATGCCGCACTATCCCCGGTGGCACTGGCATCCTTTGCCGGAGAGGGGACTTCCCATTTCGGCAAGGCGTTTCTGCGGAGTTATGTGGGCGTGTGCATGGAGGGCGCGGTGATCGTTCTGGCCTGCATCATCTTTTCGGCCTTTTCCTCCAGCGGTACGCCGGTGGTGGATAGCAGCGCGTCCGTAGTGACGCAGGTGTGGAGCTATTTGGGCGAGGTCATATTTAATTTGCTGGTGCTGGTGGGCCTGGTCAAATCAGCCGACCACATCGCAAAGGAAATGCTTGGATTATAAAGGAGACGTTTATGGATAATTACCGTGAGAAGATCGTCCGTATCGTGGAGCGAGAGCTGAAACGAACGGAAGAGTATCAGCAAAGACGCGACGAGTACGGCAACGAGGAGTACATTTTGGGCTGTATCATGGTTAAGGGCGATGCTTTTCCTAAAGAGGTGATCGCTCATGCATTTGTTGAGGATATGGGGCTTGAACTTCAATTTCAGGTTTGGAGAGACGAGCCGCGAATCAGGCAGAAGCAGGCTATGTGGTATGACTTGACTTTGTTTGATGTGGAAGGAGACTTCTTTGGAAAACTGGAGCAAGGATACTCGATTTTATCGGTATCTGATCTTTTCCATTGCACCGCTTGGAATGCAACGGAATATCTGGCTGATGAGCAGAATCGAGATAAGGAAAATTCCTGCTGGAAGGGAATGCAAAGGTATCTGAACTATTGTAAAAAGCACGGCATCACAAGAAATTATCTGGTGAAAAAAGAAGAGTACGACGGAATAGATGCTATGAAGTTTTACGACAAGTCAGCCGTTGCCAAATTTGAGAAGAACAGAAAAACGCAGGATCAGTGCCGCTGACGAGGATTAAAACTATACATTTTATTAAATAGACAGGAAAAGCAAGTAGCCCATCGCTGCTTGCTTTTCTTTTTTAGGAGATTGATTATGGAAATCAAAATCAACAAGGAAATTCGAGCTTACCGCGAAACGCTCTTTTTTGGACTGTCCGTGCGGCAGTTTGTATGTTCCGTTTTGGCGGTGGGCGTTGCTGTGACGCTGTATTTCAGCTTGAGCCGCGTGCTGGATCGTGAAACGGTAAGCTGGGTGTGCATCGTTGGCGCGGCTCCCGTGGCCGCTGCCGGATTCTTTCAGTACAACGGCCTCACGCTGGAGCAATTCTTGTGGGCGTGGCTGAAATCCGAGGTCATCATGGCAGGCAAGCGTGTCTGGAAAGCGGAAAACTATTATGAAGAAGCGATGAAACGAGAGGTGAAGAAACATTGATCTTTTTCAAGCATCGGCGCAGCGCAGAACAGGACACTTTTTCCGTTCCTCACAGCGTCCAGAAATCCATTCCCATCAAACGCATTTATCAAGACGGCGTGTTTCAGGTAAGCGGCAAGTTTTCAAAAACTTGGCGCTTTTTTGATGTCAATTATGCCGTGGCCTCCCCGGAAAAGCAGCGGGAACTTTTTATGACCTACTGCTCCTTCCTGAACTCGCTGCCCATCGGAGCCACGGCAAAGATCACGCTCTTTAACCGTCAGCTCAATCAAAAGGACTTCGGTCGGACGCTGCTCATGCCCATGCAGGGCGACCGCCGTGACCTCTACCGGAATGAGTATAACGCGCTTGTTTTGGGCAAGGCGGCGGAGAGCAACAATCTCATTCAGGAGAAGTACATCACCGTTTCGGCAGAAAAGAAAAGCGTGGAGGAGGCCCGCGCGTTCTTCTCCCGTGTTGGAACTGACCTCACTACGGGACTTTCCCGTATGTCCTCCAGTGTCCGGGAGATCACGGTCAATGACCGCCTGCGGCTTCTGCACGACTTCTATCGTCCCGGCGAGGAACAGCTATTCCGGTTCAATTTGGAGGACACCATGCGAAGGGGCCATGACTTCCGGGACTGCATCGCCCCGGACTGTATTTCCTTTCAAAAAAATCACTATGAGTTGGGCGATCATGTGGGCCGTACCCTGTTCCTGCGGGAATATGCCAGCTTTATTTCCGACGAGATGATTACGGAGCTGATGGACTATCCCCGGAACATGATGCTCTCCATCGACATTATCCCTGTGGCGATGGACGAAGCCGTGAGCGATATTCGCAAGCGCATTATGTCCGTGGAATCGGATATTACCCGCTGGCAGCAGCGGCAGAATCAGAACAACAATTTTACCGCCAGTATTCCCTATGACTTGGAGCAAATGCGGAGCGAAACGAAGGAATTCATGGACGACCTCATGAGCCGTGACCAGCGCATGATGCTGGCTTTGGTGACGCTGACGCACCTGGCAGATAACCTCGAACAGCTCGACCAGGACACCGAAGCCTTACAAGCCATCGGGCGGGCGCGGGGCTGTCAGTTTAACATTCTGCGCTATCAGCAGGAGGATGCCCTGAACACGGTACTGCCCCTCGGCCTCAAGCGCATTGAGGCTACCCGCACCCTGACCACGGAGTGTACCGCTGTCCTTATGCCATTCAAATCGCAGGAGATTCAGGACGCGGGCGGTATTTACTACGGTGTCAATGCCGTATCGCATAACCTCATCATCTGCAACCGAGGAAACCTGCTCAACGGCAACGGCTTTATTACCGGTGTGTCCGGCTCCGGCAAAAGCATGGCGGCAAAGCAGGAAATGACAGCATTGGCGCTTTCTACCGACCATGACATCATTATCGTCGATCCCGAACGCGAATATGGCGAGCTGGTACGGGCATTGGGCGGCGAGGTCATCACCATTTCTGCCTCTGACCCAAACGGCTGTCACATCAATGCGCTGGATTTGTCCGAGGGGTACGGCGATGGGAAGGAACCGCTGGTGATGAAGTCTGAGTTTATCATGTCGCTCTACGAGCAGCTTATGGGCGCGGACAAGATCGAGCCGCAGGAGAAGTCCATCATTGACCGCAGCGTGGGCAATATCTACCGAGAGTACATCAAGAATTTCCAAGGTCAGCCGCCTACGCTGAAAGACCTCTATGACGATTTGATGAAGCAGGTCAACCCGGAGGCGCACCGTATCGCGCTGGCATTGGAGCTGTTCACGGTGGGCAGTCTGAATGTATTTTCCCACCAGACCAATATCAACACGAAAAGCCGCATCCTCTGCTTTGACATTCAGGATTTGGGTGAAAATCTGAAATCGGTGGGCCTGCTGGTGATGCTGGACGCCATTTACAACCGCGTTATCCAGAACCGCAGAGAGGGAAAATACACCCATGTCTACATCGACGAGATCTATCTGTTTTTCGCCAACGGGAGCGGCAGCGGACACAGCATTACCAATTACAGCAGCGAATTCCTCTACAAGTGCTGGAAGCGGTTCCGCAAATATGGTGCGACGCTCACCGGCATTACACAGAATGTGGAGGAATGTCTGCTGTCCAATACGGCGCGTATGATGTTCGCAAACTCCGAGTTCCTGCTGATGCTCAATCAGGCTACCACCGACCGGGAGCAGCTTGCCCGTCTGCTGGGTGCATCGGATACGCAAATGAGCTATGTGGACAATGCCCCGGCTGGCCACGGGCTCATCAAGGTAGGCGGGGCCATCGTGCCTTTCGCCAATGAGCTGCCCAAAAATACAGAACTGTACCGCCTAATGTCAACACGCCCCGGTGAGGACTGACGCTATGCGGGACTTGAAGATCAGACCCGGCATGGATACGCCCAAGGCAAAGCTGAAGAACCCCACACCCAAGGACGCGGAATCCATTTTGAAAAAGCACATAGATAGGCGGCAGCAGGAGAAGGAGCCGGATAGCCGGGACCCGGTGCGCTATGCTACCGACCGCGTGGAGAAAAATATGCGCCGTGGTGCAGCTGGAGCGGCGGATACCTCGCGGCGCATGATAAAGCACTACCAGGAGCAGAAACGGCAAGGTAAGAATAGTGCGTCAGAAAGCCGTACTGCGTCAGAAACGCTCGAAACCACGAACCGCGTGACACCGGCAGGAAGAAACTTGCCCGATACGCCGCAATCACACGCTGCACGAAACGAAGTCGGAAATCAGACCGTACCTCCGCAAAATCGCGGAGGTACAAAAAGCGCAAATGCCGCCCCGCAGGAGCGTGGGCGGCAAAAAGCTGCGCAGGACGCGAAAGCCGCCTATGGGCGGAACCTTGCCGAGAAAAGAACAGCAGAGCGGCACATTGTACCTCCACCGTCCGACCGTGGAGGTACAATGACCACTCCGCAGAAAGGCAATTCGGGGGCATCGGCCAAGGGCAGTCCTGCCCCCAAGAGCGGACAGGCCATGACCAAGGCCACGCGCACCATGCGTGTTCGACCAACTGACCACGCAGCGCCGAACAATGCAATCATCACGCACCGCGCAAGGGCGGCGGCGCAGAGAAAGGCGCAGCGGAAGATGCTTCAGGAATCCGCGCAGAGCGGCGGAAAGGCTTCCAAAAAGCTGGGCAGCGTGGCAGTCCAGGCAGTGAAAGGAATCGGGAAAGGAGTGGCGTCTGCGGTCAGCTCGATCCTGTCGGCAGGCGGCGGTGCGGTGGTGCTGGTGCTGATACTGACGGTGATCCTTGTGGCGGCAATCGTGGCGTCACCCTTCGGCATCCTTTTTTCCAACGAAAGCCGGGAGGCAGGCGTTGTGCCGCTCTCCGCTGCGGTGGCGCAGGTCAACTATGAGTTCAATGAGCGGCTGGAAGCCCTGCAAACGGCAGATGATTATGATTCCATCTCCGTGACCGGGCAGTCTGCCGATTGGATCGAGGTGCTGGCGGTGTTCGCGGTGAAGGTGGCGGGCAGTAACGATGTGGACGCCGCGGACGTGGCCACCATGGACGCTGACCGCATCGCCCGCCTGAAAGCGGTCTTTTGGGATATGACTACCATAGCCCACCGCATTGAGGTCATTCATCATCCAGGCAGCGGCGAGGGCGATGACGGCTGGACGGAGAAAAACCTCTATATCACCGTTACCGCAAAAACGGCAGAGGAGATGAAAACCGAGTATCATTTCAACCGTAACCAAATCGCAGCGCTGGACGAGCTGCTGGAGCAGCGGGATCTCCTGCGAGAACTGATCGAGGATGCGTACTCCGTCAGCGGGGACACGGCAGCGCTTATCCGCAGTCTGCCGGAGGATCTGTCACCGGAGCGCGAAGCGGTGGTACGCGCCGCCTGTTCTCTTGTCGGCAAGGTGAATTATTTTTGGGGAGGAAAATCCCTTGTGATCGGCTGGGACGCCCGGTGGGGCGAGCTGCGGCAGGTCACGGCGGCAGGCAGCTCCACCACCGGTACTTACCGGCCCTACGGTTTAGATTGCAGTGGCTTTGTCGATTGGGTGTTCTACAATCAGTCTGGCAGCAGCTATGTCATCGGCCACGGCGGTGGAGCCACCATGCAGCACAGCTATTGCACCGATATTTCGTGGGCGGACGCACAGCCCGGTGACTTGGTGTTCTACCCGGATAATTCCCATGTGGGCATCGTTGGCGGCAGGGACGCAAACGGAGAGCTGCTGATCATTCACTGCGCCAGCGGATATAATAATGTGGTCATTACCGGCAAGGAGGGCTTTACCTCGGTTGGTAGGCCACAATACTACGGCGAGTAGATAGATGAGATGCTTTTATTGCGCATGAGATTGTGCGATATAGAGTGTGGTATAGGAATTGCTATGAGCAAGGAAAGCGCCCCCGGTTAGGGGACGCTTTCCTTACCAGTTACAAAATCTCTTCTTTTCATGTCCCAGCACTGACGGCCATTTGGATAGTATGGTTGACATTGATCTTTTGAAAGCAAAAGGTTGCAGGTAGATGTGGGAACAGCATACAGCGATGACTTTTCCATATTAATGCCATATGCGTC
>OLWL01002019.1_pt1 | contig 10161 bp, 8 predicted proteins | sample 1674151 | NCBI WGS metagenome assembly OLWL01 (sample SAMEA103958148, study PRJEB25191) | human gut metagenome
CGCCGTATTTGCGGGCCATGATGCGGGCCAGCTCCCCTACTTCTTCGGTGAGCACGGCCATGTTGGTCAGTTCGCTGAAATAGCGCACTCCGTACTCTTTGATCCACGCATCGACCCGTCGCTGTAATTCGCTTAGTTCCATTTGTCCGTTGATTTTTCCGAAAGGTACGAAAAAATCCCGCTTTCTCCGTGTCGGGGAAAGCAGGAAAAAGTCATTTTACAATATCCTAATCGGTTGTTTCCGGCTTATTTTATCCGAATCAGGTTCAGGCCGTCCCGCAGCGGTACGATTACGTTTTCGACGCGCGGATCTTCCCGGACCATGCGGTTGAACTCCATCACTGCCTGCGTGTGGCGGTCGTTGTGGGCGATCGGCTGCACGACTTTTCCCGACCAGAGGATGTTGTCGGCAATCAGCACCGAGCCGCTGCGCACCAGCGGACAGCCGCCGTCGTCGCCCATCAGCATCCGGTAGTAGTCCGGGTATTCGCGCTTGTCGCCGTCGATGAATACGAGGTCGAACACACCGCCCAGTGCGGGAGCTATATCCAGCGCCGAACCGATGTGGAGCCGGATGCGGGAGCCGTGCGCGCTGCGGTCGAAGAACGACTGCGCCAACTCTTCCAGCTCGTCTTCAACCTCGACGGTATGCAGTTCGGCCTCCCCTTCCAGCCCTGCGGCCATGCAGAGGGCCGAGTAACCCGTGAAAGTCCCGATTTCGAGCACCCGCCGCGGGCGTAGCATCCGCACGAGCATTTCCAGCAGGCGGCCCTGAATATGGCCCGACAGCATGCGGGGCTGTATGACCCGCAGGTTGGTCTCGCGGTCCAGTTCGTGCAGCAACTCCTCTTCGGGCGAGGTGTGGTCGCGGATATATTGTTCGAGCGCGTCCATTACTGCCTGCAGAATCCGTATTTGTTGAACTTGTACGATGCCTCGATCCGGTCGGGCGTGTCGGCCTTGAGCGCGAGCAGGCATTCGCGGGTGAATTCGAGATACCCCGTGCCGTTTGCCGTCACGACGTTGCCGTCGCGCACGGCCTGCCGCTCCTCGTAGAGCGCTTCGCCCGTGTAGTTCGCCCCGCCCCACTGTTTCAGCATCTCGACCGTGTTGCCCGTATGCCGCACCCCATTCAGCAGGCCGTTGGCGGCCATGAACGAAACCGCGTTGCAGATGGCGCCGACGAGAATCCCGCGCTTCAGCGCTTCGCCTGCGAGCGGCGCGATCCGCCGGGCGGCGGCCGACTCCCACTGCATGCCGCCGACCAGAATCAGTCCGGCGCAACTTTCCGGCAGCGTCGAAGCGTCGTAATCGGGCGTTGCGCGCAATCCGCCGATCGACCGGACGGACTCTCCGTCGGGAGACATGTATTTTGCGGCGTACGAACCCGGACGGCCCGGCATGACGCCCGAACAAAGGGCCGGGGCGAGGAATGCCGCCTCCCAGTCTGCAAATTCGTCGAGCAGGACGAATACGATCTCTTTTTCCATAACCTTATTTATAAATCAGTCTCGACATGCCGGAGAATACCTCTTCGGCGACTTCGGTCAGCTGCATGGCGGTCAGCGAACGCACCTTGGCGTAGACCTGTTCCATCGTGTCCACGTCGTCGTGCGTCAGGAAACTTTTTCCAGCGCCGAGCATGTAGCCCTCGTTGCTCTCGCTCGAAATGGCGAGCTGGGCGATGAACTGTTTTTTGGCCATCGACAGTTGGCGGCCCGTCAGCGGCGCGGTGCGCAGTTTGCGCAGCTCCCCTTCGATCAGGTCGATGCACTGCGCCGTGTTGCCGTTTTCCGAACTGAAGTAGATCGCTACGATCCCCGTGTCGCTGTAGGGCGTGTAGCTGGCTTCGATGTTGTACGACAGTCCGTTTTTCTCGCGCACCACGATGTTCAGCAGCGAATTGGCGCACGGCCCGCCCAGAATATTGGTCACGAGGGCCAGCGGCAGGCGTTTCTCTTCGCCGATGCCGTACGCGCGGCCGCCGATGATGCAGTGTGTCTGGTGGGTATGCTTCACCACGGTCTTCTCGAACGGCGGCCGGGGTGCGATCGCGGCCCGGACGAATCCGCGCGTCGTGGCCGCCTGCTGCGCGAAATAGCGCGCCGCGACGGTCTCGGCCGTCTTGGCCGAGAAGTTGCCGATCGAAGAGAAGACCATCTGGTCGGTCGTGTGCGTGCGGCCGGTGAAGGCGCGGATCGCGTCGCCGTCGTAGCGCATGAGCGCGGCCTTGCGGCCCAGAATGTTGTGGCCCAGCTCCGAGCCGGCGAACAGCATCTCTTCGAACGTGTCGTATATCAGGTCGGCGGGCGAGTCCTTGTAGGTGTTGATCTCGTCGGCGATCACCTCCTTTTCGCGCTCCAGCTCCCGGTCGGGGAACGTCGAGCGGAAGGCGATGTCGGCGATCAGCTCGACGGCCTTCGGGAAATCGCCCCGCAGGGTCGTGGCGTGAATGGTCGTGTCCTCCTTGGTCGTGAAGGCGTTCAGTTCGCCGCCGAGGTTTTCCAGCCGGCAGTTCACCTGCCATGCGCGGCGGCGCCGGGTGCCCTTGAAGAAGGCGTGTTCCGTAAAATGCGCCAGCCCGTACTGGTCGGGGTGTTCGTCGCGGCTTCCGGCATTGACGACCAGCGCGCAGTGCGCCACGTTGCTTTTCACCTGACGGTGGATACCCCGGATGCCGTTGGGTAATCTGTATGTGAAGAATTCCATGATTATAATTTCGTGCGCAGGCTGAGAAATTTGCCCGTATAGCTCTCCGGGCACTGTTCCAATGCGCGCGGAGTGCCTTCGAATACGACTCCTCCGCCGCCCGTACCTGCTTCGGGACCGAGATCCACGACCCAGTCGGCGCATTTGATGACGTCCATGTTATGTTCCACGATGACGATCGTGTGTCCCCGCTCGATCAGCGCGTTGAATGCCGCCAGCAGCTTGTTGATGTCGTGGAAATGAAGTCCCGTCGTCGGTTCGTCGAAGATGAACATCACGCCGCCCTGCGCGCTGTCCTTGGTCAGGAACGACGCCAGCTTCACGCGCTGGCTCTCGCCGCCCGACAGGGTCGAAGAGGACTGGCCCAGCTTGATGTAGCCCAACCCCACGTCCTGCAGCGGTTTGAGCCGCTCGACGATCCGTTTGCAGGTCGAATCCTTCTTCTCCTCGCCGAAGAACGCGATCGCGTCGTCCACGGTCATCTCCAGCACGTCGTAGATCGACTTGCCGCGGTATTTGACTTCGAGTATCTCGTCGCGGAAGCGTTTGCCCCCGCAGGCTTCGCAGACCAGTTCGACGTCGGCCATGAACTGCATCGAGACCTTGATGACCCCTTCGCCCTGACACTCTTCGCAGCGTCCGCCCGCGATGTTGAACGAGAATGCCGAAGCCCCCAGCCCCGTATGTTGGGCGTAGGGCTGGTCGGCGAACAGCCGCCGGATTTCGTCGTAGGCCTTGATGTAGGTCACGGGATTCGAACGCGACGACTTGCCGATGGGGTTCTGGTCGATCATCTCGACCGATTTGAGCAGCTGCACGTCGCCGACGATGCCGTCGAAGTCGCCGGGCTTGACGCCCGTGTCGAAGAGCAGGCGCCGCAGCGCCGGGTAGAGGATTCCCTTCGCCAGCGACGATTTTCCCGAGCCGCTGACGCCCGTGATGCAGGTCATCACCCCCAACGGAATCCGCACGTCGACATTGCGCAGGTTGTTCTCCCGCGCGCCTTTGACGGTTATCGAGTTGCTCCATCCGCGGGCGGTTGCCGGAACGGCGATCTCGCGCCGCCCCGTGAGGTAGTCGGCCGTGAGGCTCTTTTTGCTTTTCAGCAGTTGGGGCAGCGTGCCGCTGAAGACCACTTCGCCGCCGTTGTAACCGGCCTTGGGTCCGATGTCGACGATCCAGTCCGCGGCGCGGATCACCTCCTCCTCGTGCTCCACGACGATCACCGTGTTGCCCAGGTCGCGCAGCTGTTTCAATACGCCGATCAGGCGGTTCGTGTCGCGCGGATGAAGCCCGATCGACGGTTCGTCGAGGATGTAGAGCGAGCCGGTGAGGTTGCTGCCCAGCGAGGTCGAGAGGTTGATGCGCTGGCTCTCGCCGCCCGACAGGGTCGATGAAAGCCGGTCGAGCGTCAGATAGCCCAGTCCCACGTCGGCGAGGTATTGCAGGCGGCTGCGGATTTCGATCAGGATGCGGGCCGCGGTTTTCGTGTCGTGTTCGTCGAGCTGCAGTCCGTTGAAGAATACGATCAGCTCGTCCACCGGCATCACCACGAGGTCGGCGATGTTCCGGCCGCCGATGCGGACATAAAGCGCCTCTTTGCGCAGGCGGCTGCCCCCGCATTCGGGACAGGTCGTCTTGCCCGTATAGCGCGCCTTCATCACGCGGAACTGGATTTTCCGCCGCTCCGAGTCGATGTAGGCGAAGAACTCGTCCAGACCGTGGAAATATTGGTTGCCGCGCCACAACAGCCGTTTCTGCTCCTGCGTCAGCTCGTGAAACGGCGTATGGATCGGGAAATCGAACTTATAGGCGTTCTCCACCAGCTTTTCCTTCCATTTGCGCATGGTCTCGCCCCGCCAGCAGGCGATGGCGTCTTCGTAGATGGTCTTGCCCTTGTCGGGAATCACCAGATCCTCGTCGATGCCGATCACCTTGCCGTATCCCTCGCAGCGGGGACATGCCCCCAGCGGGTTGTTGAAGCTGAAAAGGTGTTCCGACGGATGTTCGAATTCGATGCCGTCCGCCTCGAAGCGCGACGAGAATTCGGCCGCGCCCTTGTCCGAGATGACGGTGCAGATGCCGTCGCCGTAGGAGAAGGCGCGCGCCACGGAGTCGCGGATGCGGGTTTGCGTGTCGTCGTCCGGCGCGATGCGCATGCGGTCGATCACGACCTGAATATCCGCGGCTCCGGTCGTTTCGTCGATCGAGGGGAGTATCTCCTCGATCAGGCGCGTCTGACCGTCGGTGTAGACTCTCATCAGGCCGTCCGAGAGCAGCAGCGTCAGTTTTTCGATGATTCCCTGCCCTTCGGCCAGCACGAGCGGCGCGGCGATGACGGCGCGGCTCCCCTCGCCCAGTTCCTGAACGTATGTCGCCACGTCGTCCACGCTGTAGCAGCGCACCTCCTGTCCCGATACGGGCGAAAAGGTGTGTCCGATGCGGGCGAACAGCAGTTTCAGGTAGTCGTATATCTCGGTCGTCGTGCCCACCGTCGAACGGGGGTTGCGCGTATTGACCTTCTGTTCGATGGCGATGGCCGGCGCGATGCCCGTGATGATGTCCACGTCGGGTTTGTTGATTTTGCCCAGAAACTGCCGGGCATAGGCCGAAAGGCTCTCGACGTAGCGGCGCTGTCCCTCGGCGAAGATGGTGTCGAAGGCCAGCGTCGATTTTCCCGAACCCGAAAGGCCCGTTACGACGACCAGTTTGTCGTGCGGAATCTCGACCTCGATGTTCTTGAGGTTGTGGACCCGCGCGCCTTTGATATAGATGGATTTTTCGTGTGTCATTTCGTATCGCTGAAACCGCGGAATGCGGCGGACCGCATTTCCGGTTTTCGATTTTTAACTTTCGATTCTCAAATGTCCTCGCCGGCGATGCTTCCTCCGGCTTTTTTCAGTTTTTCGGTCAGCTCCCCGGCGCGGCTTTCGCGGATGGTGAGCACCATCGTGCAGAGGTTGTCGAACTCCTGCGATGCGATTTTAGGCTGCTGCTCCTTGATGACGCGCATGATGTCGTTCATGGCGATGTAGGGGAAATCGACGCGGATCGTGCGGTCTACGGTGCGTTCGACGATTCGGGCCGCCGCGATCGCCTCCGCCGCCGATTCCCTGTATGCGGCGATCAGCCCCGGAACCCCCAGTTTCGTGCCGCCGAAGTAGCGGACCACGACGATCAGGCAGTCCGTCAGGTTGTTCGAAAGCAACTGTCCCAGAATCGGCTTCCCGGCTGTTCCCGACGGTTCTCCGTCGTCGTTGGCTCGGAATGCGGCGCCTCCCGGCCCCAGCCGCCATGCGTAGCAATGGTGCGTCGCGTCGTAGTATTTCTTGCGCAGTCCGTCGAGGATTTCGCGTATCTGCTCCTCCTGCTGCACGGGGTAGGCATAGGCGAGGAACTTGCTGCTCCGCTCCCTCGACGACGCCTCGGCGGGCGCCGCAATGGTCAGATAGCTGTCCTCCGGTTCCACCCTACCGCACCTTTGTAAACAGACGGTTCCAGCGGATGTTCGCCGGGAACGACTTGTTCGCGTCGAGCGACAGCCAGACGAACGAAGCCTTGCCGACGATATGGTCTTCGGGAACGAAGCCCCAGAACCGCGAGTCGGCCGAATTGTGGCGGTTGTCGCCCATCATCCAATAGTAATCCATGCCGAACGTGTAGCTGTCAGCCTCCGCTCCGTCGATGAATATTTTGCCGTCGCGCTCTTCGAGCGAGTGCCCCTCGTACGTCTCGATGATGCGGCGGAACAGCGGCAGGTTCTCGGCCGTCAGCTCCACCGTCGCGCCTTTCTTGGGCACCCAGATCGGTCCGTAGTTGTCCTGACTCCAGTGCGGCTCCTTCCACTGCGGGAAGACCTCCGTATTGGGGGAGAAAATGTAGCGGCGGACGGAGATCACGTTGTTCAGGGCTTCGATTTTCCCGGCGGCCTCTTCGGTCAGGAACATGTCGTATACCGAGCCGTTGCCCCGGTACTCCGTAATGCCGAGATTCTCGATGGCGTACTGCGAAAGGGGCGACGACACCTGTACGGCGTACTGGTACTGGATGCCCGGAATCCCCTCCTGCGGCGCGCCGTTCACCCACACCTGCCCGTTGCGTATTTCGAGCGAGTCGCCCGGAACGGCCACGCAGCGTTTGATGTAATTCTCCCGTTTGTCCACGGGGCGGCTGATGATGGTGTATTTTTCGGCCAGACGCTTGCGTCCCTCCTCTTTGCCGAACGAATCCTCGTAGCTGCGCAGCACGTCGTAATAGGTGGCGTTCTGATTCTCCAGAAGGACGGTGTCGCCCGCCGGGAAGTTGAAGACCACCACGTCGTTGCGTTTGATTTTGCGCAACCCCTTGAGCCGGTGGTACGGCCACTTGACGGCTTCGGAGAACGATTTTTTGGTCTGCGAGAAGGGCATCGTGTGATGCACGAACGGGAACGACAGCGGCGTGTTGGGCATCTGCGGTCCGTAGGTCACCTTGCTCACATAGAGATAGTCGCCGATCAGCAGCGACTTTTCCATCGACGAGGTCGGGATGACGTACATCTGGAAGACGAAGATATGCACCAGCGAAGCCACGACCGTGGCGAAGATGATGGCGTTTACCCATTCGTATACGGTCTTGTAGACCTTGCTCTGCTGGCACATACGCGCGTTGTGGCACCAGACGTAGCGGTAGAAGAACTTCGTGATGTAGAGGTCGAAGATCACCGCCAGCCCCAGCAGCATCCAGAGATTGCCGGTCCATACGACGAACCAGAGCGTGTAAAGCAGCGAGGCGAGCGCGAAGCCGACCCATTTGTTGCGGAAGAATGCCTTGATTTTTCCCATATTCGTAAATTTATTTCAGCAGGTCGTCCATCGAGTAGACGCCCTGCCTGCCGCATAAGAACTCGGCGGCTATGACAGCCCCCATTGCTAACGTACGGCGGTTCTTAATCGTATGTTTCAGTTCCAGAATATCGTCTGCCGATTCGTAGGTCACGGTGTGTATGCCCGGAACCATGCCTTCGCGCACGGAGCGGATTTCGAGCTGGTCCGCGGCGGCGTCCGCCGGAGTTTCGATCCGGTTCGTCGCGTGTTCGATCCCCGGCGCGTAGTTCACCCACGCGGTCTTGTCGTGCAGCTCCGAGATGACGCCTTCGGCCAGCGTGATGGCCGTGCCGCTCGGAGCGTCCTTCTTCTGGGTGTGATGTACCTCTTCGATCTTCGCGTCATAGCCGCCGACGCGGTCGATCATCGCCGCCAGCTGACGGTTGAGGCGGAACATCAGGTTTACGCCCAGACAATAATTCGAAGTATAGAACAGCGCCCCGCCCTTCTCGCGGCACAATTGCTGCAACTCGCCCAAGCGGTCGGTCCAGCCCGTGGTGCCGCTCACCACGGGAGTCGCGTTTTCGATGCAGGTGCGGATATTGGCGTAGGCCGTCGAGGGCATGGTGAATTCCAGCGCCACGTCCACTCCGGCGAGATTCGCGGCGTTGAGGTCCGCGGCGTTGTCGGTGTCGATTACGAGCGTCACGTCGTGACCGCGTTCGATGAGTATTTTTTCGATCTCGCGGCCCATTTTGCCGTAACCTATGATAGCTGCTTTCATGCTTTCCGTCTTTATTGTCGTGCAAATTCGTACAAAGATAATACAACCCGGCCGCACTGCCAAATTTTTCAACTGCCGCCGCGGGCGCGTTTATCTTTCCAATGGACGCTGAACGGACGAAGAACGGGAAAATATTTTTCTGTTCGGGAAATATTTATTAACTTTAAATGGTTGTTCGATTTTAATTCGAAATGAAAGAAGGCTTTAATCTTTATAGTTTGTAATGAGTATGGAAAAAGAACAGAAAAAGACACGCACCGAGTGCGACCTGCTTGGGTGTGTTGAGGTGCCGGAAAACGTATTGTACGGCGTGCAGACCATGCGCGGGCTGGAGAATTTCCCGATCAGCAAGTTCCGGTTGTGCGAGTATCCCCTCTTTATCCGGGGGCTGGCGATCGTGAAACTGGGCGCCGCCGTCGCCAATCACGACATGGGGCTGCTTTCGGACGAGCTTTTCAACGCCATTTCGCAGGCCTGCCGTGAAATCATGGAGGGCAAATTCCACGAATTCTTCCCCGTGGACATGATTCAGGGCGGTGCGGGCACCACCACCAACATGAACGCCAACGAGGTGATCGCCAACCGTGCGCTGGAGATCATGGGGCACGCGCGCGGCGAATACCAGTACTGCTCGCCCAACGACCATGTCAACTGCTCGCAGTCTACCAACGACGCCTACCCTTCGGCGATCCACCTCGGACTTTATGCCACGCACCTCGAACTGCGCAAACACCTCATGGAGCTGATCGCCTCCTTTGCCCGCAAGGGCGAAGAGTTCGCCCACGTGCTCAAGATGGGCCGCACGCAGTTGCAGGACGCCGTACCGATGACCCTCGGCCAGACTTTCCACGGCTTTGCGAGCGTCCTGCAGGGCGAAGTCGAGAACCTCGACCATGCGGCTTCGGAGTTTCTGTCTATCAACATGGGCGCCACGGCCATCGGTACCGGCATCTGCGCTGAACCGGGCTATGCCGAGCGCTGTACGGCCGCCATCCGGGAGATTACGGGGTGGGACGTGAAACAGGCCGAGGATCTCGTGGGGGCCACTTCGGACACGGTCTGCATGGTCGGCTACTCTTCGGCCATGAAGCGCATCGCCTCGAAGATGAACAAAATCTGCAACGACCTGCGCCTGCTCTCTTCGGGTCCCCGCTGCGGGCTGGGCGAATTCAACCTGCCGGCCCGCCAGCCCGGCTCGTCGATCATGCCCGGCAAGGTCAATCCGGTGATTCCCGAAGTGATGAACCAGATCGCCTTCAAGGTCATCGGCAACGAACTCTGCGTGACGATGGCCGACGAAGCGGCGCAGATGGAGCTCAACGCCATGGAGCCGGTGATGGCCCAGTGCTGTTTCGAGTCCGCCGAACTGCTTGTCAACGGCTTCGACACGCTGCGCATCCGCTGTGTCGAGGGCATCACGGCCAACGAGGAGAGGTGCCTGCAGTACGTGCATAACAGTATCGGCGTGGTGACGGCGCTCAATCCGATCATCGGGTACAAGAATTCGACGAAAATCGCCAAGGAGGCGCTGGAAACCGGGCGCGGCGTTTACGAGCTGGTACTCGAACACGGCATCCTGAGCCGCGAGGAGCTGGACGAGGTGCTGAAACCCGAAAACATGATCCGTCCCGTAAAACTGAATATCAGGCCGCGGCGTTAGAAAATTTTTTGTAATTCTGGAAGGCTTTTATAACCTCCTTGTTTATAAGAGGTTTGAGAGAAGGGATAAAATAAAGGTAACGGATTGGCAACCGTGTTTATTTCTGCGCTTTGCTGTGAGTTGCTGTCAATGTCTCTCGTCTTGATGCAAAATTAGCAATAAAAATCGGGAACACATAAAAACGTCCTATGATTTTTTATCAC
>OLWL01002027.1_pt1 | contig 10132 bp, 10 predicted proteins | sample 1674151 | NCBI WGS metagenome assembly OLWL01 (sample SAMEA103958148, study PRJEB25191) | human gut metagenome
GATTTCCGGCGGGGGGATGGAAGAAAGCGGGGGGATGGGATGCCATCCCCCCGCTTGGGGTTTTTGCTCAGCTTGGGGTTTCAGCCGGCTGGGGGTTTTTGCTCAGCCGATGATGTTGCCGTACTGGTCCACGATGACCTTGGTGCCATCGGGGAGGGTCATAGCATAGCGGCCATTGCCGATGCTCTCGGGCGCCGGATTAAAGCCGCCACCGCCAGACGGTGGGTTTATAATTGAGTTCTTATCCAGAATCGGCCGGAGCTGAGGATCGATAAAGTTCATGCTGTTCTCCTTTCCTCACTCCCAAATGGTGCGGGTGTTGTAATGCAGGGTGTGGGTGACGCCGTGGACTTCGGTGCCGTCCAGGGTGATCCAATAGGGGGTGACTTCCAGAGTGCCGGTGCCGGAGAGGCTCTTATCAGCCAGCATGAGCTTGGCGTCACGGGCCGCGCCGAACAGGTTGGCGGGAGTCTTGAAAATCCGATAACGGCTGGCGTAGGAGACGTCAACCTTCTTGCCGTCGACGATGAAGCCGGAGGCCTGATAGTTGGCGGGGTTATCCACGGCAGAGATCAGGGTGACGCCACGGAGACGGAACAGACCGATGCGGCTGTAATCCAGGTCCAGATAGGAGTCGCTGACGTACTTGGCGTAGATGGTGGTGTCCTCCGTGACCTGGTCCAGGTCAGCGGGGGTGGTGTAGGCCTGGTCGGCGAACCAACCGGCAAAGACCTTGCCGGCGGGGGCCTGGTAGGCCACCTGGTCACGGACGCTGCCGTTGGGGGCCACCTTGACCTGGGTGGTGTTGGAGCCATCCACCACGGTGACGGTCAGGCTCTCGTCCACTGCGGGCTGAGAATCATCCATGGTGAAATATTCCGCAAAGCTCATGGCCTGGGTGCTGGCGGCGGAGACATAGCTATACTCGGCAGGATACATATTGGAGGAATCATTGGGCCGTGCGCTGCCAGCTGCAAAGGTGCTGGTGCGGTCCCTGACGCCCAGGACCTTCACGCCGTCCTGGGTGATCCAATAGGGTCTGTAGGTGACGGGAGTATCGGCTGCGAACTGATCAAACAGGTTCTGGGGAAGCCGCAGACCGCCGATGAAGCCCTCGTCAATCGGCGTACCACTGACCGTCTTATCCTCAGAAACATCCGTGCCGACGGCAGTTGCGTTGATCTTGCCCTTGTTGACATACATGGTCATATAGGGCTGGCCATTCTGAACGGCCTTGACCATCTGGTACAGCTGGGCCGTTCCGGCGCTGCCGACAGAATCGTCAAACTCCTGGTTGTTGGTGCCGGAAACATAGTCCGTCCCGTTGATCTGGAAGCCAACCTCTTTGTAGAGCATGCGGTCCACGCTGGTAAGCGGATACAGCCGGACAACGGTTTCCTTGCCGCCATTTTCCGGCAGGTGACGCCAGACATAGTAGTTAGCGGGGCGCAGGTAATAATCGGGAACCTCCCAGATATAATAGGTGGCGTTCTCGGTGGGGTTCAGCTCCATGGGGTTGCCCTGCTCCTGGACGTCCTTGTGGACGGTGGTGCAGGTCTCCTCGTTAAAGGTGCCGCCGTAGAGGTAGCCGTTGGTGACGACGGAGGTGAGGTTGAACTCCTTGTGGCACCACAGGGGGTAATTCTTGCTTTCTCCCACTTTGCCCTTGTTTGCACCGGTGGCGCTATCCACGGTGCTGGCCACATGGACGACGGTGAAGTAGGGGATATAGACCACGGGGGACGGGAATTTTTCGACCGGATCTTTAACCGTGCTGTCGGCATAGATGCCGGAGGCATCGCCGTTGGTCTCAACCGAACCGGTGGCGTCCTGCTCGGGGACGATGGGAATCTCCACCACCAGCTTCTTGGCAGGGGTATGCATCTTGCCGGTGGTGGTGTCCTTGCCCACCCAGTTGGCAGCATAGTCAAAGTCGGTGACGTTGATGGTCTTGCCCTCGACAGTCACAGAGTACTTTGTGTCGTCGCGGTTAGCGGACCAGGTGTAGGTGCCATCATCTTTGACGGCCGTGCAGTCCACGCTGTAGGCGGTTATGCTGTTCTTGTCAGCACCCTCCGGCAACTTGAAGTAATCAGAGATCACGTCGCGGAGGACGGAGGTGCTGCCCAGCGTGACAGTCGTGCCGCCGATGGTATGGCTGATGTCCTGGAAGATGTTGTTCAGGTCGGCGGCGCTGCTGACGGTCTTGTAGTAATTGGCCGGGTTCGCCTTGGTGCCACCGTTGTCCATACTGGCGGCATTGGGGTAGTTAGAGGACACATAGTTCATATATGTGTCGGTATCGCTGGAGGGCGTGGTGCCAAAGCAACCGATGGTGTAGACGGTGGCTCCGGCTTCCTTGATGGACTTACTGGCGGCAATGGCTCCGTTGGCAACTTCTTTCTCGAATCCGCTGACTTTTTTAATCCCGTTTGGCTCGCCATCGGTGAACATGACTACAACCTTCTGGCGGCCGTTATCTTTCGCCCTATTGATGATGGTCTGGGCGTGCTCCATACCGTAATTCGCCAAGGTGGTACCAGCCGCAATGAGTCCCTTGACCGCAGTTTTCAGGGAACTGGCCCCGGTCTCGTCCACGGTAGTGAGATTCTGTACAATCTGGGAATAGTTGTACGTGTATCCCCCCTTCTCATAGGTATCGTTGCCCACGATATCCCTCTTATCACCGGCGAACTTGACGATGGCAATCTGGCTGTCGGCAGACTTGGCCGCCACGGAGTCAATGAAGCCGTTGACGGCGGATTTCAGGGTCTCCATTTTGGTGACATAGAACTGGATGCCCGAATCATTGGCGGAAGTCTTGGGGGTCAGCCGTTTGCCGTGGTCATACTGACTATGGTTCTTTGTATACCATCCTTCACAACTACTACAGTAGTACGCCCGCTGGTAGCCGCTAAAGTAACCCGCATAGTAGTAATAGATGCCGTCGGTGCTGATGGAATAGGTCTCCATGTAATCATCCATCGAGCCGGAGACGTCCAGGACCAGGACGATGTCCACAGGCGCTGTGGACGTGGTGGTGGTTGTGGAGCCGGTGGCGTAGGCCTCCAGGGTCAGCAGGAACTGGCTGTCACCGGTCTTTTTGATGGTCTTGGACATGACCAGGCCGTCCTTGGTGACCGTGCCGCCATGGCCGTTCTCCTCAATGTATGGCATGCCATCATTGCCGGTGCTGTCCTCCTCGCCCTCGGCGAAGGATGGCAGGGCCACCAGAGACAGGGCCATGACCAGCGCCAGCACGAGTGCCAACGCCCGTTTCCATGTTTTCATTTTCTCATTCCTCCCATTTCGTTTATTTTGGGGGCCGGGCGGCCCCAATTGACTTGGGTTTTGCAGGGACAGTTTTAGATGGTATCCATTGTACACCATTCCGATATCGTTTGCAAGAGGTTTTGGGGCTTGTTTGCGATATTTTTACGCCTGCTTGGCATTATATCACAAAGGGGCGTCGAATGCAAGTGCATTCTGGGGAAACCGGGGTGGACGGAGGGGGGCGGAGGTGGTATAATGGAGGAGATAACCAACAGATGAGGAGGTTTCTGGCCATGAACGAGAAGAAGCAGAGCGGGTACCCCCAGGAGGACCCCAGGGAGGCGCTGGAGCGGCTGATGCAGGATAAGCCGCTGAAAAGGCCGGGGGTCAAGGACCGGAAGGAGCCGCCCATCATGGCGGTGTATGCCGCGCCGGAGATCAAGGAAGAGAAATGAGCGGGTTCCGGCTTACGAGCTGCGTGTGGGAGCTGACGCTGGCGTGCTGCTTCGGGTGCAGGTACTGCGGGTCCGCCGGGGGGCGGGCCAGGGCGGACGAGCTGTCCACGGCGGAGTGCATGGACGCGGCGGAGCAGCTGGCGGACCTGGGCTGCCGGAGGGTGTCGCTGATCGGGGGCGAGGTGTTCCTGCGGCGGGACTGGGCGCAGATCGCCGGGCGGCTGGCCGGGCTGGGCGTCCGGGTGGACGTGATCACCAATGGGTACCTGATGTCGCCGGAGGTGCTGGAACAGCTGAAGCAGGCGGGGGTGTCGTCGGTGGCGGTGTCCATCGACGGGCCGGAGGACGTGCATGACGCCGGGCGGCAGGCCGGGAGTTTTAAGCGGGCTATGGAGGCCGTCCGGGTGCTGACGGCAGCGGGGATGCCGGTGTCGGTGATCTCCACCCTGCGGCGGGACTGCATGGGGCGGCTGGAGGAGCTGTACCGGGTGCTGGAGGGGTCCGGCATCGGGGCGTGGCAGCTGCAGGCGTGCTCGCCTATGGGTAACGCCGCCCGGGGGCTGGACTGGCGCATCGACCCGGCGGAGGTCATCGCTTTCGTGATGCGGCACCGGGCGGAAGCGCCGTTTATGCTGGGGGCGGCCGACAACGTGGGGTATTTTACGGATGAGGAGCTGCGCCTGCGGGGGGCCGATGGGGCCTGCTTCCAGGGGTGCAGGGCGGGTATCTCCGCCATAGGCATCGACAGCGCGGGCAACGTGCGGGGGTGCGAGTCGCTGTACGATGAGCGGTTCAACGAGGGGAATCTGCGGCAGCGGAGGCTGCGGGATATCTGGGAGGACCCGGGGGCCTTTGCGTACAACCGGCAGTTCCGGCGGGAGATGCTGACAGGGCAATGCGCCCGGTGCCGGATGGGGCCGTGGTGCGCCGGGGGGTGCCGGTCGTATAACTATTTCGTGCACGGGAAGCTGTACGAAAGTCCGGCGTGTGCAGGCGGGGCCAAATAAGCGCAAGGGCTGCGGCGTCTGCCGCAGCCCTTGCGCTGGTGTATCAAGAGGATTGCCGGTGATCGACGGGAAAATTGCCGAGGCGCCGCCTGCGGCGGATGAAACAAGGCGATTTCAAGGAAGTGCCCCGGTCAGCGGGCCGGGTCAGGCCCTTCAGCCTGCCAGAGCGCCGTCGCCCATGTACAACAGAAGGAGAAAACCATCCTGGGTTCCGTCCGGGGCCAGCAGCCGCAGCTCCACATACTGAAGGTTGTCGTACCAGTCGGCGGACAGGTCAAAATGCAGGGTCCAGTACTGCTCCTGGCAGCTGCCCTTGAAGGGCGGCAGGGTCAGCTCCTGGCCATCCTCGTCCACGCAGTAAAGCTGGAGGTCGTCCAGCAGCACGTCCCCGGGGTCCCGGTGGATCTCCAGCTCCACCTGAAGGACGCCGTCCTCATAGGACGCGCCCAACAGGCCCACCCGGCCTCCCTGCCAGGTATCCCAGTCCAGCCATTCCTGGGCCACCGCCGGTTCCTGGGTGGCAGGGGTGACCGGGTCGACGGAATAATCCGTGCGGCGGACCTGACAGCTGGAGACGATGGAGCTGACCAGGGACAGGATGATCAGCCCCGCCACCAGCACCCCCACCAGGCTCACCTGACGGGCCGGGCCGCTGAGGTTATTCAGCTTTTCCCGGACCTGGCGGGCCTGGTCCTCGAAGCAGACCTTCTTCTGGTGGTTCTCCTTCCGCTCGTAGCAGACCTTGTCCCCATTGGGCACCGGGCGGCGGGAGGCGCCGTCCAGATGGTGGACGGTGCCGTCGGCATACACCTGCTCCCGCCGGGGCGGGCGGTTATAGGCCCCGCACTCCGGGCAGCAGCCGTTTTTCTCATAGTTATAGCTCTTTCCGCAGGCCTTGCAGTGTATCGTTGCCATGGCGTATCCTCCTTTATATCACATCCGCTGAAAATCCAGATACCGAGTCCCCTGGAAGGTCAGGCGGCCCCGGTCCCCCTCCACCAGCATACCGTAGTCCTGGCCGCTCATCTGCAGCTCCATGCGGTCGCCGCTTTCCACCTGGAAGGTGGCGAAATACCGGGTGGAGGTGGTGGTGTGCATCTCACCGCCGCTGCGGTGGGAGGAGAAGCTCTGGCGCTTGGCCACCACTGTGGCCTCCACCGTCAGCCGGGGGGAATGGTTGTTCCTGTTCCGCTGGGACAGCTCCCGGACGAACGTCACCAGGATCATGCCCAGGATCGCCACAAAGGCCACGATGAAAAGCAGGAAGAAGATGGAAATGAATCCGTCGCCGGAGAAAAAGCTGTCGAACATGGCGCGTGCCTCCTTTTTTCGGGGGATGCCCCGTCTGTATGGTCCCATTGTACGCCCCGCCGGGGATAAAATCCACCAACCTCAGGTTGCGCCGGGGCATTTCCCCGGAAAACGGCAGGAAACCTCAGGTTGCGGCGGGATTTTTATCCAGTATAGCATACGCGCCGGACCTTTGGCAAGCCAAAGGTCCGGCGCGGGGGTTATTCTTGGGATTCCTGTGGTATCAGAAGGTCCCGCAGGGTCACGCTGTCCAGATAGTCGCCGATGAGCTGGCCCAGGCGGTTCCACACCGGCAGGGTCCGGCAGCGGGCCGCCCGGTCACAGGGGTGGGCCCCCTCCTCCAGGCAGGCCACCGGGGCCAGGGAGCCCTCCGTCAGGCGGAGAATCTCCCCCAGGGGGTACTCCTCCGGCCTGCGGGTCAGGCGATAGCCGCCGCCCTTGCCGGTGACGCCGTCCACCAGTCCCGCCCGGCTCAGCAGGGTCATGATCTGGCCGGCGTATTTGTCGGAGATCTCCTGACGCCGGGCCACGTCCCGCATGGAGACGTAGCCGTCGCCGCCGTGCTCCGCCAGGTCCACCATCACCCGCAGGGCATAGCGGCCCTTGCTGGAAATGACCATGTTACACCATCCGGCAGCTTTCGCAGGAGCCGCAGTCCTCCGGGAACCTGCTGTGGTCATACTCGATGCCGTGGCGGTCATAGTAGTCCTTGATGGCGGACTTGATGGACTCCTCTGCCAGCACGGAGCAGTGCAGCTTGTGGGCGGGCAGGCCGCCCAGGGCGTCCACCACCTGGCGGTTGGTAACGGCCAGGGCCTCGTCGATGGTCTTGCCCTTGATCATCTCGGTGGCCATGGAGGACGAGGCGATGGCGCTGCCGCAGCCGAAGGTCTCGAACTTCACGTCCTGGATGACGTTGTCCCGGATTTTCAGGTACATCTTCATAATGTCGCCGCACTTGGCGTTGCCTACCTGGCCCACGCCGTCGGGGTTCTCGATCTCACCCACGTTGCGGGGGTGCATGAAATGATCCATCACGATATCGCTGTACAGTGCCATATTCAAAACGCTCCTTTCGTTGTCACAGCATGAATGCTTTCTTACCGGATTCCAGGTCCTTCCACACCGGGGACATGGACCGCAGATACTCCACCACCCGGGGGACCTCCCGCAGGATGTGGTCCACCTCCTCCTGGGTGTTCCACTCGCACAGGCTCAGCCGCAGGGAGCCGTGGGCCACCTCGTGGGGCCGGCCGATGGCCAGCAGCACATGGCTGGGGTCCAGGGAGCCGGAGGTGCAGGCGGAGCCGGAGGAGGCGCAGATGCCTGCGGCGTCCAGCAGCAGAAGCAGGGACTCGCCCTCAATGCCCTCGAAGCAGAGGTTCACGTTGCCGGGCAGCCGGTGCTCCAGGTCGCCGTTGACGGCGCTGTGGGGAATCTTGGACAGGCCCTCAATCAGCCGGTCCCGCAGGGCCGTGACCTTCACGCGGTTTTCCTCCATGTGGGCGCAGGCATCCTCCAGGGCGGCGGCTATACCGGCGATGCCGGGGACATTCTCCGTACCGGCCCGCTTGCCCCGCTCCTGGGCGCCGCCCTCGATGACGTTCACCAGGGGGATGCCGCCCCGGACGTACAGCGCACCCACGCCCTTGGGGCCGTGGAACTTGTGGCCGGAGAGGCTCAGCATATCAATGTGCTGGGTCTGGACGTCGATGGGCAGGTGGCCCGCCGCCTGCACGGCGTCGGTGTGGAACAGAACGCCCTTTTCCCGGCACACGGCGCCGATCTCCTCAATGGGCAGGATACTGCCGATCTCGTTGTTGGCGTACATGACGGTCACCAGGCAGGTGTCTTCCCGGATGGCGTCGGCCACCTGCCGGGCGGAGACCATGCCGTTTTCGTGAACCGGCAGCAGCTCCACCTGGAAGCCCTCCTTCTCCAGCTTCTTCAGGGTGTGGAGAATGGCGTGGTGCTCGAAGGCGGTGGAGATGATGTGCATCTTGCCCTTGCGGCGGCCGATGGCGGCGGCGGAAAGCAGAGCCTGGTTGTCGGCCTCGCTGCCGCCGGAGGTGAAGATGATCTCACGGGGCTGGCAGTTCAGGCACCGGGCCACGGTCTCGCGGCTCTTCATCAGCAGCTCCGCCGCCCGCTGGCCCACGCTGTGCAGGCTGGAGGGGTTGCCGTAGTTCTCCTCCATGGCGGGAAGCATGGCGTCCAGGGCCGTCCGGCTCATCCTGGTGGTGGCCGCGTTATCTGCGTAAACAGTCATTTGTATATTCCTCCCTGTTTCAGGCTTGAATTACCTATCGGTTTGGTTTGTAATTGGAGTATAACCGAAATTAACTACCAAGTCAATAGGTAATTTGGCTTTTCCGGCAGATTCTTCCAATAGAGGGCCGTTCTCCCCCGGTTTTTTTGATTTTAATGGAAAACAGGAAAATTATGATTGACATAACAGTTAAAATTGTGTAAACTGGACATGGTCTGAACGGCCAGGAAGAAAGATGAATAAAGGAGAAAGAGTATGAAACGCATCATTGCTGTGCTGCTGACGCTGATGATGGCCCTGAGCCTGACGGCGTGCAGCGGCGACGACAACGCCAAAGTGGCGGGCACCTGGAAATGGAACTGCGACATGACGGAGATGTTCCAGGAGGGCGTCAACCAGGGGGCCGGGATGGACCTGTCCACGGACGCCACCATGGAGATGGTGTTTGTGCTGAAGCTGAACGAGGACGGCACCTATACGCTGAACGTGGATCGGGACGCCCTGAAAACCTCCCTCCAGACCTACATTGACGCGCTGATCCCTGTGGCGGTGGAGATGATCTATCAGCAGCTGGAGGATCAGGGCATGAACCGGGCCGACATTGACGAGGCCATGGCGGCCGAGGGCGTCACCGTGGAGGAATATGTGCAGCAGATGATGGACGCCTCGATAGACGTGGACCAGATGATGGACGGCCTGGCGGATGAAAATGAGTCCGGCTATTTCCGGGCAGCCAAGGGCAAGCTGTATCTCAGCGATAAGGCAGACACCTTCAGCGACGACAGCTGCGCCGAATACACCCTGTCCGGCGGCACCATGCAGTGGACCGGCGGCAGCTATGAGCTCTTTGATAATCTGGACGACCTCCATGTAGAGCTGCCCGTCCAGTGGACGAAGCAGTAAGTCCGTTCTGACAAGCCAAATTGCGGCCCCCGGCGGGGCCGCAATTTTTGTCTTGCATTTGGAATGAAAATACGGTATAATACTCGGGTCACATGCCGGTGTGATGGAATGGTAGACGTAGCGGATTCAAAATCCGCCGGGGGCGACTCCGTGTGGGTTCGAGTCCCACCACCGGCACCAAAAAAGGGAAGGCATGGCGCACGCCATGCCCTCCCTTTTTCACATATTGAAGCGTCGGCGGGCCTCCTCGCGCAGCGAGGGCACGCGGCGCACGACGCGCAGCGGGATGATGAGCCCGACGCAGATGACCACCACGACGAGTGACCACGTCGGCTGCCACGCCGCGCGGAAAAAGCGGTCCATGCAGTATTCCACGCCCAGCGCCATCAGGCCCACGGTGCCGATGCACATGGCGATCGCAGAGAGCCGCGACCGCCGCCCGCCGCGCAGCAGAAAGCTCAAAAGGAACACCAGCACGCACGCCCAGCCGAGGATGGGCAGGGCGAGGCCGCGGAACCATGCGCCGCCGCTCAGGTCGATGGAGATGAGGAAGACGTACACACCGACCGCGGCGACGTCCGCCGTCAGGCGGAAGAAGATGGGGATGCGCCGCGCGAGCATCGGCAGCACGAACCAGATCCAGAGCATCACCGCCGCGATCGGAAAGGCCATCTGCGCGACACTCTGTTTTGTCAGCATACCAAGTGCGATGGAAACCGCCAGTTTTAAGATGTTATGCGCCGTCGGAAAGCGGCTCCACAAAATCGTATAGTACACGCACATCACCGTAAACATCAGGCTCATGCAATCGTTGTTCACGCTTCCGGAAAGCAGCACCAGCGCCGGATGGAAGCAAAACAGCAGCAGCACAAAGCGTTTTGCTTTTTCCGTCAGCTCAAACTGCTCTGCAATCC
>OLWL01002029.1_pt1 | contig 10115 bp, 5 predicted proteins | sample 1674151 | NCBI WGS metagenome assembly OLWL01 (sample SAMEA103958148, study PRJEB25191) | human gut metagenome
GGGTGACGGCCGCAGTGTCCGCTTCGAGGAATCCGCTCATCACCAGGTCGCCGCCCGGGACCAGCGCCGCGGCATAGGCCGGCATGTCGGCCACGAGAACGTTGCGGTTGATATTGGCCAGAATGAAGTCGTAGCGCCGCCCGGCAATCCGCCCTACGTCGCCCAGCATCGGTTCGACCCGGTCCGCGACACCGTTCGCGGCGACATTTTCACGGCAGTTTTCGTCCGCCCAGTCGTCGATGTCCACGGCGTCGACGTGCGCCGCGCCGCATTTGGCGGCGACGATCGCCAGCACGCCCGTGCCGCTGCCCATGTCGAGTCCCGTGCGGCCCGCAACTCCGAGGCCGAGCACCGCGCGCGACATGAGCCACGTGGTGGCGTGATGACCCGTGCCGAACGACATCCGGGGCAGCACGACCGCTTCCATCTCCCCCGCAGGAGCCGGATCGTGGAACGGGGCGCGGATGCGCAGGCGGCCTTCGACGTCGACCGGCGGGAAATCGCTCTCCCAGGAGGCGTTCCAGTTTTGGGTCGGGATGACGGCATAACGCCCTTCGACCCCGCGGCGCGCCAGCAGGGCGTCGACATCGGTCTTGCAGCCGGAGAGCCGCACGGCCGGAATATAGGCTTTCAGCAGACCGCCTTCGGTTTCGAAACTCTCGAAGGGATAGTCGGCCAGCTCGGCGGTCAGTATTTCGGCCTGCTCATCCTCCGAAAAGGCAATATTCAACGCTATATAGTTCATATTATGTAAAATTTATCTATCTTAGCCCGGACAAAGTTAGCGATAATCTCGGAATATAGCAGGCAAAGGATGGCAGAAAATACGAAAAAGTGGGAAGAGACGGGACGTCGTTACCGGACCTATATCAAACTCGAAAAACGTCTCTCGCAAAATACCGTGGAATCGTACATGCGCGACCTGCGCCAGTTCGCGCACTTCATCCTCCGCCAGTACGACGTCGCCCCCCGCAAGGTCGAGGGAACGATGATCGAGCGCTATATGGCATGGCTCTTCGACCGCGGGCGCGAAAAGACCTCGCAGGCCCGCTGCCTGTGCGGCATCCGCAGTTTCTTCAACTTCCTGCTGGTAAACGACCAGATCGAAAGTTCGCCCGCCGAGTTCGTCGACACGCCCAAATTCGGACGCCCGCTGCCCGACATCCTCACCACCGACGAGATCGACAGCATCATCGCCACGGTCGACATGCGCTCGACCAAGGGGCTGCGCGACAGCGCCATGCTCGAAGTGCTCTACTCGTGCGGCCTGCGCGTCTCGGAGCTGACCTCGCTGCGGCTTTCGGACCTCTTTTTCGGCGAAGGATACATCCGCGTCATCGGCAAAGGCGACAAACAGCGGCTGGTGCCGATCAGCAACACGGCGCGGGACAAGATACAGCGGTATCTCGAAGAGCGGCGCAGCGCACGTTCGGGCGAGGATACGGTGTTCCTCAACAACCGCGGCGGACAGCTCACGCGCGTGATGGTCTTCACGATCCTCAAGCGGGCCGTCGAGCGCGCGGGCATCGACAAGCACATCAGTCCCCATACCTTCCGCCACTCGTTCGCCACACACCTGCTCGAAGGAGGCGCCAGCATACGTCAGGTGCAGGAGATGCTGGGACACGAGAGCATCCTCACCACCGAAATCTACACCCACCTCGACAGCGACCACCTGCGCCGCACGCTCGAAGAGCACCTGCCGATATAAGCCAGCGGGAATCCGGAGGAAAAGGCGGATGCGGCCGCCCGGACAGAGTGAGACCGCATACGTACACGCAGACGGAACCGCCGTTCGCACGGACAAAACCACACTCGCAAAAAACAGCGAAGCCGGGGATCGAACCCCGGCTTCGTCGTTTTGCGGCGCAGAAGCGTCATTCGCCCTGCACGCAGTCATAGACAAGAATATTGGCCCGGCGGTTGCTCGACGATCCGTCGCGGCACGCCACGCCCAGATAGAGTTTGCCGCCACGCACCTTCAGACTCTCGCCCTCGGCATAGCCCGTGGTCGTAAGTCCCGCGGCGGCAAGTCCCGCCTTGTCGGCGACGGCCGCCACTTCGGTACGCGGCACGACGATCTTGCCGCTGTAGTTGAAGACCGTGACATAGGCTTTCGATTCGAACGAATCGGCGCCCGTCTCGACAGCGTTGCCTTCGTAGAAGTAGACGTAGTTGCCCGCCACTTCGTGTCCCTGATGCGAATAGGAGTAGACGTCATTCTCCTTGTCCGACCCGGCGGGCACCGAAAAACCGCCCAGCACGCGGCAGTCGTTCAGGTCGCGGGCCTCGATCTCGCGGGTCACGGGGTCGCTGCCCGCCGAACCGACCGTCACCGTGGCCGTCATCTTCTTGAGCGGCAGGGCCAGCGCTTCGTCGAGGTCGAAAATCCAGAAGTAGCGCACGCCCGACCTGCGCGAACCGATGAGCAGGCGGCGCGCCCCAAAGTCGATCGAGACCTGCTGGTCGTACTGTCCGTCCTTGTTGAGAAAGAAGGTCTCTCCCGCATAGCCGGCGTCGGAGGTCGCGCCCGGAACGAATTCGACCCGCGACACGGACCAGTTGTCGCCGTATTCGCCGCTTTTGTCCACCGAGGCGTTGCTGTTAAGCCAGATGTAGGTCTTGCCGTCGGAAGCCTCCTCGGCGACGATCTGCGTGCCGTGACCGAAGTACTTGAGGATCATGCAGTCGGACTGCGCATTCAGCCCCGGACCCGCGGCGCGGCAGATGTTGAGCGTCGCGCCGTCGGAGCCGACCTGCGAGTAGTAGATGCTGCCGCTTTCGGTCAGGTCGAAGCCCTGCATGATGCGCCGGGGAGCGTACAGCAGTACGTTCTTGCTGTAGATAATCCCGTCGGAGAGCGGGGCCGCGAGCGCAGCCGAGGGGTCGAGCGACGGCTCCTGCAGCGTGGCGACCGTACAGCGGGCCGAATAGCTGCGGTAGCGGGCCGTAATGACGGCCGTGCCGAAGGCGCGGAGCGTCACCAGTCCGGTCTGATCGACCGTGGCGACCGTCTGGTCGGAAGAGCTCCACTTGAGCGTGACTCCGGCATCGGCGGGACGGGTCGCGGCGATCAGTTGGAACGACTGCCCGACGGTAAGTTCCAGATCCTTCTCGTTGAGTTTGAGCGACGTGATCTGCACCGGCCTGTCATCCGAGGAGCATCCGGCGCCCGCTGCGGCCGAAACGACGGCCAGCAACAGCAGAGTGAGGTATTTTTTCATACTGTTCGTTGTTTTCATCAGTTCATGTTCTCATCGACGACCGACACCGAGAAAGTGCCCTTCAGGCGCGTCGAACCGCCTCCGCCCGTAGTGATCGTATTGTTCGCCGTGATGCGCACGTTGGCCGAAACCCGGTAGCGTATCCAGAGCGTACCCGAATTGATCGTGACCTCGACGGGGAAGTCGTACGAGAAATAGCCCGTATTCCCGCCTTCGAAAAGCGGACTGTCGTAGGCGCGGACATGGTAGGTCACCTCGGTATTGTTGAAGGTTCCGCTCTTCGCACCGCCGGCCTGCCGCCAAGTCTGCCCGTCGGCCGAGTACTCGATCAGGAAGAACCCCGCCGAAGAGCCCGAACCGCCAATGCTGCCCGTACAGTTGATCTTCGTGCCGGAGACGAGGTATTTCACCGGAATCTTCTGCAGCCAGTAATCGCCGGTATAAAGCCCCTTGAGATAGGCGTGCCCGTCGTTGTAGCCCCAACTGTTGACCGCCGAAGCCGTCTTGGCATCGGCTTCGACGACCGTGATGTAAGCGCGGCCGTCCTCCGAAACCAGACTGTGCGACGCGGTTACCCAGTCGGGCTGCCGGGCTTTCAGGGCATTGACGTCCTCGGTACTGCCCTTGACGGGACAGAACTCCCACGTCACGGGAAGCCCCTCGATCGGCATTTCGCTCATGGCGTACACCTTGGCGCGGGCCGTACCGATCTGCACGCCGTCCACCGACACGGCGAAGGCCGCATAGCCCGGCACGGTCGGCGTTCCCGCAATGTCGAGCGCCACCGTAGCTCCGCCGTTGACGAGTTGCACCGAAGCGCCGGCCACTGAAAGGCCCTGCGAATCGCCGCTCAGGGTGCAGCGCACGTCGATCGTCTCGTCGCCGTAGGCATTGGCGTAGGTGAAGCAGAGCCGCGATTTCGAAGGCTCCTGCTCGATGAGGTTGCCTTCGACATAGGGCGCGCCGTAAACGACAGCGCCGTCGGCCTGCGTGACCGTGATCGGATATTGCCTGCCGCCGCTTTCGAGGTAGATGGTCGCGGTGCGCTCGGCGGAACGGTTGTGCGTGGCCGAAACGGCGATCCACTCGAACGCGCCGCTGCCGACGCCTTCGGAGGGAGAGGTCGAAAGCCATCCGGCGTCTTCGGGAATCACGGTTCGCCAGCTGCCGTTGCAGCGGAGCGTGATCTGCTTGGACGAGGCCAGACAGCTGGCGAAGCGGATCGAATCCGTCTCGCGGACCAGATAGCTGTCATCGTCGTCGCTGCACGCCGTCGTCAGCGCCGCGCACCCGGCGGCCAGCAGCAAAAACTGATATATTCGTTTCATGATTTTCATTTTTCAGGTTCGCAATCGTTTATTTCTTCCAGCCCGGATTCTGGCCCAGCGCGGGATTGTCGTTGAGGGCCGTGGTCGGGATCGGCCGCACGTACTTCTTGTCGTCCCACTTGCGGTTCATGCGGATGTAGCACTCGATATAGCCGCTGTCGCCGTCGGTAAGCGCATAGTCGCCGCCCAGCACCCGGTAGGTCACACCCGGCTCCGTCACCGGGGGATTTTCGCGCACGAAGCAGACGTCGCCCGAACCGTCGCCGTCCATGTCGTAGACCTTGCCCAGCTCGCCCACATAGACGCCGTACCACGGGCGTTCCAGCAGCCGCCCCATGCCCCAGCGCATGTCGTCGTCCCAGCGGCAGTTTTCGAGCAGCAGTTCGATGCCGCGTTCGCGGCGGATCTCCAAGATGGCCATGTCGGTCGTGGTGTTGAGGAAGTATTCGGCCATGTAGGGATCGTAGGCCGAAGGCATCGCGCCGTCCACCCCGGCGCGTTCGCGCAGGAGTTTGATCGTGGCGTTCCAGACCGTCTCGCTGAATTCGCCCAGTTCGGCCTTGGCCTCGGCGTAGTTGAGCAGCACCTCGGCATAGCGCAGGATCGGGATGCTGGTGGCGCAGGGAGCCGTATTGCTGTCCATCGAGGTGTCGTCGATAACCCATTTGATGGGCTGGTAGCCCGTCACGCAGTAGCCGAAATCGGGGGCGTAGGGCATATTGACGTTGTTGTTCCTGCGCGTATAGCCCGGATAGCGGATGCTCTGCATCAGGCGGTAGTCGCGGTTTTCGAACTCGTCGGCAAAGAGGGTTTTCTCATACCCCGCCTTGTCGGTGAAACGGCTGCCGTCCCGGTTGAGGTAGGTATTGACGAACTGGCGCGTGAGCGAGTAGCTGCCGTACTGCATATTCACGAAATAGGTATTGAGGATATGCGTGGCGTTGAGCGAAGCGTCGTAGGCACGCGCCCAGATGACCTCGCCGGAGGCGACGCTCTCGCTGGTGAACAGACTCCGGTATTGCGTGGCGACCTTGGCTGGATCGGAAACCAGCGCATATTTGCCCTCGCCCATCAACGTTTCGCAGGCGTCGGCGCAGGCCCGGAGGTACATCTCCGACTCGTCGGCCGTCCACGGCTTGCCGGTCGAGGGATCGTTCGCATGGTATTTGCGGAAAGTGCCCTCGTAGAGACAGCAGCGGGCCTTGAAGGCCAGCGCCACGTTGCGGGTGATGCGCACCGAATTGACTTCGAGCTTGGCGTTGGTGATGCAGTGCGTCGAGGCGAAATCGAGGTCTTCGAGCACCTTGCGCATGACGTATTCCCGCGAATCGCGCGGCTTGTAGAGCGCCTCGCGGTCGTTGGAGTCGATCTCCTTGTCGTACCAAGGCACGGCCCCGAAGGTCTTGACCTTGTTCATGTAGAAATAGGCCCGCCAGAAGCGTGCGACGCCCTCGTAATGGTCGAGAATCGCCTCGCCGGCCGAAGCCCGGCGGAAGTTGCCGAGGAAGTAGTTGATGTTGCGCAGGTCCTCCCAGCTGCCCGTGGACCAGCCCGACTGGTCGTCGGCGTCGAAATTGTCGGTGAGGTACTGCCACTCGCCGCGCCAAGCCATGTAGTCGGCGCGGGCGTCGCCCGTGGCCACGGAAATGGCGGTCGGGATCATGGTTTGCAGAAATCCGTTGGCATAGGCCTCCAGATCGCTCTCGTTGCGGAAATAGGAGGGAGCGTCGATCTTATTGGGGTCTCCGGCGGTCAGGAAATCCTCGCAGGAGACAAGCCCCGCGGCGACCGACAGAATCAGAAACAGCTTTTTCATCGTTTGCATGGTTTGAGAATTAGAACGTGAGGTTGAGACCCAGCGTCACGGTGCGCAGCATCGGATAGCTGTAACCGTCGCCCTCGGCCGTACGGAAGTCGGAGTCGCCCGCGTTGATGACTTCGGGGTCGTAGTTGTCGCAGTATTTGAACATCGGCGAGGAGGTCCAGAGGTTCTCGCCCGAAACATAGACCTTCAGCCCCTTGATCCGCATCTTGCGGCAGATATGGGCCGGGAAGGTGTAATCGACGGTCAGGTTCTTCAGGCGGATGTACGACACGTCCTGCATGTAGCGGTCGTTGGGCGTGGTCAGCACGCGGTTCACCGAGCTTTCGTTGGTCTGGTAAGCCGAATAGCGGGGCCAGTAGGCCGTGTCCCAGTTGTCCAGCTCCTCGCTGTAGACGTTGCTGCCCGTATGGGCCTTGAGCATGTAGCCGAACGGACGGTTGTACTGCCCCCAGAAGTAACCCGAATCGTAGCGTGGATACCAGTTCTTCTTGGCGACGCCCTGCCAGAAGGTCGAAATGCCGATGCCGTTCCAGTTCAGATTGACGTTGATGCCGTAATGGTAGCGGGCCGAGGTGTTGCCGATGACGGTCAGGTCGCCGTGGTCGGAGAGCGTCTTGGCGCCCTGATCGATCTTGCCGTCCTCGTTCAGGTCGGCGAACTTGACCTGACCGGGGCGCGTCACCTTGTCGGAGGATTGCAGGAAGGACTGCGTGGCGTGGGAGTCGATGTCGTCCTGATCGCGGAAAAGACCCTCGACGCGGTAACCCCAGATTTCGCCCAGCTCCATGCCTTCGTAATAGTCGTCGAGGTTGCCCGTGGGGTTGATGTATTTGGTCACCCACGTACGCGAATCCCAGACCATCGCCTTGACGCCGTAGCGGAACTCCTTGCCGGCCAGTTTGAAGCTGTCGCGCCAGCCTACGGAAAGCTCCCAGCCGTTGGTCTTCAGCGAAGCGTTGTTGCCCTTGGGAGCCGCCGTGCCGTACACGGCGGGCAGGCTCACGCCGACGGTATACATATCGGTCGTATAGCGGCGGTACCAGTCGAAGCCCATCGTCAGACGGTTCTTGAAGAGGTCCAGATCGGCGCCGACGTCGTACGTGGTCGAGGTCTCCCACGTCAGCGAGAGCGGAATGGCGCCCGGAGCGACGGTGTAGGTTCCCAGCGCATTGCCGATGACCACGGTCGAGGACTTGAGGGTCATGTAGTCGATATACTTGTAGGGGTCGATGTTGCCGTTGCCCATCGAACCGGCGGAAAGGCGGATCTTGAAGTTGTCGAGCCAGCCCTCGGACCACCCCATGAACTTCTCTTCGGAGAGCCGCCAGCCCACCGAAGCCGAGGGGAAGAAGCCCCACTTCGAATTCTGGGGGAATTTCGACGAGCCGTCGTAGCGGCAGCTGAACTCGGCGAGATAGCGCCCCTTGTAGCCGTAATTGGCGCGGAAGAAGGCTCCGACGTAGCTCCAGTCGTAACCGCCGACCGTGGGGTCGCTCGTCACGCCGTCCATCAGCCCGAAGCTGGGCTTCGAAGGAACGGTCAGCCCCTCGCGCTTGACGGTCAGGGTGCGGTATTTCTTCTTTTCGAGATTCCAGCCGCCCAAAAGTTTGAGCGAGTGGTCGTCGCCCAGTTTGGGGGTGTACTCCGCATAGATGTTGCTCGAAACATAGTTCATGTCGTAACGGACGTTCTGGAGCGTGCTGCCCTGACTTTCATTGACCGTGATGGTCGATTCGGGTCCGGTATAGCCGGTGTACATGTTGGTCACGCGTTCGCGCGTGTTGCGCGAAAAGAGGTAAGACAGGTCGCCGGAGACCTTGAGCACGTCTTTCACGAGGTCGATCTCGACGCCGAGCTTGTCCTTGAGCGTGAATTTATCCTCCTGCTGGTAGCTCGTCCCTTCGGCGAACCCGGCGTAACCGTTCAGCACGGCGGCATAGGTCCACGTGCCGTCGGGATTGGTAATCAGGCTGACGGGCTGGCCGGAGTGTTCGACCATGCGCGGCACGAGCTGGTTGCTGTAGTAGAGCATCGGCTGGTGGTAGTCCACGACCGTGAAGTCCATGTTGTTGTTCAGACGCAGCCACGGGCGGATGCGCACGCTGCCTTTGGCCCGCACGTTATACTGCTTGTAGCGTTCGTCGCCGACGCGGTAGATGCCGTCCTGATCGTAAAAGCGGCCCGAAACGTAATAATCGGCGTTTTTGCCGCCGCCCGAAATGCTCAGGTTGTGCTCGTGCGAATAGTTCACGTCCTTGTAGAAGGCTTTGGTCCAGTCGGTATTGCCGAAATATTCGTATTTGCCGTTGTCGTTGATGCGCACGCGTTCGAGCGAGGGGTCCGTACTGCGGCGGGCGAGTTCCCTGTACCACGAATCGGAATAGGGCACGATGTTGTTGATCGTCGAATTAAGCTCCTTCGAACCGTTGTAGTAGCCGTTCCATGCGTTGATATAACCCGTCGTCCACTCGTAACCGTCGGTCACGAGGTTGGGCTTGACGGTGCGCGAGTGGATCGAGAAGCTGCCGCTGTAGGTGACGTTCACCTCGCCTTCGGAAGCCGACTTGGTAGTCACGAGAATCACGCCGAAAGCGCCGCGGGCGCCGTAAATGGCGGCCGACGATGCGTCCTTGAGCACCGATACGCTGGCGATGTCCTGCGGATTGACCGTTTCGAGGTCGCCCTCGACGCCGTCGATCAGCACCAGAGCCGATCCGCCCGCGCCGATCGACGTCTTGCCGCGGATGTTGTACGACGCGCCGGCTCCGGGCTGCCCCGAGGAGAGGGTCACATTGAGGTTGGGGATCACGCCCTGCAAGGCGCGCCCCACGTTCGACACGGGACGGTCTTTCAGCTCCTTCTGCGACACGGTGGCCACGGCTCCCGTGAGGTTGGCCTTCTTCTGCACGCCGTATCCCACCACGACCACCTCGTCGATGCTCTGCTGGGCGTAGGTCAGCACCACGTCGAAGAACGTGCGGCTTCCGACCGCCGATTTGTAGGTGTCGAAGCCGATGAACGACACTTCGAGCATGGCTTCGAGCATGGCTTCGGCCGTAAGCGCCGGGAGGGTGAGCGTGAAGCTGCCGTTCATGTCGGTCGATATGCCCCGGGTCTGCCCGGCATCGGTCACGAGGACCGTGGCGCCGATCACGGGCGCGCCCTTCTCGTCCTTGACGACGCCCTTCACCGTCTGGCGCTGGGGCGCGGCGTCCTTGACGAGGATGATCCTCCGGTTCTCGAAACGGCACGAACAGTCGGGCAGCATCTGCCGCACCACCTCGGACACGGGCTTGCGCACGGCCGCGACGGACACGATCCGCTTGAGGTCGAAGTCGCCGTTATTGTAGAAAAACGTGTAATTGGTCAGTCGCTCTATCTCTTTCAAAACCTGTTCGACAGAGACGTTTTCCTTGGCAATGCTAACCGTGGGGGGGGGGAGTTTGCGCCCGTCCTCCCGTGGTCAGAAAAAGCAATAGCAGGGCTGCACCAAGGATTTTAGCTTGGATAAGTTTACGCATGGGTTTGTAATTTAGGTAATGGTCGAAACGGCCGGAACGGATTCTGCGTTCCGGAAGTGAAAGCGGGAAAGTCCGGGTCCTTTTTACATAGGCGCGTAATTTTTAGGAATTTTTCGGTTGTTTGGGAATGATCGTTATGCGCCGCCCTGCGCAGACGTAGTCCATCTCCACGACGAGCGACATGGCTTTCAGAATCTCCTCGATACTTTCGTTGCGG
>OLWL01002033.1_pt1 | contig 10106 bp, 5 predicted proteins | sample 1674151 | NCBI WGS metagenome assembly OLWL01 (sample SAMEA103958148, study PRJEB25191) | human gut metagenome
TATACGCCCGTGAGGGCCAGTTCCGCATTCGCGGCGGTGGTGTAGAGGTCGTCGCCCGAAACGAACGAATAGGTCTTCTCGTCGAGGAAACTGGTGCAGCCCGCCGTCGCCGTGCAGAGCAGGAGCGCAGCCGTGTATTTTAGTGCTTTCGAATAGAACGTTTTCATATTCATATCGCTGTTTTAGTATTTGATTGAAACTCCGAAGAATACGGACCGTGCGCGCGGGTAGTTGGTGTAGTCCAGTCCGGGAATCAGGCGGTTCCAGAACGACACTTCCGGGTCGTAGCCCGAATAGCCCGTGCAGGTGAAGAGGTTTTCGGCCGTGACGTAAACGCGCAGGTGGGAGAGTCCGATTTTCCGCGTGATGTGTGTGGGCAGCGTATAGCCCACCGTCAGGTTTTTCAGGCGGAGGTAGGAGCCGTCCTCGACGTAGTAGCTCGACATTTCGGTCTTGCCCTCGCCGTTGAGCGACGGATACCTGTTGCCCGGACGCTCCTCCGTCCAGCGGTTGCGCCAGTAGTCCGTCGAGACGTTGTTGTAGCCCACGAAACCCTCGTAGCGGTAGCGGCCGATGTTGATGATGTCGTTGCCGTAGGACCACTGGAACATGAAGCTGAGGTCGAAATTCTTGAACGTAAAGCTGTTGGTCATGCCGCCGAAGTGCTTCGGGTCGCTGTTCGCAATGACCGTTTTGTCGTTGTTCGGGTCGATGACGTTGTCGTTGCCCGCGATGTCCTTGAACTTCATGTCGCCCGGCTTCACGGTGATTCCCGCGAACGACGGCACGCCCTCTTTCAGGTTGCCCTGCTCGTCGAAGTCGGATTGCTGGTAAATGCCGTCGAAGACGTATCCCCAGCCCGAACCGATCGGGTGTCCCACCATGACGCGGCCTACTTCGGTGATATGTCCGCCGGCGACCTTGACCGGGATCGAGCTGACGTCGCCCAGCGATACGACCTTGTTGCGGTTGAGGTTGAAGTTCAGGCTCGTCGACCATGTGAAGTTGCGTTTCTGGATATTGACCGTGTTGATCGTAAGCTCGAAACCCTTGTTGTCCACCTGCCCGATGTTCTGCCACTGACGGTAGGAGCCGATCTGGCTGGGAACGTCGGCATGCAGGAGCATGTCCTTGGTCTTTTTGTAGTAAACGTCGGCCTCGATGCTCAGACGGTTGCGGAACATGCTGATGTCCAGACCTCCGTTGAGCTGGTAGGTCGTCTCCCACTTGAGGTCGGGATTCGATATCTCCGAAGGAGACAGGCCCAGCTGCACGGAGTTGTTGTCGCCCGAATAGTAGGTCTTGTCGGTACGGCTCAGCGACTGATAGGCCGGAATGCGGTCGTTACCCGTCACGCCGTAGCTGAGCCGCAGTTTCATGTCGCTGAAAATCTTCTGCTGCTTCATGAACTCCTCCTTGCCGATGCTCCATGCGAAAGCGGCCGAGGGGAAGTAGCCGTACTTGTTGTTCTTGCCGAATTTGGACGAACCGTCGCGGCGGATCGAAGCCGTGAAGATATACTTTTCGGCGAGGGTGTAATTCAGGCGCAGGAATTCCGATTCGGAGGTGTTGCGTTCGCGGTTGGTCTGTACGTTTTCGGGGAATACGGAACCCTGACCGATGTCGAACGCTCCGTTGAAGCTCTGGTTTTCGAATCCTTCGGCGCGGGTGCTGAGACGCGTGGCGGTGTAGCCGCGCAGTTCGAATCCCAGTACGGCGTTGAAATAGTGCTTGCCGCGCGAGATGGCGTAGGTCAGCGTGTTGGAGGTCTGCCACGATTCGGCGCCGCTTTCCGCTACGACGGCCATGCCGTTTTTGGAGTACCCCCACGAGGTGGTCGAGGGATACCACTCCTCGGTCTTCGAATTCAGGATCGTGCCGCCGCCGCTGATGCGCAGCGTCAGGTTGTTGAGGATCTTGTATTTGAGGTAGAGGTCTCCGATCGTACGGTTCTGGGTGGAAGCCTTGTAGGAGTCGTTGATGAAGGTGATCGGGTTTGTCAGGTTGTAGTTTTCTGGGTTGGACGCTTCGTCGTCGTCGCTCAGGAAGATCGGCTTGTAAAGGACGAAACTCTGCACCAGTCCGTTGTACGAGTTGGCGCCCGCATTGGTGACGGCTCCCTTGGTCACGATGTGGGAGAAGTTGATCGTACCGCCGATGGTGAACCGCTTGCTGAGGTCGCTGTCGAAACGGATGCGGCCCGTGAAACGTTCCATCTGGTTCTTCTTGACGATGCCCTCCTGATTGAGGTAGCCTGCCGAAGCGGCCACCTTGGTCTTCGCGCTGCCGCCCGAAGCGACGCCGATGTTGTAGCTCTGGATGATACCCGTGCGCATGACCTCCTCCTGCCAGTTGCGGCTGGGGTAGTCGGAGAAGTCCCTCACCCGGTCGGGCAGGCCGTCGCCGTTGGTGTCGATGCCCCACGCATCGCTGGTCGGGAACTTGGCGAAACGGTAGTCCGCGAACTCCTGTCCCTGAAGCACGTCGATCGTATTCGACATCCGGGCCAGACCGACGCTCATGTCGAAATCGACGGAGGCCTTTTCGCCGCGCCCGCTCTTGGTGGTGATGATCACGACGCCGTTGGCTCCGCGCGATCCGTAAATGGCCGTCGCCGACGCATCCTTGAGGACGGTGATCGACTCGATGTCCGACGGGTTGATGCCCGCCAGCGGATTGTAGCGCACGTTGGCCGAAGTGTAGCTGCTCGTGGCTACTTCGTCGGCGTTGACGTCGATCTGCACGTCGTCGATGATATACAGCGGCTGCGTTCCTGCGTTGATCGAGTTGCCGCCGCGGATCGTAATGTCGATGCCCGCGCCGGGTTCGCCCGAACTGGAGCTGACCTGCACGCCTGCCATGCGGCCTTGGAGCGCATCCATAAAGCTCGTGCCCTTGGATTTGGTGATCTCGGACGTGCTCAGCACGCCCAGCGAGCCGGCGACGTTTTTCTTCTGGGCGTCGCCGTAGCCGATCTGCACGACGACGTTCTCGATCTGGGTCACATCCTGCTGCAGTTCGACCCGCAGATCGGTGTTGCTGCCGACCATGATGTTCTGCGGTACCATGCCGATAAACGAGAAGGTCAGGACGGACTGGTGGTTTTTGACGCTTATGGCGAAGCGGCCTTTGGTGTCGGTCGTGGTTCCGCTGGTGGTTCCCTGCTCGATCACGCTCGCGCCGGCCATCGGTTCGCCGGTCGCGGCGTCCAGCACGGTGCCCGTTACTCGAAGCTGGGCATAGACGCTGCCGCACGTAAACAGGGCCGATAATAGTAAAAGTAGTACACTTTTCTTCATGGTTATATTCGGGTTGGTTTTTACTGGATGGTATGTCGTGGGTCCGATGCCCCCGGAGCCGTCCCGGACACGGGCGGCTCCGGAGATGCCGGACACGGAATTATCTCATTTCGGCGGACTCCTTGTCGAGCGGAGTGTGGCGGATGCACCGCACCGAGTAGGCGTTGGTCCGCTGGTAGTTGTTCAGGTATACGCTGGTGCCGTTGAGCATGATGAAACGCGCCGCATTGGTGAAGATGTTGCCTGCGCCGGCGATGATGGGCATGTTCGTCCAGTAGACGCCGCGGCCTCCCGATACGGTTCCTCCGACGACGGCCTGTCCTGCCCACGGCATCTTGAGCGGGCTTTGGGCGAATACGGCGGCCAGATCGGTCACCTTGTAGGAGGTGTCGCCGTAGACCATCGTTTCGAGTCCGGTGACGGCTTTGGCCATCTCGATGAATTCGTTCACCGTCGGTACGCGGTAGCCCGGAGGGCAGGGGTTGTTGTCCTGCGTGGCGGCATCGAGCGGCGCCGCATACGTCTTGTCCTCGAAGCGGCCGCCCCAGAGTCCGTCCCGGTTCGACGTGTCGTCGCGCGCCCAGTCGTGGGGTTCTTTGTTGGTCGGCATGAAACCTTCCCGGCCCGACTCCCGGCGGTCGGCGGTGGGGGTGTTCAGCGGTGCGAGGGCGTTGACGAACGAACCTGCCGTGGGCGATGTCCATTTGGTCTTTTCGTGTCCGTCGGCTTTGCGCGACCACTGGAAGAGCGATCCGAAGGCCGTGTGGTCGTTGGATGCGGCGGCGACGCTCTTCGCGCCGAGATTGCGGTCGAGCCATGTCTGTTCCGTATCCTGCCCGTTCTCGTCCTTGACGGTGATGTTCACGGGGAAATAGATGATCTTGTAATAGTCGTCGGCCGAATCGTAGTTGCGGTCCTTTACGCCGATCACGGTCACTTCGCATCGGGCGGTTTTATTTCCGCCGTCGGTGGTCGAGACGCGGATGGTCGTTTTGCCGTGCGATACGGGAACCAGCACTCCGTCGTTGTCGATTCCGGCGACGAGCGGATCGTCGGAGGTCCACTTGAGCTTTTTGTTCGTGGCGTTCTCCGGCAGGATCGCCGGGGCGAACCGGAAGGCTCCGACACCCGGATCGGCCGCGAAGTCGAATGTCTTGGACGTGGCGTCGAGCGTCAGGCTTTCGATGGGAATGCTGTTGTCCACGTCGTCGATCGTGAGACGGATCGCGTCGTTGACGTGCATGTCGTTGGCTTCGGCCGTGAGCGTCACTTCGCCGAAAGCCAGCGCCGTGACCAGACCGCTCTTGTCGACGGTGGCCACGTTGGTATTGGAGCTGTACCAAGCGATTCTCCGGTTGGTGGCGTCCGCCGGTTCGATCGTGACCGAAAGCTGGTGCGTCTTGCCGGGGTTGAGGTGCAGTTCCCGAACGTCGATGCTTACTTTCTCGACATGGACGAATGTCTCCTCGTCGTCTTTGCAGCCGGAGTGGACGGCAGCGACGGCGGCGATCAGAAAAGCGTAAAGAAGTTTTTTCATATTTTAGGGTTTGTTTGTTGGTTGCATGCGGCGGATAAATCGCCTGATCCTGTAAGCAAAATTATCAGGATGAATATTTTTTGGCCCCCGTGTCGAGAAATAAATTAGCGGGAACGGTTTCGGGAACGGTTTGATTGGCCGGGAGCGTTCCCGAAAAAGTCCCAAAAAGGAAGAAAACCGCCCTGAAAAAACTTTTTCAGGACGGAATTGAGGCTGATTCTGCTATTCTGGGGATGCTTCTCCCGCTTCGCCGAATGTGCGTGCCGCTATTGCTGCGGCCTTACGTCGGTGGATTCGCGGATGTTGATCCGTGCGTCGAGTACCACCGTGCGGTCCGGAGCGTCGGGATTCTTGATCTTTTCCAGCAGCAGGTTGGCCGCCGTTTCGCCGATCAGGTCGAGGGGCTGGGCCACGGAACTCAGCTGCGGTTCGGTCAGCAGGGCCGACTGCGACTCCGAGAAGCCCATCACGGCGATCTGTTCCGGAATGCGGTAACCCCGTTTTTTGATCGCCTTGAGCGCCCCGATGGCGAGCTGGTCGTTGAAACAGAACACCGCGTCGGGAATGCGGTCGCCGTCGAGTATCGCGTTCATGGTCTCGAAGCCGCATTCGCGGGAGATGTCCCTGCATTGGACGAAGGTATCGGGCGCGGGGTCGATGCCGTGTTTGCTGAGCGCCTGCTTGTAACCTTGGTGGCGTGTGGCCGAGTTGAAAATCCCTTTCGGTCCCATCAGGTGCAGCGGCCGGGTGCGCTTTGTCCCGTTGGCGTAGAGAACGTGCTCCACGGCGAAGAACGCCATCCGGAAATCGTCGATGACCACTTTGCTGGCTTCGACCTCGTTGCTCGGACGGTTGAAGAAGACGATCGGGATTCCGTTGTCGATCAGTCTCCGGTAATATTCGTCGTTACGGTCCTTCTCGGTGACGGAGAGGATGATGCCCTCCACCATGCTGTTTTCCAGCAGATGCAGATTCTTGAGTTCGATCTCTGCGGATTCGCCCGACTGGGTGATCAGGACGTTGAATCCCTCCTTCTCGAAGACCTTCTGTATCTGGATGATGATGCGCGGGAAAAACGAATTGACGAATTCGGGTACGACGACGCCGATGACCTTCGAGCGTCTGCGTATCAGGTTCTGGGCGTACGGATTAGGCCGGTAGTTCATCTTTTCGGCCATTTCGAGCACCAGCCGTTTGGTCTCCGGCTTGACGTCGGAGTGATCGGCCAAAGCGCGTGAAACAGTGGATTTGGATATGCCCAGAGCTTGGGCGAGATCCTTTATCGTGGCATGTTTTATCATTTCCAGCTTTTTCACGCAAAATAGTATTTTTTTTACAGTTTACAAAAAATAAAAGATTCCCGCTTCCCGGAAGATTATTCGAGCACGACGATAAATCCCCCGTTCTCCGGCAACTGCATGACGAGGGGTTCCGGCGCCGGCAGTGCGACTTCGGCCGTCTGCAGCGAACCGTCCGCCGCGTCGCGGACGATCTGCGCCTTTCGGGCCGTCGCGGGGATCAATCCGGCGGGAATCGTCACCGCGGCGGGAGCGGTATTCACACCGGCTATGTACCACGTGCCGCCCTTGCGGCGGGCGATGACGGCCAGCCGCCCGATTTCGCTTTGCGGCAGTACGACCGTTTCGTCCCATACCGTCGGCAGGCGGCGGATGATATCGAGCGCCGGGCGGTAACGCTCGTCGCCGGAGAGGACGAAAGGATTTTCGGCGATCGTCAGCAGCGGTGAGTCGAGCAGCAGCGCGAACGCCAGCTGGTGGGCGGCCGTCGTGCCGCCGGGCATGGTGAACGCGACCGGAGTGTAGTCCGCGGCGCCCAGTACGCCGCGCGTGAAGGGCAGGGCCGCATTGTGGCTGGCCGGAATGTTCTGGTTTTCGTCGCCGGGGACGTAGCGGTCCGGATCGGGGGTGCGGCCTTCGTCCCGCATCCGCTTTTCGTAGTTGGCCGTGATGCGGTTGAGTTCGATGCCCCGCACGCCCTCGCGGGTGATTTCGTTGGGGTAGGTGCGGATTTCGCCCGTCGGCTTCTGGCAGCCGTGGAGATTGACCAGCAGCCTGCGCCGCGCCGCGTTTTTGAGCAGGTGGGTGTTGAAGTCGATCTGGCGTATGCCTTCGCCGTTCATGAAGTCCACCTTGACGCCCTTTATGCCGATCGCCGCGACCGAGTCCAGAAAGCCGCGCATCTGGCGGTAGTCGTCCGCCGGATCGTTGAGTTTCTCCCAATGGCGCCATACGAACAGCCCCACGCCGCGGGATTGGGCGTATCCGGCCAGCTCGTGCAGGAATTTCCATTTGTCGGGACGCTCTTCCCACCCGTCGTCGACGGTGCTGTACTCGATGCCCAGCGACGCTGCGGTGTCGATCACCCGCTTTTCGCCTTCGAGGGTCATGAAGCCGCCGTCGATGCCGCTCCACCAGCTCCAGAGCGAGCGTCCGGGGACGATCCACGACGTATCGGCGAACAGTTCCGGGTCGGGAGCGGGGTTGATACTGGTGATGATGTCGGTATTTACCAGTGCGTCGAGGTCGCGGGCGATGATCGTGACGCGCCACGGGGTGACGATGTCGCCTGACAGCTCGAATCCCTCCTGTTCGGTGAAGTCGGCCCGCAGGCTGGCTCCGGGTTCAGCGCGCAAACGCATGCCGCTGTAGTCGTACAGCGCGGCTTCGGCGATCATCACGTATTCGTCGGGGGTTCGGTAGAGCAGCGGCATGGTCTGCACCGGTCCCTGCCGGGAGACGATGTGCAGGCTGTCGGCCGTCGTGGATATCCACTCTCCGGCATAGGTGAGCAGTTTCCACCCGGAATTCCGTTCGGCGAACCAGACTCTGCTCTGGTGGGGCGGCCGCCATTGGGCAGCTTCCCCGTTGACGGTCCGCGTGCCGTCTCCCGGCAGGACGAACCGGTAGGCGAAGCCGTCGTCGTAGAGACGGGTTTGGAGCTGGTATTTATAGCCCGAAGGACGGTGCGTCACGTCGAAGAGGTATTCGTTGCACCGCCCTTCCGACACGGCTTTGCGTCCCGTGACGGAGTAGGTCTCGTCGATTTTCCGCGTGCCTGCCGGGCGCAGGGCCGCATCGCGGAACAGCTCCGTGCCGTCGACGGTTACGCCCATGGCCGAGGTGTCGATGACCGTGCGGCCGTCGTGGGTTACGGTGTAGTACAACCCCTCCTTGCCGGCGAATACCTCTGCCCGGATGTTGCCCGAAGGGCTTTTTTGTGCGGTGCCGCCGCAGCCTGCGGACAGAAGGGCCATGAAGGCGAAAAATGCTGTTTTTCTCACGTTGCGTTATTTTTTAAGTTCCAGAGTTTCCCATTCGATGATTCGGCCCTGCCGGGTGAGGGCTTTTACCGTTATTTCCGTCCGCTCCCCGTCGATGGGTGCCGTATGTTCGAACGGATAGTCGGTGTCTTCGGTCGTCCGTCCGTCTACGGTGAACCAGACTTTCCGCAACTGCGTGTCGTCTTGGGTGAGAAAGACGAATACGTTGTTTGCGGCCCGGCCGAAACCGACCCGCATGCAGCGTACGGCGTCGTCCTGCGTTGCGGCGTAAGGGGTTTGCCAGCGCGTCTCTGCGGTGAAGAGCGCAGCGAGCTGCGGCCGGATCGGGGCCGGGGTTTCGATCCTGACTGCGGCGATCCCGTTTCCGGCGACGCGGACCGTGAAACGTCCGTCGGCGAGCTGGCCCGATGCGCCGCTGCCGCCTATGACCTGCGTCCTGTAGTGCCTTCCGGCGGAATGTCCGCTCAGGGCGTAGTCCAGCGCGACGTCCGTTTCGACGGTTTCAGCAGACTGGTTCATGAAAACGATATACAGCGCGTCGTCGTCGACGGCCGAAATGTAGTTGAGCTGCCGGTCGTCCGGCGCCGCCAGCCCCGTCGGCATCCACAACCGGGCTTCGCGGCCGTAGATTGTGCCGGGGAGGTGACCGTAGAACTTGCTTTGCAGGTAGGCGTATCCTTCGATGAATTCACCCGGAAAATCCACCTTTCCGCCGCTCCGGTAGAGGGCCTGCGTGACGAGAAAATCGTAAAGCAGCGATATGTGCGGCATGATGTGGTTGTAGTGGAAGGAGTTGGCGCCCAGTTCCATGTGGCCCCGGAGCGGATAGTCCGCCTTTTCGTATACGGTCGTGCGGGCCGTGTTGATGTGGTAGCCCGGAAAATTGCGGTAGCGGCCTATGACGGCGTGGTCCGCCGTGCGTGCCAGAAACCCGTCGCCCGTGTAATGCGCCAGCCGCAGCATCCATGCGGCGTAGTTGGCCATGAAAATCCCCCGGTGTCCGGTGCTCGTTCCGGAGGATTCCGGGGTAAGCCCGATCTCCGAAAGCCGCCATGCCGGAACCCGTTCGGCGGGAGCGTCCATCTGCGCATGTCCTTTCGACTTGAGGTATTGGTAGTGCGGGGCCTTCCCGTCGGGATTGACCAAAATATCCCGGTCCGGGACGGCGGGGGAGTACCAGACGTACTGCGTGTAGAGTTTCGCCCCGCGGTGGGCGGCGCGGAGGTAGGCCTTGTCGCCCGTCAGTTCGTACATGTACCACAGCGTCCCGGCGAAGAAACCGCTCACCCAGTCGTCGACGGGCACGTAGTCGATCCGCCCGTTCTTCCAGGTCGAGGGGATGCGGATCACACCGCCCGTCTCGCTCGAATCGGCCAGCATGCCGATCTGCTTTTCGGCGACGGCGATGTTTTCGTCAATGATCGAAGCGCGCTTCGAAGGCTGCGAGCAGGCGGAAGTCCCTGCCAGGAGGAGCACGACGGTCGCATATTTAAATAAGGTCTTCATAAATTAGGTGATTAACATGATTATTTTGGTAAACCAAACCAGCTTTTCGGACAAAGGTAAAGTTTTTTTCGGACATGCAACATATTTTAATAACATTTTCCGATGAATGTAAAATTTTTATTATTTTCTCTTTGAAAAATTTTGGCGAACCAATTTCTTTATTTATTTTTGACCAAATATGAATCTATGAAAAATATGTTAAAACACGCTGTACCAGCGATTTGGATACTATTCAGCACGCTTTGGGGCCAGCATGCCGCAGCGGCGATCGACGCCAAAATCAGTTTCGAAACGGAAATTCCCAAGGCTTTCGTATGCGGCGAAAACAGCGCGGCCGAATTGAGCGGCCTCCACTACAAGGACGGGAGCCGTTCGCTGCGCTGGTCGTGGAGCGCGCCGTCGACGCTCCGCTTCAACGACTTCGGACAGCTGATGCGCTCGCTGCGGGTCAAGGGCGCGGGCG
>OLWL01002035.1_pt1 | contig 10073 bp, 8 predicted proteins | sample 1674151 | NCBI WGS metagenome assembly OLWL01 (sample SAMEA103958148, study PRJEB25191) | human gut metagenome
TTAAATGGCTGGAGGAGTCCAGTGAGAGATTAACAGTGATTGCCCAGGATACTTTTAACGGAATGCTTAAAGCTAAGGGAGATGTTACCTTATGTGCTCCGAAGACCAGTTATCTCTACAGATATGGTGATGCGAACGGATTTGCAGTGGAAGATACTCCGCTGGAGGAAATCTATACCGTTATCTTCCGTGACTGGAATGAAGAACTGAAGAAAAATGTCCCGGTAGACGAACAACAGGTACGGGGCGGGGAAGATGCGGTTCCGCCTACACCGTTAGGTAAGACCGGCGAAGTATTTAAGGGATGGGATGGCGATTACACGAACATCACGGAAGATACGACATGTACCGCTATTTATGAGAAGGAAGATCCCGATGCAGCTAAATTTACCGTAACTTTCCTGGATTGGGATGATAAAGTGGTCAAGGAGATCAAGGTATCCTCTGGCGGTAGCATTGCGGATTCAGATCTGCCAAATGTCGCTACCCTGGTTCGTGATGGCTATATCTTCACCGGATGGGACAGAGACCTGACCAATATTACCTCAGATATTACGACCAAAGCAGTGTATAAGGCATTGAGCGAGGATGATATCGTAGTTCGGTATATCAATGGTGTAACCAAGGAAATTTTCTACCAGACCACCATCAAGAAGGGTACCGTAGCACCCAGCATCCAGACACCTGCAGTCAGTGGATATACCTTCAAGGAATGGTTGCCGGATATTGCTGCAGCCATTACAGAGAATACGGATTTCTATGCAGTATACGTGGCGAACGGTTCTAATGGCAACAACAGCGGAACCACCAGCCCGGGAGCAAGCACCAGTCCGGGATCCAATAATAATGGTACCACTGCCAAGATGTACACCCTGACTGTTAAGAACGGTTCCGGATCCGGAAGCTATATTGCAGGTTCCCAGCCAATCATTGTGGCAAACGACCCTGCGGCAAACCAGCAGTTTAGCAGCTGGTCCATTGATCCGTCCAATACGAAGATTGCCAGCAAGGTATTGTCTGCAACTGTCATCACTATGCCGGAAGCTAATGTAACGGTAACTGCAAATTATACTGCAAAATCCGGTTCAGGTAATAAAACAAATACATCTACAGGAAGCGGTAATTCCACGAATTCCAATTCCAACAGAAGACCGAGCAGCACTACTACGGGAACCGTATCCGGTGGCAGAACCACTGTTGTTATTGATAAAAACGGTCTGTCCAATACCGGAGTGGTATCCGCAACAGTGAACGGGTCTTCCGATAATTTTGTGATTAAGATCACAGAGAGCGCAGCAGCTTCAGAAGAAGTAGTGAAAGCTCTGATGGCAGAATACGGCAGTGATATCAGTGCTATCAAGTATTTCCCCATGGACATCAGTCTCTATGATTCCACCGGCAATACAAAGATCACAGATACCACAGGATTGTCCATCAGCATTACATTGCCTCTGCCGGATTCTCTGATCACCTATGCAGGTAATAACAAAGTGGCAGGTGTAGTGAACAGTAAGTTAGACAAGCTGTCACCGAAGTTCTCCACGATATCCGGTGTATCTTGCGTAACTTTCACTGCGGAGCATTTCTCGCCGTATGTGATCTATGTGGATACGAATAATCTGACTGCGGGAACCATCGCAGACAGCACACCTAAGACCGGTGACGGAATCCATCCCAAGTGGTTTTTGTCCATGGGACTTGCCTGTCTGTCTATTGTATTCTTCATGAAGAAGGATAAGAAGACTCTGCGCAAGGCAAGAGCCTAGTGAAAATAAAGGATGGGAAGGTTTATGAATCATAAAAAGTGGTTGGTCGTCATGGCTTTGGTGGCTACCGCGTTGATCCTGACACATCTTCCTGTGTCAGAGGCAGATGCGGCGGCGTCTGCCTCTGATTTTCAGATACAGGGAAGCACGTTGGAGAAATACAGAGGTAGCGACGAGAGAGTCACAATTCCGGATACAGTGGAGGTTGTGGGCGAGAGTGCCTTTGAGAACAACCAGAAGGTACAGTTCGTTGTGATCCCCAAATCGGTCAAACGACTGGATGCCTATGTATTCTGGGGCTGTAATAACCTGGAAGAAGTGGTACTTGGAAAAGGTCTGACGACTGTGGACGAGTATTCGTTCGCCGGATGCACCGGATTAAAACAGATTACGATTCCGGAGAATGTGCAGAGCATTGAAGCTCAGGCATTTGCCGGATGTACAAATCTAACAGATATTTATATTCCTGCTACGGTAACAAATATTGCCGATGATGCTTTCTTAAATTGTGATAATGTGACAATTCATGCGGACGAGGGCAGTGTGGCTGCGCAGTTCGCACAGAAGCTGGAAGAGCAGAGAAGGAAGAATCCCCTGGTGACGGCAGCACCTGCACAGACTCCGGAAGCGGACGGGGCTGTGGATGTACCGACGACAGAAGAACCTGCACCGGTAGAGACGCCGAGTCCTGCACCGACCCCGGTGCCCGGTAATGTGTTAGGCAGTACGGTAGTTGTGGGGAATCACGCTATGGTCATGGTGCATCCCGGCCTGGAGAAGGTACAGCAGGGGGATAACGAACCGGTGGATGACAGTTTAGAAGCGACTACTGCAGAGACAGAAGAAGGTATCGTTCCGGAATGGAAATATTATAGGGATCAGTCCATCGGTACAGTGACGATTCCGGAGGGAACTTGTGAGATTGGCAGATTTGCTTTTTCCAGAAGCAGTGTGCATACGGTTGCAATTCCGGAAGGTGTTACAACGATAGCGTACGCAGCATTTTATCATTGTGACGATCTGAAAAATGTAGTGATTCCGGATACTGTGACTTCTGTAGGAGCGAAGGCCTTTACCCACACCGGCTGGCTGGATGATTTTGAGCAGAACAGCACGGAGAACTTTTTGATCAGTGGCGGTGTGCTGGTGGCATATAAGGGAGACTCGGCAGAAGTGACAATACCGGATGGTGTGCGTGTGATCGCAGATGAAGTGTTTAAAGACCATACCGAGATTCAAAAGGTATATCTCCCGGCAGGCATTGCAGCTACAAGCAACGATATTTTTCCGGAAGGAACGGAGATCATAAATAAATAATGGGTAATTTACCTACACCAGTAAAAATGACCGGCATAAGATAGAATAAGTCTTATGCCGGTTTTTTTGGTGGGAGCGGAAGGAATTTATGCAGCGGGTAAGGGAACAGGTACAGGTACCGGAACAATTATATGACGGACAGTCGAACACATCACCTGCTGTAATTGCAGTGTTGGATACCGGAATTGCCTATCATCCGGATCTGGCAGGAAAACTGTTGTGTTTTGCGGATTTTGTAGAGAAGCGTCAGTTTCCGTATGATGATAACGGACATGGAACACATATATGTGGGATTCTATGCGGAAGCGGAGAGTTATCAGAAGGGAGATTCCGCGGAATGGCACCCGGAGCAAAACTGGTCGTGGGGAAAGTATTGGATAATAACGGGGAGGGATCCTGCGATGCTATGAGAAATGCATTGCAGTGGGTCTTGCGGCTAAAGAATCGTTACAAGATCCGGATCTTGAATATCTCTGTTGGAATCGGAGACCTGAAGGAACGGTATAAGGAGCAGGTGTTACGGGAAGAGCTGGAGAAGCTGTGGGATCATAACATTCTCGTAGTCTGCGCTGCGGGAAACAATGGTCCTGTGGACGGAAGTATCTCTGAGATGGCGAGCAGCAGAAAAGTACTGACAGTGGGCTGTCATGACGGCAGATACTGTAAAAATGATCCCGGTAGATGTGAGACATATTCCGGCAGAGGCAGAAGATATGATGTGCTCCGCAAGCCGGATATTGTGGCTCCCGGTACAAGAATCCTGTCCTGCAATGCTTCCTGGCGCAAACAAAACGGCAGAATCCTTATGCCTTATGTTGCAAAAAGCGGTACCTCCATGGCGACCCCCATTGTATCCGGAGCTGCGTCGCTGACGCTCGGAAAATATCCGTGGCTGACCAACGAAGAGTTTGTCCGCCTGCTGTCTCTGACAGCCACGGATCTCGGAGAACCCTGGAATAAGCAGGGCTTCGGAATGCTCAATGTCCGCAGATTATTAGAAAACAAGTAAAATGATAAAATCACTGGGAAAAATAAAAAATGTGATTAAAATAAGTCAATAAAATAAATACTAAAGATATTGACACAAATGGTATGATTGTATACAATGATACGAGAACTGCAAAATGTATTTTTACTGCGCAGAGTAAAAATAGAAAACAATATTGCAGATGTCGAATGTCAGGGAAGAGAGGTATACCAATGAGAGATAGTGATGCATTTCAGAATCGTCCGGTCTCCATGAATCCGAAGAACAACCTTCTGGAGATTGAGGAGCATATGTACATACTGGATGATGTGGAGAAACCGAACGTGTTCCGTAATATGTTCCCTTATTCCGAAATCCCCAAAATACCTTTTAATGATCGTATCGTGCCTCATAACATGCCGAAGGATATCTGGATCACAGATACCACTTTTAGAGACGGACAGCAGTCCAGGGCACCTTATACTACAGATCAGATTGTGAAGATCTATGATTATCTGCACGAACTGGGCGGCCCCAACGGAATGATCCGCGCCAGTGAATTTTTCCTCTACAGCAAAAAGGACAGAGATGCTGTCTATAAGTGCATGGAGAGGGGATATAAGTTCCCCGAGGTGACCAGCTGGATCCGTGCCAGCAAGGAAGATTTCAAATTAGTAAAAGAGATCGGAATGAAGGAGACCGGTATTCTGGTAAGCTGTTCCGATTATCATATTTTCTTAAAGTTAAAAATGACCAGAAGACAGGCAATGGATCACTATTTAAGCGTTATCCGTGACTGCTTAGAGGAGGGCATCAGCCCCAGATGTCACCTTGAGGATATCACCAGAGCGGATATCTACGGCTATGTGGTGCCGTTCTGTCTGGAACTGATGAAACTGATGAAGGAGTATCAGATTCCCATCAAGGTACGTGCCTGCGATACCATGGGATACGGTGTCAACTATCCCGGTGCCGTTATTCCCCGTAGTGTACAGGGTATCATCTATGCGATTCATACCCATGCAGGTGTGCCTCATGAGTTGATCGAGTGGCATGGACATAATGACTTTTACAAGGCAGTGTCCAACTCTACCACGGCATGGCTGTATGGCTGTTCCGGTGTCAACACTTCCCTGTTTGGTATCGGTGAGCGTACCGGTAATACGCCTTTGGAGGCAATGGTATTCGAGTATGCACAGTTAAAGGGCGACTTAAACGGCATGAATACCCGTGTGATCACGGAGCTGGCAGAGTACTATGAGAAGGAAATCGGTTATCAGATTCCTCCCAGAACCCCGTTTGTGGGCAAGAACTTTAACGTGACCAGAGCCGGCATCCATGCAGACGGACTGCTGAAGAACGAGGAGATCTACAATATCTTCGATACCGAGAAATTCCTGAACCGTCCGGTACTGTGCGCTATTTCCAATACCTCTGGTCTGGCAGGTATCGCACATTGGCTGAACACCTACTATAAATTAAAGGGAGACAAGCAGGTACAGAAGAATTCCGAACTGGTAGCAGAGATCAAAAAGTGGGTAGATGAGGAGTATGCCGGTGGTCGTGTCACCGTGCTTACGGATGAAGAGATCGTGGCATGTGTCAACCGTATCTGCCTGGAAAAGAATCTGAAGATCGGTGAGTAAGCATAGAATGAGCATGACAACGGTAACAGCGTTGTCTGGAATCGAGGATTATAGTGAGTAAGTATGATGTAAAGCAGGAAGTAACGGACAAGTTCTCCCTGCGGGGACGGGTATTTCACAAGCTGAGAGAGGATATTTTAAGCGGAAAATACCAGGAACATGAAGAATTGAAGGAAGTGGCGATCGGCGAGGAGATGGGCGTCAGCAGAACCCCCGTCAGAGAGGCATTCCGTCAGCTGGAGCTGGAGGGACTGATCCAGATCATTCCGAACAAGGGTGCCTATGTCACCGGCATTACCCAGAAGGATGTGAAGGATATTTATATGATCCGTTCCCTGCTGGAAGGTTTGTGCGCCCGTTGGGCTACGGAGCATATTACCAAGGAGCAGATGGAAGAGATGGAGGAGAATGTCTATCTGTCCAAGTTCCATGCACAGAAGGGGCATCTGGAGCAGCTGGCGGAGTTAGACAATCGTTTCCATGATATTCTGTATGAAGCCTGTGACAGCAAGATGCTGGAGCATCAGCTGAAGGATTTCCATCAGTATGTTCTCCGTGTTCGTAAGAAGACGCTGTCCAGTGCCAATAGAGGCCCGAAGTCCAATGAAGAGCATGAAAAGATCATGGAAGCCATTAAGGCTGGCAATGCCGATCTGGCAGAACAGCTGGCACATCAGCACATGATCAATGCCTATGAGAACATGGTGAAGAACGGTCTGAATGAGGCTTATGCACAGCAGGCTGGAAGTCAGGAATAAGTTGCCTGTTGGAACGAATTACGTTAAAATATAATAGAACGAAAATTAATACCGGAAAGGAAATCGTTATGGAAAAGATCAAAATGACAACCCCTCTCGTGGAGATGGACGGAGACGAAATGACCAGAATCCTCTGGCAGATGATCAAGGATGAGCTGTTGCTGCCCTATATCGATCTGAAGACAGAGTACTATGATCTGGGACTGGAGCATCGTAATGAGACAGACGATCAGGTAACCGTAGATTCTGCCAACGCTACCTTGAAATACGGTGTTGCCGTAAAATGTGCTACCATTACTCCCAACGCTGCCAGAATGACAGAGTACAACCTGAAGGAAATGTGGAAGAGTCCCAACGGAACCATCCGTGCCATCTTAGACGGTACCGTATTCCGTGCACCAATCCTGGTAAAGGGCATCGTTCCCTACGTAAAGAACTGGACCAAGCCCATCACCATCGCCCGTCATGCTTATGGTGATGTCTATAAAAATACAGAGATCAAGGTACCCGGACCCGGTAAGGCAGAGCTGGTATTCACCGCAGCAGACGGCACCGAGACCCGTGAACTGATCCATAATTTCGACGGAGCAGGTATCATTCAGGGTATCCACAATACCAATAAATCCATCGAGAGCTTTGCAAGAGCATGCTTCAGCTATGCGGTAGATACGAAGCAGGATCTGTGGTTCTCCACCAAGGACACCATTTCCAAAAAATACGATCATACCTTCAAGGATATTTTCCAGGAGATCTATGATAACGAGTACAAGGCTAAATTCGAGGAACTTGGCATCGAATATTTCTACACGCTGATCGATGATGCCGTAGCCCGTGTCATCCGTTCCGAGGGCGGATTCATCTGGGCATGTAAGAATTATGATGGTGATGTAATGTCCGATATGGTAGCTACCGCTTACGGCGATCTGTCCATGATGACCTCTGTACTGGTATCTCCCAGCGGCGTTTATGAGTACGAGGCTGCTCACGGAACCGTACAGCGTCATTACTACAAGCACTTAAAGGGTGAAGAGACCTCCACCAACTCCATTGCTACCATCTACGCATGGACCGGAGCTCTCAGAAAGCGCGGCGAGCTGGATCAGATCCCCGAACTTTGCAACTTCGCAGACAAGCTGGAACAGGCATGCATCAAGACCATCGAGGACGGCAAGATGACCAAGAGCCTGTCCCTGATCTCCACCTGTGAGCATCCTGTGATTCTCAACAGCCTGGACTTCATCAAGGCGATCAGAGAGACCCTGGACAGCCTGCTGTAAAAATAAAATGGAAGAAACGGATGCTTCCCTGTAGGAATGGGGGCATCCGTTTTTGGTGTACACCCAAAGATCTTACCGGAGGATTACAGAAGTGAATGATGAAAAAGAAGTTGTGTGTTCCGGAAAAACGACGGCTCCATTTATAATGGGAGTAATGTTCTGGATCATCGGAATAGGAGTTACTTTTTTATTACTGATTTTAGGCACTTCACAGGGAGTGAAAGGCGCAGGCATTATCTTTTTCATATTATGTGGAATGGAAGGGAGCTATTTCCTCCTGTTTTGGCACAACAAAAGAATTACTATGACGCGGGATGATATTACTTACCGTTCCATTTGGGGAAAAGAGAAAAAATACTCATGGGAAGACGTGAGATCGGTGCGTTATAAGTCGGCTGGAAGAGGGGCGTATAGAATTCTGATCCAGACAGACCGAAAGATATGTATCGAAACCGGAATGATGGAAAACAGTGAAGAGGCTGAAAAACTGATAAAGGGAAAAGGGTATTTATGTCTCCATTAACCTTCGGTAATCAATCCGTAAAGAGATGAACATTAACGAGTGGGAAGCTTAGTCTTCCCATATTTTTTTACTCGAAATACAAAGGAGTAGTACCATGTTTACGCTGGAGGCAGAGATGATTTTAATATCGTCTCTGCTTTTTTCGTGGATTTTTTGGAAGCGAATGCTCCCCCGGCTGCTGATGCAGCCGGGGGAAGAAAACACTATTTTGTAACGGGAATGCTGACCCGCTTGCTTTCCAGCAAAAGCTCATCGGTGTCATGATCCAGGACGCCCAGCACCAGCTCCAGGGAGGTGATGTCCCGAACCCGCTCCACGCCCGCGTCGTACAGCCACATTTCGCACTTGCCCCAGGCGTCCGGCGCAAGCTCGTCGAACAGGAACAGATCAGCGGATTCGCCGTTCACATAGGTTTCCATCGTGTAGAGCCAGATATTCCGCTCGGAATGATTCTCTACCCGGAACCGGAAGGCGCCGTCCTCGCAAAGCTCACCCTCGCTGCCCGTGTAGGTAAGGGTGATGCCCGCCTCCTCCAGAACCGTCGTGCCGCCGCTCTCCACCGACCGGACATTGGTCTTGTCTGCGCGCAGGGTAATGGGGGGCGTAGAATCCAGCGGATTGTAGTCGCTGGCATCCGTCACTTCCAAGCAGAACGAGAGTTCGCCGATCGTTTCAATATTTCCGCTTTCAAGGTCGGTATCGTTGACCCAGATCGAGGTCATTTCCTCCTGTCCCGCTTCCACCTCGCCCAAAAAGAGGCGGTACTCCGTCATGTAGCCGTTGACGCAGTCCATGCTGCTCACGAGCATAACGTCCCGGTCTGAATCGTTGCACAGGTAGACGGGAATCTCGTCCGTGTATGTGTCCCCGTCCTTCCAGTCGGCCACGGCCAGAATGCCGTCCTTGTCGTACAGGACGGTCTGGTGGTGGAAATCCTCGGGCCGCGTGATCGGCTCCGTCTCCCAAGTGTCCTCGTCGTCGCTCCACAGGGAGGACATGCTGCTCACTTTTTCGGTAATGAACTCCGTCAGCACGTACTGCGCCACCATGAACGCGGTTACGATCAGAATCGGCCAGAGCCACTTGGGGCTGGTCTTTTTCCGCCGGCCGGAATACTGCCTGCATTCTTTTTGCCGGGTGGGGACGCTCCGGCGGACGGGTCTGTCCTCCGGGTGCTCAATGATCAACGGCTCCCCCTCGTGGGTGTGCAGGCCGTGGGCGATTTCTTCGGTAAACGGCTCGTAGTAGCATTCCCGGCAACGCTTGCCGTTGTAGGGCGCGCCGCAGCAGGGGCATCTTTTCATTTGGGTTCACACTTCCGCACCATCCGGTGCCGCCTTCCTTTTGGTTTCCAATTTTAATTGTAACATAGGGGTCAACCCTCCGCAACAGCATGAACACGGGATTTTTTGCCGCTTCACGGGAAACCTCCCCCTTTATGGCAAAACCGTTGCATTCTTCCGTCCGAAACGGTATAATGTCAAAAAAACACTCGGGAGGAATTTTTATGGATTTGAACATCGGCCGTATGCCCCACGGGCCGCGGAACTCCATCGCGGACGTGTCAGGCGTCCGCGTCGGCCACTGCACCGTGGATGATGAACGGCACAAAACCGGCGTGACGGTGATCCTGCCCTGCGAGGACGACATTTTCCGCAATAAAATGCCCGCGGCTTACCACGTTCTCAACGGCTTCGGAAAGACCACCGGTCTGATGCAGATCGGGGAGCTGGGGACGCTGGAAACCCCCATCGCCCTGACGAACACCCTGAACGTGGGGTTGGTTCACGACGCCATGGTGGAATATATGTGCCGTCAT
>OLWL01002036.1_pt1 | contig 10068 bp, 5 predicted proteins | sample 1674151 | NCBI WGS metagenome assembly OLWL01 (sample SAMEA103958148, study PRJEB25191) | human gut metagenome
TGCGGAAAGGCAAAGCCCGAGCTTGTGAAAGTTTGGGCTTTGTTGTAAATAAAAATGTTTTTTAAAGATTTCGTATCTGTGAAAAGGCAAAAAATAAAAAGGGGTGCGTCACAGACTTATGACACACCCTCCTTTTATATATATTCCCTTGTCTTATCTCTAAAGATCTCAAGGGAAATTGAAATTCAAGATTTACTGCTCTGCAGCCTCATCTGGTTCCATAGGCCAGTATGGATTCTGGTACAATGGAGAGTCTGCATAGGTCTTATGGTCAGGAGCTGTAAGCATAAACTGACGCAAAGGCATTGGCTGCAGGTACTGAGCCATAGACCAGGTCATACCATTGTAAAGCATATTGGTAGAAACAATCTGGTATGGACGGAAATACTCAGTTAACTTACGAGAAGATACTGTAGCAGTAACAGAACCATCATCAACCAACTGCTTTTCTGTATACCATTTCTCCATTGGAGTATTCCAAAGATGGAAGCCCTCAAGCTGATAAGGCTGCTTCATCAACTGATCGAGTGAACGCCAGCGAATCAAATCCATCCAACGAAGACCTTCAGCCATCAACTCTGTACGACGCTCACGACGAATGCTATACAAAGTAGGATCTGTCAATGCCTTGCCAGCAGAAAATGCGCCCCAATCATATTGTGTACCAGAACCATCGGTATAACCCTTTAACTCCTGTGCCATATCTGTGGCAGCAATAGTTGTCTGAGGGTCAGCAGCCTCACCAGTAAAGCCAGCAGCCTCACGGATAGCCTTCCAATATGAAATGCTCTTCGCATTTAAATTGTGGTCGAGCATATATTGAGCTTCAATATAGTTGAGCAAAGCCTCTGTGGCACGGAAGGTGATAGATGCAGTATAACCAGCCTGGTTTTCTGCCAAGTTCTGATTAAACGTACCACCCTTTCGAATAGCATAACCAGTAGTATAAGTTACGTCAAATGAGCGAGTAAACACTTGAGGAACTGGCTCGATAGGACGAACCTGCTCAGCAGCAATATTATTATCCTCACCCTGAAGAACGTTCTTCTGACCAGGACGCTTCAAGAAGATAAACAAACGTGGGTCACGATTGCGAACTACTGCATGAGTCGTTGTATCTTCATAAACATATCCATCATGGTGTGCATAAGTAGGCTTACCATCCTTCATCAGAAAGGCATCAATCATACCACGGGTAAAACCAGTATAGGTATTACCACGGTTTACAGCTACCTCAATGTTATCAGTCACACCTTTACCCTTATTATAGGCCTTCCAGAGAAGAACCTCAGGATAGGCAGACATGTCGGTATTACCAAACTTATAGAAATAAGGATTGGTATCAGATAAAGACTGAGGTACGATACCTGTATTCTTATCCAATTTGCCTACATAAGCATCACCTACAATGGCAGCCTCATCAACCGCCTTCTGGAAGAAGTACTTAGCTTCAGCCTCAACGCTACCTGTAGGATACTGATAATTTGCATTATAGTCTTTTGCCTTTCCTGGCCATCCCTCACCATTAGGAACGAACGGAGTACCAGCGAAGTTGGTCAACCAAGAACCTTCAAACAAGGCTACACGTGATGCAAACAGATGAGCAACTGCAGGAGAGATACGTGTGGTTGCTTCCCAACCATCAGGCTCCATATAGGTTACAGCAGAATCCAGGTCGGCAAGAATGAAACGAGCAACCTCGTTGCGAGGACTACGCTTATTAGCTGCTACAAGGATAGCCTCATTGTCAGGCATGGCCTCTGTCACAATAGGTAAGTCACCGAAGCTCTTGTACAAACTGAAATAGGCATAGGCACGGAAGAAGTGTAACTCGCCGATATATTGACGAATCTTATTTTCATTACCCGCAATCAATCCATTCTCATAGTTAGACTGTGCTATATTCAACTGATAGTTGATATCACGAATATTGTTCCAGCTCCATGAAGAGTTGTCGTTACTAGTCTTCCAACTACCTTTCTTATACTTAGAATCGCCATCAGAACCAGTCTGATTATCTGTACCATTATCGTATGCGAATGTACCATAGCCTGCACCACTATGATATGGCAAAACAGTCTGATAGAATGCATTAGCTACGGCTTGAAGCTGAGTAGCATCCTTGTAATAGTCGGTAGGAGTAATATCTGTAAGAGGCTCTTGCTTCAGGAAATCATTACAAGAAGCCATCAACATACCGCATGCCAACAAAGGAAGTACCTTTAAAGATATATTGAATTTCATATCATTCTAATATTTATAATGTTAAACTTAAACCAAAAGAGAAGGTTGTGTTCAATGGATATCCATTGCCATACCATGTACCGATGGTCTCTGGGTCATACTGCTTGCGGAGAGATGTTCCTGTCCAGAGGTTCTCACCCGAGAAGTAAACACGAAGTTTCTCAATAGAAATCTTACGTGTCAGTTCTTGTGGAAGGGTATAACCAATCTGAAGGTTCTTCAAGCGAATGTAAGAAGCATCCTGCAGATACTTTGTCTGAACCTGCTCATTCTTGGCGCTATAGGCTGCACGTGGCAAGTAAGCATCCTTGTTTGGCTCCTGGAAGCCATTGACAACAGACCAAGAGTTCTCGTCACGATAATAGTCTTGCAAACCATCCAGGCAGACCTGATACCAACGACCATATTCGAAAGTACCAAAGAAGTAACGTGTACTAGCCCAATATTCACGCTTCATGACACCCTGGAAGAAACAACGTACATCGAAGCCTTTCCAAGCAGCATTCAAGTCGATACCGAAGAGATAACGTGGTGTGGAATTACCAATCTTCTTAAGATCTCCATGATCTTCCAATGTATTGGCACCCCAGGAAATCTTACCATCATTATTGAGATCACGATACATGATATCACCAGCACCCCACTTATTATTGTCAATTGTACTCTGGTCAACCTTTGCAATATGAGCATCCATTTCTTCTTGACTCTTAGCTATACCGATGGTCTCAAAGCCGTAGATATCGCCAATACGCTGTCCCTCTATATAGTTACCCAATGAATGAGAAGGGTTATTAGGATATCTTGTGATAGTGGCATAGGCATCAGAGAGATTGAAGCTGATTCCATACTGCAAACCATTAGACAAGCGATCGTTCCAACCGATAGTCAACTCCCAACCATTGGTACGCAAGTCGGTATTGTTAGTAACAGGTACAGCTGTACCCAAAATACTTGGAAGCTCAGGGGCATTACCTATCATATTTTTTGTCTTACGTACATACCAGTCAAACGATCCATGCAAGCGATCCTTCAAGAACGCAAAGTCAAGACCGACATTGAAACTCTGGATGGTTTCCCATGTCAAATTCTGAGAAACCAGTCCTGGTGCCCAAGCTGTCATTGGTTTCAAACCATCCTGCAGCCATGTACCATTGTTGGCATATACACCAATCGTCTGATAAGTCTGGTAAGTACCAACATTCTGGTTACCCAAGTTACCATAAGATACACGAAGCTTCAACTGACCAATCCAATCATTGATTGGCTGCATGAAGTTCTCTTGTGCAATATTCCAACCTGCAGATACTGATGGGAAGAACTTCCACTGATTTCCCGGGCGGAATCTTGAAGAACCATCATATCGGCCATTAACCTCAAAGAGATACTTGCCCTGATAATCATAATTCAAACGACCAAAGAAACCACAAGTTGTCCAACGGCTCATGTTGCCAGACACAGATGGATCCACAGGAGTACCATAAGCATCAATACCAGTTGTACCATCAATTTGAGGCTTATTACCAACGATGAGACCAGCTCTATCTGCATATTTGTACTTCATACGCTCATCCTCAGACTGGAAACCAGCCATAATATGGAAGTTATGCTTCTTCTGCAAATTGAACGAATACTCAGAATAGAGTTGGAAATTTGTATAATTTTCCTTATAGTAATCTTCACCTACATAGGTAAAATTATTCTGGTCGTAAGCCTCACCATTCAGATTATACAGATAAGTATGCTGCATATCTGTATGACTCTCATTATGGGATGTACGATAGTTGAAGATAGCATGGGTAACCCAATTCTTGATTGGTTCAATGTCCAAACCTACCTGATGATTATACTCATCATTCTGATAACGATATGTACCACCATTAGTCATGGTATTTACCATCTCATTATAGAGATTACCATTTCTATCATACAAAGGAACACATGGCCACTGTCCACCAAGATATTCATATACACCAGAACCCAAAGACTGAGGACGATGATAATCCTTGCGAACAAAACGGAGAGAGTAGTTAAACTTCATCCAATTCGTCCACTGTGAAGAAATCTTAGCTGTAGCAGTATATCGGCTACTGCCTTCATCAGCAACCTTAATCAAACCATCCTGACCTAAATATCCAAAAGAAGCATAGTAGTTGAGTTTTTCGTCACCACCGGTTGCACTTACATTGTGTTCCTGAGAGAATGTATGCTTTTTGTATATTGCATCATAGAAATCGGTAGAAGCATAACCATCGGTAAATCCACTCAACCAATAGCCATTAGCATCCGCATCCAAAGAATAAATCAAATTGCCATTTTTATCCTTACGGGTACCAGCATTAACATATTCGCCCTCTATCCAATCCTTCATACGTTGAACATGGTCTGGTGTAAAAAGCTGACCACCACCAATGTTCGTATTCGCATCATTCTGCATACAAGCAAAATCGACAGAATTCATAGTATGCTTCATACGAATTGGGGTGCTGAAGCGGAAATTATTGTTGTAGTTTACACTTACCTTGTCACGCTTGCCACCCGTCTTTGTAGTAATCAATATGACACCGAAAGGTGCACGGGAACCATAAATAGATGATGCAGCTGCATCCTTCAATACTGATACGCTGGCAATATCCTGAGGATTGATGGTATTGATATCACCCTCCATACCATCGATCAAGACCAACGGACTTCCGCTGGAACCCTGTCCGATTGTAGTTGTTCCACGTACATTCAAAGCTTGGAGTATCATCCAAACTACCTGCAGCCTGGGTAATCTGCAAACCAGCTACCATACCCTGCAAAGCCTGGGTGGCATTGCTTACAGGTCGACTATCCAATTCCTCGCCCGATACTGCAGTCACCGCACCGGTAAGGTTTACCTTTTTCTGGGTACCGAAACCTACGACCACCACTTCATTCAGTTTGGTATCGTTAGATTTCAAAACCACTTTTGAAGTTCCGGCAGGAACTACCTGAGTAGCATATCCCAAGTACGAAATAGTCAACTGAGCATTACGCTTTACCTTAATAACATAGTTACCATCAATATCAGTAACCGTACCATTACGGGTTCCTTTTTCCATAATGGTAGCTCCGATGACTGGCTCACCGGCATCATCAACAACTGTACCCTTTACGGTAATTTCACTCTGTTGAGTTTCCTCTACCTTTGGGTTTGATAAGGTCTCGCTTGCTGCTAAAGTAGGTAATGTACCTCCGCAGGCAAGGACCAAACACGCGATGGCTTTAACATAAGCTTGACTATGTACAAAGCCTGAGATTTTTTGTGTCTGTCTCATATTCTATTCATGCTAGGTTTATTATTGTTTAAATTTCGATTGCAAAGTAACAAAATATTTTGTATATTATGCTACATTATCGTCTAAAAAAGTGAAAATATCGTCCAAACCGGGCGATTTAGACGATATTTTCGTCTTTTAAGCCGATTTTGTTACATTTAAATGTTGTTTATTCTAAATGATGTCTTTGTTGTCTTTAATGTTTTATTGTTTCTATATCTTTATTGTTTCATCGCCTTCTTCAGTTTTCCCACAGCGGCATGAATCATGTCGTGAGTTCCACTTCCGTCGGTCACGTATTTCTGAACCATTCTGCCATAGCTGATGGCTTCCTTAAGTTCTGCACTGGTGTTGTCATCAGGCCAGCCGGCACGGCGAAGCAGTCCGGAAAGTTCTCGGAGGTCTTCCATCTCTGCAAGATTGCCAGGGCGCATCGTATTGATAGCACGGTTCAGGATGGCAGTAGTGCCTTCCAGTTCATCCTGGGTAACCTTCTTCTTACCCTTTGCCACCAGCTCCTGTGCCTGAGCCATCACCTTCTGCATGCGCTCATAGCCGAATGGTGCCCATGGAGCATACTCCGGAACCTTCTGCGAGAGGGCATTCCACTTCTCCTGGTCTGACTTACGCTCTGCGGCAAGATTCAGGAGAGAATTCAGTTCGGTGAAATCTATCTTCACCTTCTTGCTCTTCTTGCTCTTGGCATCGGTTAGGTTGATGCGGTAGTAGTGGGTACTGTTGGCGTTGCGGTAATAATCGGGTTGGAATTCCTTGCCATCCAGCTTCAGGGTAAGGAGATTGGCTCCTGCACCTGTGGTCACGCCGTTCGATTCGCCCACGGTGATATTACTCAATCGGGAGTCGATGTTCAGCGTAGCCTGATTCCAGGTCTGTGCGCCTGTACCCGCCATCACCAATGGTCCGTACATCAGGGTTCCTACCCAGGATGTCTTCAGCGGAGTACCGTCCAGACTTGCCACATCGCTCGAAAGTTTGTCGGCACCATATTCGATATGCTTGCTGAATGGCATGTCGATTTCTACGACATCTCCCACCTTCCAGTGCTTCTGCTCCAGTTCTACATAGGTGCTAGGCTGATAGCTCTTTGCCACTTCCTTGCCGTTCACCTTGATGGAGAAACCTTGAGTTGCCCAGTATGGTACACGGAGCTTCAGGGTGAAATCGCCCTCGCCTTCCGTAATCTTGATGGCTGAATGCTGTGCCGGCCACAGGCAATCCTGCTTGATAGTCACGCCCTTCTCCTTCCAGTGGAGGGTGGTTGGCATATAGAGACCTACCCAAAGGGTATGATCGTTGGCGAAATAAGCCGACTGCTGGTACTTGGTATGGTTTTCAGAACCTGTACCACCGCAGCAGGTGCTCTGAGGAGTCTCGTTGCCGAATGGCTTGGTGGCATTCAGACCTACAGCATACTGATAGCAGGTCTGATACTGGTCCGGATTGAGGGAACCGATAATCTGATTGTACAGCGTGCGCTCGATATAGTCGAGATACTGCGCATTATCAGGGTTATAACAGTTCAGATCCTTGCTCAACTTGACGAGGTTATATGCGCAGCAGGTTTCATTGATATCCGGATAAGCCTCCGATTCGCCTTCCTGCAGTCCATTGGTTGCCATACTCAGAATCTGGGTATATGGCTGGCGGAACATCTCTCCATTTCCTACACCACCCATCGCATACATGTATCTGCCCTGCACCAGTCTCCAGAAGTTCTCAGCCAGATTGTAATAGTATGGCTTCTGATTGCTCTTGTAGCTGCGCAGCGCTCCGATAATCATCGGAATATGCTGGTTGGCATGGCGGGTGCGGATGTCATCGATGTTCTTGCTCAGGGGATCATAGAACTTAGGCGCATCGAAACAGTTGGCTGCCTCGAGGAGCTTTGCCTTTTCATCCGGATTGGAAACCATTTCAGAAAGACGGGCGAGCGATTCACTCATACCTCCCACCTCACCGGCGATGTACATGTCCCACATCTCGTAGCGGTTACCCGGCTTGGCTCTGCGCTCGCCCTGGGTGCCGTCCTGCTTTACGTAAGTGCGGTAGTGCATGCGGTTCCATACCCAAAGTCCCATATCCTTGGCGATGAGGAGAGCCTTGTCGCAGATTTCCTTATCATCAAAATAGGTTGCGATGTCTATCAGACCGGCAAGCTGCTTGTGTACGCTATAATAAGGTGCCCAAACCCAATCGGAGTTGTTGTAAGCCCGATACATTTCAATCAGAGCACAATGCTGAGCTGGAATGGCGTTGATATAGCCGTAGCCATAAAGTTCAGGGTGCTTCTTATACTCATCAAAAGCAGCCCAGGTGCCCTTCATCTCTCTGAGTTCTGCCTCAGGAGCGAAATCACGAGCCTCCCAGTTGCGCTTCAGTTCCTTATTATATACGAAGGTCTTCTCCTGACACTCTCGCAACTCATTCACCATTCGGGTGATGTTCTTGCGGAGGATTGCCTTCTGTTCAGGATTGGTTGCCACGGCGTATGCCTGTGCGATTGCCGACATATAGTGACCAGATCCATGACCCTTGAGCTTGGTATCCGGCGAATCCCAGCCATCGCTCTTGGTATACCCCTCGGTACTGAGTCCGTAGGTATCGCGATAGTTGTAGAGCTGCTGGGTAACATCCCAGGAACAGATCTCACGGAGTGCCTCATCACGGTTGTGGGTGAGTCGGTTGTCACCATCTATGCTCACATCAGCGAGTGAGAAGGTATGAGCCACTTCCTTTTCTGGAGTCTGATAGCCTTCAGCCACCACCTTGATTTGTGCCTTGACAGGATAACCATTGTCGGTAGTCTCATCACCTATCACAAAACCACCTATCTCATATTGGCTTCCGGCAGGATGTTTCTGCGCATCAGCCTCAGCCTGCTCATCAGCAAGCGGAGCGTTAGCCCAGCGCACCTGGCGATACTCTGAATAACCATCAGAATAGGTTACCCATACGAGATTAGGAAGTCGGGGAGCTGTGCCCTCCGGACAATCCACTGATATTGCCTCCACCTTAGAGATAGTGCGATAAACCGTGGCTGCTGTTGTCATTCCAGGCAAACAAGCTACTCCTATTAATAATGTGAACTGCTTTAAATCCATATCTTCTAGGTTTATTATTGTTTCGTTTATTTTTCTGGCTGCAAAATAACAGAAAAAATCAACGAAGTCCTAAAATTATCGTACATAAAGATGCAACTATCGTCTAACAGGGGGCTTTTGATACGATATTTTCATCATTTTGGACTTTCTTTGCATTACATAAACAATTCTATTCGTAAATTTGCAGCAGAAATAAAAACTTGTGGTAATCCGGTAATACAGGCATTGCCACCAAGCGAACAACAAAACGGACAAAACAACAATAAACCTAGAAAGTTATGGTTAAGAAACTCTTTTTCATCGCCACCTTATTATATATAGGGGCAACAGTATCGGCAGAGAACTATCTGGTAACATCACCAGATGGTAAAATCGTTGCAGAACTCAACACCAACAAGTATCTCTCTCTTCAATTTAAATACAATGGCTCCATTCTTTTACAGGAGTCTTCAATAGGTGTAACGCTGAACGATGGAATGGACATGGGTAAGAATCCGAAGGTAGCAAGCCACAAGCTTAGCAACCATAAGGAAACCATCCATGCGCCATTCTATCGTCAGCAAAACTTTGAAACAGCTTATCAGGAACTGAATCTGAAACTAAAGAATGGTTTCGGCATCATCCTGAGAGCTTACGATGAGGGAGTGGCTTACCGGTTCTATACCCAGCGAAAAGGCAAGACCATCATCCTGAATGAAACCGCCGCCTACCAGTTTGGCAAGGACAAGAAAGCATGGTTGCCATACACTACGACTCCAGAAAAGCCTTTTGCCATGGCTTTCCAGAATATCTATCACGAAACACGGCTCGATACCGCTAAGCAGGATTTGGCTTTTCTCCCGGCAACCATAGATTGCGGAAAGGCGAAAGTCACTATCCTGGAGAGCGACCTGGAGAAGTATCCGGGCATGTGGCTGAAGGCTAACAGCAGCGAACAAGATAAAGAGAAGGGAATCCTGAGAGCCGCCTTTGCTCCCTACCCTAAGGAGATGGCTTACTACCCTTGGCGACACATGAGCCACGTAAAGAGCACCTGCGATTACATCGCAACCAGCACCGGCAAACGCAATTATCCTTGGCGCATCTTCGCCATCACAGAGCACGATACCCAGATGCCAACCAGCAATCTGGTGTACGCCCTGGCTGCTCCCAACAAAATAGGCGATACTTCCTGGATCAAACCGGGCAAGGTGGCCTGGGACTGGTGGAACGACTGGAATCTGAAAGGTGTGGATTTCAAGGCAGGCATCAACTTCGATACTTACAAATATTACATAGATTTTGCTCATAATCACGGCTTGGAATACATCATCCTTGATGAAGGATGGTACAACTCGAAAGAGGGAAGCATTCTGAAACCAATAGACGATATCCAGTTGCCTAAGCTCATAGAATATGGTAAG
>OLWL01002038.1_pt1 | contig 10066 bp, 6 predicted proteins | sample 1674151 | NCBI WGS metagenome assembly OLWL01 (sample SAMEA103958148, study PRJEB25191) | human gut metagenome
ATACACTGATATCGTAAAAATATCTTATATACCACATAAATATGTATATCCCATGTGTAGATGCAACTGGCTGCCGTCTGATCGTCTCCCCTGATGTCAAAATCTCTTAGGCCCTATAGCTTTGCGTCACAAAATTTCTCTTGTTTTGCCGAGTATTCAATTGTACGTGACGAATCACGCAAATTCCCCTCAGATATATTTATTTTAACATATAGCTGGTAGCTATACAATAACAATATATCAATATCCCTACAACTGTATTTAATATATCTTCCTCACGTCATCCACCCGGTAAAGTCTCTTAAAATTCTCCAGATCCTTCTCCGACTGTATCACCATCACACCCACAAAGTTCCCGTCCTCTCTGCTCATGAATCCAGCTACCTGTTCTCCGGTGCAGATAGAACATCTGATGACAGCCTCGTGTTTTGCCTCATCATAGGGGAACAACTCTGCGTTACCCTTGTGTTTTAACTTTAATTTTGAAATAAATCTTTTTCCAGTCACTATATCCACCTCTATACATACCTTGCAAATAACTGACAAGATACATTCTGAACCATCATCTTATCATTGTGCTGACACTACGCCTCGATCTGTCCCAGTATATATGGATCCTTGATCTTATTGTCCTCGGCAAAGAACAGTATCTTCGTGAGCACCTCCGATGTCTTTGGATCGTCATCCACAAATGGCAGGAATATTCTGCCTCGCCTCTGCGAATGCACAGGAAGTACATTTATCATAGGGCCTGCCTCCTGATGCACCACTCCGCTTCCAAGGTGGACTGTGTAATTGGCACGCTTGCCCTCTATCACTGCATGGTTCTTTGTAAATGTGACATTTGTCAGTCTGAAAAGTGGCATGGTGAATTCTGCTATCGCCTTTCGCATCTCAACAGTTGAGTGTGAAGTCTCAGGATCCACGCCTCCGGCATGTGCCACGGAAACCGCCATGTCCACATCCCTCATGACCTCAGAGAATATGATATCCGGGATGTCCTTGATCCGCATCTCCTTGCCAGTCTTTCTATCAGAGAACACCACCCATTCGAGTGTCGGCGATTCTATATCTGCAGGTGAGAACCAGTCTGCAAGAGCGTAGATCTGCGCCACTATATTCTCCTTGTAGTACACCTTCTGAAGTCCATCCTCTATATCAGCTACCCAGTGTCTTGATTTCAGGCAGCCAAGTGTCTTCTTCGGCTGGATCTGATTGCCCGCGTATCTGAGGGAATGTTCCATGTTCATTTCCTCTTCGGTCTTCACGTAGAGTTCTCTGAACACCTGCTTGAACGGCTGAACGATCTTGTTGTCAAATACATACTTCTGTATATCATGCCATTTGCCAGTCTTGTACATGTGAAATGGATGTGCAACTGTGAGCTTTGTGTCATCTGACAGCTTTATATTTTCACCAAACACATTCATTCCATCCTCAGTCGCAAATCCCAGCACAACATTCTTGCTATCATAAAGTTCATTTGCCCCTGACATAATACTGTCAGCCGCATTATCAAGCTCTGCCTTCACGCCATCCGGCTCCGCCACCTTGAACACCAGCGCAGCTACCATGTCATGTATAACAGGATTCTCCAGCATGCCCCTGATCTCAGCCCAGGTGTATTCCTCCTGACTCTCCATCGCATCCTCAAGCATCGCCTTTGTACGCCTTGACTGCTCCGCCATCTGCTTCTTGGCATCCATCAGAGCCAATACATACTCATCCTTCTTGATCTTTGCCGGAACGGACTTTAACTGTTTGCCGTTCTTCTCACAGATGACAGCGCATTTGCCGCCGTTCTCCATCTCAAGCCATACGGTCACTTCTCCGACCTCATGCGGCTGAAAATATTCTGTCATGCCCTGAACCACAAGGCTTTCCATACGTAGGGTAAGTCTCGTCACGTCCTGATATCCGGCATTGATCGCCATATTGCGCATAGCTGTAGAAACTGCTGCCGCCTCGCTGGCTCTCCTCTGTGCTCCGAACTGCCTGCTCTCCTTCTTGAACTTCTGAAGGAACATGTATCTGTCCTTTATCTGCTCCTCATTCTCTATCGGCAGGATTCCCACCGCCATGAGCAGGTCCTTGTTTCTCTTTGCCTCGATCTCAGCTATCAGCTCGGGCTCATCATATTTGCCAAGCGCCGCATCCGCATATTTTCTCGCCCTGGTGTGCTTTGCACCATCTGAAATGTATTTCGCCGCCTTGTATATCAGCTGGAAACGCTTGTCACCCAATCTGTCATAGACTTCGGTAAACCACGTCCTGTCAAATGCGCCGTCGTTCAGCTCATCCACCTCAAGCGGTGTAAATCTCGCTATCATAGCCTTTCTCTTGTCATCAAATGACTCGTTCATGTGCGCCATGAAGTAATAGCATCCCGCAGTAAATCCATCCCATCCAAGATACTCTCCAACTATATCTATCCACTCTGGAGAATACATAGCCGCCTCTATAAGCCTGGCATCACTTATATCCGTACCTGTAAGATAGGCCTTCAAAGTCTCCGCACTGTCATTTGCATCAGGCACACACGCCTGAAGAAGATGCGACATACTATTCTTCTTGCTGACCTTCTGACGGTTATAGTAATAACCGGTATTGAAATACGTTGATCTCTCCAGGGTCTCCTTGCCGAGGGCTGACAGTATCCTGACAAAATACTCCGCACCGAATATTCTTGTAAGCCCGTATATATATGGAGAGAATTCTGTCTCTGTATCTCCCCTTGTGAGCTCTGCAGAAAGCACAAGCTCGGACATATCAGTGTACAGCTTCTTAGCTATATCCAGCCTTTTCTCGTCCGTCTCCGAGAACTCTCCTTCCGGACTGTGAAGAAGTATCTGCCGCACACTTCTCAGTCTTTCACGCTCCGTATATCCCCACTCATAGCCTCTGGTCTGCACCTTCCTGTTGCGCTCCGTTATAAAACGCATCACGTCAGATACACATTTGAGGCTCCTATCCAGGGAATTCCCCTCAAATGCCATCTTGTACATATAATCCCTGGATATAATGCCACGACTGTATGCGGCAATATAGTTCAGGAGACCAGGAACCGGCATGACACTTCCTGTGTGTATCCAGTAATATGAATTTCTATCATTTACAACGTCTGAAGGTATATTAAAGTTATGACACTTTGCAAGGGCATAGTTGTATGGGAACAAATGCCTGAAATTCTCTTCATTCTGCCTTGCCTCGTCAGAATCCTCTTTTACGTCCAATATATCGCTGTCACCATCGATTGCAAGCCACCTTGTTATTATCATGATCTGCTCATTTGTGAGCACACTTCTGTGATATACCTTTGAATCATCACCAGATATACTGCTGCCACCTTTATTCCCGCCAAATGTATATATGAGCTCATCGTTTCTTCCAAGCAGATAGTCTGCTGCCACAACGGCAAGTCTCATCTTGTCACTATCCATCACATATCTTCTATACAGAAATCCTATTACAGCTCTGACAATGGCAAGATATCCGAATGCCGGACATTCTTCTATATATATATTTCCAAACATATCCGCCATAAAACTCTCGCAGTACTTCTTGAAATCCTGTTTGTCACTGTTGTAGCCATTCAGATACACGTATAGCTGCATGCACATATACGGAGTCTGAATATTTTTCTCGTAGAAATCTACCCACAATTCCTCACATGCCACCTTGTCACAGCTCACATATATGTTCCCACCTGCCTCACCAAGCAGGCCGATCTCTCCGTCAGCCATCTCATACTCATCATTTTTGTGCTCATCCACAAATGCATCAAATTTTCTTAATATATTTATAACTTCTGAATCAGATGTCGTGTCTTTCTTTTTAGGCACAATCTTTGATTTGAGTTTTGCAAATGCACCCTCGCTCTTGGCAGTCCTGCACACATTATCATTTGCAATCCCGCTTTCAGGGAAATACTTTTTGTACAGCTCAAGGCACTCAGCCAGATAACTCTTGTCAAATACCGGCTCATAGTCCGCATTTACATCATAAAGTCCATACCCCTCATCTGCACCAGCCCGGTCTGTGCCAACATTTTTAATCTCACGTATAAGAATCTGCTCCTTAGTTGTAACACTGGATCTTCCATTCGCAGACTCCCTCTGCATAGCGTCTATATGACCAACACAATCTGCAAAAAGTTTCTGCCTGTTCTCATCATTTTTGAGCTGGAGCAGCAGGTCAAGTCCCGCTGTTCTCTTCTCCTCCTTGGAATCTGCGAGAAGTCTTCCGATGAGATCATCCATGTCATCACCATCAAGCTTATATAATATAGACAGTACAGTCTCCCTTATGTCTGACTTCTTGTACTTGAGCATATTCTCAAGCTGTACATAATTCTCCGGCGAAAGCTTCATATCCTTAACGATCATCGCCGCCTTGTTTCTGGTATATGTCTCCTTGTCGGCAACCGCATCCACCAGTATGGCACGCTGTCTGTCATTTGCCGGCTGCCTTACAAGCAGAAGCAGAAGCGCATCTCTGCTGTACCTTGCGGAATCTATCTCAGGAACCATCTCCGCTATGTAAGTGATCTTGTCCTCATCCCTGAGAGCACTTGCACAGACCGCAAGTCTCATGATGATTGCGGATCTGTCCAGATATTCGGCATTCCATGGAAATACACACGGATCAAACTCAAGCCTCTTCTTTGGCATGCGCTCAAGTATGCCCATGAGGATATCGTACATCTCCTGACATTCTTTCCTGCTGTCAAAATATTTGTCCACCTCGGCAAATGTCATTTTCTTAAGTTCATTGTTGTACGATCTGCCGTCTTTATATATGAGACTATTCATATAAGGCTGGTAATCCGACATAAAGCTTGGCATGATGACCGCCATGGTGTCCATCTCGTCTGGGAATCTCTTGATAAATTCCTTTGCAACGCTGTGTGTGTACACCTTTCCCAGACTCATTGCCCTGATATATGTGCCAAATACCAGTCTTTGGTGTCTGCTGCCATCAAGCGCCAGCTTGTTCATCACATGGCATGCCTCGTCCACATCAAAGAAACCATAGCTCCACAGCGCAAGATAGATCTGCATGGCATCCTCGCCGGATAAAGCTTCACGCCTTGCATTTTCATCATTCAGATATGTATCTATAAGAAGCAGCTGTTTCTTCTGTATACGGTCAAGCTTGCTCTCCTCGTCAGCCACAAGTCCCGTCCAGGTGGCTACAGCCCTCATGACAGATGAGAATCTCAGAAGATCATTCTCCTTTATCACATGGAACAGGGTCATAAATGCACCTGCCGTTCCATAATCCATGTTCTCACAGATTGCCTGCCTGAGTCCCTCCTGAAGCTTTGCCGCAACGAGCAGCTTGCCTACAGCCTCATGGAGTCTTGTGTTGGAACTCATATATATTCCCCTGAGGATATTTGTCGTGAGCCTTGCCTGCGCACTCTCACCGAACATGATGTCCATGAGCACTTCCTCAAGCTCTGCATTCCCCCTGTCGAGCTCCGCCTGTATCCAATATTCAGATACTATTCTATATCCGTTGCTGCCATCCATGTAATAGCACAATATATCTGTCAAGAAATGCCCCATACCTCTTCGTACGCATGGTTCTTCTGTAATAATACTGGCTTGTCTGCCACTTGATTATGCTGTCTATAGAAGTGTAGAAATCTTCCATCAGATGATCTGGCACCCACCCCGGCAAATGCTTCAGCTCGTTCCTGAAGAATTCCGAAGGAACATTCTTTTCATTCTCAAGAAATGTCTCAAGTCTCTTGCCGATCGTTGACTCTTTTACATCTCCATAGTAATTATCCATCTCCTTAAGGAGCTTCTGCGCATCCGCACCGTAGCTCTTTCTGAGCTTCGTGGAATTCTCGTCAAATGCCTCTCTCACTTCATCTGCGATCTTCTTCTGCTCCTCAAGCTCAAACCTTGTCTTCTTGTCCACCGCCATTGTAACCCCTTTCTTTATGTTCTACCACATTCTGCCCGCCAGCATTGTGAGGCGGATAAATGTGATCTCATCCCCTTCGTTAAACTTCTCTTCCCTGTCCAGCTCCGTTAATTCATCCATACCGCGGAACACTCTGAACAGCCCATCCTCAAATCCTTGAATGGCTGTCTTCACTGCTTCATCCACATCCGGTTTCTTCTCCCCATAGACGATCCCGAACGCTATCTTTCCTATTCTTCCCATATCATCGATCTGTTCATCTGTCAACACTGCATCGCCGCGATCCATGCGGGATATGTACTGTGCTACGCAGATCTTTACTGTCTCTGTTATGAGTTCCCGCAGCGTGCTCGGTGCTGTGTCATATTCAAATGGGACCTTGTGCACTGTGTCCTTCCGCTTGCCAAGCTGTTTTATGTTCATGTATAAAGTCATGTGATTCCCCCCGATGTTTTGTTATGCGTATATTTTACCTGATGTTCAGCTTGTGCAGAAATTGCACATACTGGATTGATGTTTAACATGTGCAAAAATTGCACATGTTGAAATAATTGTGTGTTAAGCCACATTAGCATTTTATTGAACTTATCTTATCTAGTTTATTTTGCATGAATTTTATATATAAATATATCGTATGTCGAACATATGTTTGCTATAATATATTTGGTGCTACCCTATTCGGTAGGCGGTTAGCCTTCACCGCAGGAGTTTATAGCCATAATCAGCTTATGCATTACATGCTTTGCTCTTGGTTATGCCGTTGGCTCTAAGAGCAATGATAAAAAATAAGGCAAAAAAGTAACCGCCCTGTCCTGACAAAACTTGGCGGTTACTTTTTTGTAATTGCAATATCAGGGCTAACCGTCTATCGGTAGCACATCTTTATAATTATATTAACATCCAACCGCTTTTATGTCAAATATATCGTTTTTATTATTTAAGTATAATCATAAACACTTATTTATCAAGCCATACGACAGTCAGACATACGTAGACGAGCTCACAAATACCGCCTTTCAGGATAAAAATTCGAACCGGCTCACCAACAGGAACAAGTCCTAATGCAATTGCTCCATTCTCTCCCTGAGCACGTCATCCTCAGTGTATGTACGCTTACCCAAAAGCTTATCTCTCTTTGCGCCAAATGCCTTGTTGACCCGTCCAAGATTGAATCCAACAAGAAAAGCTGCGATAACCGTTCCGGCTCCTACGCTGCCAAGGCTGTGTATGCATATCAGACACGTTATCACTGATATGATGACCATCGAGCAGTCAAAACCCATCTTTACCTTGGAGAATTCAATTTTTGTCACATCTGATACAGCCTGCATGACACCCTCTCCGGCAAGCGGAATAAGATTGGCCGGCAGATAGAAAAAGATTCCAACCGCTATGAATACAGTACTCACAAGCATAAGCACAATTCTCATCGCTATATTATCAGTGCTCGGCAGAAATGTAGCCAGGTAATTGCAGAATGTTGTAAAATATCCGAACACGATTCCCACGACCACCTGAAGCAGATTGATCGGCTTGAACCGCTTCCTGAGTATCAGGATCTGTATAAGCACCAATGCCGCATGGAATATGATCGTCGCTTTTCCCATCTCTATTCCCCATACACAGGTCATGGTATATGGTATGGAACTCACCGGTGACACACCGAGATTGGATTTTACCGACAATGCAATTCCTATAGTCATAATAAACAGTCCAACGAAATACATTGGAATTCTTACCTTCATGTTCTTCATCTCTTACGGTCCTCTTTTCTGTTATCTTTTTCGCTGCCCTTCATATTGTCGTACACCCTTACAAGAAGTGACTGCAATTCTTCCGTCTCTTCCGCTGTAAATCCCCTCAGTGCCAAAGATTCAACTAAATCAAACTTCTTATTGAGCATCTCCACATACTCTCTGCCCTTATCTGTCAAATACACGTACAGGGATCTTCTGTCCCCTGACTTTGTACTTCTCTGTATATAACCTTTATTCTCCATGCCACTCAACACAGCGGTTATCGATGCCGGCTCTATATGACATCCCGCCGCGATATCCTTCTGGCACGCCCCATCATGATCCTTCAGATAGTCCAGCACCTTGGGCTGTCCCATGGTGAGCTCTGTATCCTTTATCTGACTCAGCAATGCCTTCTGCACCATGAAATGATCCGCCATCAGCAGATAATGTATGGATTTTGTATGTTCGTCCATATGGATTCTCCTCTCCAGATAGTTATAATTCTAATTATTAGAATGCTAACGATATTATACACATATTTTTACCCATGTCAAATCGAACTTCGGTCACCTCCATACGCACAAAAAAGATCCGGGATCATATGAACCACCCCGGATCTCCAATTATTCTTTATTTTATTGAGCCTTTATTTCTTTATGACTGCTTTCTTTGACACTCCTCTTTTCAGAAGGATTGTCTTATAACTCTTAAGCTTCTTCGACGGAACCTTGACGGTCATCTTGGCGTATGTCCCTGTAAATGCACCAGATCCAACTGTTTTTCCTGTCATCTGTGTATTCTTTATCACTACTGTCCTGAGCTTCTTACATCCATAGAACGCCTTGGCACCTATAGTCTTGACGTTTTTGCCCAAGGTCACCTTTGTAACCTTTACATTCTTCTTGAACGCCGCTTTTCCTATCGCTGTGACCTTAAATGTCTTGCCACCAAGCTTTATAGTGTCAGGAACCACAACTGTCTTGGTCTTCTTGACAACAGATACGAGAGTTACCGTTCCCTTGCCATTCAGGGATGCATTTGTGATCTTGTACTTGTAATTTCCATTTGCATAGATCTTACCCACAGCCGCAGTTATGTCAAAATACTTTGTCTGTGTTCCACTGTAATTACCGATTCCCATTATCACAACTTTTGCCTTGCCAAAGTCTTTATTTGACGAATATGCAACTCTGTAATCCTTGCCCGCTGTGAGTGTCCACTTACCGCTAGTCACCTTCACCGCTGGTGTTATAGCCTTGCCTGTATATACAGCCGACTTTGTGATTGTCACAGAGGCTTTACTTATCGCCTGCTTGTTTATTGCAAATGTAAAAGTCTTTGAGCCCTTATATCTGCCCTGACCTTTGACAACTACCTTTGCTGTACCGGCATTGGTATTGCTGCTATATGAAACTATATAGTCAGTTCCCGCATCAAGTGTTCTTCCACGTGATACAACCTTTACGGCCGGTCTTATCGCTGCGCCTGTATATGTAGTCTTGTACGAAGCATTTCCAGTTGCCGCAAATGTAATATTTGCATCAACGCTTATATCCACAACTATCCATGTCCATACAGCCTTAAATGTTATATCCTCTGATACAGCGCCGTATGCAGAATCAGCATTATAGCTTGTTCCGGCTTCATCCTGCCATGCCAGCGCATATCCAGCCCTCGATGTCTTGTAATCAGTACCATCAGACATGGTGATATTTATTTTCGACAGATCAAGAGTTGATCCCTTGTTTACAGATGACGCATACAACTGGTTGCCATTCTCATCTGTGAACACAACCTTTACCATGGTTACACTGTCGCCCTTGCTGTCTACCGGATCCTTGGAATAAATTGGATCTCCACCTATTGACACATCGCCATCAACAATGATCGTTCCATCATCTGACTTTACGCCAAATGAATTTCCACCGGTTGATCCGGATGCATCCGCCGTAACACTTCCACCAACCAGTTTGATAGAATTGTCTGCTGAGATTACCGACTCCCCATCGCCAAGTCCTGATGACTTTGCATCAACAGAGCCTCCTGTGATCTCCACATCCGATGCCGATATTGCCGAAGATACAGAATCTATGCTGTTGCTTCCACCTGCTATCTTCACAGTTCCCGCAGATTCGATTCCCTTACCATCGGACTTTATCTGTATGTTGTCTATCTCAAGATTTCCATCTGTCTTGATCGCAGACGCACCCGGGGTTGTCGCTGATATCTTGGAAGATGTATCCTTTCCAGATACCTTTACATCCGCTGCGTTACTGTTATCGCTGACGCATGTTATACCATCAGCAATCTTATTTTCTCCGCTTACCTTTATGACAAATGTTTCAGAATTGCCCGGACGAACCGTGATCTTCTTTACAGTAGCATTGTCC
>OLWL01002041.1_pt1 | contig 10064 bp, 10 predicted proteins | sample 1674151 | NCBI WGS metagenome assembly OLWL01 (sample SAMEA103958148, study PRJEB25191) | human gut metagenome
TCGACCAGAATCTCGTCGATGCGCAGCAGGCGCGCCGCGTGCTCGACCGCATCGTGGGCTATCAGCTGAGCCCGCTTCTGTGGAAGAAGGTCCGCCGCGGCCTCTCCGCGGGCCGCGTGCAGTCCGTCGCTGTGCGCATGGTCGACGACCGCGAAAAGGAAATTCAGGCCTTCGAGGCGCAGGAATACTGGACACTTGACGCCGACCTCACCGACGAGGCGACGCACAAGACCTTTGAGGCGCACTATTACGGCAAGGACGGTAAAAAGGTCGAGCCGGCCTCCGGCGAGCAGGTGGACGGCATCATTGCCGACATCGGCGACAAGTCCTTTACTGTGACGAACATCAAGCGCACGGACAAGCAGCGCTCCCCGTCGCTGCCGTTCACCACTTCCACCTTACAGCAGGAGGCCTCGCGCAAGCTCAACATGACGCCGCGCCGCACCATGGCCATCGCCCAGCAGCTCTATGAGGGCGTGGACATCACGGGCGAGGGCACGGTGGGTCTCATCACCTACATGCGTACCGACTCGCTGCGCATCTCCGAAGAGGCCATCGCCGCAGCGAAGACGTTTATTTTAGGACGCTACGGGCAGAGCTACTATCCCAAGACCGCCCGCCACTACAAGGCCAAGGCCGGCGCGCAGGACGCGCACGAGGCCATCCGTCCCTCGAACGTCAACCTGACGCCCGAGCAGATCAAGGGCGATTTGACGGGCGAGCAATATCGTCTGTACCGCCTGATCTGGAGCCGCTTTTTGGCCTCCCAGATGGCGAACGCCGTGTATGACAGTGTGAGCGCGCAGATCATGGCGGGCGGACACGAGTTCCACGCGAGCGCCAGCAACCTGAAATTCTCCGGCTACACCGCCGTTTACGAGGAATCCCGCGACGACGACAGCAAGGAGGAAAAGGAGGGCACGCTGCCGCCGCTTGTCGAGGGGCAGGGCCTGACGCTCGAGGCATATACACCGCTCCAGCACTTCACTCAGCCGCCCGCGCGCTACACGGACGCGACGCTCATCCGCGCGATGGAGCAGAACGGCATCGGCCGCCCGTCGACCTACGCGCCGACGGTCTCGACGATCTTAGACCGCGAATACGTCATCAAGGACGGAAAATACCTGCGTCCTACGCCGCTCGGCGAGGTGGTGACGGGCCTGATGGAAGAGCGCTTCCCCGACATCGTGGACATGAAGTTCACCGCCCGCATGGAGGAAAAGCTCGATACCGTCGAAGAGGGCAAGACCGCGTGGAAGGACGTCATCCGCGACTTTTACGGCGGCTTTGAGCGCGACCTTGAAAACGCCGAGAAGGCGCTTGAGGGCGTGAGACTCAAGGTCCCCGATGAGGTCAGCGAGGAGAAGTGCGACGTCTGCGGCCGCAACATGGTCATCAAGAGCGGGCGCTTTGGCCGCTTCCTGGCCTGCCCGGGCTACCCTGAGTGCACGTTCACCAAGCCCCTTGTCATCGAAATGCCGGGCCGCTGCCCCAAGTGCGGCGGGCGCATGATGAAGCGCACCGGCGTGAGCAAGAAGACGAACAAGCAGTACACGTACTACGCCTGCGAATTCTCCACCAGCAGCGATCCCGAGAAGAAGTGCGACTTCATGACTTGGGATGTGCCGACGAAGGACGACTGTCCCGAGTGCGGCCAGACGATGTTCAAAAAGGCGGGCAAGGGCTTTAAGCGCCCGTACTGCATCAACCCCGCGTGTTCGCGCTTTGTGCCGGAAGACCAGCGCGGCTATGTGAAAAAGAAGACCACCGAGACCGCGGAAGAGGGCACGGAGAGCGCCGAAGCCGCCGATGCGGCGGAGACCGCGGCAAAGAAGACCGCCGCCAGGAAGACGACGGCTAAGAAGAGCACCACCGCAAAGAAAACGAGCACAAAAGCGGCGAGCACCAAGAAGACCGCGACGAAGACCGCCGCAGCGAAGAAAACGACAAAGAAGGCCGCAGCCGAGGATGGTGCAGAAAAGCCCGCAAAAAAGACGGCGGCAAAGAAGACCGCGACCACGAAAAAGGCGGCCGCTAAGAAGACGACCGCCAAGTCCGCGGCCAAAAAGACCGCGGAGAAAGAAGAGAACTGATGCAAGTAACTGTGATCGGCGCCGGCCTTGCCGGCTGCGAGGCTGCCTGGCAGCTTGCGCAGCGCGGCATCGCCGTGACGCTGCATGAAATGAAACCCGAAAAGACCACCCCCGCGCACCACACGGCGGATTTTGCCGAGCTTTGCTGCTCGAATTCGCTGCGCTCGGACCAGATCGAAAACGCGGTCGGCCTTCTCAAAGAGGAGCTGCGCCGCCTCGATTCGCTGATCCTTGCCTGCGCGGACGCGACGCGCGTGGAGGCGGGCGGCGCGCTGGCGGTCGACCGCTACGGCTTTTCAAAGCTCGTGACAGAGAAGATCCGTTCGCATCCCAATATCACGGTTGTCCCCGGCGAGGTGACGGCCATCCCCGAGGGGAACGTCATCATCGCCTCGGGCCCCTTGACGAGCGACGCGCTTGCCGCCGCCATCGCCGAAAAGATCGGCGACGGGCACACGCTGAACTTTTTTGATGCCGCCGCGCCGCTCGTGACGTTTGAGAGCGTCGACATGGATTCGGCGTTTTTCGCCTCGCGCTACGACAAGGGGACGGCGGACTACATCAACTGCCCGATGACGGAGGAGGAGTACGATGCCTTCTGGCAGGCGCTCACGACCGCCGAGGAAGCGAGCGTACACGGCTTTGAGGATAAAAACGTCTTCGAGGGCTGCATGCCCGTCGAGGTCATGGCGCGGCGCGGACACGATACGCTCTGCTACGGCCCCCTCAAGCCGCGCGGTCTGCGAGACCCGAAGACGGGGAAAGAGCCCTATGCCGTCGTCCAGCTGCGGCGCGACAACGCGCAGGGCAGCGTCTATAACCTTGTCGGCTTCCAGACGCATCTGCGCTTTCCCGAGCAGAAGCGCGTGTTTTCGATGATCCCCGCGCTGCATGATGCGGAGTTTGTGCGCTACGGCGTGATGCACCGCAACACCTATCTCCGCTCGCCGGGGATGCTGGACCGCTACTATCGCCTGATCGCGGATGACCGCATCGCCTTTGCCGGGCAGATGACCGGCGTGGAGGGCTATATCGAGTCCGCGGCTTCGGGCTTTCTGGCGGGCATCGAGATGGCAAGAAGACTCGAAGGCAAACCGCCCGTCGATTTCCCACGCGAGACGGCCATCGGGGCGCTGGGGCTTTACATCAGCGATACGACGGTCTCGGACTTTCAGCCGATGAACGTGAACTTTGGTATCATGCCGCCGCTGGGCTACCGCATCAAGGGCGGCAAGCGCGTGAAAAATGCGCAGCTCGCCGCGCGCTCGCTTGAAAAGATCGACGCGATGCGCGAGGACGTGCTGAGTGACAGGAAAGGAGAGTGACCCCGTGAAGATCATCGTCGACGCCATGGGCGGCGATTTCACCCCGCTCGCGCCCGTCAAGGGCGCGCTGATGGCGCAGGAGAAGTACGGCGTGGACATCGTCCTGACCGGAAAAACGGAAGAAATTTTGAAGGCCCTGCAGCAGTGCGGCTGCAAGGAGCTCCCCAAGGGCATGGAGATCGCCAACGCGACCGAGGTGGTCGAGATCTGCGACGATCCGGCGACGGCCTTTAAGCACAAGAAGGATTCGTCCCTCACCGTGGGGCTCAATATGCTGCACGCGGGCGACGCGGACGGCTTTGTCAGCGCGGGCAGCACGGGCGCGCTCCTTGCGGGCGCGACGCTCGTTGTCAAGCGCATCCGCGGCCTGCGCCGCGCGGCGCTCGCGCCGACCATCCCGACGGCCAAGGGCAAGGCGGTACTCATCGACTGCGGCGCGAACGCCGAGTGCACGGTCGAATACCTGCTGCAATTTGCGTATCTTGGCAGCTACTACGCGCAGAAAGTGCTCGGCGTCGAAAATCCGCGCGTTGGCCTTTTGAACATCGGCGCGGAGGAGAGCAAGGGCGACACGCTGCGCCGCGAAACGTATCAGAAGCTCAAGGAAGCGGGCGAGGCGGGGCATCTCAACTTCACCGGCAACATTGAGGCCAAGGAAGCGATGCTCGGTGAGTGCGACGTCATCGTCGCCGACGGCTACAGCGGCAACATCATGCTCAAGAGCATCGAGGGCACGGGCAAGCTTCTTTCCATCAAATTGAAGGATATGCTGATGCACAGCACCGGCACGAAGCTGGCGGCGCTGCTGCTCAAGGGACAGCTCGGCGATTTCAAGAAAATGCTCGACGCGAACGAGGTCGGCGGTACGGCGCTGCTCGGCATCTCGAAGCCGGTCGTCAAGGCGCACGGCAGCGCGAGTGAGGTCGGTATCTGCAATGCGGTCCGTCAGGCGATGGAGGTCGCGCGCAGCGGTATCATCGACGACATCGCGCAAAATATCGACAAGATGCGTATTGAACAGAAGGCAGAATAACGCGAATGCCAAAAAGCGGCAAAATGGGTATTGACAGTACAGTGCCTTTGCCGTATCATTTGGAAGAACCAAAACCGTGAGAGGAAGTATAAGACTTATGAGCCCCGAAGAAATTTTCAAAACGATGCAGGACCTCATCGCCGAGCAGTTTGCCATCGACGCGGAGGAGATCACCATGGACAGCTCATTCGTGGATGACCTGGGTGCCGACTCCGTGGATCTTGTCGAACTGGTGATGGCCATGGAGGAAGAGTTTGAGCTCGATGAGATCCCCGAGGAGGAGCTCACCTCGCTCAAGACGGTGGGCGACTGCGTGCGCTACCTGAGCACGAAGCTCGGTTAAGAAGAAAAAAGCCGCCCCGCTTTGCGCGGGGCGTCCTTTTATCAGGAGGAAAAACCATGCAGGCCTTGGAAGAAAAGCTGCAATATCATTTCAAAAATCCGGCGCTGCTCGAAGAGGCACTGCGCCACAGCTCGTATGCCAACGAGCACCGCGGCGCAAACTTTTTCAGCAACGAGCGCCTGGAATTCCTGGGTGACAGCGTGCTCGGCTTTGTGACGGCGGAGTATCTGTTTGCCAAGCATCCTACCGCGCCGGAGGGGGAGCTGACGCGCATCCGCGCGCTGCTCGTGTGCGAGGACAGCCTGCACGAGGTCGCGCAGCGCCTGGAGCTTGGAAAATACTTAAAGCTCGGCAACGGCGAGGAGAGCTGCGGCGGCCGCACGCGTCCGTCTATCCTGGCCGACGCGACCGAGGCGGTGTTTGCCGCGGTGTATCTTGACGGCGGCATCAGCGCGGCCAGCGCGCTCATCCACCGAGTGTTGCTCGATACCGAGCGCGAGGAGGTCGCCGAGGAAAAGCGCCGCGACTATAAGACCATTTTACAGGAATTCGTGCAGCGCACGCCGAACCAGACGCTTTCCTACCGCCTGTTTGGCGAGAGCGGTCCCGACCATGACAAGACGTTCTATTTTGAAGTGCTGCTCAACGGCGGCGCTGTGGGCAAGGGCGCGGGCCGCAGCAAGAAGGAAGCTGAGCAGATGGCCGCAAAAGACGCGCTCGAAAAACTGACGGATCAGCGCTGAAAAGATGATCACCGACTGCTTTGACGATAAGACTGAACCCGTCATCAGCCTGCGGGACTTTTACGGCGAGCAGAAGCACCTTGTCGAAACGTGCCTGATCCTGTTTTCGCAGAAGATCTATCAGCATCTGCTGGACACCTTTCCCAGTGAAAAGATCGGCCTGATCGGTGCGTGCAACGGGAATATCCCCATTTACCGCATGAATTACAAGGGAAAGGACATCGCGTTTTACCTCTCGGGCATCGGCTCGGCGATTGCCGCATCGGAGTGCTATGAGGCGAGCTGGATCGTCGGTGCGTCGAAGTTCGTGATGTTCGGTTCCTGCGGGAGCTTGAATCGGGAGGCGACGAGGGGCAAATTCATCGTCCCGACGGAGAGTTACCGCGGCGAGGGCTGCTCGTACTATTTCGCTGCGCCGTCCGACTACATCACGGTCGAGAACGCGCGGAAGCTCTCGGCCATCTTTACCGAGCTGGGCGTCCCGCACGTGACGGGGCGGGTTTGGACGACGGACGCCATGATCCGCGAGACTGCGGGCCTCGTCGCGCAGCGAAGAAGCGAGGGCTGTCTCGCCGTGGAGATGGAGCTCGCCGGCGTGCAGGCGGTGTGCAGTTTTTACGGCTTATCGCTCTATAACTTCCTCGAGGCGGGGGACGTGCTGGAGGAGAGCGGCTACGATGTCGCCAATCTTCGCGGCGCGAACCACGACCTCGGCAAGCTTTATATCGCGCTGGAAACGGCGCTGCGCATCTGAATAGAATCGAAAACGCCATGACGAAAGTCACGGCGTTTCTTTTTTGCTGTTTTCCTTCTTTTCAAAGAGGATCGACAGCCCCGCGTAGAGCAGGAACAGCCCGAACGGCTTGCGGAAGACGCTGCTGTCGACCATTGTCGTCAAAAACGCGGCGGCGAGCGCACAGAGCGTGCCGGTCGGGATGGCCGCGCGCAGGACGGCTTTGTCGAGATATCCGTTTTTGCGATGCGCGAAGAGCGAGATGCCCGCGGTTGGCAGAAAATAGAGCAGGTTGATGGCCTGCGCTGTGCGCTGCTCCACGCCGAAAAAGAGCGTCATGCATAAAAGAAGCAGTGTCCCGCCGCCGACGCCCCAGGACGAGAGGATTCCCGTCAAAAGCCCGCAGAGCGCGGGAAAGAGCCAGTCCGTCACAGAAGGTACCTCACCGCGCCATAGAGCAGAAACAGCGCGAAAATGCGCTTGAGCCATGTGTTCGGCACGTCCTTGAAGAGCCTGCCGCCGATCCATCCGCCTGCAAGCCCGCCGACAAGGTAGGGGAGCGCCTCTCCGAGCGGCAGCGCGCCGCGGAATGCGTACACGAGTACCGACACAAGGCAGAACGGGAAGATGACAGCCACGCAGGTCGCAAGCGCCGTCTTGTCGGAGAGCTTTGCCCACGAGCGCAGCAAAAACGCGAGCGGGATGCCGCCGCCCCCGCCGAATAAGCCGTTCACCGTGCCTGCGAGCGCGCCGCAGACGCGGTATTTGCCCTTTTCCGTCATGCTGTCACCGCCTTTTTGATGCTATGTAGCGGCCGCCTGAGGGGCGGCTGCAAAAATTACTGCTTCTTGAAGCTCTGGCAGTCGGTGCACTGGTCCATGGTGGGGTTGGCCTCGTGCGTACCGACCTGGATGGCGTTCAGACCGCAGTACTGGGCGTCCTTACAGTGGTTGGCGCAGTTGGTCACGGCGCAGCGAATAGAGGTGTTGGGCGTGCAGGAGCAGCCGTTATTGGTATGATCGGTCATGGATTTGTCCTCCCAAAAAATTGTTTTGGCGTTTGCCGCGCTTAGTTTGCGCGCATTTTTGCCCGCTATGCAAAAGGAAGAACATTCCAATAAAAAACGTCCGGCTGATATTCAGCCGGACGTTTTTTCACTTGTCATTTTAGAAGCTCGTCGATCGCGCGGTAAAGCTCGGAGAGCGTCTCCTCGTCATTTTGCTGGATGGCGGCGGTGACGCAGGTCTCCATGTGGTTGCGCAAAATCTGGCGGCTGGTCGAGCGGATGGCGGACTCCACCGCGGCGAGCTGGATCAGCACCTCGGAGCAGTCACGGTCGTCCTCCACCATCTTTTTGATGGATTCGAGGTGCCCGATGGCGCGCGCAAGGCGGTTGCTGATCTTTTTCGTCTGCTCGGGGTCATGGACATGCCCGTGCACATGGGGGTGCCCGTGGCTGTGCTTATGGACGTGTTCGTGCTCGATCATGGCATTCTCCTTTAGAACTTCAGCGCGCCGACGCTTGTTTCCACGGTTCGGATATACGCGCGGTCGATGATCTGCTGGGCGACGGCCTCGAGATATGGCGTGAGGGGCATGTCGTTGTCCATCTCGGGCACCTTGCTGCGGAGCAGGTCGTAGATAGCCTGCGTGCCCTTGGCGCAGCGCTTATCGTCATAGCAGTCGAGCGCCTGACCGTCGCAGATGAGCTCGGCGGCGAGGATATACTTGGCGAGGTGCATCGAGTCATAGGCCTTCTTGGCGGCGTTGTAGCCCATGTTGACATAGTCCTCCTGGTTGGCGCAGGTGGTCAGATTGTCGACCACGGCGGGGTGCGCGAGGATACGCAGCTCGCCCTGAAGACCCGCGGAGGCGTACTGAATCATCATGAGACCGTTGTTGAAGTCGGCGTTCTTGTTGAGGAACGCCGGCAGCTCGCTCACCAAGCTGTTGAGCAGGCGGTCGATGCGGCTGTTGCTCATTTTGCACAGATCCGTGATCGCGATGCAGAGGCTGTCGGACGCCATACCGGCATAGGTGCCGTCGGCGTTGCAGCCCATCAGCGCGACCGCACCGCCGTCCTCTTCATCGAAGATGAGCGGGTTGTCGACGGACGAGTTGAGCTCGATAGCGAGCGTCGTCTGCGCGTCATAGATCGCAAGCGACGCGAACGCGGTGACGGACGTGGTGCCGGAGAGCAGGATAAGGCCTTCTTTGGAAGAAAGCACGACGGGCTTGAGTCCCGCGCGCTTGAGCGCCTCTGCGCCGTCAAGCGTTTCGCCCTGATAGGTGGCCTTGCCCTCGCCGATCATCACCATGCCGATGTGGCCCTCGAGCGTCAGATAGCCGACAGAGCCGTGGCTGGGGACGACGGGGCTGATGCCCGCGTTGAGCATGTCGCGGATCAGCGCGAGCGTTTCAAGACGGATGCCCGTGTGGCCGGAGCCGAAGTGGCAGAGCATGACGAACATCATTGCGCGCGTGCACTCCTCGGCGATGGGCTCGCCGACGGCGCAGGTGTGGGCGTAGATGTTGTTGCGCTGGATCGTCTCGCGGTCCTTTTCGGGGATGAACTTCTTCCAGTTGTCACCAAGGCCCGTGGTCAGACCATAGATGGCCTTGCCCTCGTGGCTGAAGCGGTCGACATGGGCGCGGCAGTGGTTGACGCGCTCTTCATATTCTTTGGAAAACGCGACCTTCGCGCCAAAGCGCGCGACACTGACGAGGTCGTTGATGGTGGCGGTGCCGCCAAGCGTAACAGTGTTCATATCGGATCGTACCTCTTGAAATGTGGGGCTCGCTCTCTTACAGGGAGCTGTCGGTCTTGTAGCCGTCGGCCTCGATGGCGATGTAGCGCACCTTTTTGCCCATCTTCATCTCGCCGTAGAACGCGACGTAGTACGGGCGGTAGAAGGGACGGTATAAGGCCGGCTTCCGCCTGATCTATCCCGAATCCAACTGGAAGATCGACTGGCACGAGGACGAGTGCGTCAACTGCGGCAAGTGCACGAAGATTTGCAACTTCGGCGCGTTTTACAAGGATGAAAACCGCAAGGTGCACTACGATGTGGACAAGTGCTGGGGCTGCACCATCTGCGCGCCCAATTGCCCGAAGCACGCTATTCACCTGCTGCCGAGAGAGCAGAAGTCCTGAGAGAAGCACTAAGGCACTACGCAATAGCATTTTGGCCGGACGGTACCCTAAAAGTGGCCGCCCGGCCTTTTTCTTGCTTTGCGCGGGAAATGGAGAGAGGAAGTCAGCACCATGGCACTTATCAAAGTTCTGATCATCTTTGTGGTGATCCTCGCCCTGCTCAACAAAAGCCTGCCCCTTTATATTGCGATGATTTTTGGTTCACTCCTGATGATCGTGATGTTCCGCCTGCCGCTCGCCACGGCGGGGCAGACGGCGCTGCACACGCTCACGGGCTGGGACGTCTGGTCGGTGAACCTTGCGATGTACGTGATCTCGGTGCTTGTCTACGAGCTTGACCTGCGCCATCGGTTCGAGGATGCACAGCGGGCGATGAATGGACTGATGCGCGACCCGAGGCTCAACACGTCGCTTGCCTGCATGTTCATCGGCCTGATGCAGGGCCCCGCCACCGTGACGATCTGCGGCGGCATGGTGGACACGATGGCGGGCGACCACCTCAAAAACGATGAAAAGGCGGCGGTCGCCACGTACCTCCGCCACATTCCCGAGGCTATGGTGCCGACGTTCACGGGCGTTATCGTGGCGTGCAGCATCAGCGGCATTTCCATTTCATCCTTTTTCGTATGGATGATCCCGA
>OLWL01002050.1_pt1 | contig 10027 bp, 9 predicted proteins | sample 1674151 | NCBI WGS metagenome assembly OLWL01 (sample SAMEA103958148, study PRJEB25191) | human gut metagenome
TGTAAAGAAAAAATGAAATAAATAGTAATTCTATAAACTTTTGAACGTGCGGTTTACTTATTGTCCTGTGGATGTTACAATCTCGATAGAGAAAAACGAATGGGTAATTAGATAGAAACGGAGAAATGACTTTATGAGCAAATTTGAGAAAAAATTCGGCAAATATGCCATTCCGAACCTCACACTCGTACTGATCATGTGCTATGTGGCGGGATATATCATCCAACTGATGGGAGCTGCAGGCGGTACGAACCTGCTGGGCTTTTTGACACTGGATCCTTACCGGATCCTGCACGGACAGATCTGGAGACTGGTGACCTGGGTGATCGTGCCTCCTGACAGTTTTGATGTTTTTACGATAATTATGCTGTACTTTTATTATAGCCTGGGAACCACCCTGGAGCGCACCTGGGGAACCTACCGGTATAATGTCTATATTTTCTCGGGAATCCTGTTTACAGTAGTCGGCAGCTTCCTGTGTATGGGCGTGGTGTATCTGATGTATGGCAGTCTGCCTACGGAAATTGCATCCGCATATTTTTACAGTGGATCTTATGCTTTCAGCACATATTATATTAACTTGTCGATCTTCCTTGCATTTGCGGCAACGTATCCGGATATGCAGGTGCTTTTGATGTTCGTGATCCCTGTGAAGGTAAAATGGATGGGAATCCTGGATGCAGTCTTAATGCTGTACTACGTGATCAAAGGTGGTGTGTTCACCAGATTTGCGATCATAGCATCTTTACTTAATTTTGTGTTATACTTTTACAGAATGCACAGAAGCCGCATCTCGCCGAAGCAGATGCACCGTAAGGCCCAGTTCGAGAAAAAATCAAATGCCGGACGGGCAAAAGTCACGAGGCATAAATGCGCGATCTGTGGCAGGACGGAAGAGGACGATCCAAGCCTGGAGTTCCGTTTCTGCTCCAAATGCAACGGTAATTACGAATATTGCCAGTATCATCTGTTTACACACGAGCACGTGAAATAAAGATTTGCAAAGCCGTGCGGATATTAGCAAATCGAACAGACATGAGCAAGAAGGACGAAACGTCCGGACCACGAATGGATGTACACTTTCGAGAGTGCGAAGCACGGAGAAAGTGTATTATTGCAAGAGGCAGATGCATGACCACTCGCAGGCAATGCGCGAAGTGTGGAGATAGTGATGTTATTATAAAGGAGACCCTATATGAACAAAGAAGTATTATTTGCCAAGACCTTAGAGGAGGTCCGCAAGACTGCCAAAGAGCAGGGAAACTGCATCAGCGAAGAACAGGTAAAGGAAGCCTTCGCGGAACTTGACTTAAGCGGTGAACAATTGCAGATGGTATTTGACTATCTGTTAAAACATAAAATAGGTATCGGACAGCCCATGGATCCTGACGAATTCCTTACGGATGAGGAAAAGGATTATTTACAGGAATATCTGGATGAAGTGGCAGCTCTGCCTGTCTACACGGATGGAGAGAAACAGGCATTTTCCATCGCTGCCATGGCGGGGGAGACCGACGCCCAGCAGCGTCTGATCGAGATCTATCTGGCGGATGTGGCGGAGATCGCGAAGCTTTACGCTGGACAGGGTGTCATGTTAGAGGATCTGGTAGGTGAAGGGAATCTTGCGCTTTCCTTCGGAGTGACTATGTTAGGCAGTCTGGAGAAGCCTGAGGAAGTCGAGGGAATGCTTGGCAAGATGATCATGGATGCCATGGAAGAGTACATTGCCGAGCACACAGAGAACTCTAAGATCGACAAGCGCGTGGAAGACAAGGTCAACAAGGTGGCGGACAAAGCAAGAGAACTGGCAGAGGAGCTGCAGCGCAAGGTGACCATAGAGGAACTGATGGAGGAGACCGGCATGTCCCGCAAAATGATTGAGGATGCGGTGCGTATGAGCGGTTTCAAGATTGAGGATATCGACAACAATGCAAAAGACAGTTTATGAGAATTATAAATACAGCCTGCAGGACACGGCAAAAGTCTACATAGGTGCAAAATATACTTTTGCAGAGCTTTTGGAGCAGGATGAGGTGGCGTTTAAATTCCGCCTGATCGTGGAACGCTATATTTTAGCGGAAAAGGAAGTGGATCCCGAGGATACGCTGGAGACCCATCTGTATTATTTGAAGCCGGACAGCTTTCTGGTCAAGATCTACGACCGGATCAAGGCAAGAGTGAAGATCAATATCATCGAGGAGAAAAAGGGGATCTTTGGCAGAGGGAAGAAACGGTATGTGACGAAGGAGCTGAACATCCGGGAACTGACCGCCATGACCCCGGAAGAAAAAGAGGCAAAAGGCGTCGTGATCCAGGAAATCTCCATGAGCAAGCTGGCACTGGCAGGCTTCTGATAGATTAAGCTCACCCATAGAAAGCATACGCGACTTCTTGCAGGCAGCGAAGGCTTTCTATGAGGGGAGCAAACGAACATGAGCAAGAAGGACGATAGTCCGAATTGCGAATGGGCGTTACGATTTCGAGAGAGCGCAGCACGAAGAAATCGTTTAAGCCAGAATTAAACTGAGATAGAATAATAGAGGAAACAAAAATGAGAGTAGAAGATTTATCCACATATGAGATCATAGAGAAACGGCAGATCCAGGACATCAACAGCGTGACTTATCTGTGCCGTCATAAGAAGACCGGAGCAAGAGTGGCACTGGTATCCAATGACGACGAAAACAAAGTATTTTACATCGGTTTCCGTACCACTCCGAAGGACTCCACCGGCGTGGCACATATCCTGGAGCACTCTGTATTATGCGGCTCGAAGGAATTCCCGGTGAAGGATCCTTTTGTGGAACTGGTAAAAGGTTCTTTAAATACTTTCTTAAATGCCATGACCTATCCGGATAAGACCGTATACCCTGTGGCAAGCTGCAATGACAAGGATTTCCAGAACCTGATGCATGTCTATCTGGATGCCGTATTTTACCCAAATATTTATAAAAACGAATCCATTTTCCGGCAGGAAGGCTGGCATTATGAGCTGGAAGGTGACGAGGAAGAGCTGAAGGTCAACGGTGTGGTCTACAATGAGATGAAGGGAGCATTTTCTTCTCCGGATGATGTGCTGGAGAGGGAGATCATGAACTCTCTGTATCCTCATACCACCTATGGCTGTGAGTCCGGAGGTGACCCGGAGGTGATCCCGGAGCTGACGTATGAAGAGTTCCTGGATTTCCACCGGAAGTTCTATCATCCCTCCAACAGCTATATCTACCTCTACGGTAACATGGATATGGCGGAGAAGCTGACCTTTATCGACGAACATTATCTGTCTGCTTACGATGCTCTTAAGGTGGACTCCGAAGTGACCGAGGAGCCGGCTTTCGATAAGCCCGGCCGTATCGTCAGAGACTGTCCCATCGGCGAGGGAGAGGACGAAGAAGAGAATACCTATCTGTCCCAGAACTTCTGCGTCGGTGACAGCCTGGATCCGAAGCTCTACATTGCATTTCAGATCCTGGACTATGCGCTGTGCTCCGCTCCCGGAGCACCCTTAAAGCAGGCGCTGGTAGACCGTGGCATTGGCAAGGATGTCTACAGCATCTACGAGAACGGTATCCGTCAGCCATATTTCAGTGTCGTGGCGAAGGACACTTCCGTAGAAAAAGAACAGGAATTTTTACAGGTAACGAAAGAAGTACTCGAGAAGCTGGCAGCGGAAGGCTTCGACGAGAAGGCATTGCTTGCCGGTATCAATTACTACGAATTCAAATACAGAGAGGCAGATTTCGGCTCCTATCCCAAGGGACTGATGTATGGCTTACAGGTGTTGGACAGCTGGCTGTATGACGACAGGCTGCCGTTTATTCATATCGAGGCGAACGATACCTTTGCCGAGCTTAGAAAGGAAGTAAAGAGCGGATATTTTGAGGGCCTGGTACAAAAATACCTGCTGGACAATACACACCGCAGCGTGGTGATCCTGCAGCCGAAGCTTGGACTTTTAGAGGAACAGGAACAGAAACAACGTGAGAAAATGGCACAGGTGAAAGCGGTCATGAGTCCGGAAGAACTGGAAGCCGTAAAAGAGACCTTCCGTAAACTGACCGAGTTCCAGGAGAGTGAGGATGCGAAGGAGGATCTGGAGAAGATTCCTCTATTGAAGCGGGAGGATATGAAAAAAGAGGCAAATCTCCCGGTGAACGAGGTACGGAGTATTGGGGATACCACACTTTTGTATCATGATCTGTTTACCAACGGTATCGGATACTTACGTCTGATCTTCAGACTGGATCAGATCCCCGGAAAATATTTCCCGTATATCGGCATCTTAAAAGGTTGTCTTGGACTGCTGAATACCGAGCATTATGCGTATGGAGATCTCTATAATGAGATGAATCTGGTCACCGGCGGCATGGCTGCGGTGAACAATGTCTATGGCAGATTGCAGGATACGGATGAATTTACGTTGACCCTGGAGCTGAAGACGAAGGTGTTCTATGATCGTATTGCGGATGCTATCGATCTGATGCGTGAGATCGTCATGACCAGTGATTTTACGGACACCAAGCGTCTCTATGAGATTCTGGCGGAGGGCAAGTCCCGCATGCAGGCACAGATGACGAGCGGCGGACACAGCGTGGCAGCCGGAAGAGCCATGTCCTACGGCAGTATTCCCGGAGCTGTCAGTGAGGAGATCTCCGGCATCCCGTTCTACCGCCTGATCACCGACCTGGAAGCACATTTTGACGAGAAAAAAGAAGAACTGGTGGAGATCTTACAGACGTTATTAAAAATGATCTTCCGTCCGGAGAATCTTATGGTGGATTTCGTCGGTGAAGAGAAGGCAGTGGGACTTTTGGATGCCCCGGTGGAATCCTTCAAGGCAGCACTCTATACCGAAGCTGTGGAAATGGCACATTATATTCCGGAAGTCTCCCGGAAGAACGAAGGCTTCTTAACCTCCGGTCAGGTCAATTATGTATGTCGTGCCGGTAATTTCCGCAAGAGCGGACTGAACTATACCGGAGCTTTAAGAGTGCTGAAGGTCATGTTGGGCTATGAATATCTGTGGGTCAATGTTCGTGTAAAGGGTGGCGCCTACGGCTGTATGTGCAGCTTCGGCAGATCCGGTGACAGCTACTTTGTCTCATACAGAGATCCGAACCTGGGCAGAACGATTGATATATATGAAAAGGCAGCGGATGCCATCGCAGAATTTACCGCGGATGAACGCACCATGACCCAGTATATCATCGGTGCAGTCAGCGATCTGGATGTGCCTATGAATCCGGCAGCAAAGGGACTGTATTCCCTGAGTGCCTATATGACGGGACTGGACGATGCAGCATTACAGAGAGAACGAGAGGAACTGCTGTCTGCTACCGTAGAGGATATCCGGGCACTGTCCGCGCATATCCGGGCATTTATGCAGGAGGATCTGCTCTGCGTCGTAGGCACGGCTTCTAAGGTAAAGGAAGAACAGGACAGATTCCTGAAGGTGGAAAATCTGTTTTAAAGCGGCAAAAGGAAAGCTGCGATTTTGCAAAAGTGGTTCTGAATCGTAAAAAGATCAAATAAATAAAGAACTTTTATGATATTATTTCGTTTATAGGGGTGAACAATAAAAAGTCAACAGCAGGCGGATCCGACAGGCTGTCAGGATGCCGTCCGCAGAACGGAGAGGGTTATGAAAAAACGAAATTTTGAAACAAAGATCATTACAGGGTTGCTCACTGCCGGCATGATATTATCGCTGACCGCCTGCGGCAGCTCATCGAAGGGCAGTTACGGCATCAGTGATCTCATGGATGCGGATTATTCTGTTGCTTCCAATGAGGCAGCTGCACCGGAGGCGTCCGCTTATGAAGATGGATTCGGCATGACAGAGGGGTACGATTCCGCAGAAAATGCTCAGGACACAGGTAATACAGTGCCTGAGGAGACTGCAGCCACAGCAGACCGGAAACTGATCAAGACCGTGAATATGGATGTCGAGACCAGGGAGTATGATAAGCTGTTAAGTGCGGTAGAGAATAAAGTAACAGAGCTCGGCGGCTATATCGAAAGTCTGGATGCCTATAACGGCAGTACATATTATAGTTATCGTTCTACAAGGAATGCCAATCTGACCATCCGCATCCCGAAGGACAGACTGGAGGAGTTCCAGAATACGGTCTCAGAGCTGGGCAATGTGACCAGCCGTTCGGAGAATGTACAGGATGTGACGCTGACCTATGTGGATCTGCAAAGCCACCGGGATGCCCTTAAGACCGAACAGGAGAGATTATTACAGCTTTTAGAGCAGGCAGAGAGTGTGGAAGATATTATTACCATCGAACAGCGTCTGTCGGATGTCAGATACCAGTTAGAAAGCATGGAATCCCAGCTTCGCAGCTATGATAACCGGGTTGACTACAGTACCGTATACCTTTATATTGATGAAGTAGAAGTCTATACACCTGTGGAAGAAGAGACCGTCTGGGAGCGCATTTCCACCGGATTTGTAGACAGTCTGAAAAATATCGGCGAGGGACTAAAGGAAGCAGCAATCTGGTTCGTGATCCATATTCCTTATCTGGTGATCTGGGCGATCGTGATCGTTATCATCATCCTGATCCTGAAGAAGATCAAAAAGCGCACGAAGCGCATCCGCGCTGAGGAACAGAAAAGAAAAGCCGAAGAGGATGCGAAAAAGCAGAAGACTCAGGTAAATGTGGCAGGTACGAACGAGAGTGCCGCATCGGAAGCAACAAAAAGTAATGAGTAAGGAAACATAAGATAAGCCGGACTGACCGGCAGCTGACAAAAAGGAAAAAGTATCAGAGAAAAAGACAAGAACAGGAGAAATAACAATGAACGAAAATCCGGCATATAAATCCGGCTTTGCCACACTGATCGGACGTCCCAACGTAGGTAAGTCCACTCTGATGAACCGACTGATCGGACAGAAGATCGCCATCACATCCAACAAACCGCAGACCACCCGTAACCGTATCCAGACGGTACTGACCTTGGAAGAGGGACAGATCGTATTCCTGGATACCCCCGGTATTCACAAGGCGAAAAACAAACTGGGCGATTATATGGTGAATGTTGCGGAGCATACGTTAAATGACGTGGATGTGATCCTATGGCTGGTGGAGCCCACGAATTTCATCGGTGCCGGAGAACGTCATATCATCGAGCAGCTGAAGAAGACCAAGACTCCTGTGATCCTGGTCATTAATAAGACGGACACCGTGAAAAAGGATGATATTCTGGCATTTATTGATACTTATCGCAAGGAACTGGATTTCTGCGAGATCGTCCCGGTGTCCGCATTAAAGGGTGACAACACAGATGTACTGATCCAGTGTATTTTGAAGTATCTGCCGTATGGTCCTGCATTTTATGATGAGGATACCATCACCGACCAGCCCATGCGCCAGATCGTGGCAGAACTGATCAGAGAGAAGGCACTCAGACTTTTATCCGAAGAAATTCCTCACGGTATTGCCGTAACCGTGGAAAGTATGAAGGAGAGAGGTAAGATCTGCGACATTGAGGCTACTATTATCTGTGAGAGAGATTCCCACAAGGGCATCATCATCGGTAAAGGTGGCCAGATGTTGAAAAAGATCGGCTCCCAGGCGCGCCCGGAGATCGAAGATATGCTGGAAATGAAAGTCAATTTACAGCTTTGGGTGAAGGTGAAGAAAGACTGGAGAGACAGCGATATCCTGCTCAAAAACTTCGGATATAATCCGAAAGACATTGAGATGGGCGAATAGAAAAGTAAAATTTGCAGACCCTATTTTTACAGAGGATGATACACCGATAAACTGATAAAAAGAGGGGGATGCGTAAGATGCAGTTCATAAATTACTGGCAGCAATTTGAACATACCGGCAGAGTGGAGGATTACCTGAATTATCTGCAGAATGCGGAGAATAGGAGTTCTTCCGATACGCCGGACACCTGCCTGCCGGACTGCAGGGTGGAAGGATGTGAAAGTCTGACGCCGGGGAGGGCAGATCATGCAGGAATCCCTGTATGTAACAGGAATTGTATTAAAACAGACACCGTTCGGTGAATATGACAGGATTGTGAGCCTGCTTACCAGAGAAAAAGGGAAGATCACTGCTTTTGCCAGAGGGGCGAGAAAACCGGGCAACCGGCTGGCGGCAGCGACCAACCCTTTTGCTTTTGGAACTTTTCGTCTGTATGAGGGAAGGACTTCCTATACCGTATCGGAAGCGGATATTAAGAACTATTTTGAAGAACTGATGACGGACTATGTGGGAGCCTGCTACGGCATGTATTTTGCAGAGGTGGCGGATTATTACTGCCAGGAGAACAATGATGAGAGAGAAATGCTGAAGCTTTTATACCAGTCGCTGAGAGCTTTGTGTGCACCGTCTCTTCCCAATGAACTGATCCGCAGTATTTTTGAACTGAAATCCATCGCAGTGAATGGAGAATATCCGGGAGCGCCCGAAGGCCGGAGTCTGGAAGAATCTACGTTGTATGCACTGAATTACATAGCGGAGAGTTCTGTGGAAAAGTTATATACCTTTACCGTATCGGACAAGGTTCTTGCAGAACTTTCACAGATCGCGTCGGAATATCGGAAGCGTTTCATGGACAGGTCGTTCAAAAGTCTTGAAATACTCAAAACTCTATGTTAAAATCGGATATGGCTGATGCCAAAAAAGGAGACTCATTTATGAGGCAGAATAGAATGAAGAAGTGTCTTACGACAGTATTGTCGGGAATTCTGGTACTGTCCTTAAGCGGCTGCGGTCAGACCGCGAAGCTTCCCGAGGAGGTCGTGAATACGTCTCTGGTGGTGGAGAAGGACGGGAAGGTGATCTCTTACCTGGTCAATACCTTTGATAAAGATTTCTACAGCTTAGACGGACTGGAAGAGATGGTGAAGAACGAGGCAGAAGAGTTCAATGCCGCACATGCGGATACACCGGAAGAAGCGCTGACTGTGAAGACAGTGCAGGCTTTAGGCGACGGAGCCATGGTGCAGGTCGTGCAGGAATTCGACAGCGCAGACAGCTATGCCGAATATAACGACCAGGATCTGTTCTATGGAACCAGAGTGGAAGCGCTGGCACAGGGAAGTCCGGTGAACAAGGAGCTGGTGAATGCAGCGGATGGCACTCCGGCAGATCCGGACAAGCTGGAGAAAGCACTGGAGAAGGGACATCTGATCATCACGAATGCAAGTGCATACATTTATTGTCCATATCCCGTACTGTATATCAGTGAGGGCGTGGTCATGGGTGAGGGTGGATATGTGGATGCCTCCCAGTCCGATGGTGTCGTTACGATACTGATGAAAAAGTAAGTTATACAGCAATACAAATATATAGAGTAAGAAAGGTTTGGTACTGACATGGAAAAGACAATGGAGAAGATCGTAGCTCTGGCAAAGGCAAGAGGTTTTGTATATCCCGGTTCCGAGATCTACGGCGGACTGGCTAATACCTGGGATTACGGTAATCTTGGCGTAGAGCTGAAGAATAATGTGAAAAAGGCATGGTGGCAGAAGTTTGTTCAGGAGAGCCCTTACAATGTAGGTGTGGACTGCGCGATCCTGATGAATCCCCAGACCTGGGTAGCCAGCGGACATCTTGGCGGCTTCTCTGATCCTCTGATGGATTGTAAGGAATGTCATGAGCGTTTCCGTGCGGATAAGCTGATCGAGGATTTCTGTGAGGAGAACGGTATTGCCATCGAAGGCAGTGTAGACGGCTGGAGCCAGGAAGAGATGAAGAATTTCATCGAGGAGCATAATGTTCCCTGCCCTACCTGCGGCAAGCATAACTTTACCGATATCCGTCAGTTCAACCTGATGTTCAAGACCTTCCAGGGCGTTACCGAGGATGCTAAGAATACGGTTTACTTAAGACCCGAGACCGCACAGGGTATTTTCGTTAACTTTAAAAATGTACAGAGAACTTCCCGTAAGAAGATTCCTTTCGGTATCGGACAGATTGGTAAGTCTTTCCGTAATGAGATCACTCCCGGTAACTTTACTTTCCGTACGAGAGAGTTCGAACAGATGGAGCTGGAGTTCTTC
>OLWL01002061.1_pt1 | contig 9996 bp, 9 predicted proteins | sample 1674151 | NCBI WGS metagenome assembly OLWL01 (sample SAMEA103958148, study PRJEB25191) | human gut metagenome
TTGCCGTTCGAGAAGATGATCGAACAGTCGGTCAGCTCCGTGTTGCGAGAGAAGAAATCCTCGTCGATCTGGGTGATCGCCGTGCCGGAGAAGAGCGAACCTACCGAGGTGATCTTCGTGCAGTTGTAAAGCAGGTCGGCGGGCACTTCGGTGACCATGTTGCAGTTCTGGAAGCAGTAGGCGAAGGTTTCCGCCTCGGTTGCATGGTCGAACAGCCCGTCGGGAACGGCTTCGAGGACGCGGCAGTCGGTGAATGCATAGTGGAAGGTGGTGACCTTGGCGAAGGCTTCGGTGTTGTCGGAGGGAATCCGTTTCAGCTCGCGGCAGTTCTGGAATGCGCGCGCCATCGAGGTCAGCCCCGTGCGGCCCCAGTTGTAAACCTCCTTGAACTGGTTGCCCAGTCCGTAGTCGGGGATGTCGTAGGAGTTGAGCGACGTCACGCTGCCCTTGACCGAGACGATGTAGTAGCCCGGGTCGGTGTAGGTGTGCGAGGGGTAGGCCGAGGTGACGTTCTCCTCGATGCTGCCGTCGCCCCAGTCGATGGTGGCGTCGATGGCCTTGTCGAACGGCAGATAGGTCTTCAGGCTCGACGAGGTGATGTCGATTCCGAGGATGAAGGCGAAATTTTCATCGGCTGCGCCGGCGGCATCGACACGGTCGCCACGTTCCGCTATACGATGGAGGAGGCTCCGAAAAACTACGCCTTCTTCCGGGTCGATGTCTCGGACCTGCAGGGCGGACATTCGGGCGACGACATCGACAAGGGCCGCGTCAATTCCAACAAGACCGTCGCACGTCTGTTGTGGGACGGCATGCAGAGCTACGAGCTGAAGCTGAGCTGGTTCGACGGCGGCAACCTGCGCAATGCGATTCCCCGCGAGGCCTATGCGATCTTCGGCGTTCCGGTCCGGTTCAAGGATGAGTTCATCAAGCGCTACAAACTTTTCGCCGCCGATCTCGAAGCCGAGTTCCGTCTGCGCGAACCCAACTTCAAGATCACGCTCAACGAAATGCCGCAGGTCGATCGGGTGCTCGACGCCCGGACGCAGTTCGGACTGGTCTATTCGCTGGTGGGCGTGCCCAACGGCGTGATCGCCATGTCGTTCGCCGTGCCGGGGCTGGTCGAAACCTCGACCAACCTCGCTTCGGTCAAATTCGTGGGGGACGACCGCATCGTCGTCACCTCGTCCCAGCGGTCGTCCGTCGAGAGCGCCAAGACCTATGTAATGCAGATGGTCGAATCGGTATTTGCGCTGGCCGGAGCCGATGTCGCCCACTCCGACGGCTATCCGGGCTGGACGCCCGACCCGCAGTCGGCCCTGCTTGCAAAGACGGTCGATGCCTATAAACGGCTGTTCGGCGCCGATCCCAAGGTCCGTGCGATCCATGCCGGACTGGAGTGCGGCCTGTTCCTCGAAAAATACCCCGAACTGGAAATGGTCTCGTTCGGCCCGACCCTGCGCGGCGTGCACTCGCCCGACGAACGGCTCGAAATCGCCACGGTTCCCAAATTCTGGGACCTGCTGCTCGAAGTGCTGAAAACCGTCTGATTCCGACGATTATGTTATTAAAACCGGGAGACTTTTTAAAGAGGTCTCCCGGTTTTGTGTCATTCGGTCGCCAGCGGGTATATATGTCCTTTGAAATCGACGATATTATGACCGGAATATCCTCCGTTGACATGCACGAAGCAGGCGTTCGTATTTTTGTACAGTATGATTATCAGTTCTTTGTCCTGCCACTTTTGAGCACCGTCTATTTTCATGCAAAACTGTATGTCGCCGTTTTTTTTATGTTCGCCTTTCGTTATTTCTGCGGCATTGTCCTCTATATTCCAATGGTCCATGGGGGACCGGGGAAAAAGGTCCGGCGAGAACCGGATAACAGCTTTATTGCCATCCATGGATATCTGGCTGTTAGTCTCCGATTTAGTCGGGTACTTGCCGCCGGGAAAGTAAAACTCGGTCGCTTCGATAATGAATTTTCGTTCATCGAGCGCCTGAATCGCCTGCTTGTAAAGCACCTCTTCCGCTGTGCTTTTAACTGTGTTATTCCCGCCCTTTTGCGCCGCACAGCCTGCTAAAGCCATGATCAGCATAATTCCAGCGGATATTCTCAGTGTGGTTTTCATGATGGATAATTTTAAGTAAATCAGACGTCTTTACCGCAATTCGTTTTTTTCTATAACCTCTGCCATTGGGTAAATATGCCCTTTGAAGTTTATGACATTGACTCCCGCGTACCCTCCATGTAGACGAACAAAGCATTGATTCGTATTATTATATAGTATGATTATTAATTCTTTGTCCTGCCATTTTTCAGCGCCTTTGATTTTCATATGAAATTGCATGTTGCCCTTTCTTTTACGTTCTCCGTCTGATATTTCCACGGCATCGCTCTCCGTATCGCGGTTCGAGGAAAAAGCGGATGGAAAATCCTGTGACATCCGGATGACGGCATGGTTTCCTTGCATGGACACATAACTGTTTGTGGAATTAACCGGAGCCTTGTCCGACGGGAAATAGAACTCGTTTATTTTGATAATAAAATTTCGGTTTTTCAATGCTTTCAATGCTTGTATATAAAGCGCTTCCGATCCGAATGTGTCTGCTTTATTTCCGCCCTTTTGCGCCGCACACCCTGCCATCGCCACAACAAGGATAATTATTGACAGTGATTTTAATATGGTTTTCATAATTGAAATGTTAAAATAATAAAAGCTGCTCAATAATAATTGAGCAGCTTAAAAAACATTTATCTGCACGTTGCAAACGCTTTAACGGCGGCTTCGCTGGCATCAAGTATCCCCGAACCTTTAAATCCCGTTAAGTTTCGCCCTTCGTTGAGTAGAAATCTTGTGTATTCTCTTTCTACGGTTGTCGAATTGTGGTATTTAGGATAGAGAATCCGCACGGTCCGATACCATGCGTATTCGACTGCTTCCGCATAGCCCGGTGTCAGTCTGTATTGCGAGGAATTTCTAAGTTCGTTGTAATACTTCATGGCACAGGGGATCTCGTACCACGGCTCCGGTGCGAATTTCGGAAATTTTCCATTAGGTAATTCGATTCGGTTATAATCAAATCCCGCACCACCACCTCCTCCCGTGTCGAATCCTACGGTGTTCTTAATGTAATCGGCAAATGTGAGAATCAAAATACCGTGACTATCGCTGTATTCTTCTTTACATCCGGGTCTGCCACAATGACTTTGCCAACCCGCATTTAGATCGAATCCGCATTTGGAATCTGGACAGGTCCAATGGAATGCACTGGATCTTGTTGCGACCACGTCATCCGGAACTGTCCGATCGACGGTCAGATCGTCATTACTGCAATTGTTCGAAAGCAATCCACTACCTGCAACCATAAAGGCTACGAAGAAGCTTTTTCGGAATCCTGAAAGTTTTTTCATAGGAAATAAGTGTAAGTGGGTGGTGAATATTATACAAGCTATTTATTAACTTTATGAGCAATATAATAAAATAAATTGAAACAAACTAATAATAAATTGATTATTTTTTATCGAACCGTCCTTTTCGGCGTCAAATACCATCAGTCTGAACATCGCTGCTGCAAACACTTCGGTTTTTTATTGGGAAAGTAACAAAATTAGTTATATTTGTATTCCGAAAAGTCGCTGCGCATGATCCCGAAATACGGTTGTCTGCTGCTCGGTCTGCTCACCGTCTGCGGTGCCGCGGCCCAGCATCCCGATGACGAATATTATCCCTACGCCGCCCGGCAGGAGGAGCGTACGCCGCTTCTGCTGACCGACTCGACGCTGTTTTACCGTGCCGTGCAGACGACTCCCGACCTCTATGCCGAACATACCGCCTTTAACCTGCCTTACGTCTCCGTGAAACGCCGGGGACTGAATTACCGCGATGAATCCGCTTCGGTCGGGGGCGTGCGGCTTTCGTCGCGCTATTTCGGGGCGATGCGCCTGTTGGGGGCCGATGAAGTCCGCTATGGCGGTCTTGCCGCGGCAGACGGCACGACGGGCGGTGCCGGCGGCCTGCGTTTGTTCCGTTTTGCCGACGATTACCCGCAGGCGTCGCGCTATGCCGCCGTCAGCTTTACGGACCGTAATTATCTGGCCGGGGCGCGGCTGTCCGTCACCGAACCGCTCGGCCGCGATTGGAGCGGCACGGCGGCCCTCGACGCCCGTACGGGGCGAGACATGCACGTCGAAGGCGTCTTCACCAATGCGCTGACTGCGAGTCTGCGCGCCGCGAAGCGGTTCGGCGACGATCACAACCTGAGCCTGACGCTCATCGTTCCGCCCTCGGTCCGGGGTACGCGTCTCTCCTCGGCCGAAGAGGCGTTCCGGCTTACGGGCGACCGGCTCTATAACCCCGCATGGGGATTCCAGCACGGCAAGGTCCGCAATTCGCGCGTGCGGCGGGAATTCGTGCCGCTGGCTGTCTTCTCCTACCGGATGCCGGTTTCGCAATCGACGTCGTTTGCCGCCGATTTCAGCGCGGAGTACGGCACGCGCAAATACAGTGCGCTGGGATGGTACGACGCACGCACGCCGATGCCCGACAACTACCATTACCTGCCCGGTTATACCGGTGACCGCGAGACCGAGCAGGCGTGGCGGGCCGGCGACGCGCGCTATACGCAGATCGACTGGGACGAACTGATCGCCCAGAACCGCATGGCGGCGGGCCATGCCGTCTATGCCCTCGAAGACCGCGCCGAGCGGCTCGGCGACCTGAACTTCAGCGCCCTGTTTACGACTGCGCTCGACGCCCGGCTGACACTGCGTTACGGGCTGGTTCTCCGCCATGCGCGGTCGCGCAATTACAAGCAGATGCGCGACCTGCTGGGTGCGGAGTATATCACCGACATCGACCAGTATCTGGTGGACGACGATACCTACAGCAACCTTCTGCAGAACGACCTGCGGCACCCCGGCCGTACGATCCGCAAGGGCGGCAGGTTCGGCTACGATTATGCGCTGACGACGCGCCGGGCCGATGCGCGGCTGCATGCCGAATACCGTTCCGACCGCTTCCGCGCCGATCTCGTCCTTTCGCTGGGCGCCGCCGCAGTCTGCCGCCGCGGGTATTACGAGAAGGAGCTTTTCCCCGGCGCGCAGTCGTACGGCCGTTCGCGCCGGGTGCGGTTTACGCCCTATACCCTCAGGGCGACCGCCGGCTGGGCCTTCTCGCCCCGCAGTTACCTCGAAGCGTCGGCTGCCGCCGAAGCCGTGCTGCCCGACGCTGCGGACCTTTTCTACCAGCCGCAGTACAACAACCGCGTCATCGACGATCCCTGTCCCGAACGCCGCTATGCCGCCGAAATCAATTACAGCCGTACGGGCGAAACGCTGACCCTGCGGTTTTCGGCTTATCTCTTGGCGATGTTCGACGGCGTCGAGACCCGTCGTTACTACGACGACATGGCGGGCGTATTCTGCGACATGGCTGCGACGCGGATCGGACGCATGGCCTGCGGCGTCGAAGCCGCCGCCGACATCCGGCTCTCTTACCGCTGGAGTCTGTCATTCGCCGCATCTGCGGGGCGTTACAAATTCATCCGCAACCCGCGGATAACCGTGATCTCCGACGTCGACAATTCGGTCGTGGACGCCCGTGCCGTGAGCCACCTGAGAGGTTGTACGCCCGGCGGCGCGCCGCAGCTGACGGCCTGCGCCGAACTGGGTTATTTCGGCCCGAAAGGGTGGGGATTCAAAACTTCGGCGGGATACGCCGGCGCGCGTTACGTCGAACCGTCGCTGCTGCGGCGCACCGAGCGGATCGCCCGTCAGGGCGGCACGACGCGGGAGATGTTCGATGCCTTCACCCGCCAGCAGCGGCTCGGCGACGCCTTTACCCTCGACGCCGCGCTTTTCAAAACCTTCTGGTTCGACCGTTCGCGGCTGACGGCGTCGCTGATCCTGCGCAATCTGCTGGGCGACGGCGACATCGTTTACAGCGCTTACGAGTCGCAGCGCGTGCGCCGCATCCGTTCGGGCGACACGCTCTGCTATGCGCCCCATGCGACGCGCCTTACCTATGCCTATCCCCGTTCGTTCTATCTTACAGTCTCTTACCGATTTTAGGACGCAAGTAAAAAAATGGCCGATTTTTTTGGATTTCGATATGGAATTCGTAACTTAAAGGTCGAAAAACCATTAAAACTTCAAAATTCCATGATTATCGGTATTCCCAAAGAGATCAAGAACAACGAGAACCGCGTTGCTCTCACCCCCTCCGGCGCTCAGGAGCTGACCAAACGGGGTCACAAGGTTTATGTGCAGGCTTCGGCCGGTGTGAACAGCGGTTTTGCCGATGATGCCTATACGGCGGTAGGGGCGGAGATGCTTCCCACGATCGAAGACGTCTACGCCCGCGCCGAGATGATTATCAAGGTCAAGGAGCCGATCGCCCCTGAGTACAAGCTGATCCGCAAGGACCAGCTGGTCTTCACCTTCTTCCACTTCGCCAGCAGCGAACCCCTCACCCGCGCCATGATCGACAGCGGGGCGGTGTGCTGCGCCTACGAGACCGTCGAACGGGCCGACCGCTCCCTGCCGCTGCTGATCCCGATGTCCGAGGTCGCGGGCCGCATGGCCACGCAGGAGGGCCGCTACTTCCTTGAGAAACCCCGCGGCGGCAAGGGCATCCTGCTGGGCGGCGTTCCGGGCGTGAAACCCGCCAAGGTCTTCGTCATCGGCGCAGGCGTGGTTGGCACGGCCGCGGCGCGTACGGCCGCCGGAACGGGAGCCGACGTCACGATCTGCGATATTTCGCTGCAGCGTCTCACGTACCTTGCCGACGTGATGCCCAAGAACGTCAAAACCCTGATGTCTTCGGAATACAACATCCGCGAGGAACTCAAGCATGCCGATCTGGTCGTCGGCTCGGTGCTGATTCCGGGCGCCAAGGCTCCGAAGCTCGTCACGCGCGATATGCTGAAGGAGATGGAACCCGGCACGGTGATGGTCGACGTGGCCATCGACCAAGGCGGCTGCTTCGAGACGTCGCGGCCTACGACGCACGAGGACCCCGTTTATTATGTGGACGGCATCCTGCACTACTGTGTGGCCAATATTCCGGGTGCGGTGCCCTATACTTCGACGCTGGCGCTCACCAATGCGACGCTTCCCTACGCCATCCAGCTGGCCGACAAGGGGTGGCGGCGGGCCTGCCGGGAAAACCGCGAACTCGAACTGGGACTCAACATCGTGCAGGGCAAGGTGGTCTACAAGCCCGTCGCCGATGCATGGGGACTCGACTACGAGCCGCTGACGCTGTAGTTTCCGCCGTTCGATTTCTGCAGCGTGATTTCTGCCGCGAGATTTTCGCCGTGCACTCACTCCCTACGGCGGTCGCGCCGCATCCGTCCGTCCTGTATGCCGTCGGCAAGGCGCCGGTCCGCCGGGCGCACGGAGTTCACAGTTCCTGCGATCCGGCGGGGCGTGGCGCAGCGTCGTTCGTGCGGCGGGCCGATTCGGACAGCCGTGTGCAGTTTTATTCGTTCAAGGATACGGAGAAGCCCTGCTTCTCCGTTTTTTATGCGTATATTTGAACGATGATCCGCCAACTCCTGCTCATACTCCGTTTTTACTACTCGGCCATGTTTTTCTTCTGCGCGGCGGTGAGCGTGGCGCTTGCGTGGCTGGTCAAAGTGCACGGTCCGGAGATCATTCCGATGTGCATGCTCGGCAAGGCGGCGGTCTATCCGCTGTATCTCTATGTCTGGATCGTACAGCGTTACGGCGACGAATTCTTCTATTACCGCAATCTGGGCGTCCGGCGGCGCGAACTGCTGGGCGTAAGCTGCGCCGCGGACTTTGTCCTGTGTTATGTATTGTTGAAACTGACGGCCCTGTTCCTGTATGAACCCCTCTGAAAAACATACCCTCGAAATCGACTCGGTCGAATTGTCGTTCGGCGACCGGCGTATCCTTTCGGGCGTATATCTGGCGGTCGAGACGGGCGGCGTCTCGGCCGTTCTGGGCCGCAACGGTTGCGGCAAGAGCTCTCTGATGAAGATTCTCTGCGGCTCCCTGCGGGCCGGTTTCCGGTCTATGCGCATCGACGGCGTGTGGCACGACCGTTTCCGGGCCGACGAAGTGCGTTACCTGCCGCAGCAGGGTTTCATTCCCGGCTGGCTGACGTTGGACCGGGTGCTGCGTGATTACGACATGACGCGCGGCGACCTGCTGAAATGGTTTCCGCTCTTCGAAAAACTGTTCGGAACCAAGATTTACGCGATGTCGGGCGGCGAACGGCGGATTCTGGAGTGTTACCTGATCCTGCGCAGCCCCACGCGGTTCGTACTGCTCGACGAGCCTTTTTCGCAGGTCGCGCCCCTGCATGTCTCTGCGCTTAAGCGACTGATCCTGCAGGAGCGGGCGTCCAAAGGCATCCTTCTGACCGACCATATGCACCGTCACGTCACCGACCTCGCCGACCGCCTTTACGTCATGGCTGACGGCCGGACCTACCTCGCGCAGGGCGAAGAAGACCTTGTCAGATACGGTTATCTGACGCATTTATAGCGATTGTGCGGCCGGCCGATTTGTTTTTGCGCCCGGCTTGCACTATCTTTGCCGCAAACAAACTCCGGCTTAGACAGGCTGCGCCCCGGCATCGCCCAATGAATTTGGCTTTGCGCCCGGCTTGCACTGTCTTCGCACCCAATACGGCACATTATGGCAGGATCGAATTTTGTAGATTACGTAAAGATATTCGCCCGTTCGGGTCACGGCGGAGCCGGCTCGGCGCATTTCCGCCGCGAGAAATTCGTGGCTTTCGGCGGCCCCGACGGCGGCGACGGCGGCAAGGGCGGCAGTATCGTCCTGCAGGGCGACAGCCAGTACTGGACCCTGATCCACCTCAAATACCAGCGTCACCAGTTCGCCGAGGACGGCCAGTGCGGTTCGGGCGCCCGTTCGTCGGGCAAGGACGCCAAGGACATCGTGATTCCGGTGCCGCTGGGTACGGTTGCGAAACGGATCGTCACGCAGGAGGACGGCACGGAAACCGTCGAGACGGTGGGGGAGGTTACCGCCGACGGCCAGCGGCTGGTGCTGCTGCATGGCGGCCGCGGAGGTCTCGGCAACTGGCATTTCAAAAGCGCCACCAACCAGACGCCGCGCTACGCCCAGCCGGGCGAAGAGGGCGACGAAGGGGCTTTCATTCTCGAACTGAAAGTGCTGGCCGACGTGGGACTGGTGGGCTTCCCCAATGCGGGCAAGAGTACGCTGCTCGCGGCTGTTTCCGCCGCCAAACCCAAGATCGCCAACTATGCCTTCACCACGCTCGAACCCAATCTGGGCATCGTGGAGGTCCGCGACCATAAATCGTTCGTCATGGCCGACATTCCCGGCATCATCGAGGGGGCGCACGAGGGCCGCGGACTCGGCACCCGCTTCCTGCGCCATATCGAGCGCAATTCGGTGCTGCTGTTCATGATTCCCGCCGACAGCGACGACGTCCGGCGCGATTACGAAGTCCTGCTGGGCGAACTGACGCAGTACAATCCCGAACTGCTCGACAAGGAGCGCCTGCTGGCCGTCACCAAGTGCGACATGCTCGACGAGGACCTGATCGCCGAGATGCGCGGCCACCTGCCCGAAGGCGTGCCGTCGGTCTTCATCTCGTCGGTCTCGGGGCTGAACATCCCGCGGCTCAAGGATATGCTGTGGGAGGCGTTGCAGCGGTAACCCCCGCCCGCGTTGTCCGCGTTGTCCGCGCCGGACGTCCGGCGGTTGGGCGTGTTGCTGCGGAATGCGCTGCCGTGCCGGAAAACTCCGCTTCGCGGTTGGTGACGCGCAGGGTGTATTTCCCGGCGAAATAGTCGATGATTCCATACAAGGAGCCTGTGCCCTGGGGCAGAGGCTCCTTTGCGTAGACGCAGGTCGCGGCGGTCCGCACGGTGAAGGTTCGGCCCCGGGTGTCGACGATCTCGCGCTCGGTGGCGACGGCGCGGCCCGTCTCCGGGTCGGTGTCGCACCAGTTTTTCCCGGCGTCGGCGA